>Ga0102593_1000762_pt1 | contig 43251 bp, 41 predicted proteins | sample AraplaCol_mMS_r2_2_FD_76862 | JGI IMG/M metagenome (GOLD analysis project Ga0102593, IMG submission 76862) | Arabidopsis root microbial communities from North Carolina, USA - plate scrape MF_Col_mMS_r2 (SPADES assembly) (version 2) | ecosystem: Host-associated > Plants > Roots > Endosphere... | reverse complement strand
CGAACAAAGCAACGGATCGCGTAACAGCTTGCGGTACCGCCGACGCCGAGCATTGGCCAACTGTTGCGCTGTGAAGTGCCAGTAGCCCTCGGCAACAGGTACCTCGCGGTCACGCCAGAAATTCCGTCGCAGCTCACGGCAGATCGTCGAACGATCTCGTCGAAGCGTGCGAGCGATCTCGGCCTGACTGATCTTCTTCTCATGCATCCGCGCAATCACGCGACGTTCGTCCAAACTCAACTGCACAAAAGAGCGGCCCATTCCATCCTCCTGAAAGCATGGCCATTATTCTCTTCGTTGCATTTGAAATTGGAATCTGCCCCGGCTACAGCAGTTGATCGCATAATATGTATTATGGAACCACCCACTTCTGAGTTCCGGAGCTATCATGTCGCTGGGCACTAGGTCTCGCCTAAATCCACACGAATTCGCCGGTTCGGGCCTTTGATTTCGCCCCAGAGAGTTCTGCCTAGACCGGGTAGAAAAAGAAGGAGCGCAAGACCTGAACCATAGCGCTCAGAACGAGGCGGCCCGGCCAACGTCATTAAACTGGATTTTAACTTCCCCTTGCGATCAAGCTCATATGGGCAAAGGGTGCGAATTCCAATGACATTGTTGCTTCTGTGGTCGACCGGACACGAGATCACCGTCCTCGCAGACACGTTATTTGGCGGCGGATACGGTGAAGGCTCCGAGGTGGGCCCAAAGATTTTCGCGGTTCCGATCACGATCTCTGACCTTGATGAGGCGAAAAAGGAAAGGCTACCCAATATGGGGTTTGCGTTTGCCGGCAACGTCCTATCCGGCCAATTCGCTCACGCGCTCGCGTCAACCTGCCTCCAAAACCTTGCCGCGCCAACCACGACTAGGAAACCGGATGTGGCCGATGTCGCGCGATACTACGCCGACTGTGGGCTGCGAATCGTCGAAGAAAGAAGACGGCACAAGGCTTTGGATGGATACGGTTTCGAGGGCGTTGTGTTCGGCTACTCGGACAAGAGTTCGACTTCAAGAGCCTATCATTTCAACGTACACGTTAACGCAGAGGGCAATTGTGTTGCTCCTCTTCACCAGCTTTTGCTGCCAGAGGGAAAAGTCTATCCAGTGGGTAGCGGAGCCCCGTACGCGCGCGAGGTAATCGCACATCTGGAGTCGAACGATGCGCCGATAGACCCCTGCGAACTCATGGATTTCATCATTGCGAGCGAAAAAGTTCCGTCTGTTGGTGGCGAATTCCAGGCGGCAACGTCACGGACTGATGGCGTAGAGCTTCGCCCTGTACAACGGTTCTTTCGCAAGAAGGATTCCGGCGTACTCGACGTTGATTTCGCGGTAATGGGAATTAATATCCATCGCATGGGCATGGTGGCCGGCTATGTCCCGATTGGAACTCCACTACAGGCTTACTCCGCGGAACGGCTGAATCGAGTGATGAACGACGATGTGGAGTAGTTCCGATCGCAGTCGGTTCAGCTATTCGCTCGCTCTACCGTCACGAATCGCCGATGCAGGCTTTCGTGCGTCTCCACTCCTAAGCGTGTGAGCGCGCGCAACCTCGCTCGACGGTTGGCCCAGAGCCTCGTCAAGGAGGCCGAGACGTTTTCGGGAGCTCGGGAGGACAAGCTTCAGCAATTTCTCGATGCGGGCGCGGTGTTTGTAAAACCCAACTCGGTGTTACCACAATCCACGTACCGCTGACCTTGTTGCTGCAATCGCAGGCTCAGTCAGCTTCGCTATTTTCGCCCTGCCCTGGCTTCTTGACCTGGAGCTTCGTTTGATCACGCGCTGGACCGATAATGATCCTTGTCGGGTGCGGTTTGAAATCCGCGCCTAATCCAGCCCCGAATGAAGCATAGCCGTCTGGTTGCGTGTCTTGGGGCGAAACGGCCTTGGTCAAATCAAACTCCATATCATCGGCCGCACGCTATCAAAGTGGCAGCGCGCTGTCGAGAAATCCGCAATCCGAACAAATCGACAGTCTAGCGCAAGGCCGCGGTAGCACTGCATCTCGCTGTCCGGTCCGAGATTTTGTCGCGTCGCTGATTTTCGAAGCGGTGAGATGCGTCAGGGATTTATTGCCTGGAGCGTTGAATGCAGCAAGCACGAGTAAATCGCGTGCCTGCTGCATTCAAAGTCCCAGCGAGGGTCTAGATTGCGTGCTCGTGGTCGTAGGCGGGGCGGGTACCTATAATCTGGTCACGGAAGCGGCCAAAAGTCCGGCCATAATACGCGTTAGATTTCCTATTAGTTGCTGTAACATATAGGGAAATCGTGATCTACACTGTGGCCAACGAAGCGGCCAAAAATGACAGCGCGCGATGACAGCTCCGTTTGCGAAGCCGTGAATTTCAATATCGAGGGCGCGTGAGACCTCTAAATCTCGATCACGAAGCCTGGGTCAAAACCCGTCGCCTCCCCTGGGTATCCACGCGGATTACAGACTATCCTGGTAAAGCCGAGCGTGTAGTCCAATCGTTGATGCACATGCCCATGAACCCACAGGTCGGGCTCTGCCTCCCTGATAAACGCTTCGCAATTAGATGCATAGCACGGCGACAGCGGGTCATCCCGAAAGTATCGGGAAATCGAACGCGGCGACGGCGCGTGATGGGTGGCAACAACCTTTTTCCGGATATCGGTCCGCCCCAAGCTGTCCGACAGGAACCGGAGAGAAGCGTCGTGTCTCCTAAACGCGTGGATAGGTTTGAACTTTCTGAATGGTCGCTTGGAAAGGCTGATCCTCTTGTAGTCGTTCATCCCCCTCTCCGCCCACCACATTGCAGTTTCCGGATCGCGATCGAAGAGCCGGAAGTCAGTCCAAAGCGTCGCCCCCGCGAAGAGCACGTCGCCGATCACGACATTCCGGTCGTCAAGGAAGTGGATGTTCGGATAGCGATAACGTAATGCATTGGCTGCGGTGATGCTGTCCGACAGAAAGCTACGGTAGAACTCGTGGTTTCCTGCCACGAAAATCACCGGGAGCTCCGACCCCGCGTAGTTGGACAGCCACTCGATGCTCGGCACGATACCCTTGTCGAGAACATCCCCTGCGCAGACGATGGCGTCGACGTCACTCGGCGGCCCTGCGGTGAAGGGCTTGCCGAATTCCAAATGGAGGTCGGAAAAGGCCAAGACTTTCATGGCTCGACTCCCGTGTCGAAGTCTCCGCCGCGCAGCGTCTGTAGGATATCTTCCGCAGAAAGCTCAAAGGATTGCGCGAGCCTCTTGGCCAAGCTTTCCACGGCTGCCCGCCTTGCTGTCAGGATTTGCATCACTCTCTCATGTTGGGCATGAAGACGCCGCCGGACGGCGTCTTGGAGAGCGAGGTCAGCGCGCCTCAGGTTTTCCATCGGCCGTTCGCCGACGCCGATATCGGTGACAAGGTTGTCGCCAAAAGCGAAGCAGCGTTCCATCATCGTCGCGAGATCAGTTGCCTTGTTGAGGTCGGACGTCACATTCCCTCCGGACGCCATGGAGTGTTCGCCGAAGAAAATGCGTTCCGCGGCCATTCCGCTGAGAAGAACGGCAATCGTATCGGCCAGATAAGATTCCGACGTCATAAGTGGCGACCTCTCGTTGAAGTAGGTTACGCCGATCCGGTTCCATCCAACTCTGGAAGGCCGCCATCGATTGATTTTGACGTTCAGGAGCTGGTCAGGCCGCAGTGTGGCCCCGACGACAGCGTGTCCGATCTCATGGACGGCGAGACGATATCCCTCCTCCTCTGTATAGGCAGAGAGCGGCGGCATTGCCGCAAGCAAGTCGCCGTCTGTCACAGTCTTCCTACCGGATTGGCGGGCAATTCGCCTCGCGTCTCGGGCTAGCTTCTCGATTTCTGCACCCGACCAGTCATCAGACTGAACAACGAATGGCTCGAAATCCGTGACTGACAGCTCCGGCAAGTGGTACTTCAAAATCGCTTTGCGGTCTTGAGCGTTCGGGCGCTGGATTTCGATTACCCGTTCGAACCGGCCGGGTCGTAACAGTGCGACATCGATCGCGCTGGGGTCATTGGTAGCGCCGACCACGATGATCCCTTCCCGCCCCTCCGCTGGGTCAAGGCATTCCAGCATCGCGTTCACCACCTGCCGCTTGTAGTCGTGGTAGTCGCTGGTCTTGTAGGCCTCTCGGTCCCCGAGACTGTCGAGCTCGTCGATGAAGAGGATCGCTGGCCTGATGGCGGCCGCCTCCCTGAACGTCATGCGCATGGCCTTGAGCATGTCACCGAGGTGTCCGTTCGCCTGCCACGCGCCAGCGGAGCTCGTGACCAGAGCGATACCGCAACTGTTGGCGAGGGCCTTTGGGAAAGTCGTCTTCCCGCATCCGCTTGGCCCGGCGAGAACGATCCCTTTGTCGATGTCGGCCCACTGAATTTCGCCATCCATCCAAGCCTTGATGTCAGCAGCGATTTGCAGTCCCCAGGTCTTGGCGTCTCCGAGCCCCGAGAGGTCCTCCAGGCGGGGAGAAGCGCGGTCAGGCTCTGCAGGGGTAGGCAGAGAATCTTCGAGTGCGACGGCCTTCAAGCGCTGGACTAGATTTCGAAGGGAACGGTTTGGTCGCAGAGCCAGGCTGATATCGCAAAGACGGCATGTCGCCAGGTACGTGGATTCATCTTCGGCGATTGCGAGGCCGCGCGTTTTTGCCGCCGCCTGGAAATGGCTGGCCACCGGAATATCCATGGCGATACGGTGGTCGATGAGCAACGCCAGCTCATCCGAGATTTCCGCGTCGTCCGTATAGAAGATCAACGCCCGACGGACCTCACCGAACTGATGCACCAGGTCCCAAGCCCGTGCCTTGATGGCGGCCGCGTTGGTGACAAGTACAACGGAGTTTCCAAAGTCGTCCGTCTCGCATAAAGGATCGAGAAGGCCGCGGGCAGCCGTCTCGTAGATGCGAAGGTCTTGTGCGTCGGGCAGTCGGACAGCGAGTACGTAGTTGGAAGCGTTGCGAAATGGCCGCATCGTCCGGCGGACAGCCATCTCCGCGACGGTGGTGACGAAATTCGCCGGTGGCTTGGCCTTCTGTAGCCAGTATTCGTTTAGGGATGTCATGTGAGCCTCATTAGATTGGAGTGACGGCGGCAAGGCTCAGCCGCGTATTCGTCTCACCATCGTCTCAGGACCGAGAAGGGCCTCATCCAGTTCCACCTCGACGAAGCCCCGCAGGATCATCGATGCCAGCGCCGCTACTGGCTGCGTCTCCCGGATGATCCTGAGGCAATCTCCGAAAGGGAGCGGACCTTGCTCCTCCAGAATAGCCAAGACCCGCATGCGGTCGCCGAGAGGAACGCTGTGGCCGACATATCTAAGCAAGTCTTTCGCGTTCTGCAGCCGGTATCCGTCGTAAATCTCCGATGACTCCAACAGCCGGTATTGTGCGCCCTGCTTGGCGGCATCTTCGGACATCGCCGGGAGGTCGCGCGGAAGTTTTTTGCCGGGCGCGTCGAGAATCCAGCGGCCGCCATCGATGTCATCCATCAGGAAGTCTGGGATGTAATCCCGCTCGCGTTGCGCTGTCGACGGAGTCACGCAACTCCACGATAGGACTTGGGGATCGAGATCGAGGAGGCAGGAAAGGTCCGCAGCCGTCTTGGATCGGAAGACCGGACGCGTGGGCCCTTTGACTGTGGGACGGCTGCTGATTTGCTGAAGAGCGTCGGCCGAGAGGGAATTCGTTGGATGGACGTGTTCGTGGGATGCCATGCCTGACCTCGATACAAAACGAATGGACACCTTCCGCTTGCGCGGTTGCGTTCAACGTATTCGTATCGGAAACAGGGCTCTATTCGTCATGGCCGGAACAATTAGAGAACAAATTTTGAAGAGTCAACAGGGGCGCATCGGTCGAAATTATCGCCCGGCAAGGTTTGGTTTACTCAGTGTTAACGACAAACGGCGACCGTCAACGAATCTCTCCGTAGCGGACGTTGGCAGGTATGACTGACGATATCTTTCTGCTTGATACGAATATCATCAGCAATTCTAGCAAGCAGAAGCCGCATCCGAGGGTCTCGGAATGGCTCAAGGCACAGTCCCGGGTTGCCATTCCATTCGCGGTCATTCTGGAAGTCGAAACGGGAATAGCCGAGAAGGATCGCTCCGATCCAGCGAAGGCGGAAGAGCTGTGGGAATGGATGGACCAACTCCTCGCGACAGAGTTCGAATACGCTCCGCCGACCCCGCACGTGGCCAGGCTGCTTGCGAAGCTTATTTGTTGCCGGCCGCTGACTCACCTTTGGCTCGCCAATCCTAAGGCCGACAACAAGAAGCCCGGGCAAGACTTGTTCATCGCGGCCACCTCGATCGCGTATGACATGCCGATCGCCACTCTCAATGCGAAGGACTTCGAATTAATCGACGGCTTCTTTCCGCTGCCTGGCGTTTATAATCCGGCGAACGATGTCTGGGCAGTACAGAGATTCCAAGTGGAATCGGCAGAGGATGCGATGCACCCGATCATGGTTGCCTGACGCCTAATCCCGAATTGGGGAAACGTTACACCGCCCAGGTTGTTAGCGCGGGGTGTCGAATTCTTTCCCGCTATTCTTCGTCTGGGCCACCACGGGCGAGAAACTTTCCTGCACGTTCCTTTTCAGACATCACGATAAATCGAATTTCGAATGAACCCTCGACATCTCGGATCATTTGAATATTGCCAGTCTTGGCATCCTCGAGAACCTCTGAAATGCGCTGCTCGGCCTCGATCCTCCCCCACTCTCGCACGTGACTCATCAGACCGAATCCTTTGTTTACGCAAAGGCAAACGATAACGCGTCAAACGTTAAGTGAAAAGAAGACATCGGTTGCAAAACCGTCCCAGTTCCCGCAGGTCTGCCGAAGGAACAAAAAGCACGTGCCGCGTGTGTCCCGCGAACACGAAATATATCCTGCTGCAAGCCTCAACACAGAGAGTAGCCAACCCAAGAAGGGGCCGGAGGGATCATCGACAATGGACCTGCGCTTATTTCGTTCGCAGGCCGCTACGTCACCCGAAGTCTCCAGCTCGAGATCAGAAATTCGAGCATCCGGATGGGCTATTCTGGGTCATGACTTTGAAAGCTCATTGCCTTGGTCGGTCGAGCCTGAACTCCGATGTCCGGAATCTCACCCAACACAAAGAAATCCGTCACGGTCAACAAAGACTGCAGTGAGCGTTCCGGCGGTCTGCTTGGCGAGCGCGACGGACCCGCCGGGACTTCTCGCTCACCGATCCTCACCAGTGGGTTCCAGGTGAAAGTGTCGTCAGTCTGCTTCGCGACCGCGACCGCACCACCTGGACGACCCGGATTACCGCCAACTCGCACGGGCGGATTCCAGGCACCCGCACCATCGACCCAGCCAATACAGAATATGCCATCGACATCGAGGAAGCAGCCCGTCGTCGTCTCTCCAAGCTGCCTGGCAAGCGCCACGCCGCCCCCGGGACACCGACCTGTCCGCCTATGCGAACGGGCGCATTCCATGGTCCCGTGCCGTCGACCAAGCGAGTGCTGACTATTCCAAGTCAGGGTGTGCTGTGCTATTATGGATTGAAACTCCGGGGTGAGGCTATGCACTGGCTGCTTGCATCGGGAGCGTTGTTTTTATCGGCGACAGTGGCGGCCGCGGGTGATCCCTTGTTCGATGCCGTTTCAGCGGGAGACGCCCTCGCCGTCGAGCAGTCCCTTACCTCGGGTGCCGATGTCGACAGCCGCACTCGCGACCAGTCAACGCCACTTATCAATGCAGCCCTCGCAAATCAGATTGCCATCGTTGAGTTACTGATCGGCAAGCACGCCGACGTCATGGCTCGGAACTCTGGCGGCTTCACTGCACTTCATGCAGCTGCGTACTCGGGCAGCGTACCCATCAGCAAACTCCTCCTCGACCACGGAGCAATTCTCGACGATGCGTCCAATAAAGCGGGTGTGACCCCGCTCATGGTTGCGGGTGAAGAGAACAACGTCGCTCTTGCTGAGTTCTTGTTGGCTAAAGGAGCTGACGTCGGCCACGTGGAGGTTCACGGCTACGCGCCGATCACGAGGGCCATATGGAAGGGCAATTTCGATATCGTCCGGCTATTCAAGCGGCATGGCGTGACGTGTCCTCCGCTCAGCGTCCTCGGCGAGGCGGAATTTTACACGAAGTGCATGGAAATTCACCAATGAACAGGAGGCGAAGATGCACTCTGGAAGCAGAACACAATGCATTGGTCGCTCTTTGGCGATGATTGGTCTCGCTGTCGTATGGGCTGTCGGTGGATCGCCGGCAGTAGCCGACGACTCGGTAAACACGGGGTACTTCGGCGGTGTAGCTATCATGGGATACGACACGGTCGCGTACTTTACCGAAGGCAAAGCGACGAAAGGTTCGGAAAAAATCTCCTACGAATGGATGGGGACACCCTGGCATTTCGCCAATTCAAAGCATCGCGAGATGTTCATGAGCCAACCGCTTAAATACGCGCCTCAGTACGGCGGCTATTGCACGGGCGAGGTGAGCGGCGGGTCTGTCACGGTCAACATCGACCCTGAAGCCTTCAAGATCGTCGAGGGCAAGCTTTATTTGATGTATGACAAGGCGGACGCGGAGGGGTTTGCCGCCCATCCGGCGGACACTGTCGCCAAGGCCGATGCCAAATGGCCGAAGGTCGCCGCCGATCTCGAGCAGGATCAGTATCACTGACCGCGAACGCCTTCTATTTGGCAGCAGAAAAATAAAAGACCTTGGACGAATTCACGTAAGCATAGGTGGTTTCGTCGGTGGGCTTCGCATGTCTGTAGACCGGACCGCAATCGGGCTGGCCAAATGCGTTTTCGCTCTGCTCGCAAAGGAGGTCGCCTTTGACAGAAACCGTCTCGGTCATCATCTGGGTGGCCGAGCGGAATGCCGCCTTGCCGTCCATCTGAACCTGCATGATCGCAAGGCTTTCGGTGGGCTCGTTCGTTCCCCGCAGAACTTTGCCCATGACGATGGCGGCGATCTCGGCACCCTTCAGGCGATATAGCTCGTCCCCGTGGAAGCCGAACGGCCACTCCGGCAGGCCAGCCTCACGCAGCGCGTCGAGGAAAAACGCCAAATCCTCTTCCCGGAAATGGCCATTGCCGAGCCGCCACGCCGCCAGGCAATCGCGCCCCCCGAGAAGGCGTCCTGCCTCGGCCACAGTCGCTCGAGCCTCATCAATGCGACCGACACGGACATAGGCCATGGCGAGTGCGGTAACAAACTCGCCGTTGCCTTGAGAGCCATAGCCCGCGCGCTTGAAACTGTCTATCGCCCTGTTGTAGTCGCGCTGCAGATAAAAAACCATGCCAGCCGTGTATCGGTCGATGGCGGAGGGGTTAGGGTCGTACCTGAGCGCCGTCTCGATAGCCGCGGCGGCGTCGGCGTGATTGCCCCAGACCAATTGAACATATGCGACCGCCATATGGGCTTCGGCATTGGCGGGACCAAGCAACACGGCCTTCTGTGCCGAGGCGATCGCCTGCTCGTAACGTCGGTCTACAGCCTGCATGATGGCGAGGACCGCGTAGGGTGACGGAAGTTCGGGGTCGAGGGCAAGGGCGCGACTTGCCTTCTCGTAGGCTCTTTTTCGCGCCAGCGCGCTCTGGAGAACGTCGTCATATGTGCTGCGCCAGACAAAGGACGTCGCGTGCGCATCGGCCGCGAATGCCTCGGCAAACCCACTATCCAGTGCCTCCGCCTTGTCAAAGAGTGCCAATGCCTCCTGCATCCGGGAACGGCGTCCGGTACGGGCGGCCTGCTCGGCACGCAGATAGTAATCATATGCCTCGAGATTGGTGGTCGGAGGACGGGCGATGCGCTCGGTCTCGCTTCGTGTCAGTTTCAGTCCGAGCGCATCGGCGATCTGTCGACCCATCTCGTCCTGCACGGCAAACACCTCTGTCGCGCCCCGGTCAAAACGATTGGCCCACAGATGGTCCCCGCTTGAGGTATCGATCAGTTGCCCGTTGACGCGAATCAGATCGCCGATGCGCTGTACGCTGCCCTCAACGACGAAGCGCACGCCGAGGTCAGTTCGTATCTCATCCAGGACGTGGGGCTTGCCTTTGTAGGCAAACACGGAATTCTGGGATATGACGTCAAGGTTCGAAAGCCTGGCGAGATCGGTAATCAGGTCGTCCGTAATGCCATCGGCGAAATAATCCTGGGATTGATCTTCGCTCAAGTTGGCGAAGGGAAGTACTGCGATAGATGGGCGTTGCGGTAAAGACCACCGCCAGGCGACGAAAGCCGCTGTGGTCGCGATCAATAGCGCAGTGAGCGCTAACAGCATCGTACCTCGCCACCTTGCCCGAGGGGCAAAGACGACCTTGCCAGTATTGGCTTGGTTAATCAGAACGCGATAGACGCGAACCGAGTCGGCTATGTTCTTCAGCCTCTGCTCGCCGAGAGCCACAAAGCCAACATCGACCTTGTGGGCAACCTGGTCGAAGGCGGTGCCGGATATGAAAATTCCGCCAGGCTCTGCAATTCCCTGTAGACGGGCGGCTATGTTGACGCCATCGCCGTAGATGTCGTCGCCTTCGACTATGATGTCGCCAAGATTGACGCCGATGCGCAACCGAATGCGCATATCCTCGGAAACGTCATGGTCGCGCCCGGACATTTTCCGCTGGATCACGGCAGCGCATTGGACTGCATCCACGACGCTGGGGAATTCGACGAGCGCGCCATCACCCATGAGCTTGATGATCCGGCCATGGTATTCTTCAACGGTGGAATCGATCAGTTCCCGGCGACAGGCTTTCAGCCGCTCCAGCGTACCGGCCTCGTCCACCCCCATGAGGCGGCTATAGCCGACCACGTCAGCGGAAAGTATCGCTGCGAGACGCCTCTCCATTTCTCTGCCCACCCTTTCGATGCAGGGAACTGGGCATCTTAGCACGGCCGAGGGCGCGCGGGCACCGCAGCCAGGTCTTTTACGGCCTAACTTGGACACACGACGACTAATGGTCACCGACCGGGCCATCCTTGCCGAGTCCGCGCCCCGAGAGGGTTGCCCGCTGTCGGCCCATTACCGCCATCCCGACTATTTCTTTAGGGCATTGGCTTCTGATTGGGATTCGCGACGAGGAATTCGCCAAGAGCCGGGTCCTCGGCATGGCGTTTCTGCTGATCGATAATCACGAAGTTGGTACCCAACTCGACCTGAAGCAAAAGCAGAAGCTGGTCCACATCGCTATTGAAGCGGTCGCACCTCGCTTGCGTCCAGAGGCTTGGATCAGGTGGATACAATGGGTTGAGGTAGCTAAGATATTCTTGATCAAGACGGTTGATGAGCGAGTGAACGTTGCTTGGCAATAAAAGCCGGGGGGGAAGTGCGACATCCCCTTGAAGGTCATACACGGTCGCATCAAGCGGTCCGACGCCCAATTTGGATCGGGTAGCATCATCACCCGCCCACAAGCACCCGCCAGCCCCAAAATCAAAGAAAAATCTTAGTGGTACCTTTTGTCATGGTGGGAATAGTCATGTTTTACGAAATGTCCGCAAGTGGCGCATTGTTGCCATCTCTATCACAGCGGTATTACTCGAAACGGCAATACGCGCATGGTCAAGGTGCGAGGCAAACAGCGCTAACTGAGAAAATGGTAAAATGCTGAACTTCAGCAACCCACGTCCGCAGCCTGACTGAAAAAGCAGCGCCACGGCTTTGCCATGGATGCATCATGCTCCCGGCAGAGCGACGGACGCCGGGTGCTTCGATGAACCCACGCCGCGCGCCTACAAAATCAGCTTCCCGCCACCCTGCTCCGTGTCGCCTTCGATAGCTGAAAGTACGAAGCTGTGTGCACGTTGCTGCTCCGAGTTCAGCCGCCCAAAATCGAGGCCACGCAACCGGCGTGCCAAAGCAGTGATATCCATAAAATCTGTGATCATCGGCATTTCGACCCGGTACGTCGTGGACGAGACCAAGTCGCCAGCCGTACCCGAGGTCGCCTCGAACTCAATTCCTGTGGCAGCTAGGTCGATTCAACCGTCCCCGTTGCAGTTATCCTCAGCGTGACGTGGGAAGAGTGGAAGCGATGGTTTGTTCCGGCCAGCGCGAGATATTCATCTATTTCCAACGACGCGCGTACCGATCCGCCCAATCGACAGGATCACCAATTCGACCACGTTTGTTTTGCCCAATCACCCACGCGATGAACGCATCGGTCTCCTGTTTCGTGAAGTGCTCCTTGTGCCCTGGGTGCCCGAGATGGAGCGCCTTGAGGCCTTTCGTTAGATTTGGCGCTTGATCGCCCCAGTAGATAAAGTCGTTCGAGATAAGAACCCGATCCGTCTTCCCGGTATCGCGCTTCATATTGATCTCGTTGGCGACTGCGTTTTCCTTGCTGTGTCGGGAATCCGCTTGTATCCAAGGCCCTGTCCGATCGACGCGGTGATAGATGTTGTCGCCGAAACGGAGCTTGTAGCTTCCCTCGACAATCGGCTTTTTGTTCTGAAATCTGGGGTCCCGCCAATAGTCGTCGAAGTTCGATACTTCGGTGACGCGCATAGCGAAGATAACGCGCCCGTCCATCTTCCGGCTCGCCGATCCTGTTCCGACGATCCAATCCCCGACGACCGCCTTCTTGCGAATGTCCGGTTTACAGGTGGCCAGTGTGAGAACGCCGAAAAACGGGTTGGGAGCGAAGCCATGGTCCCAACGCGTTACATAGGAGAACAATGCCATCTACGTCAGTGTCCTTTATGACGCGGCAGCTTCTGCTTCGGCCTCGGCTCGCCCGTCGGTTCGACAAAGATGTTCTCACCGTCAACGACCACCTTCTTGATGTTGTCGTCTTGCGTATCGGAGACGGCGTCGCCCTCGCGGTCGAGAAATCCGGGAACGCCACCCGACGCAAGTTCCTCGTCTATCCATATGGCGACGACGCGTTTGCCGAGCTTGCTTGCCTCTCCCACGATGTCCTTGATTGTCGGATCGTTGATAGTCTCGCGGCAGATCAGGATCACGATCACATCAGCGCCGTCTACACAATCGTGCCAATCAGTCAGATCGACGACGTCCTCAAAAACGATGTTGCCGCCAAGACGCTTGATCTGCCCTCGGACCCCATCGACCTCCCTTTCGCGCCTTACAATCGGACAGACCCATATGCGTTCGCTGTTCATCTACTCCCCCTAACCGCGAAAACTCGCTTCGCCAACAAAAGTTTCGGTTGCAAAAACATGGAGACACGCCTGAAGATGTTCAAGTGCGAATCGCCATCGAAGACTTCGGATGAAAAGTATTCACAGAAATATAAGCTTTGCCGCCGCGGAGTCCTTCCGAGACATATTGGACTCCGGCAGCACCGTGGTGGTGAGGTCCAAGGAGACGAAGGAAATTGTCAACCGGGTTACGGTGATCGAACGGCCCAATGAAAGGTTTCTTTTTCTCCCCGATCGGCTGAACGATTTCGTCGCCCAAATCGCGGAATCCATTTGGGTCCTTGCTGGAAGAGACGACGTCAAGTGGCTGAAAAATTACCTACCACGCGCGCCTCAATACTCAGACGATGGCAAGGTATGGCGCGCCGCTTACGGACCGCGCCTTAGGAGATGGCACAAACGCACTGACCAGATCGACAAAGTGCGCAAGCTTCTGCAAGACGATCCTTCGAGCCGCCGCGCGGTTATGGGGTTGTTCGACCCGGCAAACGACTTCGTCGATAGCCTGGACATACCGTGTAACAATCTTCTGACGTGGCTGATCCGGGACGGCAAGCTGCACCTTAACGTCACGCTGAGAAGCAACGACGCAATGTGGGGCTTCTCGGGAGCCAACGCTTTCGAATGGAGCGTACTGCACGAGCTTATGGCGCGCTGGGTTGGAACGGATATCGGTCCGGTCACGTTCTTTGCCGCATCGTTCCACCTGTACGCAGAACACTGGGATCGCAGCGAGCGCATCGCGTCGAAGTTCCGGCGGCTCACGCCTTACGAATGTGGTGTTCGGAGCCTGCCCTTCGACATCAAGTGGAACGACCTGGAACGCGAGCTCGAGCTATGGTTCGAGCTCGAAAAAGGTATTCGGAAGAAGCCGACCGCCGAGATCGACCGCCTAAGCGAATTGGATGACGCCTTCCTCAAGCGGTCACTGGAGATCATCCAGCTTTACTGGCTCGACAAACAGCCAAAAGGAAAAGTTGCCGACGAGGTCTTCGCTTCCGTCCTGAGCGAGCTGCCAGAATGCGATCTAGCAGCGGCAGCGTACGAGTTCTTCGGTCGCGCCCGCCCGGCTCTAATGCGAGACATCCCTCACCCGAACATCGCAACGTATTTTTCGGCTCTCTTGTCGAATAAGCCAGTCGACGGAATGACCACCGCGATCAAGTGGCTTCATGCGACCAAAGACCGTGCCTACGGGGGCGCATGGAAAAAACGCGGTGAACTCGTCAGCGTCATGGCCAACATCGCACGAAAGGTCGACCGCCTCATCGTCTACGTCCAATCCAAGCATCACTTAGTCGGAGAGTCCATTCTCGACACCGCGGTCGATCTGTTCGTCTACGTCGCGAAATACCAGCTGTTTCTTGAGGAAATGGAGCTAGGCGACCTTCTTGACGCCTCCGCACCACAGCCGTTCTCCGACCACGACGAGAACTTCGATACCATCGCGGACCGGATGATCTCGGCTACCCTCATTGACGAAGACGCGGACGAACTCGTCGGTAAGATCGACGTGACGTTCGATAGGCTCTGGCGGTCGGCCGCCGATCAGGTCCCGATCGACGAACGAAAAACGCTCGCGAAAGAACTGGCGGAGCATTCGGCGCGACTGGTCGGCGTCTTCCGAGCAAATCATCCGGACCAAGCAGCGCAATTCATTCGGTCGGCGAACCATTAGGAACATCGATGCAAACCAAAGACCTCGAGAAACTCGTCCTCCAGTTAATGGAAGAGATTTCCGGCAAACACGCTGCTTGCCGTGTCGCAGTGGTTAAATGCTCCCCTGTTGCCTATGAAATCGCAGGCGCGTTACGCCTCGCCGGATTGAGCGATCTGCTTATCGGCATCTTTGATTTCGACTCCAAGACAAACGGCGGCAAGGTACTGAACCTGGAGGAATTGCCCGGCCTGGACCCTGACATCGTAGTGATTGCGGTGGATGGCGATAAAGAGCGATATCTCGAGGCGCTTTCCACCATGCTGAAGCCCTCCGTGCGCGTTTTAATCGGCGGCTACGGCCATTTCGAATTCCGTGATCCAATATTCAACACCGTGAAGAGATCGGAGTACGTGACGTCGTTTGCCAACGGATATCCCCACACACTCACCCACATTTTCCAATGCCTTCGGTATGCCAAGCGCCGGAATCTGAACGGCGTCGTCGTGGAATTCGGCATGTTCAAAGGCGGCACATCCCTCCTAATCCACAACTTCATCCAGGAATTGGGAGGCGACTGGAAGGTCATGGGATTCGACACTTTCAACGGGTTTCCGGATCGCCGCAGCATTCTCGACATGTACAACCATCCCGACTGCGTATTTCCCGACCAGCAAATGGTTGAGCGCGTCTTCGCGCCGTTGAACGTGGAAGTCGTCGCGGGCGACGTTGTGGATACAGTGGAGAAGCTTGCCGACAAGGATATTGTTCTGGCGTTCGTGGATACCGACAACTATACCTCCGCCACGAAAATCTTGGAGGTCGTTAGCGAGCGGATCGTCGTCGGTGGCTCGATCGTATTCGACCACTTCACCGGTCGGGACCGCCATCTTTACACGATCGGCGAACGGATCGCGGCCAAGCGGTTGCTTGAAGACGTGCGCTTTTTCAACCTTCACGACACGGGTGTTTTCCTGAGGACCTTGTGATGACCCAGCTGAGCTCACCGACCACCTTCTCCAAAATGACACCGCCCACCGTACGCGCGGGCGTTTATGAGCTGTATTGGACATTTGCATCGAGACGCCAGGAGGCCTACGAGCGCCGTCTGAGTGGTGCGGCGTGGCCTTGGACGACGGATCGCATTCTGCAGGTCTACAAGTTCTGCAACGTCTTTCGGGCATCCGACCGAGTTTCCCAGTATATGATAAAGGACGTGGCCTACGCCGAGGACGACTCCGATCCCGCGGACCGCATCTTCCAGATCGTTGCATTTCGAACCTTCAGCAACATCGCGACCTGGCGCGCTCTGAGAGCGATGTTCGGAGGTGCACCGACCCTGGAACACCTTCGTTCGGGAGCCTTCGAGCTTGCCCTCGACACCATCAAACGGGCAAACGGTGGCCTCTATACAGGTGCCTTCATTCTATGCGCCAACAAGGCGTACGGATTTGACGAGAAGCACCGCAACCACGTTGGCCTTTTCAAGCATATGTTTCTCGAAAGGAACCTTCAGGGGCGGATTCGTGGGGCGAATTCCCTCGAGCAGGTCGTAGGTGCCCTTCAGGACTTCCCTCTCATGGGGCCGTTCATGGCGTATCAGACCGCGATTGACCTGAACTACTCGGAACTACTCGATTTCAGCGAAAACGACTATACGCAAGCAGGCCCCGGCGCAGTGCGGGGACTGAAGAAGGCTTTCACCGATCTCAACGACTTTTCACCGTCGGACGCGATCCTTTGGATGACCGAGCGCCAGGAAGCCGAATTCGACCGCCTCGACCTTCCGTTCGAAGGCCTGTTTGGTCGGCCCCTCCACGCGATCGACTGTCAGGGGCTTTTCTGCGAACTCGACAAATACTGCCGTGAAGCAGCACCAGAGCTATTGAGCAATCGGTCCCGCATCAAGGCGAGGTTCAGCGCATCTCCCGAACCCCTCGATCTTTTCTTTCCACCCAAGTGGAATCTTTCGCCTTGGGCTGCCGGCTATCCCGCAAATCACCCGCGAGATCAGATGACGCTCGACTTCGGCTTCGGCGAGGAGCGGATCGCGTCTCCGTGGGGAAATCGAAACAATCGCCATATTGCCTGACGATCCGTAAGCGTCCGGTGAAGCCTTCTTTGAGATTTCCCAAGAACACCTGAAGTTACGTCACTAATTCCGTCATTAGAGACGTCATCAGGGATGAACTATGGGGCGCATGGAGATTTTGACGGGCCTTGAGCGTCGGCGAGATAAGGAAAGCCGATTTTCTTGTCGCTGATGAACAGAAGTTGCCCTTAGTCGCCAAGGTCAGCGCCTTGGACGCTTAAAGCCTGAATTCGGCCGCTCTGACGTCGATCCGCCAACCGCGAAAGCCGCAGGCCGAACGCAGGTCCCCACGCCGGCTTGCGCGTGACTTAAATTCCGATGAGCATGTGATGTCGAGTTTGAGTAACACGAAAGTAACTGTAAAATGAATCGTAATGGTTTTGCCAAAGGCTCGCTTCTTCTGGCTTGGGATCGAGCTAGGTCTGAAGCCTTCTCGGAGCTGAAGAACGCCCTCTCGGCCTCTAATGACACACTGCGCGCTATCGTCGCTCCCGATCGCGAGGCGGCAGAATGGCTTTGCGAGGAGGAGCTGTCCGCCTGGTGTCATGATAAGGCGATGCTGAGGGCCGACACCCTGTTTTGGGGAGCTGTATTCGTTTTGTCCGCGTTTCTTTTACTGGGGGGCGTGTTCGGCAGTTTATATTTTAATTCCACGCCAGTAACGGTCGCCTTTACGCTGTCGTGCCCGCCTACCGCCCTGTCGGCGTTTTTCGCAGCGAAATTTGTCGCGGATAGTTTTACGCGCTTTCGCAAACTGCACACCATCGGCCACGCTCGAGGTGCCTTAGGCGTCCTCAACAACAGCGGATATAGCGTGTGGGGCTTTGGCCATTCCGGATTATACGTAGTTCATAACACCCGGAACGCAAATTCAGTCCCCTTCATCGGCTTCTACAAATACGAAGAGTTGGGCACGCCAACGATCGACCACACATCCGGTCAGCTAGCCGTCGAACTCCATTCGCATAGCGGTTCGCCAATAAGGGTCATGATTCTTCCGGAATACGAGAGCGATCTGGTTAATCGGATAATTGATCTTTTGGATAAAAGTATTTCAGATCGTGGTCATAGTTTGCCGATACACTCTGTTGTTGCATCTCGATAGACCAGTTTTCACCATCAGCCAGAGCGTTGAAAACGTCCGCTGTAAGCAATTTTTGATCAACCAGTCGGTCAACAATCTCGAAAAAACGATCTCTCTTGTCGTGAATTTCGCCCGCAATCGTGGTCAGTATCCTGTTCGGAAACAAAGCGCGCAATCTTTTGCCTCGAAGTCTCGAAATTCTACCAAAATCGCTTCCTCCCCCGGTTAGAAGCGCCCATGGCCATCCAGTTCCAGATCGGCCGTCGGGGATTTTGGCAAGAAACAGTCGCGTGTCGAAGTGCTGACAGTGTCTCGGGTGCGATAAGATGTAGGCTTCTCCCGCCCAGCCGGCCAGGAGAATTTCGAGCATCTGGTCGTCCGTCGGCATGGGTTGGGTAGGGTCGTAGGACGCGACCGGATTCAGCTCTCTGCCTCGCCGTATGCTGATGGTAGTTATAGCGAGACCACGAGCCTTCCCGATTAGTTGATGGCCCACTTCATGCGCAGCTATTAAATAGTTTTCGTCGACCAATTTATGAAACTCTCCGCGATCCTCGGAAACAATGATCCAATAGAGCGAAGATATTTCTGAAGCCTGAACGCGGGATAGTTGACCTCGTCACCTCGTCACCTCGGCGTCACGGTGTCGATGCATGCCTGCTGTTCAAGCGACCGATCCTCGGCAGCCAAATCGAGAATATCGTGCTCATCGAGGAACCCGTCTCCGTGTCGTAAAGCTACCTTTCTCCTGCGTCCCTGCATCGCAAGTCACATTATTTTGGCGACAGGGTACTTTCCCCCTGCCCTTTTCGCTGCGCTGTTAACTACCGTCGTCGATTTTCCGATTTCAGGTATTTTGGATTTGGCTCATGACGAGCACTGCCGACACGACGGGGAGACAATGAGCGGTATCGTCACTAACAACGGCGCGATGGCGGTGCTCGGCACCCTGCGTTCGATCAGCGCGCGCCTCACCAACACCTCGCAACAGATGTCGTCGGGACTGAGGGTCAAGACGGCGGCCGACAACGCCGCCTACTGGTCGATATCCACCTCGATGCGTTCAGACGTGAAGGCCATGAATGTCGTCACCGACAGCGTCGGCCTGGCGCAGGGCATCGTAGACACGGCCTATGCCGGGATGGAGACGGTCCTGGACAGTTTTGTCGAGATCAGGAACCTCGCGATAACGGCAAGCGACATGCCTCAGCCCGGCATGCGGGATGCCGTCAAGCCGGGGTTCAGTCTCGACCCCGAATACGCCAAATCAGACGTCTACAAGATCGATCAGGCGATACAGCAGCTTCAGAACCAGGCGAAGACGGCGATGCTGTCCGCATCGTTTTCCGGCGTGAATTTGCTCTATCACGGCAAGAACGAAGACGTGAAAGCGAGCGAGCAGGTATTCAATTTCATCATCGGCTACGCCGGCGGCAAGGTTCAGACGTTGGACGTCAAGGCCATGGACACACTGCTTCTCAACGACGACTTCGGTAGCTTCCCCACGACCTTTCCACGGGAATTCAACCCGGAGAAAACGCTGTTCGACGACAGTGACATTATCGACGCTCCTGGATCGTTCACTCCTTTGGGGGTGTATTGGTACAACATCCCGGTTTCCAATCCGACGACGGGTGATCCGGAGGCCTATCCTGTCGAGCCGACCTATGTCCTCCAGGCGCTCGAAAACCACGTCGTACGCTTTGGATCGGATCGACAGGGACTCTACAGCAACTTCGTGGCGAACCTGGACCAGAAGATTCAGGCGATCACATCGAAAATGGCGTATGTCGGCACCGTCCAGAACTCGCTGGAGATGTACGACGAGATCAACAACAAGATGATCGGTTCCGTGACGAGCGGCATCGGTCGCATGGTCGATGCTGACATGGAGACCACGGCGAGCACGTTGCAGGCGCTGCAAGCCCAACACCAGCTCGCGATACAGTCGTTGGCAATTGCGAACGCAGCACCTGGAAACCTCGCGCAGCTGTTCCAGTAATCAGCGCATGCGTTCAATATGCCTGGCGAGTGTTCTTGGGTGGACCCGATATCTTTTGGCGACCTCTGTCGCTTCCTCCCCTTCCACTACGATTGCATTGTAGGCGGAGCGGCACTCATCCTCATTTAGAGCCGGCCGCCGACCGAGACGCTGTCCTCGGGCACGGGCAGCTTCAAGCCCCGCGCAAGTGCGCTCCCGGATCAAGCACCTCTCGAACTCAGCCATGGCAGCGAGCATGTGAAAAACTAGGCGGCCGCCAGCTGAGGCGGTGTCTATATTTTCGGTTAGGCTTTGAAAATCGATCTGCCGTTTCCCAAGCTTTTCGATGATGTAGATTAGGTCTTGGATTGAACGGCCGAGCCTATCGAGCCGCCACACGATAAGAGTGTCGCCAGGCTTCAGCGAGCGCAATACCGAGATCAAGCCAGGTCGTTTATTTGTCGAACCCGAGACGCCCTGGTCTTCCACCACCCGATCGCAGACCTTGCGTAGCGCCGCGAGCTGAAGATCGAGCCGTTGATCTTCCGTAGATACCCGCGCATAGCCGACCTTTGCCATCGAATTCCATTCCCCGCGCGTTGACATAAACGACCGTTTTCGACGGGCGGATGCGCGGAACTGCATGATTACAATCCGGGAATAGTTGCAATGGTTTAGGCAAGGGACAAAAACACGGACGACCGATGACAAAAACGGTCGTTTCTGGCCACGCCTGTAGACATTTTACGGGACACCACCCGCCGATGAGGTTCGTTTCCTTTGGGGAGCTTGCCCAGCAGATGATCGACGTCTGGATTTCCCGGGATAATGTCGAGGACCCGCTCTCCCTCTGTCAGGGGGTCAGAGAGCGTCTGGCAACAAACATGGTCCTCGCCGTCATCGATTTTCCCGTCGGCGGACGCGCGGCATTTCGGGTTGACGTCGTCCGCGACTACAGCATTCCCACGAGCTATGGAGAGGTCCCGGAACTCCTGAGGACGCGGCTTCCAATGTTGCCAAGAGGCCATCTCCACCCGTCGGTTGAGAAGGCGCTTGTCACCCGTCGGCCGTCGCTCGTCACGGAAACCGTACTCCACGGTGATTTGCAGACAAATTTCGAAATGCTGACGCTCCCGCGTCAGGTAGAGAAGCCCCGAGCGGATTGGTGCCTTGTCTTCGGCGTCATCCATTACCTCCTGAAATCAGTCTCGTTACGCAAGGACCTTGATGACATCGACCTGGCGATCCTCCAGCTCTTGCGCGAAGGACTTCAGATGAGGCAGATCGGGCTTCGGGTCGAACTGTCCCCACGCACAGTTGAACACCGTGTCGAACGCCTCAAAGGTCTGGCAAATGCGCGAACGCTCCACGACCTCGTCGCCCGTTCATTGTAAGAGCCGTTCAGACAAATTTATCAGTCGGTAACCTTGCTACGTGCTGTGGTGTCTTGAATTCGCATAGAGGGTGAAATCCCCGTCGAAAATTGCCGAAAACACAATTCGAATGACGGATCGTTCCCACGTTCGGGCGCACTTCGATGCGACCAGTTTCAGGCCCTTAACTTGGGCACCGGGGGTATAATGAAAATCACGTTTCTCGCCGCCTTCACCGCAATGCTCCTCGGAGCGACCGCTGCCGCACAACCGGCCGAACTCGACATCAACGGAATGAAGCTTGGGATGAACGCCGACGAGGTGATCGCCAAATTCCAGGAACTCCGTCCCGACGCGCAGTACGAGTTTACAAAATGGAAACTACCGGAAGGCACCGAATGGGTCGCCAATGGCAGAACTCTATACAATGACATTGGCAATCCCAACGACATGGAGCACGAGCGCATGCAGTTCGCGTTCACGGGTCTGGGCTCCGGTAACAAGCTGTTCGCAGCCAGACGGGAACTGAAGTTCCGGCCGTCGCAACGACCTACGACCGAGTCAGTATATGCAGCAGCCCTTCAGAAATTCGGCGAGCCTTCGGTAACCGGAAAGAGCACCACCGGCATCTGGGCAGCGTGGAAATTTGCTTCCGCCGACGCAAAGGCCGAAAAACTCGAGTCACCGATGGCCTGCAATGGTACGAGCGATTTCCCGGTCGGTCTCGACGAATTTACGGCAAAGAGAACGAAGCGGTCCGCGAGCATGTGCGGCATCTATATTGACTTCGTCGTCCGGGGCGACCCGACAGGGCTGGCAAACGAGCTTGAGATTATGATGATGGACCAGCTGCATCTCGAGCAGGATTTCGATGCGGACAACTCTGACGCCAGAAAACGGATCGACGCGGCCCGAGCAAAGGACGTTGGGAACGCGGCACCTGCTCCAAGGCTCTAGCGGTAACATCGAAGCGAAGGTGACGCCTGGAGGATTGCGAGCTTCATCCTGACGCGCCGCAGCCTCGTTGACCTGGATTATGGTGCAAGAGTAAAACCATTCCGAACGGTTCATCTAGCATAGGCAACAGCATGGACATCGGACATCGTTCAAGACTTTCGCTATGTCAGCTGATGGATGCTCTCTTAAGCCGCGACGAGTGCATCGTCATCCTTCGGAAGTACGGCATTTCGACGGACGACATCGATGGGTATCATACCGGTTACGCACTGCTACACGCTTTAACGGATGCGATATCGGCCGCAATCCCATCGCAAGTCTGGGAACTCGCGCAGGAATTGGCACGCACCCGCCAGTCGATCCGACACACGGTCTCGCCTAAAAGCCTGTTCGACGAGCGCTGGCAGGATTTCACTCTTTGTATGAAACTCGATGGTCTTGGGTTGGCCTTGGATGACTACGGCCGTGAGATCGGACCATTTGTGCCACTCGAGCCGACGATAGAGGGTTCGCATCCTGTCGAAGACGACCTATCCAGGGAAGTCAACCTGTCGAAACTTCCCACCAGCGACGAGATTCTCCGGCTTATCGATGATTCCGCGAAAGCCTTTCTAGCCGGGGATAACAATGGATGTCTGAACAATGCACGCGTGGCGCTCGAGACAACTGGAAAATTGATTGGTCGCGAACTTTTGCCTTCCGGTTCGGTGATATCGTCTAAATGGGGGGAAGCGCTCGTTGGTCTCCGTGGAGCAGGTTTTATTTCGGAGGATCAAGAAAAAGGGCTGGCTGGAGTGTATCGCTTCGTCAGCCCGGGTTCTCATGTTCCCGTAGGATTTTCCGAGTCTGAGTTCGCTCGCCTGGGTCGGACCCTCGCGCTTTCGTGCACCTACTTCCTCGTCAAGGAATGGAACGGTACGCGACGCCGAGACTCGTAGGTATTTTCGATCATCACGCGGCCGTCTCGGTAAGGGGTGCAGGTATGACAAGAATTCTTGCCTGCTCGGACATCCATAATAACGTCAACGCAGTCCGTCAGCTCAGGGCGCGCGAGGGCAACGACTACGACGCCCTGATCGTAGCCGGCGACCTCGGAAGCGACGCCGCCGACGAGATATTCGAGGTATTCCAGACTTTCCGGTGTCCAGTTCTCTACGTGTTCGGCAACTGGGATCATGGGCTCCAGCACAACAAGAATTACGGTGAAGGGTGCCACCACGTGCATCTGTCGCCTTTCCGGGTCGGTGATCTCAGTGTGGTCGGCGAAACCATTGACGGGATTGATCCCCACTGGGAAGCGATGCGACCGCAAATCGAGGCAGCGGATCAAGCCGATATCCTAGCTGCCAAAAAAGCATTTTCCGCACAGCAACGAGCCAAGCTGTCCGCTATCGTCGAGGCTGAGGGGTCAGAACGCACCATCGTGGTCAGCCACTATCGCCTGACGAAGACACAAAGCTTTCTGCCAGGTGTGCCGCTTTTCCTTTTCGGACACATTCACCGCTTCGAAGACAGCGTCTTCCGCAGTCAGCGGTTCGTCAATGTCAGCGCCCTGGACAACAAGGTCATGGTAGCCCCGCGCGGATTGAAGCGGATCAAGCGCAGCGATTATCGGCTGATGAATGACGGAAGCTACGTCGTCATCACACATGACCGAGACAATGGCTTTTCTATCGAGCCGCGGCGTTTCGATCCCGATCTTTCAAACTGGGATCGTATCGATGGACTAGTCGATCGGTCAGCCGTTGAGTTGGATGGTTTCCAGTCCCGCCCACCGCTGCGCTCAGTCCTGCCGAGGGTGACGCGAGGCAAAGAGCCAGAGGCGCATCAGCATGCAAAACGTGAGCAGGAAAATGGAACCAAAGACCGCGGCAACCCCCGTATAGCTAGTCAGGCTCCACCAGACGAACGGGTTGGAGACAGGTGCCTGGATCATGATTGAAAACATTGCGAAGCAAACTACGGCTGCGCAGACAAGGCTAAGCGCCACCGCACAAAATAGGCTGATCGCTTTTCCTGTCACTGCCATTTGCGATACCTTCGGGCGTCACCACGCCCAGCGGCTTTCCCGATCATTTCAAATTCCCAAACATCTTGGTAGCGGGTCCGGCTTGGGTGAAGGTAAACCAATGGGCCTCGTCGTGCCTCATGTTCCATAGCGTCCTGAGCAAAGCCTGCGTGACTTCCACGTCTCGGTTCCTGATATCGTCTGCGGTGTCATCGCCGATCTGAACGACAAGTAGACCTAGCATTTCATAGATGTCATCGTAACGATAGAGAAATGGGTACTTGAAAGTCAGGCTTAGCCTGACGTCTTCAAGGACGCCATCGAGATTGACATCCGCTCCCATCACGAGAGCCCCTGTCCTGAATCCGTTGAAATACAGATTAAAATGGCGGCCGACGTTTCCTTTGCCAATGTGTCCCGCCCATCTTTCCGCCAGAGCTCTGTCGCTTTCGACGACACCCCATGACGAGTGGACCATCAGCCGATTCAATAACTGACCAAGGCTTCCCGTCTTGGCAAAAAACTCGCGATCACCGTCCGTGATCCGGCCGAAGCCCATCGCCCCAAGGTCGACCGGTTGCATGGGGTCAGGCAGACGCACATCGAAAGGCGGATTTTCGATAGCCTTCTTGTGCGCGGCGATGTCGCGCTCAAGTTCGCTTGTTGGTTTGCTGCCGAAAACCATCCTCGTCTTCCTCCCCCAATGGCATCATGCCATAGGCGACCTATCGTTCAATGAGTGACCACAGCGCCTTTACACTCTCACGTCCACAAGCGCTCGTGTTGCCGACACACGATTTAAGGAAGGACGCCTTCAAAAGGAGCCTGAGGCTACCTCGGATATTTCCGATGATCGGACGCGACACCAATGCCGTGTGATCCGGACCTACATCCGGTCGCGCTCCATATCCTCGAAATACTGTGACATCCGCATTTCACGGACTTGGTCTTTCAAATCACCTATGCATTCGGGGCACGCGCTATCTTCGAGCCCGTAGTCGTTGGCCACTATGGTGCGGCCCTCGTCATAATCCAGATCAAACAAGTCTGTCGTGTCAATCAAATCGCTCTCGTAGGCATTGCTTCCGCAAGTGTCGCAGGAAACGATCTTTTCTTTATGGTGACAGAAACAGCATTGCTCTTCGTCGAGGACGAAGGTTGCCTCGTCGCACTCCTGGCAAATCCAAGCTGTCCCCACTTCGCCGCGAGCGACGTACGCTTTGGCTCTCTGAAGAAGCTCGTCGCGAGTTCGGATGGCCTTCATGATTTGCCAAAGCTGATCCTCGCCTATGAATTCCTCCGTAGAAAGCCCAAGGCTCTCTTTGTAGAAAAAGATCATAAAGCTGAAAATTTCGGCAAATTTCGCCTGAATATGATCGTGAGTGAACTCGAATTCGAAATGCGTTAGCTCATTACGCAAGTCGAAAGCCTTATCGATCTTCGCTTTTTCTGTGTCGCTAATTGGTAGGTTTCCGATTGACGGGTTCCTCAGCCGCGCCAATGCCATACGCATACTGACCGTTTTGTCGGGCTTATCTATCGATTCAAAAATGAAAGTCGGGTGTATCCGCCTGAGAAATTCTTTGAACGCCAATTCCATTGCTTGAACGACGTGGACGATAGCAAATTTCCATTGCTCGGTCTCCTCGCTCTCCGATTGGGCATATTTAACGGCCTCTCTGAAGTATGAGACGCTGTTGGCTAGCAGAACAAGCTTGTGTGTTTTCATCTCAGGTCCGGCCATCAAGGGCCCTCTATCTGCAAGTCTGTCCTCAGGCCCTTACCTCGTCTACTGTCAGGGCATATAACCCGCGTCCTTGATAAGATTCTCCGCCCCAAAATTCATAGCGTCCTCGGAGCCACTGCGGATAAATCTGTAGATGAATGGTAGCGGAAGTGGGTTCTGCGAGCGTCGCAAAAATATGCCGTCTTGGAGCTGCCGAATACGAGAATCTGCGGATTGCTCGGACCCTGCTTCCAGCAGCGGTTGCCAAGACTTTTCGACCTCGCCTCTCAAGCTTTCACCAGCTGCAATTGCGTCCAGTTGCCGGAAACGTTCCCTCAGCGACCAGATGAGGACGACTGCAGACGGGCTCACGACGGTCAGCACAAGGTCGTTGAACGACAGTGACCACCAAAGTGCCAACGCCAGAATGACGACGACATAGATAATCGGGAAAGCCAAAAGCAACCACGCGCTTCTCCCTCTTACCCTACCGTCGTAAAACAGGTTCGTTCTTTGGCAGATAAGGGTCGCTACGTCATGCGGTGCGGCCGCAATCGCAGCAGGATACCAGTCTATGAGTTTCGCTTTGCTGGCGACGGAGCAATATTTAGAAAAATCACGGATATCCTCAGGTTGCATACGCTTGCCGCAGACGAACGCGTTCCAGGCAACGCGAAACAAATCGGTGTCGAACATCTCGGAGACTAGCGCGGACTGCTTGATGAACCTTTTGATCAAACGGTCGATAAGCAGAATGTCTAGAATGGAAACAAACAGGGCATAGCAAGCCACGTACGGGCGCAGCCAAGCAAAATGAAGGCTCATAAAACTGAGTACGACCGGAACGACGACAGTTAAAGCTATCTGCGTGATCTGCCACATCGTCGCCAACCGATAAATGCCCGAGCGAGCACTCAGGAGCGTTTGAAAATGTTCCTCGTTCTGCCTTAGGTGGATGTCGCTCATGAAAATTTACTCGATAAGAACGGCGAACGGTTCACTTTGTGCGACCAACACGTCGTCACTTGTGCGAACGATGAAAGCTTCGGTCATATGAACCCCACGATACTGCAGTGGCTCCCAACGGCTATATCTCCGGTTGGAGACATAAAAGTCTCCCCGCTGACGGTTAGCCGCGATGGCTGCTGCGCCGGTATTTGTAACGCGCCAATGAACAATGTAACCGTCTGGAATGACTGACCCGTCGGGCTGCCGCACCTCAAACCATAGGCCGCCCCGTGGTGGTACAGGATCACCTGCGAGGACTGGCTTTTTATCCGTGCTGTCCTTGGATGAATGCCAGGTAGCCACGACCCTTACGGTTCGGATCAGCTCTTTGGACACCTGCCATTGTGGTGCCTTGAGGTAGGGCGGTTTAAAAAACCATTTGGGCAGGATCGCAAGCCCTGCTCTTTTGACAAAGTCGACCAACCCGTCGGAATGGGCCGCCGTCTCGGAGAGGAAGTGATCGACAGATATTGCGTCCGTTGCAGCCTTCTCGGCTAGGACGTTCGCTCCCTTTCCGAATTCGTCACCGAAGACCCTTTGCCAGGCTCTTATGCTCTCACCCCTATCTTCGCAGTTGTATGCCTCCTCGATCCAACCTCGATAGCGGTGAATGCAAGTTCGGAAGTTCCCGTATTGGTTATCAGTCCATAACAGGCCAAAGTCTTCGGTTGAAAGCTTCGGGTTCAGCACCTGTGGTCGGTTCGGCCGTTGTTGCAGCCAGTCATCGAGTCTTGATATCAAGGTCACCAGAGCTGTTGGTACATCAGCGTAGTTTGCTTTGCCCTGGTCAAGCCAGCTGATCTGCTGACCTATGAGCGTCGTGAGCAGGACAGACGGGCATGTAAAGGTCGTTTTGATGTCCCGCAGATACTTCAATAACCGCGTAACTTTGCGAAACGAATTTCCTCCTGAATAGCCGTTCTGCTCTATGAGCCATTCAGTATATTCAATTGGACGAGTTTCCTCGAACTGGTTTTTCGCCCTGTTGCAGACCTCATACCCACGCCAGACGCGGTCGATGACGCACGGCGCAATGTCAACTTTTCGAACGCCAGCATATTCTATCGTGACGCAGTAGTCGTACCGAGTGACTTTGTCTCGATAGACCCCACTGGCAGCAAAAACGTCATAGAGGTAGTCGACATAGTCCGACGCCGTCCAACCATCTTTCGCATAGACGACCATTAGAAGGTCCGCGTCGTACTCATCGCCCGCCAGCGGCTTTATTATTGTCTGGTGGGCCCATGACCCTTGCCGGGCAAAAGTCTTGATACGAGCGCCGTAGTCGCTCTTCCGTATGAAAGATTTCAGGTTGACGACTGCATCGAATAGTAAGCTGACGCGGGTCGCGTTCAAATTAACAGTTTCGATTAGGAAGTCGTTGAATTGTGTCTGCAGCTTCAAGGCAGCTCCATCTGGTCTGATGGGTTCAGAGTGCACTTTATTTGCTCGACATAGTAGAGAGCGCCATACGCTTCCACAACTTTGTCCATATTGAGCGTTCGCCATTTCCACACCAGGGCGCGGAGGTGATTACCGATGGCACTCAGGTCGGAGAATTCGAGTTTCTCGCGCAGGCAATCGTAACTGCCTGCTCTTGCTGTTGATCATTAAGAGTAACGTGATTGATCTCGGCATCTGGTCCAACAACATCAAATTGATTTGGGCTTCGCTCCTCGAAAATCCGGTAAACGGCCACTGCCGCATCGGTTGGGCTGTCGGCTTCTATAAGCAACTCCCGAGCCGACACACGATAAAATGGCATTCCTCGTCTCCCGGTCCGTCTGTCATTTCGCTCAAGAAGTGGTTGTCCGTCAGGCCTACAGGACCATTACCATGGCTGCTAGGATAGTGTATGCTGCTGCCTTTGACGCGCCTTTGCGCCTTCAATTACTCTGTCGAAGTGTTCCGCTTCCTTAAGCTCTGCAGCCGCATTTCGTTCGTCACGAGCACGCTCGGCAGCAAACTTTTCCCGCAACTTGGAAAGCTCGATAAGCTCCTTGCCCCTCGCCGCCTGGAAATTCTCTTGATACGCGAGCTGATCCGCCATGGAAGGAATCTCCAACCGAAGCCAATCCAACAAGAATTCCTTTGACTGACCTGTAACCCATCCCTGGTTTACGATCATCGAGGCCTGCTCAACGAGGTGAACCATCTGAAAGGCGTGAAACTGATGGTCCTCCATGGCGTAGATTTTCGCTTGGTGGGCCTTTTCCCGCTCTGACGACAATTGACGTGTAAGCTCGATGACGGTCGCCAGATTACGTGCCTTTGCAGACTGGAAAATCGCAACTGCCGCAAAAATGACAGCAATAAACGAGCCCAAAGCTCCTGAGGCCGTGATGAGGTCAATGACATTGAGTTTGTCTGGGAGCCATTGCCACTCTGTATGCGCTTCGCATTCGGTCAGGATGCACGAGATGGGGGTGCCTGTATTTCTCACATGATCCAATAGGAGCTGGAGCACAAGCAGAATCACTTCTTCTCTGGCGCTGCTGGCTGGGCCTGGCTGGTTGTTTGCTGGGTACTCGCCGGAGCGGGCCGGATCACCGGAGTCCGCATGAAGCTGTTCGTTTCGATGTTGGTCGGACGAGCAGCGGGGCCGCCCGCTTGCACAAACCTCTCTGAAGGTTTCCCGTACTCTTTCGTCATCTCAGGTCCTTATTTATTCGGTTTTGCGGGTGACGGCGACGACGCTTTTGCAGGCTGTGCTGGCTTGGATGCCGAAGTAACGATGGCTGGTGTCGCTTTGTAGCCGTCCATCGCAGTGACGCGTGTTTTCTCGCTCATCTATGTCTCCATGGGCTAGGCTGATGGTTATTTGCTTTCATCCTTTTTCTCATTAACCGTCTGGTTGCCTTTTGGAACCTCTGTTTCTTGATTCCGTGACGTCGGTATCGGCCGAATAAGAGGTGTCTTCAAGTAGCTGCTCTGTGGATCGCCTATTCCGCTCGTGGGAATGCCCAAGCCTCTCAGCGGGTCGAATGGAAAATTTCTTATAACCACCATCGATAATCTCCTCGTTGCACCTGATGAACGAGCATTCCGCCCGCTTCACCATCCATCGAATTTACGGCGAGTCGGCGAACTGTCCAGATGCAATTTAAAATGACAACTACATATAGGGGGAAATCTGGCGATTTACGCACAATATACACAAGATGCTGGAAGCGACACAGAAAATCCGTCTTGCTTTTTGGCCTAGTCAGACTATCGAAGACGCGCAGCCCGTAGCTGTTCCCAACTGAGGTAGTGTTCAGCAATCGCTTCTCGGTGGCTCTCTTTCGCTGCTGCCTCAATGGCTTTGATTTCTTCCTTGGTTGGCTTCAGCGCAGCTTTCTTTCGAATCCGCTGTGGATCAGCTCGAACTGGAGCGTTGGAAACGTCCTTTCGCTTAGACTTAGGGAACTGCCATTCAACTTGTCTGGCGAAAAGCCCAGCGAACAGTCCAACGGCTGGAGAAACCGCCTCCCCGGCGATGTCGGTGTTCTGTCCCAGAGGTCACTGATGAAACGTTCCATTGACGACCGCCATTGATTGTTCAACGACAAACTCATCCGAGTTGATCATTCGCAAATGTTGCAGCCTGAGAAACGTTTCCTTGTCAATGGAAAGAAAAGAACAAAAAGTGAACGCTGTCAAGCCTTGCTTTCGGAGTCAGTTTGGCGAGACGCGGGAATTCGCTGGAGCGTACTCAATTCGCGGCAGAGTTATCAGCGACTCAACGACATCTCACAGCACTGCTGACCGAGCTGGCTGCTCGAAGCTCAGCTTTAGCGATCAGTGGGTCAGCGGCAGCAAACATCTTGTCAGGTAGTCACGGGTGGTGCCGTTGGATTGCTTGGATTAAGCGCTAGTCAATCCGACCGAGCGCCAGCTCGCAGACCTTCGAAACGGCATTGATCGACGCGTTGCCGAGAAAGTTCAGTTACGGATGGCAACGAGTCGATCAGTGGCGAGCGATCATCGGCTCAGCTCGATAGTCCTTCTGACCAGCTCAATCGATAGGTTTTTTAGCGTATTGGCTCTCGTGGTACGAGGTGTTTTCACCAAGAAGCGTACCCCTTCTCCCTAAGTTGTGTATTCCGACCTTTGCGGATCAACCTCTGCTTGATCGCCCTGCTACCAGAAGCATAGTCTTTCTGGAGCAAGGATGATCAAATGAGCGAAGCGCTGCTTGAAGAATTGGAAGCGGGGTCGGACGTCCTCTATTTCCACTTCGATGTAAAAGACCATCACCTCAAGCTGGAAACTTTCATCCAGACAGCAGAGAGCGCTCGGCGAATTGCGTCCAGTCTCAACGACACTATTTTTCAGAAAGCGCTGCAATATGACCTGATCGTTCTTCCTCCCGCCGAGGGGAGTTTTCTGACCCGACTTGCTTTTGTCGTTAGTATTCCGGCGGCAGTCTTCACCTTCATCAACACTGATGTTGGAGCCGCCTTTGTCGACGGCCTCACCGGGAAGCCGCCGGTCCAGTGGGCAAAGGAACTCGGTGAAGCTACGCGCAGCACCGCCGAGGAGTTTTACGAAGAATTCGAGGAAGACGAGCCAGATAAAGCGGCGGCCTGTCAGGTGAGTGCCGCCTTGCTTACGGCAATGACGAGAGGCGTTTTAGAAAAGGAAAACGCAGAACTCAAGAAAATCGGGGTCGAGGGCGGCGGTTTAACGGATGCACTGGTTGCCCGCGCGGACTTTTACGCCGCTTGCATTAAGGACACGGATGTCAAACGTGTCGGCTTCGAACCAGACCAGGGGTTTCCGATTCCCCGGAGTTCATTCGCTGAACGGGCGCAAATGCCGCCGAAGAAGGTGGAGGAAGAAGAACCTCCGGAATGGACGGTCTCCATCGAAAGCATATATGTGACATCTCCCAATTGGGATGCCGACGATCAGAAGTTTCGGCAATGGAAAGGGAAAGATCAGTCCCGGCGAGATTGTTACTTTGTGATAGACGACGCGGAATTCTGGAACTTGGTGAGGAGGAAAAATCTTCACGTCGAAGTGCTCGACAATCTCAAGGTCCAGTGGGCCTGCCAGATCGTCGATGGGCGTCCAAAAAATCGGCGTGTAATTCGTGTCCTGGAATACAATGGCAACAAGCTGGCAGAGCCTTTGAAAGCTGATGCTCTCGACGCGATCCTTGGGAGGCATTCTGCGGCTACCGCGCCTCGTGGAGAGCCAACGCTGTTTGATGATCTGGAATAGGCGTTCAGCGACCCGATGTCGAGCGCCGTAGCACGGCCTGTCGTTGACAGCCGGTCCGCCAGAACGGAAACACAAATTCGAAGCGGAGGCAGATCGGATCGAAAGCTTGTCCACAATGCCAACTCAACACTAGGGGCATTTGCAAACTGCTCAAGTTGATACGAGACCATCGCAAGAAAACGGCCGATCCCGCTTGTGACGATTAGGTAGGCCGATTTCTTGATGGAAATCAACTTCAGTTGGGATCACCCTCGGGATCGAACAGCTCGTCGCTCTCTGGAAATAGATTCTGCAGTTTTAAATTTGCCGTGAGGGGTCCGACGGCATTCTGAGCGTCCAGGTAAGTGAGGCGGTCTTTGGCCCAACTAACCATCCGCCGATACTCTGGTTCAGTCGACTCGGACACCGTGGAAGCGCTTGCGATAATGGCTCTCAAATTAGCGGCTTCCTGCTGGTAGGTCGCTAGTTCATTAAGGAATTGAATGCGTCTTTGCTCCCGATCATTCCGCTGCTTCTGAAGCTCGCGACGTCGGGCCATATGTTGCCACCGTCTTTCGTCCTCTTCCCGTTTCTCCCGACGAGCTTTGTCAAAGTGCAGGTGATAGAGAATGCCATCTGCGATACTTTCGAGGACACCCTCAAGCGTCTGGCGCTTACCATCGGACCACTTTTTCCTCGCTCCGTCTGCCCAGTTGTGAACTTCAAAAGACAGCTTCGCAGAGTAGTGGTAGTCATACTCGGAGTAGAAATGTTCAGGCGGCAACCACTGCCCACGCAGAGTTGCCAAATCGCGCCGCCGCTGAAAGTCCATTTCCTTTCTTAGTTCACTGGGAGTCGGCTCATGTCTTTCAAGCTTGCGTCCCTCAAGGATTTCGAAGCGTATGACGTCAGGAAGCATTTCCGCCTTGAGACCTGCTTTGCCGTGACCAATTGTAATCGAGCGAAGCTCTAGAGCGTGCGCAAGGTTATGTAGGAGAGCGATGATTCGTGTCAGAGAACCTTCATGAATTCGAATACCTTCTAGAGAAATGCCGCCATCTTTATCGGGCGTTGCATTTTGAAGTTCAACAACGATGCCCGTAATCATTGAATGAGGTCGCTCTATCAACTCAGAGGTTACTGGTGCTACCGCCTTGACCTCTGGCTTATCGCCGGTCGACGCACTGGCCTCGACAGCGGCGTTTTGAGCATCACGTCTTCTCATCTTCGAGACAGGATGTTGTCCGGCCGCTAATACGGCATCGTGGGCCGCCTTAGCCGCGAAAGCTAACTGCGGGTTCCCGTGACGCTGAGCGCCGCCGATCTCGATGGATTGATAGGCGGGGTTGTCGGTCTTCCACAACGGCGTTCTAGTTGCGGGCTGACCGGCTTCGATCTTGGCCCAATACCCGCGACCCGGCACTGCGATATGGAATCGTTCGCAAGTTTTCGCGAGGCCCCGATCCGAAATCCCGAACCGCTCAGCGAGCTGGAGGATAGGCGTTGACCAGACGAGGTCATATAGCTCTTGTCGAGAAAAAATCTGGCTCATAGTTGGTTTAGCCCGGTGGCGTGTACCCAGTTATCTGACGTTCAATGAGCGGTAGAGACGACGGCAAAAACTCAGAGTGCAAGGAACGAAATCTGCGGTGCGACCATAAATTCTGAAGCTGCCGCGATTACCTAAGCCTCAGCGGTATTCTGTTTCGTATGCGATTTTCGCTACTACTTTCGTTGCATCGGCCTTTCCCAAGTAGGTGCCGATGAGATTGCCGCCCTCTTCTAAGGATATGGCTTCGACCCGCGACAGGCTCCATCGTTTTTCTTTCGTCCGTGTCAAGCGGTAAGTCCGGCCGTTCACCCGGCAATAGCATTCGGATGATTTTTTCAGATGCGTCCACCTGCAATCCGCTCCAGACAGGAGACGACGTTGCGCTGCAAGCCTTTCGCTCTCACGCATAGCTTTGTAGCGGGCTTCGTGCTCCAGGCGAAGACGCTCCTCTTCTCCTTCAACATGTTCAGCGAGTCTTCCAATAATTGCTACCAGCTCAGTGCCCAATGCCTTTTCCTCATTGAACAACATCAAGCAGCCCTCCTTCAGGTCCTCATTCGGATATCTTGAGTAAGGCTCCTCGTGGTAGGCCCTCTGACGTTGACAGACATCGGTGATAGTAAGGTTAGGGCCGGGAAGAGTGTTGAGATAACTCTGAAGTTCTTCCACGGGAATCCAACATCCAAGCGACGCCTTCAGAAGAGCGTCTCGCTGACCGTCCCATTTCTTCCAAATTCCGCTATCACGATCAAGTTGCTTGATAATAGCTTTTGCAACGGTAATGATCGAATGAGGATCGCGAAGATGCTGAAGCGATGGGCTTTTCACATAACCAGCGATAGTTTCAGTCACGACGCGAATGCGGTCATCGTCAACCATAAATCTCCCCCTTGATCAGACTATTTGTCGGCAGATGCTCAACAAGACCAAGTGGGAATTGATCTACATAACTCTAGCACCCGCCCGCTGCAGCGTTTCGGCATCTAAGCATCTTCTATATCGTCCCGCCATAAGCGGTTAATCTTGGCTCCGGCTCATGTGCTTAGGGAGGACGATCCCGGGGTGGACGGTTTTCGGCATGCCGTTCAAAACCCTCCCGTTCCACGTTGACTCCTACCAGAATTGGAACAAAATAAGAACATTTATCCTTATGGATCGGAGTTATGAATGTCGCGCCAGGGGGCTCCGCTCTTCCTGAAATATCGAGAGACCTCTTCATCGTTTCGCCCCCTGAGCCCCTAAGAAGCGGCTAGAATTTTCAAAGACATCTGCGGCCTCGCCGCTTAGCGGGACGGCAATGGGAATACGCGATTGGAATGGACATCGGTCTTCCTGTTCCGTTTGGCTGACGACAGGGCCGGACGTCTGAGGACCTTGGCTGAGGTTTGCATCCGCTCGATTCGCGTCGTCGATATGCCTCATGGCTGTGGCGAGCGCTGTGATCGCACTATCGACCTCGATAGAGCTATTGAATAGAACATAGAGGCTATATCCGCCTCAGCTTTCTGAGCCTTCTGCTGAGGAACGTCAGGTATTTTTGGCCGCGACGCACGTCTTCGAGGGCTGTCGAGAGACATTCACGCGCCTGCGTCCTGACGCCCTTAACGGCCAGCGGCTGCATCGTGGCATCGAGATCAGCGTATCTCGATGCCATAAGCTCCTCAGACGGCGGGCTGACACCCCTGTCCTTCGCAAGCGAGAGAACTGCTCCTGCGTCATCTTCATGATCCAGGCATCCTGCCCCACGGCCAGTTTGGCGGCGGTCCAAAGGTACAAGATTTCGTCCTGCCCCTCGTCGCTGTTCGTGTCGAGGTTAAAAGGATGCTGAGCTTGCATGGAAAGACGCCTCATTTGGATGGTATCGCAAGCATGTCCACTCAACCTGCTATTCAATCACTAACCGGTGACCATGGAGCTTCACGAAATCACGATCAAATGCACACTTCATCTCCCATTGGTTACGGTAATTTTCAAGCATGGACGAACTCATCGCGCTTGTGTCAGCCTTCCGCGCTCGCCTCGAAACCTATCATGATAATCACGGCCTTTCCCTGCAGTCGTTTCCTGCGGGCGCGTGTGGTGACGCCTCATTGCTCCTTGCCCACCATCTGTCTTTGCACGGCTTCGGACCCTTTCGATACATCTGTGGCCGTCATGGAGATGCATCCCATGTTTGGTTGTCGGTTGGAGACCTGATCATCGACATCACTGCCAACCAGTTTGATGACTTCCATGAACCTGTATTCATAGCAACCACTTCGCCTTGGCATCAAGCTCTGCACGGAAGAGATGAGCATGAGGCAAGCATCACGATATGGGGCGATGAGTGGGCGGCAAAATTTCGGGCTGCCTACGCTACGCTGACTGCTTAAACGGGTCTTAGGCCACTTTTTGCTTGAGTCACACACATTGCCGCGCGCCGATCTGTGACAGGGAAGCCGAGGCGGTTGACGCTGTAAGACGAGATTGAGAGGACCGCGAGCAGCCGAGCGATAGCGAAAATACAACTTTCTTAAAGAAAAATATGCGGCCCCTAACTGAGAGGACATCAGAGGAATCAACTATATTTTAAAGTACAAATGAATAATACACCTAATAAATCCAATAAAATTATCATAAATACTCAAATTTACGACATAATATCGATACATCACAGTAATACTGCCAAAGGAGGCCGCCGCCACAACGATTACACTTGAGCCAGGGCCGAGTTATTCTACCAAGGAATTCTCGCAAAAAAATAGAATTCCTTTTCGAAAATTGCCTCCAAAGGAAATCTCCGAACAAAATCATAAGATTAGATTCAAGGATCGAAGTAAAACATGCCATGTGAAATCTGACATAATATCAGATAGCCCGACTGCGCGATACTTTACAATTACCATCCGTGCTGGCAGCCTTCACTCCGGCGAAGCGAAGCATAGGAGGTGAAATGTTGGAGCCGGGAAGCAAAAGACCCTCAGAATTCGACGACACCCGACTGCCGGACGTCTTCAAGGCAGTATACGCCTTCATCGCAACAACGGGCATCCGGCGGAGTTTGGTGTACGAGCTTGAGTTCGAGCCGGTTCGTCTCGCAATCGACCCCACGTTCATCCAGCATTATTTTAAGCCGAGGCGCAGGCATTCAAGGTTGTTGGGCATGGCTTCAGAAGAAGACGCGTACAGCCACTACTTCAAACATCTCCGCCCCAAAATCGTCGAAAAGCTCGAAGCGAGCGGAAAATGCGTGCCAAAACACTTGTTTCTGATGGACGATGGCACACCAATCACAATGGCGGCATTCCAAAAAGCACTGCTCAAAGTAACAACAAGGCGCAGAGTGCCGGAGATCACCAGAGGTTACCAAGTTCGATTTAAATCGGTGGGTCCGCCCTTTACGTAAACGTGGCCCCTCTCGCACGCGTTTAGACGCACGCTCTTACGACTGATTGCACCCTCCGCGAACATCCATCCATTAGGGCATACTCGACTCCAGCGATGAGCCTGGCCTCGATGTTGCTCGTCTATGCCACGAGGATGAAATGGCGACAGTTCATATGCCGAGCCAACTGCCCAAAAGAAAATCGCCGTTGCAGCTCACAATCGCTAAAACGCCCTACATCAGGCTTGCAAACGACGATTACCCGGACGGGGTAAACCATTACATAGCCGACCGTCGCAAACATGGTGGAAGAAAAAGCGCGAACAAGATGCCCCTCCGGCCAAGGTCGAAGAAAGGGGTTGCGGAGAAGCTTTGCAATTTCCTTACCTTCGTCGAAACAGACGAAATGCATCCCGCCCTGCCAAGTTTGAACTGGTATGACGTGAAGGAATGGCACGTTACACACTTGTACGAACATGCAATGGTCCTGGGCGTCTGGTCTCAGCAATACTTTCTTACCGGCGAGGCCTCGCCGCTAGCGCCAGACACGGTCAACGGATACGTGTATGAGGTACTTGAATGCTACCAATGGCTAGAGGAAAACGGGTATATTTCGAACTTCCACGAAGAAGGCTCTCTCGCTTTTGTTGAGGAGGCCTATCGGCCTATCTCCTCGCGACGTAGGTCGGCAGTGCACTACGAGCCCGACGAAGCGAGAGGACCAGTGTTCACTCCACGGCAAAGTCCTGGATCGCTCATTCCGCCCACCCGAGAACAGTTCATTTCGTTTCTTTCCTGCCTGCCGCCTGGAAGCCATCAGCTTGCGGCGATATTAATCTACGAGGTGGGATATCGTCTTCGTGAACTGGTCGAGAATACACTTCTCCCTGGATCGCTTCATGACCGAAACCCCGACGCAACTTTCCACTTATCAACCTGGCCTACCAAGCCCTATCTGCTGAACTGGTCGGCAAACGACGACCGGATGATTGGCGTTCTTCCGACCCATGATCAGGCATGGAATTCAGGAGCAAGAGAAACAACAGATTGCCCGTATCGAATTGTCGGAAAGGGATTAGTTATCCGGCGAGTAGATATCAATGTGACCACCATGAGGACGCTCTACCACTATCGTGATGGTCTCCGCGTTGCCAAACTTCGGCGAAATGGCGTCGACGCTACGCGCGAACCAGCTCAACTCTTGCTGAACCGCTTTGGCGAACCATTATCGGCGCACGCTGTCCAAGACGCGTTTCGACGCGCAAGCATCAAGGCCAACTGCGGATACCGCTTCACTGCGCACGTGCTACGCCACATGTTTGCCTGCGATTTTCTGAAGGCGGCTACCTTGGCCAGAGCAAGGCTCATGGGCGACCAATCTCCAGAACTAACATTCGAAATGCTTGAGCGGCATGGCGATGTTGTCGTCAACGTCCTGCAGAAACTTCTTGGCCACGCTTTGAGAGAAACGACCCTCATCTATCTTGAACAAGTCAAGCTGAGCGTTCTGGGGCTGGCTCATACGATGAGCTGGAACGATCACCTTGATGGCGATGGAGACTAACTGTGCGAGGAAAGACCCGGCTAGGCAATTTTGCCAAGACAAATCGACCCACCGCCACACTGCAAGAAGTCGACACCACCTCGTTTACAGTTGTTTCTCAGCAAGGAAAAAACCGTCCGATTGAGCGCGACTTTTCACTTACTGAATGGGTCGATGTACCCCTAATTATGAACCACGCTCCCGAAATACGGCGGATCATCGCTCGCAGGAAGACACCTAACAGCTTAAAAAAGCTACATTCTACATTCGGCGACCTTAGCGCGTACTCGAAGTACCATGAAAGCATATTCTCGACTAAAATTGGCAGAGCCTCAGAAATCGATATCAGCTTCACTTACACGGCCGTCGATTTTTTCGAGACAAAGTCTGATCGGGTAGCTCGACTCAAGAGCCTCAATCTAATTCTAGAACGATTGGGCGTACATCCAAGGATCATCCCGCCTGTGCCTTGGGATAGCGATCCCCCGCAGGTACGCGACGTTCTTCCAGTCGAGGCCATCCGCAAAGCACTTCGCCTCGCTAAGAGTGACGTTAGGGTAATACTGCGGCGCTTGAAAGAGTGTGAAAGTCTCAGCAAGCTTGGTCATGATCCACGTCGCGGAAATGGGGGAAAAAATGGGGATTGGGATAAGCCTGAGTGCCGATATTGGATCATGGAGAACGTTTTCAATTTCGAATCTCGCCTTTTCGATGAACTGCGCTTTGAGAAAAGGTTGAATTCCGAACTGCGCGGACTTGAGAACCGTCCCGGAGCCGAGTTCGTGACTCCCCAGGGACAGATAGAGCGCCATCGTGGATGGCTTGGGCACCAACGGTGGAAGTTCCCATTCGCGTCCGACATGGTCCCGTTCGTCGTGATAATATTGCTCCGCGCGAGCGTAAACGGTGGCGCGCTGGCGATAGTCAATGTCAAAGAACCTTGGGCAGTATCATGTCCAGTGCGGGTTGGCGCGAACCGAACAGAAGAATTTGTCTACATACTCTGCCAAAAAGTACGAGGTCGCTCGGATGGCACGAAAAAACCGAAGACCGTTCGTTTTATTTCGGAAGCAACCCACTGGGACCATCCCTTTCAGTTGATGACGTTAGTCGAATCGTGGACCAAGCCACTTCGGAACGAGATTTATCGAAAGATTAGAGAGCTTCAATTGGTGAAGCTCCGCTCTCCAGAACAAGACAGCGAGTTGGGTAGACTTGTTGAGATCAAAGACGATCTGTTCATCTATAAGACCGAACAACAAATTTCGTCGTTCGCTAACGATATCAACAAAGGAAGCTTTGGTAGAGCGTTCACCGCTGCACTCAAGCGATACGGTCTACCTACAAACGTCCGATATCTCCGAGACGTAGGCCTTGCGCACACCCAGAGCACTTCAGGACCAAATCTTCTCGTATTACGGATAATCGCAAACCACAGCGACATCTCGACCGCACGCGCATATGCACGGCGGAAGCAGTTGATCGCCCGTCAAGAAGAAATGGCGAAAGCCAGCTTCGATAGCTCCATCGAACTGATTCGATCCAACAAGTTTTCGAAAAAAAATTTGAGAAACATGCTGACCCAGCAGGGATTTAATTCTGGTCAAGTTGATAGTCTGATGAACGAGCGCAATGAGACAAGGTATGGCAACAGATGCGCAGACCCGCTGCACCCTCCCAAAGGTTTTGATTTTGGAACAAGTCAGGGAGAATCCTGTAGAAATCAGGACTGCATAGACGGCTGCCCCCACGCACGTTGGTTCCGCCAATCACTGCCCACGTTGATTGCGGAACTGGCAGAAATGGAGCGGCAACACAGGCAAGCTCGATTAGAGAACAGACTACTGAGTACAATCGAGTTACGCATTGCTCGCCTAAAATCTCGTATTTCGTATTGGCCGCAGAAAGACATCGAGGAGGCAATGCTGTTGACTCCCGAAGGTACGAATCCATGAAGCTTTACGCAAAAGCCGCCTTCAAACGCTGGCATCTTGCCGTCACACGAGCGGTCATGCCTGGCCCCCCATACCCGCCAACAATGCCTGTTACTCCGAGATCGGTTTTTGGAGACGACCTGTGGGAAGAGCCGATTGAGAACTTACCGGCAGGAGCGAAACACTGTGGCCGATATAATTTTTACGGGCACTGTCTGACGCGCGAAAACGGCTCGCAATCGCTTCAGCCTTCACACAGCATGTTGCTGTTGCAGTTGAAGGAGGCAATGATCGGGGTAAAGTACCACCCTCACGCTTTGAACGCCCATTTCAAACGTCCTCAAGCAAAGAAGCCGCGTACTTGGCGGCGGGATTTGCAGGGTCTTCGTCGTATTTTTGTGGGTGCTTCCCGACAGGGACTCACAGATATCCGACACCTTGCCCAGGAACACGTCGACAAGATTCTAGATGAACTAAAAATAACCGACGGCGGGCGGGTCATATTCGGTATCCATCTCGATCAATTGCAGCATCTTTCTGACAAGGGATTGCTGAGCGGAACTGCAAAGATGGCCCGCTCCGAGGTGAACCATCGAGAACGCGTCATTGATACAACCTTGCCGAAAGGGGTTGAGCCACTTACAGACGCACAGATACAACAAACGATCAACGTATCCTTATTTTACATCGATCACGCTGCGGAAATCGCAGATGCGATCACCAAACTCAGCAGGGCCCCCCACTCGGAAAGGTCGATCCGCGACTGGTGCAAACGTAGCCTCCCTTGCCAATCGAGGTTTGAGTCTACGAAGCTGAAAGATCAGCTCGTGCTTCTCGTGCAGGTCTCTGCAGCGAACCTCATTGGATATCATATTGGCACGCGCCCCTCAGAGACGTTGTCAATGCAGACGGGTTGCGTGCAGGTCACCGGTAATGCCCCAGAATTTAATCTGTCTCGTATGGAAATCGCCTTTCAGACCTTTAAGGCGATCAAGCAGATTGGCGGTCTGGCGCGGACGGTCGGCGTATCTGAGTACATCCAGAACGTCGTGAGTGGCCTTGAGGCAGTCATGACTGCTGCAGGCGCTGTGTCTGAAAACCTTTTTTCAAATCCTGGTCGAGATCACGAGTACAACGACAATCAATGGCTGGCAAAGCAAGCTCGCTTTTGTAGGCTTCACAAATTCGACTTTACATATTCAGGCACAAGCTGGCGAAAGTCACTCATAAGCATCCTATTGTCGGCATTTGACAACCCGCTTGAGGAGATCGGCACGCTGGCCAACCACAAAAACACGGGCACGACAGCCGCCTATGGGCAAGCGCCCTTCATCCTAAATGAGTTAAATGAAGGATACATGCAAATTGTGCGTAAGCGTTATCGCACGCTGTTTGAAAGCTCGTTGGCCTTTGGGGGCGAGGGCCTTGGCGGTTTGCAGGGTCTAGAAATCGAAAAACGGTTATCTAACCTCTTCAAGACCGACCTGACCGAATATGACATCGAAATGACCATGGATGAGTTCATCGACGATCTCTTGTCAAAAGGCATTGTCCCAATGCTGGTCAAGCCAGGCATCTTTTGCGTCAAGGGAGCGCGTTCACCTGGCTACTGCTCGCGTGCTTCAGGCGACACGCAACCTGATCCCTTTAAATGCTCCGCCGCCTGCCATTTTCAGGTGCAACTTGAGGAGGCAAAAGCCACGTTAATTTGGGAGATCAAGAATCTAACAGCCTCTTTAAGCCCAAGCCTGCCAGCAATGCGCCTAGATTACTGGCTTAACGACATCCTAGATCGCGTGAGAGCCTGGCCTGTATTGGTGCCAGTTTTGTCACAAATCGTCGCAACGAATGAAGGGCTAGCCACATGGTTCGGAAAAAAATTGGAAACCGTCAACGTTCCGACGGCCTAGTCGCTCACATTGCCATGACCAAGCAGGCCCACTTGGCAAAGGTCGATGCGGCGATGGCATCGATTGAGATGGACGTGAAAACTGGCAAGCTTCTTCCTAAAGACGTGACCTGGACGCTGCTGCTTAGTGACCGCGCAGGCGTTGGATACCGCTATCTCGATGCGCCTGGACAAAAGGTGAAAAAACAGTCGGTCAAACTTTGGATGTCAGATGTCTTGCCAAAACTTGTCCCCCACGTTGCCGCGTCACCCGCAGAGGAAAATGCCCGACTAAGAGCGGAAGTTGACGATCTATACCGCAGACTCGACCGTATGGGCGACCGAATCCACTTCTACTCGGCCCGCATACGGCAGCATATTCGCACTATCAGAGCGCTGAAAGAGAAATCGTTAGAGACGGTTGTTCATATTAACCGCTAGGCTACAAATGCCTTGAAAGTTTGGGTAGGTTTCCTTATTTAACAGTTGCTCCGTTCGCGGAGTCTACGGTGCTAAACCTTTTGTGCAATAGACATGCAGGACGCGGCTTCGATGCCGCCGCCTCCACCAACCAACTTGATGATCGTTTCATCGGCTTTTGGGGGCGACATGGGATCGACTGGTGTTGAAAGACAAAAGCTGTGCTCGGCATGATACCGCCGTTATCGGGTCACAATAGTAGTTGCAAACGACAACTATGCGGAAGCTCGTCTCGCTGCTTAATCGCAGTGTGACAC
>Ga0102593_1000761_pt1 | contig 43285 bp, 52 predicted proteins | sample AraplaCol_mMS_r2_2_FD_76862 | JGI IMG/M metagenome (GOLD analysis project Ga0102593, IMG submission 76862) | Arabidopsis root microbial communities from North Carolina, USA - plate scrape MF_Col_mMS_r2 (SPADES assembly) (version 2) | ecosystem: Host-associated > Plants > Roots > Endosphere... | reverse complement strand
CACCCAAAAAAAAAAAAAAAAAAAAAAAAAAAAAAAACCAAGAGGAAAAAAAAAAAAAAAAACAAAAAAAAAAAAAAAAAAAAAAAAAAAACACAGAGAAACAAAAGAAGAAACTTACCGTCACGCCGAGATTCGGCGGTGGGAGAATCCCATCAAAGTCCGTTGGTAACATAGTCGTCATGCCAGGCGTCGCGACAAATGTTGCAACCTGATTATCCTTAAAGCTGCCCATACCGGGAGCCCCCAGATGTTCACAGGTGGCATGTCGGGAGAAAAGTGATTGTGTGAAAGAAAGGACGCGCTCGACGACTTGCTGTTTATACATGATGGATTGGGCTGGCCAGATCTTGGACTTGACTAGTGCAACAATGGTAGAGAGGAAGAAGTAGTCCTTTGCCCCCTTCACGACGAGATGGAAGCGGTGTTCGAGTGCGATGAGAGCTGTTTCGACGAGGGAGATGAGTGAGTCTGGTAGACCGGGTAGAATGTGGAAAGTGAAGGTAGAGCCGGTGCTCGGAGGATGCATGACTATAGTTCAATTAGTTAGATTGTGTTGAAAAAGAAGAAAAAACGTGATGAGTAGGAGCAAGACGTACGCTTTTCGTCTGTCGCATATAATAGCTGACAGATAGATATATACGCTTGAAGAGTCCACTCTCCCAGCATGCAAAAAGACAATGGTTGCGAAATTTCATGAAGTCGCTTCTGCGTCGCGAGAATTGTTACTGCGGCTTCGAGACGAGACCGAGCCGAAGGCGCGAATAGTGCTTCCCGATTCGCCTCGATCGCGAACGGTGTGTGAATAGACAGAAGACTCTGCGCTAACTTTGTTTCAATGATGGCTTTCCACAAAGTGACCTTAAGCTGGGATACTCCATCGTTGGGATCGGATGCAACCCATGCTGGAATCCGCGTGTATTGTCGACTAAGCTCCCAATCTAATCGCTGAAGTTCCTCATAGCGACAACTGATTCGAGGGGAATGCATCAATTGACACGCTTTCAAACGAATAGGAAGCGATCGAGCCATAACTGTTGGAAAAGAGCAATCGGTGATCTCACTCGGAGATCGACTCTTAGGAGCTTCCGTACTACCGTCATGGATCTCGTCATCGTTGATATTGAGCGCCGGCAGGGTATCGTAGTCCGAGCTTTGAATGTTAGGCGGCATCCCTCGGTCGATAGCTACCTGTAGATCGAGTTCCACGATAGTCATCCATATGCGTCGGCGCATTTCTTTATTAAATACCGAGATTCGCGCATATTTATTCGGATCGCGATGGTACCCGGCTAACATGGCCTGTCTAATAAGGGTACCCGTAGAAAGCCAAGCTTTGCTGCGCTTCGTTCCGAAGCAATTTTGCGCAACAATCAATAAGATGTACAACCGTAAAGCTGTAATCTCTGGTCGCTTGATATGTGCACTGTCGATATACTTCTCTGCATGCAGAACCCACTCAATGCCGGTATAGCATTTGAGTGGGGTCGGGCTTTTTTCTTGTAGGCTGCCTATATCGGCAAGATTCCAGGCACATGCGAGGACGAGTAACAGTTGTACCAGAAAAGCAGTGGACACATTGGTCGGGTTATCCATCATAGCGAAGAATTGATCCACTTCCCGTAGGAATGACGGGGCATGGAGGATGCGGTATTGACATTCTATGTATGTTAAATATAAGCCGATTAGCTCGTCAACAACACCCCTTGATGGTAGAAGAGCAATAAGTGAGGCTGTCGTAGGTTCAGGGAATGGTTCATTAAGAGGTACTCGTTTCCAAAGACCCTTTTTGACGCGCACTAGATCAGGTCTGACTTGAGAGAGAATCGGATTGGTTACTCTGATCTCTTCTGCGAAGGGTCTGATATCAGGGAACTATAAGAGATTAGTATTGGTATTGCATTTCATCTTTTTTTTTTCTCTCTTTTCTTTTGCAACATCGAAAGAAATAAAACCAATCCAGTAATATTCAATTGCTAACATACCTGGGCAACGAGGTTGGCATAGATGCCGGACCCACTATATCGTGTTTTGGTTTCGCGACCCCTCATCATTATACGCGGCGAGATATCCAATTGCTGCGACGGCGACAATGCGTCTTCATCATCAATTTCATTCGGATCTTCACAATCGGCCTGCGACGTGAATGGCAACTCCGGCTCTGGCGCAGAACGTTTTTGACGCTGTAACAACCCAGTATTCACATAGGGTTCCTGATTAACCGCCGCCTTGGGCGCACCGAGAACCGTCTCTAAAAATCCACGCTCACGGCCCGAATGCTTCCCCTTATGCGGATGGAGATGCGAATGTGGGTGCTGATGAAGATTTTCATGACTATTCTCATACTGGGGCTCGTGCGGGCCATTTTGAAGCCTGGTGTCCAGCGCAGGACCGAGCCCGAGATTGCTGGTCGAAAGGAGTGCGTCCGGCCGAGTTGATACTGTCAACCCCGAGTCTGTCGGCGTCTGAATCGCCAGATCATTCTGGGGTACAGTGGATCCTTGCTCTGGTGGGATCGAAGCTCCTACGGTAGCAGGTTGTTGCCATAGAAATCCATCTTCATAGAGACACTTGGAGGGAGTCCTGCTCTTCAAGCATCGACTGCATGTTGGATACTCACGGTCACAGCGTAATTTGCGACTGCGACATGGCTGGCATGCCATTGTGCGCCGTCTGCGCTTTTTCGGCCGGTCATCTGGCATATGCCCGATATCCTGAATATCCACCATGACGAAAATAGACACAACAAGTCTCCTTTCTTCTTTCTTTTTTCTTTAGCAGAACGAGTGGAAGCATCTACAATTACTCGGGGAGTGCAAAGAATAAGCCTGCGTAAACGCGGATGGACCCACTTTTCTCGTGACTGACTCAGCGGGGCTTACCTAATGCGGAAAGGTTCTCCGGCCTCGGACACTTACTCTTCTCCAGTACTAGTTCAATCTCTAAGAAATCATCACTAGAAATAGTTACATTATAGAAGATAAGTGGAATTCATTGGATACAATCTGTTAGAGTTACTAACCATTTGTAGTAGTAATCGGTATGGGTCGCTAAATTTCATGATAAGATCTAGTTATATTAAGTGTTGATGCCAAGTAAATTAAGTGTACCATCTATCATACTTCGGGTCTAGCGTATAAACAGCTGTTTCTTCATGTTTCAAATTGGATTCAGCACTTTTACCTGATGCAAATTGACTTGAAGCTATCAAGTTGGAGCCAAAAGCTTTGCAACCAAGCATTTTTATACTCAAGATTGATACTAATGCAAAATGATAGGACATTCTAGTTACTAGAATCCAGTAGTAAGAATTCAAGTCTCATGGTTCCATCAGTATTGTTGTAATGATTCTGAGTAGGAGTAGACGAAAAATGTTTAACAAATGCCGACGAGCTTGCCTTTATGCTAGGACTAGCAAGATAGCCCTGGGAAGTATCTGTACGGTCACTACATAAAGGTGAAGCTGACTTTAGGGCTGAACAGATCGCAACGTTTACTACAAACCACCAAGTTTGACGACCATTGCGAGGAATCACATCCTCTCGTTTTATAGCAGCCACAAAATGCTCCATTTCTTGGCCCCATGTATTACCTGATTAGGCCACGATGCATGGGGCAAGCCACGAGTGCCATCTCAGCGAACAGATTGCGCCGCCTTAATCCTCGATCGACATCAGCCTTTACCCCTAAAAGATTTGGCCCCAGTCGGACGTCGCACTTCACCCCTCCACACGGACATTCCAACGGAATATTCGCGACGCTAACGAGACTTGCGCAACAGAAAATAATCTAATAAAAGCGACCGGCCATCGCATCTAGCTCTAAATCTTTTTGGTGTGTGATCTTGAACTTAGACATTTTCCTCCATAGTGGCCGGTGCACAAATCCAAACACAACTCGTCTGAGGATAACCGGGTCGTCGCCGTCATCATGTCTGATAATTCTAGTATAGTATCGCGGTCAAAGAGCATATTCTCGCGCTCGGAGAGTAGGGCCTCGCGGCCTAAAAGTGGTTTATCGCGCTCTAGTTCGACGTCTTCTGGTGCTTCGAATAGTGTAGCAGGGATGGAGAGCCGGTTACCCAGTCAATTGCCCACATCTTTAGCCAGTGAGCATTTCAATTTTTGAACATGTGATGTCTACAGACTCATACTGACTTAGAGATCCATTCATTAGATGAATGCGCAAAGGCAGAGAAAATTCTTAGATCGTTTCTGTACCCTAAAAAGAAGAAGTCTGAAGATGAGGATACAGAGCTAGGTATCCCTCGAGCGATCCTCTCGCGTGCAAAGGTAATCTAGCGTTTCAATACTGCACACAACTATCATACTAACAGGACAATCTACAGGGCCTGGCTATATTCACCGCCACAAAAGCAGGACTTGTAGGCTCATTTCGCTTCGGATCTGGTCTTATCGTCGTTCGGCTCGAAGACGGCAGCTGGTCTGCACCGTCAGCAATGTCCACAGGTGGAATTGGATTTGGGACTCAATTAGGTTTCGAGAGGACCGATTTTATATTCGTGCTAAATAGCGAGAAGGCCATCAAAACCTTCACGAAAACGGGCTCAATAACTCTAGGCAAAAATCTGTCGTGCGCACTGGGGCCGTACGGACGAAGCGCGGAGTTCAGCGGCGTATTGAGCTCTTCGGGGTTAGCTGGGATGTTTGCCTATTCAAAAGCACGCGGTGTCTTTGGTGGGAAATCTTGGGAAGGTGGAATTATAGGTGAACGACCTGAAGCCAATAAGAAAATGTACGGTACGACTATACCGGCAAGTGATCTCCTAAGTGGAAAGATTGAACCGCCATCCGAAACGAAGTTTTTGATGGAAATTTTAAATTCGGAGAAATTTCAGCCTCCGGATGATGAGAGTGATGTTTCACCTATGGCGTCTGCGGAGGATCTCACCAATCCCTATCAACAGGGAAACAACAGAAACTATGGCCAGGAGATGACTGGAAATCAATATCAAGCTATTGCTGAGATGTCTGCTGAGCCAGCCTCCGAAAAAATTGCTGAACTTCCTGCGGGAGATCCCAGCAAGAGGCCAGTCGAGCTCCCTGCAGAAGTTTCGGCCGAAAAATCTTCACAGCTTCCTGTTGAATTACCAGCTGATATTCCCTGTGATTTATCTAAGAAAGTTGGAGAACTTTCGATGGGTGAGCCGCAAAGGTTCAATGAACTAGATGCTGGGCCTATTAAGGAGGTCTTCGAGCTTCCCGACAACAATGTTGATGCTGCAAAGCCCCGGGAGGATGATCGTCTCCAGCCATTACCTTTGCGAATCAACAAGCGAAGCTAGAGTATTGGCAAGGAATCTGAGGTACCGTGGAAGGAATTGAGAGGAAGGCCCGCAAAGACGTATTTTCATAATTCATTTGCTGAAACCGAAGATATCATGTCTATCAAGTCTTCTAATTGTTACAGTTGGAGCGTTTGTCACTTGTCTATATCCCTAAATCTCCAATTTTGGTCTATCTATCCCTTAGTATCCAAGTGACTGCTATATTAAATATCGAAATAAACGTCTGATTTGAACAATAGAAAGGTTAAAGGCCGAGACTTGCTCAGAATGCTGTAGTGTAGTAACTGTTTTTTTTTTTTGTAACAGCTTCTTCCCATGTTATGATCACATACACCGGCCATAGCCCAGAAAAGTAGTCCACAGGTGCTGTAAAAAAAGTGGCTAGAACAGATGCAAGATTAAATGGAGTATGTACACAATAGGCTAAGTTCCGGCCTGATGATCTACCAGGCGTAAGAAAGCATCGGCGCCAAGCTCGTATATTTGCAATGCTAGCTTTACTCCGCGCTTCCATATTCATACCAATTTTAGTAGAGTGAGATCACTCTACAAATGCATACTTATTTACTTTAGAAAAACTCAAACCGAGCATCTCACTCCTAGATAATAAGTTGAAATCCTCGACCGAGTGATACACGATCAAAAGAGTCAAGTCCGAACTTCGGGGTTAGCGGGGATTGTTTTTCTCTCTCGGACATACTCCATCCAGGCAGCAAGGACCGATCGTGATATTTAAATCCCCCGTTGTAAACCCACATCTCTGACAAGCAAAAGAATACCTTGAATTCGAACGATTCCGAAGGTGACAAAATACTCATCTCACAATGTTACGCTCGTTGCTATCGCTAGGCCGCACTTCGGACAATTACTTCGTGCCTCGCGTGGATCCGAGCGAAGATGGACCCGATTGTTTAAAAAACTGCGCCGATTGTACGACCAACTTTCCATCAAAAGTGAAAGTCGAAAATTCAAGACCGCTATACGGTCACATAAAGGCTTTTAATGCGCATGTTCTTGTTGCGACGGGACAATCCGATTGGAAAGAGAAAGTCGAGCATGAAAAGGGTAGTCTGATGGAGGCTTTTGATCAGCCTTCGGCGAAATCAGAGCTCGGAGTAAGTCAAACACGATTGTATGGATTGGATTTTGTCAAAGTTAAATTTTACTAATTACTTATTCCAGCGTGTAATGGTGTCAGCGTCAAATATACAAATACCGGTGAAAAACATGGAAGAATCGGATGGGAAAACCTCCGTTCTCATTCTTCCATCCTTCACATTTGTCGATTGTGTCTCTCAAACTGATGTCCCCAGTCTCGTTCATCGATATATCGATAATCCAACAGACGAGAAAAATGGCAATGGGATCGTCGCACCGAATACCGGAATGATTGCTCGACCATGCGAGTTGGACTATGTGATTCTACTCTGCTCCCACCGTAGACGAGACGCGCGCTGTGGAATCACGGCCCCGTTAATTAAACGTGAGCTGGAGCGACATCTTCGGCCTCTTGGGCTAGATCGTGATGCAGATGATTCTCGAGCGGGTGGAGCTGGCATATTCTTCGTCTCGCATGTGGGTGGGCACAAGTTTTCGGCAAATGTGTTGATCTACCGGAAGAAAGATCAACAGATGATTTGGTTGGCACGTGTGAAGCCGGAACATTGTGAGGGAATCGTTAAATATACTCTTCTTCAAGGGAAAGTGATTCATCCGGAGACACAATTGAGGGGTGGGTTTGACCGTGTGAAAGGCTTGACGAGCTGGTGATGGTGATCGTTCAAGACTGTAGAAAGAAATTGATATTCATAAACTTGTATTTTTACGGATTGACTCATTATTGTACTCCGAGTCTAAGGGCTGGAAAGTTTCCAGCATATTACTATTGCAGATTCCTTAATACATAGCTGATTAATGATATGCCCTGTCTAATTACTACCCAAGTAGTTGGAACCTTGCTCGGTAGGCGTCCTGATGCTTCTTTCTGGCTATTCTGAAGAGCTTCGTTCGAACCAGATATTCTCGCCTTTCATCGCAGGTTCAAGTGGTATACCAATCTTGGTAGCTGCCCCAGTTGAGTCAACATGAAATTCCACACCAAATGGCCCGAGTGAAATGAGATCCAGTACTTTCGACTCTGCCACAAAGAAATCCCCACTTGCATGGGTAAATGTGAGCTTGCTCGGTAAGGTGCCCTGAGACACATCAGCCGTCAAATTACCGCCCGTCAATTCGAGTGTGATCCAGGCATTTGACGGATGTCTGTATGTTCCTGTGTAATTCTCCAAAGGCAGAGATTGTGGGATTGGGGGATTGGGTAGGTTAGGAAAGACTTTGTGTTTAGAATCTTTCGCTTTCTTGGGCTGAAGGTTTTCGTCAAGCTCCTCACGTTGTTTCGCAAAGCAACTTGACATCTTCTCTCTGTGCTTTGGATCCGCAGCTCCCAATAGTTTGTCCATTAAATAAACCGCCAATTCATAGGAAACATGTCTGGCAAGGTTTGAGTTGCCCATAAACACAAAGCCAAACTTTTTCTCTGGTAGAAAGCCAACATAACTACCAAATCCGGGCCATCCGCCAGTATGCCAGTAGAAATCCTGGCCACGATAGTTGTCGACGAACCAGCCTAGGGCGTAGGCATGATATGATGAAGGTAGGTTAACGTCGCCTGATTCGAAATGGAAGACTCTTGGCTTGACTAAAGTATCTTTGCCCTCTAAAGGACCTGACTTTTCAATCAATGCCCGAATCCAGAGAGTATAGTCCTGAACAGTGCTGACCATAGACCCTGCTCCTTTATTGGGCATCCAATTCATAGACTTTTCGAGGTGATAATAATAACCGCCTTTCCCATCCGGTATCCAAGTATATCCACCAGAGAGTCTCTCAGCATTTGGAGGGTTTGCCTTGACTTCAGGAATCGAGAAGTATGTATCATGCATTCCCAGAGGATTCCAAATACGCTTCTTCATGAAAGATCCTAGTGACTGCCCAGTCTGTTTCTCTAGGGCATACGAAACTGTGGAGAACATTTGGTTAGAATAGTGATAAGTGGTCCTCGGTGGATTTGTCAATGGAAGGTGTCTCAGAGATCGAACAAGCGATTCCGATGTCATATCATTTGGTGTAAATGTGAACATCCATCCATGATCAGGGAGACCAGATCGATGTGAGAGAGCATCTTCGAGTGTTGTGTGCGTTGTAGCATAATCATCTGCTAGGACAAAATCTTCTGGGAGCAATTTAGATACCGGAGTATCCCAATCAATTGGTGAATCTGTTGCTTTACTTTCTTCAATGACTAGGGCAGTAGAAAGTGCTGTGAATGCTTTTGTGGTACTACATGTCGGAAAGAGAGTGTCCGTAGTCATCTCTTTGTCCGGCAAGCTGGATATCCCATAAGCCTAATAAGTTTGATTTAGTCGTCTGCGCCTCAACAAACGGGGATAGTCAATATCAACCTTTGAATAGGATTCTGATCCATGGACCACGGCAATGGATAATCCTGGGACTTTCCATTCCTCGAGTAGCTTGCTGACAAGAGCATCAAACTCAGGATCAAAGGGCGATTGGTCTGTCTTGATTGCAATTTGCATATTGAAACCTCAAAGGAAATATGATCAGTAACGATATCTAGATAAAATATTATGAAAACAAAAGACACTCGAGATTATATCTCCTCTGCGGCGTAAGCGGGGGCTCTAAGGTAGTATAAGTAGTAGGCTCTGGCCAGTTAGCTTCAATTCTCGAAGGAGTCGTCATTGGTGCAATTTGAAGCCACCGAATAATCCGAGCGGCCGAGTCCTGTAGCCTCGTACAATACATCCAATTAAAATTTACCAAACCTAGACGTTAATGGTAGCTCTGCGAGATTCAAAAGTGCAGGTGAGTTTAGGCTGAACTTCCGCGGGGAAAAAAGCGGAGGAGAAACACGCGACGTCAGCCCGCGTTGAGTGCTTTTTCGCGTTCGCGTCTTCCCTTCTTCCCCGTTTGCCTCAACCAACCAACCCTCCTCTAGGCCTGCAATTATGGCAGATCATTTGGATGCCCTGACGTCCCTTGAGGATGCTACAGGGAAGGCTATTGCGGTTCGGAAGGAATTGAAAGAATGGGAAAAAGAGTTTGCTGCGGCGAATGGAGGGAGAAAGGCTGGCCGCGAAGATATCAAGCAGAACCCACATATTGGTAAGTAAAGCAATTATTTTGGAATTGCCTGGATGATTGGCGGTTGTGTTTGCGATTGTTTCATGTGTTCTAATGCTGATCTTTTCTTGCATATTGTTAGCTTCCAAATACAAGGAATATGGCCAGTTAAAGAACCTCGAAGCCAAACTCAATCGTCGCGAGAACAGACAAGCAGAGTCAGAACAACACGAGTCGCAATCTAAGAAGCGAAAGCATGCGTCATCATCGGGCTCTACAGATGCGCCGCCCAAATCGACACCGCGCAAAGCATCCAAGGGTCTGTTTGCAACCCCGTCGCACTCGCGCACCCAGAATATCCATCCCTCCAATCTAGACCCTTATGACTCGCCATCTACGTTTCGCAAGTTGTTCAGTCCGAGCACACATCGACAAAGCATGCCAGCACCGTCACCACTTAAAGCCGCAATTGGTCCTACACCTCAACGCGACGGCAAATCACTTGGCCTCTTTGATCTTCTTTCAGAGTCAGGCGGAACCAATCATGGTACACCTTCAGTAAACAGACAAAAGGATACACTTGCAGCTGGATTTCAGACACCTTCCAAGCCAAAGACCTTTGATCTCATTAAAGAGGATCCCGAGGAAGAGGAGGAGTCTTCTCGAATCACGAGAACACCGGCTTCCGCTACAAAGCAGTTCTATCTTGCAAATCTGTTCGCGACCCCTACCACAATGCGCTACGCGGCCATGGTGGAAGCAGATGATGAAGAAGAGGAGCAAGCAAGTGCGACTAAAGCAGCTGAACATTCTCCAGAGACAAATCACTCGGCAACGCCTTCTTTCTTGCGTCGGTCAAATTCTGGCCGATACCCTGCCCCAACTAACAAAGACGGTTCTGGGTTGAGTCCGATAAAGTCTCGACAGCCTGGGATATTCCACGGGAAAGGACTTTCAACTATTGTGCAAGGTCTGCGAGCCATGGAAGAAGAGCAAATGGATGATGATTGGGATATCATGCGTGAAATGGAGGCCGAAGAGGAGGGTCTCAGTTATCCTATCCCAACAACACAAGACAACCCAGAGAACGCAGAGCGACCATACAAGAAGAAGGGTCAAAAGCGAACCACTCGACGAGTAAACATGAGGCCAGTCATCCGTCAACCGAAGACTCGACAAGCAAACGATATGCCTCCTCCCCTTGAAGAAGAGAGTGGTGATGAACAGGCAGATACTGTCCCCGAAACACAGATACAAGCTGGCTCAGATGAGATTCCTGCGGATATCCTGGAGAACGTCAATGAAGTTGACGATGTGGCTTCACTACATACAATGTCGGAACCTGAGTCTGGAGACGATGAATCAGAGCCTGATTCCGATGGCGATCCTGAATACGGCGAGAAACCAAAGCCTCCAGCTAAACCGAAGAGCTTTTCAGATCGCTTGAAAGAAGCCGTTTCCAAGGTCAAACCCACTCCCAAGGAAACCCAGCCTGTGCCTGTCAAGGTTACTCAGGATAAGGAAGAGAAGAAACCCAAGGAACGAAAGGTCAATCCTCAAGCTCATGCCAACTACCGATCCTTGAAGATCCACAATCGAGGATCTCGGGGTCGTGGACGATTCCGCCGGAGATGAAAGTTGGCAACCACTTAATAATTATAATTATGATGAAACGACTATATTGATATTCAAGCATTTGGGCATGCATTGGGAAAGGCATGAGCATGGTCGTTGTATATTCGTACTGCTTCGAGTGGAATTTTTGGAATGACAACTCTATTACTCATTAAATCTATGATACTATCTATGACTCGTAATCTGTATTTAGTTGGGTGTCTATCGATCGAGCAATTCTCTGTTTCCGGGCCTGGGACGATGTCCTCGCGGCCTAGATCGTACTTCCATCTGGGTGGAGGTTGACGTTTCAGACCCATTGGGTCTCGAGATGCGATCAAACAAGCTCCTATCCTGACCAGTGAAAGGAGACGCACTGCGCCGCCGGATACGAGGTGGACTGCGAGGTCTCCTTCGTCTTTGATAGCTTGAATCTATCTCCTGAGGCTCGGCATCCCGAAAGTTCTGCGTGGGCCTTGGATATTGTACATGGCGGTCCCAGTCTTCTAATGATGTATAGGGACTTCGCAACCATGCCAGCAGCTCGTGAAGGAACAGACGAGCATTCTCCCGACCAATAAAATCTCGCAGTAGCTCTTCTGCCTGACCGGAACTCCCCTTTATGTCGATCGTCCGCAAAATGGCTATGACATATTCGAGTAAGAACTCGGCATTATTTGCTCTTCGCTCCTCTAACCTTTGACGTCCAGCACGGGGTACTTGACCTTGACCTTGTGGTTCCCCTTCTGATGCCGGAGCCAAGAAACTGAAAACCTGTAGTTCTCGACGGATCCATTTCCGAGCCCGTGAAAGCAAGGTCTCGTCGCGATTGAAATGGTCCGGTGTTACTTCAGTGTATTGCGAGAGTCGATTCGATCCGACTCGTAGAGAGTATAATTGATAACGATAAACGTTGCGTCGCGCGGCGATAGGATCTTCAGATAAAGGTGGACGTTGGTGTGGACGAGGTCGCGGTCCTCGTCGACGTGATCGCGCATCTCCTATATCCAATCCACCCGCCAAGGCCCGCCGTTGTGTGCTACTCCAAGTTGAAGCTTCGGGTTTAGCTCCGAGCTGCTCGCGGGTAGGTACAATATAGGTCTTTGGTCCGCGAGGGGCATTCAAGTCATATTTAACAGAAGTAACGCCAGCCTTACCTGCATCGAGAAATCAGCTCAACAAATACCGATTTTGAAGTGAGCGCGGAACATACACAGAGGACAAGATGGTGATTGTTCTAGCCAACTGAGCAGGCATAGATAATCGAAGTTCGAGTGATTGCATGGCACGGCAATGCTAGGCTCGGTGGTCGAATCTAAGCAGATCACACAGGGATCGCTCGCCTCTCCAGTCGCGGCCTCATCTGCCACTTCTCTCAGCGTTTTCTGTAAAACCTCGTGTCGCACATCTCCCTCGTCTGCCATCGTCCGCCATGGGAGTTTCAACAAGTCAAACCTCCGAAGCCCGCCACTTTCGCCGACTTATCTCCACATCACGTGCCTCACGTGGTGATAAGCGTTTGTGGTTGCCGAATGTTCGTCGATTTGTTCTCCGTCGCGACGATTTGTTAGCAGTGTACTCTTCTTCTGACTCACATTACGTCTCGAGTTCTAGGATGAAATAATAGGTTATCAGACGGAACTCTGTTTCGACAATATTCAAGCGAAACAAGCAGATGCGGTCAGCCAAAGCTGTTGTCTCGGAGAAACTTGCGCGCATCGGCTCTGCGGCCACAATGTCAACTACACAGCGTCAACCGCCTTATACTGTGACCGCTCTGAAGCGATGGTCAGTGGGAGCAAAGACACTTCCAGGTATGTCCTGCTTTTCTGGTGGGCTCAGGGACCGAGACTAATCCTCCTCGATGAGCGCAGATGTGTCTCAAATCCGATCCATTCATGTCTATGATTTCGACAATACTCGTGAGACTCGAAAATATCCGCTATTGGCGCCAATTCAATTAAAATCTTGTCTCTGATTTTTTATAGTATTCTTGAGTCCTCTACCGAATCCACAGCTCTGGAATGGTCAAACAATTGGTTTACTTCAGACCGAGGAGAGTTTCGCCAATGGCGGTTGGTGGCATGATCCGAATCTTCTATCAGCTACAGGGCAAGGGATGGATATCGAAGAACCAAGGAAATGGAAAGGGTGGTGGAATGAGAATATTGTGCGTTTGTTGTGATCCGTCGTGCTCAACGGAAACGTCACTAATGATAAGTAGCTTCGCCTCGTGCAACTTAGCATGGAGCAGAAAGATGCACTCACTATTCTCTTGACTGGAAGAGGAGAAGCCCGCTTCTCCGAGATCATCAAACGAATGGTGGCAAGCAAAAATCTAGATTTTGACATGATCGGACTGAAACCTGAAGTTGGTCCTAGTGGACAGAAGTTCTCTTCGACTGCTGCCTTCAAACAGAAGTTTCTAGAGGATGTTGTTCTCACTTATGAACAGGCTGACGATATACGAGTCTATGAAGACCGTCCAAAGCAGTAAGTTGGCATTGCTCTCGGAGTAACGATTTCTTCTATTCCAGTACTGATCTCCGTTGCAGCGTGAAAATGTTCCGTGATTATTTTGAGCGGATGAACACAGGATTTCAAACAAATGAAGCCCCTGTTTCCAGGAAGCCCATTAATTCCGAAGTCATTCATGTGGCCGAAGGGACCACCTATCTAGAACCTGGGGCCGAGGTTGCCGAAGTGCAGCGAATGATCAATTCTCATCATTTAGCATTACGCAGCCCAGGCTTAAAGAACTCCAAGTCCTCCTTGGCAGGATTTCGTATTAAGAAGACTGTGCTCTACACAGGGTACTTGATCTCTAAAGATGACCAAATGCGTTTGATCCAGGAGGTCCTGGGTCCAATTTTGCCTCAAGGGCTTGCTGATTCAAAGGATTTAAAATACACTGCTAACAACATCATGATTGCTCCCCGCCCAGCCTCAAAGCAAATCCTCGACAGGATCGGAGGTATGGGTAGGAAACTAAAATGGCAGATCACTGGGACCGCAAACTTTGAGAACAAAGTTTGGGCAGCACGAGTACAGCCTATCCCACCGAACACTCAAATCCATTCTGAAAATTCCGTACCTCTCGTTGTTCTCGCTTGCCGCAAACCGGCCCGCCCGGTGGATGCAAGTTTTATCCAAAATTGGCATCCCGTGCCAGCGGAAATGGCAATGACGTTCGAAACAGAAATCGGAGAGAAGGAAGTTCTTTCAGTGGAAGAGACCTACTCTAACGGATGGAGTAATTCATATGGGAAGAACAACAAGAAACGTTCACGCCAGCAATATGATGATGGCTCTTCCTATTACCAGGCAGGACAATATGGTGGCTTTGATGGGCAATCACAAGACCAGCCACATGGCCATCATTCCTCTCACCATCACCATCACGATGGACCTCGGCGAGGTTCTCAACGTGGTCGTGGTCGTGGTAATCAAAGGGGTCGAGGGAATATTGGACGTGGCAATCGAGGCCGTGGTCGCGGCGGTGCAGGCCCTGCGAATCCGTACTACAAGTCTTTGGATGACTCTATCGGAGGTTACGACAACACGTATTCCGGGGGCAATCAAGCAGGCGGATACCCCATGGACTACTAAAATTGGCCTGTACCTTGGTACTGCCACACTTATTTTTTTTTTCTGAATGAGCTAGCTGTTCATTCATCGGCTTTCTCGAATTCTCATGCATCCTATATGGTGTTTTTTTATTGCAGCGGGGTTGGCGTATGGCATTGCATAAGTTACAAAGCCTATGGAATATTTCATCGGTCTATTTTATATGGCTACATTTCCCTACTTTTTAGTCTTCACGGGAATTTGCCCTAGTAATATACATTGTACCACACCCCAGAAAACGATGCATTGTTAGATATCATATTGAACTTATTTGCTCGCCATCCGGGCTCCTCGTCTAAATTTTGTCAGAATTTATCTGTTCTATGGTAGGTTCCAGAATTAATCATCTGTAGACATGTACCAAATTAGTGTCGTCGACGGCCCTGTATCCTTGAATCTCAAAAGCCTGTAATGGTCATAAATGCTCTGTTTCAGATGTGGGTTAGTTTAGTCGCCTCAGGTTGGACTATATCATAATAGATATCATACTTTTTTGCAGCCAGGTTCTTCTACCACTTAAGCTCTAAGACCCTTTTGAGAATTTTCGGCCATTGTTTGGATTGAACTTTCCAGAGAACGATCTCTTTGGGGTTCCGAGCAAGTCATAGTGACCGGCCCCTAGGAGCGAGCCATAAGTCTCCGTTAATGTCTCCGAGCTGGAATTCGCGCAATTGTAAAATCTGAAAGGGCAAAACTGCACTAGATAATTGGACAAGGCACAGTATATTACATATTGAATAAGATCAAAATGAATTTATAACTTCAATTTAGCACGAAGCATTAAAAGGCACAATTGACCCGTACAGAAACTTCAAGGCCGCTTCCACCTTTCAGAGTCTCGACAATCATTGGATCCATGGAACAATGATTGTTCCAATTTGCCATCTTTGGCTCTTGACAGTGAGAAAAGGATGATGCTCGGAGACTTTACCGAGATATACTCTCCGAGTCTAATCTTAGTGTGAACCTAAATGGGAGATACGGCTCTCGATCTAGAAGAATTGAGCACCTTGTGATCTGAGCATTCATGGACACTCTAATATAAAAGCCCTGCACTTTCCGCAAATATTTTGGTAATTCAAGAGAACAACGAACTCGTGTGAGCTCCTAGTCAGCATTGAACATCAACTATTCAATACTCCGATTCACCCTCAGTCTTGGAAAGATTTCCGACAACCAACATTAGTTAAAATGTCCAAAATCTACGACGTCCTCATCATTGGAGGCGGACCCGCAGGACTTTCCATCGCAGGCGCTCTCGCAAGGCAGCTCTATACAGCTCTCATCATCGACTCAGGTGCTTATCGCAACGAGCGGACAAAACACATGCACAATGTTCCCGGATTCGACCACGCGGACCCAGCTGATTATCGCGCTAAGGCGAGAGAGGACCTCAAAAAGCGCTACGAAACCGTGGAATTTGTTTCGGCAAACATTCAAGAAGTTCGGAAAATAGCAGGATTGTTTGAAGCAGCGGATTCCCAGGGTAAAGTCTATCAGGGACGCAAGCTGGCACTGGCAACTGGCGTACGAGATGTAGTTGAGGAACAGGTTGAAGGATATGCGGAATGTTGGGGACGCAGCATGTAAGAACACCTTCCTATATATGATTCAAGTAATGCGAAACTAACATTAAAAGTTTCCACTGTCTCTTCTGTCATGGATATGAAGAGCGTGGTGCAGAGTCGGTCGGTGTGCTTGCCACCGGTCCACTTTCTTCCCCGGAAATGCTCAGTCATGTCTCCATGATGGCTAAGCGCCTATCGAAACATGTTAACATCTATACTGACGGTAACCCAGAGCTTATCACCGCTGCAAGGTCACATATTTATAGCAGTAAGATTGCCTATGATGACCGGAAGATAGTGAAGTTCGAGCATCGCGACAATTCAGACAAGAAGCCACCATCCCTAGTAGTCCATTTCGAAGATGGTACTTCACGAGAGGAGGGATTTGTGGCGAGCCATCCACTTGTAGAGCAACGAGGACCGTTTGCAAAACAGCTAGGGTTGGAAATGACTTCGGCCGGTGATATCAAAACCTCAATGCCATTTAATGAAACGAGCTTGGGTAGCTGTGTGGCTGCTGGGGATGCAGCAACGATGATGAGAACGGTCGTTCAGGCTGTCCAAATGGGAGTGTTTGCTGGCAGTGGACTAGTTGCCCAGCTACAAAAAGAGCTTGATGAAAAGAACGAGCTTTAGCGATGAGCAGCAATCTCGGGTGGGTTGGATGTCACTGCCATCTATATTTATTTGTACTAGAATATTCTGCCGACGAATTAATACTAGCATACACTAGATAATCTGATTTTTGAGGAGTTGCGCCTACGCCCGTAAAATAGTGTACTAGTATTGGTATTCGCCGGGTGAAACCCCCAAAATTTGTGGATTTATAGCAGACCCGATGGCAGACCGTCTGTAGACTCATTCTTGATTTCTGTACGGAGTAAGACGGGTCGGACCAGAGTAGTATGCATTGCGGAAAATATTTAAACGCCTTCAAAATAAACTACTACCTACAGTGGAGTAGGTAATCGTAGTCCGTGCCAGTAGCAGCGGGTCGATGGGGTTTTCTCCAGCCAGGGGAGTCGGGAAAAAGACCCGTACGAATAGGGCCTCTCCCTTGTTAAAGAGCCAGCGATGATCTTGACTGTTCTTTGAATCTGTCTCCTGACGGGAAACTTGGACCACCCCTCTTGAAATCTTGATTTATACAGTACCCCACGATCCTCCGGCACATTCCCTGGATACGGTTTAATACTGTACTGTACTCAGGCCGTGGTGCCTACGTGTAGAGTCAATCCACACTAGCAGGGTACCTGACATACTCGGGGTTGTCCTGGGGATAGTTCGGTGGATACCGGTGTTCAGGGTAAGAGTTTCCGGCCAGTATAGGTTGGTGCTTGGTTTTATGAGGAGATTAACTTCAAAAGCACGGTTTGCAATTATACCTGATATACACGTCACCTCGGAGATTATCAATATGAATCTCAGCTAAGAAACTTGGACCTTCTTCGCTTAAATTTCAAAGCTGCTCCAGGGGCTTGATCTTGATGAAGTACCGGTACATACCTAGGTGGTAAAATTGATTGACACCAAGGGCTCATCCTACTAGGGACTTTTGAGTATGTCCTAATAAACGGACCATATGAAGAAATCCAATTCGCCTGATTCTGTTTCTTTTCGTCTGACGGCAGTGCGGTAGTTCTCGGAATTACTATAAAAAGCTGGATATTGGAAAAGCACAATGTACTGTACATAGCACCTACAGTTTGATTCCTGAGAACGATTCATCTGATGTCATGCAGATAGTCAATAGTATATGATAGCATGGATATATGTATGTACGTTTGTAGAAGCAACTAATCTGGGCAATTCTAAATCGATCAGTGGCGAAAACCTTCTCCGGGATGTACTGTAATCATTTATGTAATTATGCAAAAGTACCGAGTACAGTAGCAGCATTCCATAAATTTCCATGGAGCATATTGTACTTTCCGAAGCTCATTGGGAAAGTCTTCCAGTCATATGGAAAGGAAAAGGGACACAGAGTATTGTATTCATCCATGTGGGGGAGATAGCTCGACCCGCCAATCGCCGAAGCTCCACGAGTTTCCTATGATACACACATCACATCCTTCTTTGAAACGTTGGCTGGTCACGTCGAAGTGGAGCCCTAATTGAGAAACTCCACATTTGAACATCCGATCAGCACCGGCAAAATTAAGCGGCCAATGATACCACACATTCTTGGAATGCAAAAAGCAATGCGTAATGCCCACGCTAAGGCGAGCTTTAAAAAGGGGACAAGATAGCAAACATAATATACATATGATAAGTACTCCTACTGTGGTCCATGTTTCCATGTCTCGCGGTAACAGACATGCTCATTTGTGCGGATATCAAAAGCCACAGTCGTCAATCCCAACATCCTTGTACAAAGGGGACGACGATCCATGATTCAAGGTAAGACGTGGATGACCTAATTTAATCGTACCGTGAACAAATGGGCATGTCAAAGAATCTTTTTGAGGCATGTAAGTGGCTCAGGCAGTGGAAAAGACAGCCGCATGCATCATCTTATTACATAGTACAGTATGTACTCCAACTACCCGTACGATCCACATCGTTCGTTACAATCCGTCTGCCGTCTCCACGTCCCTTAATAATGTACCGTCCGGTACAATGTTATGATCTCATCTTAGCTGAGGGTGGGGTATCAATGAAATAACTATACATACAACGCTCGCGAATCTTCGTGAAATTGAAATTTACTACTCTATTTGGCTCCGCTGGTCCCTTGCCACTTCATTTTAGTCTTCTCTCTCTCTCTCTCTCTTTCTTCCCTACTCTGGACTTTTGATTTTGTCAACTATCTCAAGGAGAAGCAAAACTCGCATTCCTTATGACAACCAATCACTAAGAGCAAGAAACACGTCTTTGCTGAGCTATCTGGCAACTTGATTGTAAGGCTCAATCGAAAATCCCCCTGATAGTATCGTATCTATATTTCACGTTTAATCGCAATGTTTTGCCATCGGTGAGTCTATTAAATGCTGTGCTGGGCATACTACAAAATGCACTATTGACTAACCCTCCCCCTTTGCCTATATAGCAAGAGTTCTTTTAAACCGGACAGCGCCCTCATCGGCCGCTTTCAAAGTCTCTACGACAAAACAACGATTGGCTGGCCTGCCGACTCGGATGACGCGAAAATCCAATCGAGCGAAGGGCAAGATGGAGTGACTCCGTCACAAGGGTAAGTACACATCTACTAAGCACTCACTCATGAATCGCGAACCGAGAGACTGATCCCCAGATAGGGCTAGCAAGAGGGTGAAAGGCAAGGCGGGAGGCGCCAATGATTTCTTCTCATTCGACGGATGTGTCCCAACGGAGAATTTTCAATCATTGATAACCGAACAGTGGTTGACGCCCCGAAGCCATGATGCTTGCCATATTCCTTCGCAATTCAAAGACACTACGACAATGCAAGACGCTCTTGATATACAATCAGGGAACATTCCACAGACCCTTTCACGCACAAATGACACGGGCTCAATGATGGATTTGCAATATGGAGATCAATTGGGTGGCCAGGTTGACTCGAATTTCCAGAGAGGTGTAAATCCTTCACACTTGGGGATGGGTATAGACCCTGTCGCTCCGCAAAACGTCTTGACTCCCAATGAAGTTGTTAATCAAAGCGCATACCCCGGATACATGGGACTTGCCACGCAGTCCTCCGATCTGGCTCAATCATCGGGCAGTCAACGACCGTGGAATGGCGGAGGAATGGGCATCAAAGATGACTTTCTCGCACGTTCGCAATATAAAGAGTAAGTCCATTGTTACTTCATGCATAGCGAAAACCTCAATTAACAATGGAAATCTAGATTTCGATACCATACCATCCTTCGCGCCTCGACTGCAATGATTAACAACTCCGAAGATTCGCCCGTTTCATACCTGAATAAGGGCCAAGTCTATCATCTCACAGTAGAAGACACAAATTCAACAAAAGTCGATACTGGATCCTATCAATACCAAACTTTCATTCGTATATCATTTGACGAAGATCAGCAAAGGTCAGATCCCGCCGTTTTCTGGCAACTATGGAGATCGGGTCGAGCCTCCAACGAATTTCATAAGGACAGCCAACCAAAGGCAGTTGAATACGCGGGCCAAAATAATTCTCTGATGCAGCTAGAGAACGAGACACTTGATGGATTTTCTGTCACCTGGACTAAGAATCCAGGAGAAGGTGTTTCACGATGCAGCATCCCGATTCGCTTCAACTTTCTATCCACCGATTTCACACTTTCGAAAGGAGTCAAGGGAATGCAAGTCAGACTTTGTGCAAAGACGAAACAACTTTGGGACACCAGTCCTGGAGAAAACGAGACCAGCTTTTGCAACGTGAAGCTTTTCCGGGACCACGGAGCTGAACGAAAACTATCGAACGATGCAATCAGTCTCCGGAAGAAGATGGAAAAGTTGAAGGTACAGCTCAAAGAGCCGGCTCCGCCTGAACCTACGAGTAAGAGGAAACGAGGCAGTGTTTCGTCTAAATCAAAGCCGAATGACTCGCTCTCTGCTCAAACCCTCTTTGGGAATCCATATCAGACAAATTACCAAAATCAGATCCAAAGGAAACTAGAAGCAATGCAGATTTCAGCCCAGTCTTGTCTCCCAGAAAACTCGTTGGATCTTCGCGCTGCAGAGAAAGATGACCCTGAGCTACACCCGACTCAATATCTTCATCCAAGTCTAGAGGAAGGGGCTGGAAATGATTATCGCAGATCTTCATCAAGCGGAAAAAGTTCATACCAAAATTCAGACTCTATGGAGAAAGAAATGCCAAGTTCCTCTACAGCAACTAGCAATGTCGGCGAGGCATTTGATGATGCATTATCAACCATCTCATTTAACTCGGAGCAATCAACTGGACCAGGTAAGTCTCAATCTTCCCGGAAACAAAGAATAAACGAGTGGAATAGAACTAACCTGTCTTTACTGAAAATAGCTGCATGCTTTTATATAAAACTTTGCAAGAACGACGAACCTACTAACGAATATTACCGAGCTATATACCCACGAGGACGAACAGTCCATGATTTAAAATGCAGTCTTTCGCACAAGATACTACCAGATCCAGCAGATATCGCACAGATTTTGTATATCAATCCAGCTGGACTGAAAGTTGTGGTGGATGATGAATTCGTTCAAGAGATAGCCGAAGGGCAAAGCATGATTCTCAGAATTACTGACATTCCCTCTGAAGCCATCTCTAACGGTGGTAAATACGAGATTCGCTTGGAGTACTAGAAAAAGGGGAATGTTTTCAGAAATGGTTCTGATTTGTTAAGCGCACGGATATTTATGAGTTCTTCTATATACCACTTATCACGATATATGGGTTAATGGCGTCTACGATTGTACATAGTCTTATTGAATACTTTGGATATATATGGTTATCATTGTTTTTAGATTGTAAGCTATCTAAGCGCGATTCTCGCATGAAAGGGTCTATGCAAGAAAATATATGTAAACCAAGCAAGCAACGTGAATATATCAGACTTGGGGTACTGCGGAAAACATCAAGACATGTTTTTATACATGAAGAATGTGTGAACGCCCGAGGACCTTTAAAGGTTAGAAATCCTCAAGTAAATGACAAAAAATAGAAAATAATCCCCATAACACCGGCCGAGGCTGTACAATGATTTGATTTGGGAACATGTATATCATGTTAACCCAAAGGCAGGATGGTGATTTTACCTGCCATCAATATGTTCGCGTTTCAAATTGTTCAAATCCAACCATTTCCCATGAAGACAAGTCGTCTTCGATCGTATTCCCATTCCGTCCAATCCGTTTGTTGAGCCATTTCAATGTGGCGTATTATTCATTTCCGATTCGTTTCATCGATGATAAAGAGTAAAATAGAGGTGTCGTAGCGAAGAGATAAGGAGACGTAAAATCAAAAAAAAGAAAAGCATAAACGACATATTCTAGCATTGCTGATGCTTGATCAGCTCGATCATTCATCGTCTGTCAGCTGCCTGATCATCTTGATACTGAGAATCATGACGAGGAGACCGATCGTGACCACAACTAGTAGTACGAAGCCGAACCAACCGAGAACCATGGCTGAAGTTCCGACACCGCTCTTCACACTGCCGTTACCCATATCTTGGGCGATCGTACTCGCTGCAACGGAGGCAGTATGTTGCCATAATACGGAGACGAGGACAAACACCGACGCAACAAAGATGAGGGCCAAAGCTGCTTGTGAGACAGGACGCGAAGGGAAAGGCTTGATCTCGACGTCCGAGCCAGACTCATCGCGCTCCTCGTGCCAGCCGGGGAATGTTGCGAGGAGGATGAAGCAGAAGAAGGCGAGAACGACAGCAACGATACTATAAGAAAACTGTTAGAGCAACTATCACAATCAGGAGAAGAATGAATTTCAGGTCAACTCACAGGAGGTAAGGGAAGACGACTGCATCCTTGAATGTGGAGGCCACCCAGATGAGATTGAGTGGATCTTGGTCCACAGTGACAATCTCCGCTAGAGCGGTAGCATTGGAGTTGCAAATGAAAGACCCACGATCAGGTTGAACACAGATACCAAAATATCCAACTCGAACCTCCATCTCAGCCGTACCAACAATATTGGAAATAGCGTTAACAACACCCGGGTCAACCTGTGACAGGTCGAAGTTTGGCTTGTAACTCTCATAATACATCGAGATGAGGAAGATATTTGGGATCTGCGGCGAAGATGACGAGCACCCGGCCAATAATAATGCTGGGAAAAGGTTAGCTGCATTCCAGAGAGACACGTGGGAATCTGCCCTCTCATAGGGCTGTTGGATGCTTACATAGAAGAATGATTGCGATTGCGATAATGATCATCAACACATGGTGGTACCCGATCATAGGAATGAATCCTGCATTCTTGTTAGCATTTCAATTCACGATTTACGGGTGGGAGTAAAGAGCATGACACATACGGGCCCATGATTCTGCGAGTCGAAACGCCATTGCGATAAATTATGAGGCGCACACAACCCGACTCAATCTCTCACGTCAATGGACTCGCTTCTCGGGCCTCCGAGAAGGAGTATTCGAAGTCGTACTCGAGGTCAAAGCCCTGATGACTACCTGATAGCGGCCTTGATCGTGATTGCAGGAGGTATCGTTGTGCTCGGCTCTAATCGAGGTTGGAATGGAATGTGGAGGAGGAATGCGAAAGGTAAGATGAGATGCGATAAAAGCTCCGTGATTGTCGAAAAATGGCTCGAGTCGAGGCCTCAATGACCTTGAAAGACGCTTTGGAAAGCGCTATAGCGGTATCGTCGGATCCGAATCGCACCTATATGCAAGTCTCAACGATGGTTAGAGATCTTGAAGTCTTCTGGACAGCAAGTGTAGTACAAGATGGAGAAGGAGAGGAATGTGTAGAAGGAATGGAAGGGGGAAAAGGGAGGAAAGATCGTAGCTGCGAGAGTAAACACGTCAGGCGCAAATCGTGAAGCCCTTGGAGGCTGGGGATGGAGTCGATGTATGAGAATATCAAGAGGCTGGGCCAACCGCCTTTGTTTACTCTGCCGCTTCCCGGGAAACCAATTTATACCGCTTTCTTCTTTGGTAATTCTGCCAGGGACGGGTTGCTCTGTTAGATGCACACTAGTCTATGATAGGCTTAGCGGTCATCCTGATAAGGTTTGCGCCCCACTGGCGGGTCACCCCAGCCTCCTCCGATTGAGTGGCGCATTTCTACCTAATGGACTTTTACTGATTCAGATGTGGGAGTTCTTTGTAGTGGATTGGATTGGTTGAATGCTAAACTCCAATGATGGTAAGCCTATGACTATGAAAAAATCCCATACTACGCCAGAAGAATCAAAATCCCACTCGTCTTTTGAAAATGCATGTCCGATATAGATGTACCCTTTCCTTGACTCCGATATCCAAACCCGAAATATGTGTATTTGTATTCAATGGGCTGCGAATGAGAAACGCTTCAGATCTAAAGGTTTAGTGGACGCCAAGATGGCGGATTCGTCCTCTTCCTGCTCTGCCTCCTCTTCTTCGTCTTCGCTGTCTGGAACAATGAGGTCCTCGCTCCCTTGGGTGCCGCTGCTCCCATTAAATGAAGATTCCGCAATGGAACTGGTCTCAAACTTGGGGTTCATTGAGTCGGCTTGTCGGAGCTTGGTGGGGAAGTTGATGCTATGAGACCGAGTCAAGGCAGCCTGCCCCATACGTTGAAGCGGAGTCAATCTTCTGCGCTGTGGGGATCTATTCTGGGAGGCTCCAGCTGGGGTCCTGGGGGAGCCTAGGGGTGATGGCCGATTGCGGGGTTGCATAACTGGGAGCTTGCTCGCGGGTAGGTGGGGTGCAGCAGTCTCCGATGTCTGGCCAGATTTGAAAGTAAATTTAGAAAGGATATTTGTGTTCTGTCGTTGCACATGATATTCCAGTGCGCGGTCAAAATTGTCATCCTGGGAAGGCACAGCAGACTGAGCGTCAATAGCCTTGGTTGGTTCGTTGTTTGATGATGAATCCACATCCTTCTTCTCGTCTTGAATGTCAACAGATTCTTGACTCGTCGGTGGTTGTGACCCAGAAGATTCGGCAGTAGAAGCTGGGTCCGGGATGGTAGAAAAAATATCCTCGGCCACTTCGTCGGAGAATACGTCCAGCATCGATTTGCGCTGTTTCTTACTTCGAGACAATTTCTGGCCACTTGGACTCAGTTGATCCGGCTTGGGACTAAAGAATCGACTCCTAAAATCAGGGCGAGTTGGTAAAGAGTCGTCCTCTGTTTCCGAACAGAGCCTTTGTCGCTTGATGGGCTGCAGAGTGGATGGCCGCGCGATCTGAGACGAGAGCGTACTTCGTTCGACACTCCGGGCCATAGGACTGAGGCCAGCCTGATCCGAGAAGGCACGCAGTGGGGTGTTTCTGACCGAATCAGAACGTAAGGGAGCCGAGTTTGCTTGCCAAGAGTTGTTCGCATTCCTCTCCAATAGCCGTTGTTGGCTCGGGGATGGGGTCAAACTGTTCGGATCCAACTCGCCCAGAGGCGTCCGTTTCGGAGTGAAGAAGGAGTTGATCGGCTTGCTAGGCTTCAGCTCTGAAGAAGATCCCAGCGTCTGGCGACGACTGATACCCAGGGGCAATTTACCTGAGGCCACTGGCTTCAATATAATGGGCTCTTTGGTTGACGGATCGAGATCCCCGCGAGAAACCCCTGCCGCAAGACTCGCTTCCACGTCGCCACCTATAAAAGGAAGTTCGTCGAGATTAATACCGTCTTCCGGCACTGTTAAAGTAACAAGCTTTTGAGCTGTGGGGCAAAACACTCGTTGGTAGAGAAATGTCAGTTCGGCCTGGATGAAGTTGGTCAGGTAGTCGGCCGGAACCTTGAATTGGCCGTCAAACTGAATCATGCGGAGAGCCTTCTCCACAGTCTTATGCTTTCGAATACTGCGGTAAGCAGTCTTCAATCCCATCTTCGGGATGTTCGCCAAATAATCACAACCACTCAATATGCACATGCGACGAAAATCTGCATCACTCCATCCAACCAAGCTGACCTCGCGACATGCCGTAAAATCAGCTCGATTGATCTCGATGCATTCGCCATGCTGGTCCAATTTTGATAACAATCGCTTTGCTCCAAACACTAGCAGGTCTGAATCCTCCGAAATTATTCCTTGAATGTGACCATGCTGTTCCAAGTACACCAGTTGGGCATCGGCTTCATAGGGTGCCACCACATACTGTACGTCCATCTGTTTCAGCTCCTCGATGAGCTGGCGGGCCATGTACGGGGTTACGTCGACAGCCTTCTGAAACTCCTGGTAGGCCTCGGGCATTTTACCCTTCCTCTGCAGCTCAAGTCCAAGTACCTTGCTTTCCTGGCGTCTTCTTTGTCGGTCATGCTCGGTGCCGGCCTTGCTGGGCAGATTATCTCCATCGAATACGAGGTATGGTTTCACTCCGAAGTACAACAGCATGCGAACTCGATTGAGGACGAAATCAAGATGTCTAGATCACGATAAGCTTTATGTAAGATACCGGAAATCGATCGTTGAAGAGATGCATACTTCCTAGTAGGCCTCTCCAGAACCAAATCCACAGAGCAGGCCACCGTCCCGCGGTGCAGCCATCCGTAGGCGTCGATTCCAAGGGTCTGGCCACTAAACTTCTTCAAATGACATGGTTTTTGAATGGATTTGAGAAGACCGTGTAGTCCTATTTCTTCAAGTCAGCTCAGAGTCCTTCTCCCGTCTATCACAGGAGCAATCATGTACCTTTGATACCCATGGTGGGCACCGGTCAAGACACAGGCGGGTCCTCGTATTTACTCAACAGATATGAACATGTGAATGGTGATATCCAAAGCCCAACGCGTGGCAAATGAAGAAACAGGATAAAAAGCAAAAGAGCTGAGTCGAATCAGACAGTAAATACCTCCATGGCTGGTGCTGGAATGTTTGTTCTCGTTTGTTCCTGTCGACGCGCAGACGCGATGCTTCGGCGGATTGCGGCAGGCGGTGGGTAAAAGCGACCGCCTTATTCTGCAGGCACGACCGAAAATTAATTTGATAGCGGCGGGACAGAAACGTTGGATAGAGATATTTTCGCATTCCCCCATTTCGCCATGCCCTCTCGTACTCTGCAAAAGGTGCATAAGCACATTTCCAAGAAACGAGGTGTTGTAGACTCGTTGCATGAAAACAGTCGTGATGCTCGTCGGCTACGCCGCGCCGGTCATCGGGACGACCGTCTGTCCCGCCATAATACGATCACCATGAGGGCTCGTCAGCCATACGGTAAGGACCTTTTCGTGTGGTGGCCTGCTCTTTTGAAAGTGCTAAGTCATATCAGTTGATCGAATCGAATACTTCCATGACGCTGTTCAACCCATCTCCGAGCCTTTGTCCGAAACTGAGCTGGCCGAGCTGGTTACCAAGTATGACACCATGCACTTTAAATGGCGATACTGTACTAACCCCGAATAGGTACATCCATCGAGACTCTGAAGAAATTGCGCAGCTCAAACAAGAGCGCCGTAAGGGTCGCCCACCCAGCAAGCGTGAAGAGGTACTTGGACAAAGGACAGAGACAGAGGAGAAAGAGTTTAAGACCGGATTCTGGGTGCCGGACTTGACCGAAATGGATGTCCTGCTAGCATTGAAGCACTGGAATGGAGAATGGTCTGGTCTCAGCCCTTTGAAGTTTGTTCGCATGGTTCAAGGAGGAGAGAAAAGGGAATCGACCTTCCCTCCGAAGGGCATGTCATAGTGATGGATATACTCTAGATCCTTTTCTTTTTCTTTCTTTTATGACTTATTTCATTTGGAAGCAAGTGGGATGTCTGGGCGTATATGGTGCACAAAAGTCAACAGTTGCAAATACCATTGGATCTTTCATGCAATTTCAATAGCAGAGTACGAGATGCTCGTCGTAATCATATTTTTACGTTCTGTTGCTTTAATTGAGTGTTCGACAGGGATGGCGTAAAAAATTACTGCTCATCACTTATTTCTATCTGAGATGAATACAGACGAACCATGCAATAACCCTGAAATATGTCCTAAATATCTAGTATCTCGCAACATAATTCAATTCCTTACAAAACAAGCGGCAGATCGGCAGGCGGTACCAGCGGGCCTCCAGGCTTGGCGTGGCAGCATTCCAGCTTCACCCGCAACTTTTTCTCCTCCGAAGTCTCCTTCATCCAACAATCATCTCTCACATTCAAAATGTTGTCTTTCCGTGCCCTTTCCCGTGCTGCCCCGCGCTTCTCGCGCTCTGTCGCCCGCACTTCTCTTCGTCCGGCTGTCCTTCCCAAGCCTACTTTCATCCAGCCATGGAAGCAGGTTGCTAAGCCCGCCTACGCCAGCTTTTCCACAACCAGCGTCTTCCGCGAGCCCGCCGCTGAAGGTATGTGATCTGGAAATGATATGCGTGATGAGATTGAATGGCGTGTGATACGTATTTATGAGAAAATTTGCTAATCATGCAATGTCTTTGCTTAACAGGTGACGTCGAGTTAATTGCTAAGCTCGATGAGGAGCTCAAGCACGAGAAGGCCTCCGGCGTTGAAGACTCCAAGGAGCAAAAGGCCAACATTGACTACGTTCTCGAGGCCGGCGAGTGGAATGCCAAGGATGTTGAGGGCGAGCAGGAGGTTGTTCTGACCAAGAAGTTTGGCAACGAGACGTAAGTCCATTCATCCCCGAGCTCTAGTCGCGCATGATAACCATTCTAACATGCATTCGGAATTAGTGTCAAGGTCACCTTCACCGTCGCCGATATCAACAACCTTGCTGAGGACCCCATGGATGAGCTTGCCGATGAGTCTCTCGGTGATGAGGGAGAGTACCAGGGCCAACAGAACAAGGATGTTGAGGGTGAGGATGAGATTCTCCCCCCTACCTTCCCCGCCCGCATCAACGTCGCCATTGAGAAGCCCAGCAACGGTGCTCTTCTGGTCCAGGCTGTCATCCAGGACGGTGATCTCCAGATTGAGGAGATTGCCCACTACAGCAACGCTGAGGTTGCCAACGCCCAGACCGCCGAGAAGGACTGGACCCGCCAAAGCCTCTATGCCGGTCCCCCTGCTGAGAACCTTGACCCTGAGCTGCTTGCTTTCTGGGGCCGCTACCTTGAGGAGCGTGGCCTCAACCTGGAGTTCCAGAACATGGTCACCGACTACATTGCCTACAAGGAGCAGAAGGAATACATGCGGTGGTTGGAGAGTAAGTTTCTCATTTCCCTGCATCATATACGCTGTGCTAACATTTCACGTTTTAGACGTCCGCAAGTTCGTTTCTGCTTAAGCAATGAACCCGCCGGAGAGCTCGAACTAATTCTGCCCCAACTCATCCCCTTTCGAAGAGGCTTCTAGGGTTTCCCCTAGGCCATCTTTATTGTATTTTTTTTTCTTGCTACAACCCCTCCCATCAACCCAAGGCCAAAAAGTGTGTGTTGAGCGCATTAGGCCAATCCTGTACCAATAATTCTGCCAACATATGATCAACCAAATTCCAAGTTATGTTATTGCCACAGCCATTAGATCCCAGCTTCACGAAGCCAGTTGATGCTAAGTCCCAGCTCTGAAATTCCAAATGGATCTTCCCCCGGGTCCCGAGCAGGCCCATCTTGAAGGACGGGTTTGACTGCTAGTTTCGCAGCACGTACGGCGGCAGCTCGTTCTACCAATTCAGTAAAGGGAGTTTCAAATGCCGTCTGGTTTTGGGCATTTTGTTGCCACTGGAGTAACATTTTAGTCACCACATCCCAGGCATGATCCGTTTCAGCAGACAATGGACGATTTGACAGTTCTGCAAGTAAATATGCCATGATCTGCCACTGTTTGTAGCTCTTGCAGAGCCAACTCCACTGCGCAGTGACCGTATTTGTCTGGAGTAAGTATGAAAAATTGATACACTCGACGGCGGTCTCAAACGCAGTATCGTTGTGAGGCTGATTCGAACCTGGTAGCGGTTCAGATGGAATTCGAGAGAGCAGCCACGCCCTTGACAGTTGAAGGCGAATGATGGTCGCGGATATCCATTGTAGAGGGACATCCAGGTTGTAGTAACTCAGGTATTCATCTTGTAGGTTTTTACCCACCCTCGTCACTGCATCTGCCTGGTCCGAGAAACTCGTTGCCAAGGACCTATCGAGTAGTGGTCGGGACCAGTATATCTCATTCAGAACCTTTGAGCTCAAGATGCAGTGAGTGATATCAGTAAAAACTTCCCTCCCAGTTGGCTCGGCGACCATTCCTGGGGAAAGGTCATCTCCATTAATATTGGATGGGTACTTCGTATTGAACATTCCGGGTCTGATTTGTGTCTCCACGGCTTGATCCTCCGAAGAAAGCATATCCAAGATACAAATATACCACCACAAACGGCGACGGATTTCAGTCTCGAAAAGGCTTAGATTTAACTCCTCTCCATCCGTATGTATCTGGAGACTTTGTGCAAGACGAATTACCACTGCGGTTCTCGCCCAAACGAGTCTTGTATTGCCGCCAGCACGAGAACAAAGCAAGAATAAGACCGCGGCTTGTATGATAAGTATATTCTTTGGGTTTAAGAAATTTGCTGAATCAAGGGCTCTTTCAAATGCAATCTCGTAGTTTCTCCTTGCTGTATCGTGGTCTCGATCTAGTATGGTCTGGCATTGGGCTGGTGTCAGACTGACAATCGCGGAAAAGCAGATTGCAAGGACTAATGCCTCGTGTACTGCGTCCAGCTCGACACCCTTTGTCGCATCACTGATAATTGTTTGAGTCGAAGGAATGTGCAGAATAGCGATGAGAGGTGCAACATTTTCTTGATGTACGGTCCATAGTTTTTTAATCTGTTCAGATTGTAGATATTGATGCCGAAACTCGCTGGATGACCAGCCATTACTGATATTGCAGGATTGTCCTGGTAAGCTGAACCCGTTGAATGCCAGCCTCTCGGGTAATTCGTTTGATTTTGGAGCACTCTCTTCCGTCAATAAAGGATGTGATTCTTTAGATCGCAGCTCATCTACCTCCGCTTCTAACTCCTTTAAACGCGCAAGTAGCTCGCTAACTGGTGGTCGATTCAACTGACGTGGGGCGCGTTTATCGCCTGGGAAGACACATGTCTCCTTCGCCTTTATACAATGATTACAAGGACTCTCTCGATTGCACTTGACTTTCTTTTGATTGCATCTTGTGCAACTGCGCTTGCTTGATATTGTTTCCGTGCTTTCTGTGTCCTTTCTTGGCCCGTTACTCCGCGCCATCATGCCGAGACTCAAGCAAGTCCTCCTGCATGGGACGAAGAAAGAATATCGAAATAATAGAACGGTCGCTGTATTCAGTTCAAATCGCCGTTTTTCGATGCAGCTTGTGACTATAAATCACTCCTGGACCTGAGTTGTGTCAATAGTTGGGGGCCATATGGTTTCGGGGTTGAAGTCAAGGCCGAGATTATCAATGGATGACGTCCATTATCAAGCCGAATTCGTTCGACTCGAACAAAATCTGCCATAAATATGTGAGCCTTCGACGCATCTATTTCTATTCGTCTCAGTATTCAACTCTTCTTCTTTCCTCGTCTATTGAATCAAATTAAATATTTTTTATGCTTTTCTGATTGAATAGGAGATTCATACAATGCCTCGAACACTCCTCATAACCGGCGCCACTGGCAAACAAGGAGGCAGCGTCATCCAAGCACTTCTCGATCAAGACGCAGACTTTGAAATTCTAGCAGCAACCCGAGATGCTTCTTCTAAGAGCGCCCAAGGCCTTCTGAGCAAGTCTGCAAACATTAAGCTTGTCCAAGGCAATCTTGATCAGCCAGAGGACCTCTTCATATGTGCCAAGAAGGTTACATCTAACTCGATATGGGGTGTTTTCAGTGTACAAGTAAGAAAATGGATTGTGAAACCTTTTGCATACTTGATCTAATATCCTGTTCCAGATTCCTGTTCCAGGAGGGTCAAATCACGAGGCAGAAGAGCGACAGGGCAAAGGATTGATCGATGTTGCTCTCAAGCATGGTGTCAAGTTCTTTCTGTACTCATCAGTTGATCGAGGTGGTGATGCTTCATTCGAAAGTCCTACACCAATCCCGCACTTCATCAGCAAGCACAATATTGAACACCACCTTGTCAGAAGGGCCAAAGGTTCCGGGATGGAGTGGACGATCTTGCGTCCTGTTGCCTTTCTAGAGAACTTCACTCCTGACTTCTTCGGTAAAGTCTTTACAACATCTTGGAAAATCACTGTGAAGGAAAAGCCATTGCAGCTCATTTCAACAAGGGATATTGGCTTCTTCGGTGCGAATGCGTTTCTCTTCCCCGACGAATACAAGGGCAAAGCTATCTCCCTTGCAGGCGATGAACTCACCTTCAAGCAAATGGCTGAAATATTCAAGGCAGAGACCGGAAAGAATGTCCCCATGACATTTGAATTCGTGAGTCGAATGCTCATGTCTATGATGAAGGATCTGGGCTACATGTTCCAGTGGTTCTATGATGTCGGATATGGCGCAAATATCTCCGAGCTGAGAAAGATTCATCCTGGCTTGAAGGACTTCAAATCATGGCTTAAGGAGGACAGTGGATTCAAAGAGATATAGCTTGATATTCACGAATCTCAAAAGGAAATTTATAGACCCAACCACTCGGGCAGTCCGGACGTTACCTAACTAGGTAATATGAGGGGTTTGAGAGCTGAAAAGGCTCCAAATTCGATGCACCATACTCTATTACCTAATAAAATAATGGATGGAAAGGAGTATAGATAGTGAGAAATTGAAAGCTTGAGAAAAAAAAATGTATGTTATATGTAAGACCACAAGTAACTCAGTAATGAATCCCAAAAACGCCTGAAGAGCTTGCCAAATAGCCTAGGGAATATGCATAGCCCTTCCAAGAGAATAATCAAAGAGCATAAGATCGTAAAATGCCAGACGGCTCAGAACTCCATCGGATCAGCCTTCACTGTTGGCTTGACCTCCTCACGTTCTCGCTTGACCACTCGTTCCTCCTTGAGCAAGCCCGCGATAAATGAGCGGAAAAACTCAACGTAAGGCTTCAGACTGGTCTTCTCATAATCCTGCAGTTTGCGGCCACTGCCTTTCATATCGGAACCATTCATTGCGCTACCCTCCACGTCGGGTATATCTACTTCTGCTGTGCCCGCGGGATGTTTGGCATCGTATGCATCGATTTCCGCTAGGAGTTCCATCACAGTTGGAACTGAAAGAGGATCGAACTCTTCCGCCTTCCGAGGATCAATGGGAACACAAATTCGGCCAGTACCAGGGTGAATGACGAAAGGACTTTTCAGCAAGTGAATCATCTTCTTACTGACCTCAGCATCAAGACGGGGATAAGTGTATTCTAGTACGACATCCTGTTTCGCATCTCGGAGGGTTGTCGTATTCAAAGTGCTGCTTTTTCCAGTTTTGGCCAGGGAGTCAATATCGGCCCATTTGCTTGTACTGGGACGATCAGGAGATGAGTCCCATTTTCGTCGCAGTGCATCATTCAGATTCTTATCGGGAAGCAATGCCAGAAGTCGATCAGCTTGTTCCGAGCTAGCAAAAGTGTCCTGATCCATCAACGTGGTTTGCGCGAAGTGGTTCTTTAGTATATCGAGACTGCGCGTAATGTGTGGGTGCAGTGGTCGTTTGAGATTCACTCGTTTCCCACTTTGCGATCCTCCTCGCAGGATCTCGAGGTAACCAGCAATAGCTCGGCGTCGATCGTCGGACAGATTCCGCGCGCGGGGGTCACAGACCCAGGCGTGAGCACCACGACGACCTGAATAAACCCAGAGGATATGTTCAAACCCAAAGTCATCCCGCAAAGCAGCATCTATCACTTTTATCGCCATTGTGACAAAAGACCAGCACTTGGCACAAATGTTGGCCTTCTGGCAACATGTTCTGATATCATCGTAATCCGTCATATCAATATCAAATACGAGCTCCTTAGAGACTGGTTTCATCTGCCCTCCTCTTAAAGTTTTGCGGTCGCGAGGATTGGTGCTATATACGGGGCCGATTTCGAATCGAGAGGGGTTCATTTTGAGAATATCTTTCCGAAACCTGTAGTTCATTTCGTTAGTCGCATTCTCAGAGGGCGACTACACGTTGAAGATCAATCCAGAGGGCTGAGTCCTTACAGATCGGCAGTGGGGTAAGATTGGTATCGAAGGTAGGCATCATTCTGAAGTGTCAAGGCGAACTCTCGATTTCCGAAGTCTCGCGTAGGGACAATCCCATGATTGAGCCACTGGAACAAGTAGCGGAAAGGGAAAAGTCGCTGGTAGAAAGCGAGCATAACATCTGAATCAACACCAGAAGGAACCGGTGCAGGTTCGGGTGCAGGGGCCGGGGATGACTCCATCTTTACATCTTGCCCAGTGGAAGCTGGAAACTCCTCGTCCGAATCATCATTGAAAAGATCCTCCACTTTGACTCCATTCTCTTTGTTCCCCTCCACTGGAGCATCTGGAAGCTCTTCATCATCCTTTCGAGGCGAACCAGTCGGCGATACTGGGTGTGGCATGGCGGGCAGTGAGGTTGGCGATGGAGAGAAGTTCGAACTGCCCGAATGAGGAAGGCGACGCGCGACGCGTTGAAGACGCGTACGCCCTAAGCCCTAAGTCACGTGCATTACATCTATATGCCCGTAAATGGACGACAAGCTCGAACCTCAGAGAAGCTCGAGATAATTTCTCTCAAATGACTGGCAGCATGGTGGTAACTGACAGGGCTGAATGGATACCTTTCGTCCTCGGTACTATCGGGATCAGACTTTTCCCCGTCTTCTTCCCCTTGCCGTTTGCGGCGAAATCCATCCCAGTACCTGCCCACGCCTGCGTTCCCCTGGATGACAACAAGACTTCCATCCAACCATTCTAATGGTTGAAGAACAAGCCCACTCACCATTTCAGTAAAGGGAAAACCTGGCCGGGCTCAAAAGGAAAGAATTTTCCTCCTGTTGGTAAACACCCCCACACTTTCTTAGTGGAGACTATTCAAATCCGGTGGTCAGCCTATATGGCCTCGTCATGGACTGAGAACAGCTTCATGTAACAAAATCCATCGCCAATTCTCTGATGGCTACCATAACTGGTTAGCAAAAAACAGTTGCTTCCTATCCCGGGTGTACCTCGGCGACCTCTTGGGCAAGTGGCCACCTGAGCAGGGTTCCGTCCAACATTCCAACCAACATTAATGACCAATGAAGTCGCTTATATTATCTCCGCAAGTCTGAGATCCATTCTTTACATTCTCTAACGCCTCGGAAAGGCTTGTGATTAGTCTCTTGCGGCTGCAGCTACCCTTGATGGGCATGGTTGACAGATGGTCGTACCAGCCAACAAATGGTACCTAACAAGCTTGCTTGAGACTGATCGTGCTTCAATCAGTCACGTCGATCTAGGATTGAACAGCGGGAAGTCCCGCGTCCTGGTACAGTGGTAATTTTGTACGCATCCATGGCCCCTAAAAGTCTTTCGCTATCGAATACATTGTGAATCGATAGGCCCTACTCTTTCTCAACAATACTAGTAGGTGATATGCTAGCCATCTAGCGATTGACCACCATTGCCAGACCTTCACATATCCTGTATATCCATCTTGAATGATTACAACTGTTGGCTCCACTCCTGATCAAGGAAGGGTGGGGAGTGATATTGCAGTTCGTTGATCGACGATCACAGCCATTCTCTCCATATACTTCCGCATCGGGAAACCAGGTGGAGCTTCAATGAACCTCCAGCCAAGATGATACTACAAGATGTCACGTTTGCATCTCAGTCCGCCATAGAGAGGTATCATCTTTCAAAATTTTCGCTCGATATTGATCCACCAGTACCTCTGACAGCCATGGTTTTGCTGTCGCTGTTCCTGCTTTCAGCCATAGACATCAAGATGTGGATCAAGACCATCTTCAATCTCCTTTGCGAGGTTGTAGTTGCCAACTCCGTCATGACTCGATTTGAACTCATTGTCTGATCCAAATGAGCATAAAAGGGTGCACGATCTTCCAGTCCTCGACATTCTTTCTTCCACCTCATCTTCATTCGTTTCAACTCTTTTTCAAAGTTCACCTTCAAGGGAAACCCTTCAATCTCTCGAAATGATCCCCTCCGTTGCTCTTGTGGCCCTTGCCGCCAGCCCAGCTCTCGCTGGTGTGATGCAGGCTCGTGGTGGTGAATTCGTTCGCCCCAACGACGAGCACCACTCGACCTCTACCCCCTGCACCACCACCACTTCGTCCAGCACCACCACCACTCACCACCACACCCCAACCACCACTACCACTCACCACAGCACCACCCCGTGCACTACCACCACTAAGCCCACCACCACCCACCACAGTACTGTCCCGACTACCAGCCCTTGCACTACCTCCAGCAAGCCCGTCAAGCCCACCACCAAGACTGTCACTATCGTGACCACCACTTGCCCTGGTATGTTGATAATCGTATCATATTCAAACATCTCTCTCTAACTAACCAATAATATAGTCACCACTTCGACTGTCACCTCTGGTCACTCCACCTTTACTGTTCCCGTTACCCAGACCAGCACCATCACCCAGACCAGCACTGTTGTCTGCACCAAGTGTGAAGAGGTCCCCGTCACCATCAACAAGGTCGTCCCCAGCCAGGCCCCCAGCAAGGCTCCCAAGCCTGCTCCTGCTGTGCACTCCTCTGTCCCCGCTAAGCAGCCCACTCCCCAGCCTCAGCCCGAGACTCCTGCTCAGCCTGAGACCCCTGCTCAGCCCCAGCAGCCCCAGCAACCCCAGCAGCCCCAGCAACCCCAGCAGCCCGAGACTCCTGCTCAGCCCCAGCAGCCCCAGCAGCCCGAGACTCCTGCTCAGCCCCAGCAGCCCAAGCAGCCCGAGACTCCTGCTCAGCCCGAGACCCCTGAGCAGCCCTCTACTCCCGCTGTCCAGCAGCCCAGCTCCAGCTCTGTTCCCTTCACCGGTGCTGCCTCCAACACCAAGCCCGTCGCTGGTCTCCTGGCCGGTGTTGTCGGTCTGATGGCTCTTCTGTAAATTAGCCATCTGAGCTGAGAGCAGATTGCACATCTCTATGTCTATCTGCGAATAATACCCCGTCCTTCCTGGTCCTCGCTTGATCTTCGTGGTGGGGGATCTGAGGATCTGGAATTTCGGGATGTCGTTTCCGTATACGAACTCGATTCGCATTCGTGCCATTTGAGGCCCGCTTGATCTCTCTCTCGTGTGGTGGGAGAAAGAGTTGCTTGGTCATTTCGAGATTTTGTTTGTTTTTCTCTGATATATAATACATAATATTAATTTCTATTTCGTCAATGTCTCTTCTGTGATTCAACACCTTTCTAAGAAGTAAATACTGTGTAGTCTTTGGTAATACTTCCAAGTTAAAAGTATACTTCGTCTGCTGTCTCAATATAGAGGCTTTCTTAGTTCCAATATTAAAAACTTCTTCATTGAACCAGAACAGATTTATTAGAATGGTAGACAAGGGCCTCATTTAGTAACATTCAAGAGAAAAGTGTGTCAAGACGCAAAATGGGAACATTTAGCTACTTTTATTTGCTAAACTGACAAATTTCCAACAATGCATAATCAATCTGAGATATCCTCGTTATCTTTAGACACCGATCCAGATCATGAAAAGCGGCCAGAATCAGGTCCCACGGGCGTGGAACTCTCATAATTTTGTTCGTCCTTGGCATCTTCCTGCCGAGGAAGATCAACCAAGCATAATCCTATGCTCGTTCCTGCGTGTACCACGTCTTCCCAATTGGAATCCGTGATTCGAGTTCCATTGGCGTGGAAAATATCATAGGTTCCTTCAAGTTCCATCAGATAAGGTGAAACAACTTGATTGTCTTGGAACAACTGATAAAGATCTGCTTTGAAGTCCTTCAGAAGAGGATGTTAGATTCTCATAAAGTATTCCTGTGAAGATCTGTACTTACTTGAAAGCTATCTCTAAGAGTCATTGAAACATTGAAGGATTTTTCAGACATACCAGGGACTCCTATCAAATTTACTGTAACCTTAGGTCGAGTCGTCGGTCGAGAATTTTGACCAATCTTGCCGGAGGGTTTTGCTTTAATTATCTGTTCATAGTCTCCAGTTGCTTCTCGACTGCCTGGCCTCAATACATCACGGGTATCCAGAGACAAATCGTCTCTCTCAAGAAGTTCCAGCGCAACGGACTGGGAACCCGTTCTGATTTGTTTCAAATTGCCAGGTTTCTGCGAACCAGGGGGTGACACACGTCGTGTCCGTCTAGTATGCGAGATGCGATGCGATTGTGGGAAGCGTACTGTTTTCTCTTCCTGGTCGCAATAATCACAGCCATTGCAGGGCTCACGGCTTAGAAATCTAAGATCTGAGGGGTATCTTTTTGTAGAAAGATGTCTTTCGACAACGTACTGGCTCGATAGAGACAATTGAGCTCCAGCGGGACGGTTCATACTTAGAAGAAGATGATTTAGGGCGCACATTTTCTCCCAACATGCCAGAGGTATGTCAAATGCCACAAGACCAGGTAGATTCTGAAGTTGAGGGTGATCGAACCAAGAAGGATATAATTCGTCAAAGTCCTTGAATCGAAGATAGAGATCTGTTCGCTGATCCATCAGATCTGGATTAGAAGAGTCGTGAGATGTAATCAGACGGGCTTCGCGAACTAAGCAAATTGCGTAGCCAACAGCATCACTCATTGCATCCAAACTCAATGAGGCTAACTCTTGGATCTTCTTCAAGGAGGTCTCTCTATTGCTGAGGCCGTTTATGTGTATAACAAGAGCATCGGATGCTGTACCATAATCTCCAATGTCGGCAGCACTCGCCTCAATGGTGCTCAGTGTATTATCCCAACTTGAAGGATCTGTAGCCGGTTTCGAATCTGTAAGGTCCTTTTTGTTACTTCGGTATGGCCGTTGGTCGACTCCCTCTTGACAAAGACCTCTTGATGACATAGAAGATGTGCTCAAAATTGATGGCTTTGCTTGCTTTTCCGCAATTGTCTTGAGGCCGCCCTTCACCATTAGCCAATAGAAGTATGGTCTGCTATTGATCAATTCCTGATTGCTTAAGAAGAGCTTTCTTGCCATAGACTCTGCCGTTTTCACAAATTGATTTTGGATAGCATGGATTTGATGGTTGGACTGTACATTTAGGAATGGAATTAATGCAGTTGCATTAGCAAAATCGGCAAAGAAGGGCTGCTCATCGCTTAGCACTTCGTCGTCGCCTGTAATGAATTTTTTGACGGATTCCTGCAAGCTTCGGAGGCCGAAGACTCTTTCAAAGGAGCCATCGAACTGGTAGCAGCCGTTACCATCACCAAGGATAGTGATAATAGAGCGCAATAATCTGGATGACTCCCAAAAATATCCCTCTTGAATAAGAAAGCCATACCAAGAGCCGGGATGGGGAAACTTAGAGATCTTCGTCGGGCTTTTGCGAGGCCATGGTTCCGATTCGACTGCTTCTGAGTCTGAAATTGAGCTTAGCGGCATGGAATTGGCCGAGGTGCGATTATGATGTCTCCTCATTCGAGACTCTCTGTCTGAGAAACCTGCACTGGCTTGTCGAGGTTTGGGTATTGACGAGTTTGCAGAGACACTCCAGTTGAGCAAACATCGAAACCGGTCATTTTCCAGATAGCTCGACATGTCGAAGGCATACTTTATGATTCTTAAACAGATATCAATGCCTTGGATCTGATAACAAGGTGGAAACAACCGTTAGCTCTCGAGATACTAGTCCAAAGATCCGAATTGTGATGGTGTGAGATAATACCTGTAACCCTATCGGTAAATTCAACCGCGATGATGCGCCCTTGTGGTTGCTTGTTGTGTTCTTCGATTGAGTTTGAGCCGAAAATTCTCCTTCGGAATACTGGTCTGATCCGGCTCCCAGGTCTTCACGTAATTTCAAAAATTTCTTCGCCAACTCAAGTGCTGGAAGCAATGAGCCTTTAGCTCGCATGTTTGCAACGCCTTTTGTTAGTTTAAGTATGCTTCTCTCATGGCAAGAGTAGGTGGTCAATGGATCATGGAGTCGTTCATGAGCAAACTCGGCGAGCTTGCCAGAATCGCCTTGTTCAAGGAGGAGATCAATATATTCGGCCACCACGGGGAAAAAGTCCACGTGTGAAGCTAATCGACTTTCGAAGAAAGAGATGCCGGCTTTGAAATGCCCCAAGATATTCAAGCGTGATAAATGTGCCAGCTCATCCGAGAGGTCGACTGCGCCATTCATTTCCAAATGCAAAGTGATGTCTTTTGCTTGATCATCGGGACGTAGGATTGCATCACAAGCCTTCTCTTTGACTTGGATATCCAAGTTCCTACCAGGCTTACTAGCTGCTTCTTTCCTTGTGCCTCTGGCATTTGATCCAATTGAGGTTGGGCCTCTTGGATAAATTGATCTGGACCTACGAGGCCCATCCCGATATGTCGTACTGTCATATTTCGATCCTTGCTTCCGAGTTCTGTTTGAGCCGACAGAAGCATCGGAGTCAATATAGTACCCTCGGCTGTCTTCTACCGGCATAGAAACATGAACACCAGAGCCTTGGTCGTCGTCACTGCAGAGACTGTTGCTCGAATCAAGTTTCTCGGATGAATCAAGTGATATTGTAATAGCCATGGTAGGTTTCGAGTCTTCCGAGTCTCGGGCTAACGTATCTGAAGAATGAGGGGAAGTGCCTGAGATGCATGAGAGTGGCTCAGCCTCAGCGTATGACAGGAGTCCTGACAAATCGCGAAATGGACGAAGCGCCGTCTACTCGTCCAAATGCTGACATCGTCCAACATCCCAAACCATCAAAATGGTCTCCGGACGCCCAGCCTCCAAAAGGTTTCGATATGTGGACATTTGTCAAGGACAATCAAGCGCCAGTCTCTGTGATTTGAAGGTAGACAATCTGCGAGTGGACTGTTGCTTGCTCATGTCGAAATCGCGATGGGGCCAACTTCACAATCAGGAGAGCGGGGTGATGTACTTGGATCTCACATTTCATCAACCAGCAGGGTGCAAATTATCAGAAGCAACAATCACAATGGAGTTTTTTGGTGTGGACTCGACGGATAACGAGGCTGGATCATCTGGCCTTGAAGTAACAGAATACTTTGGCCCTCGCATGTTAACAGGCGAGAGACGGGAGTGTAGGGGTTACAGGAATACAACTTTCAATCCCAGGATTGGAACACCAATAGGTCTTACTGCGGAAGCAGTGAGTATATCGAGAAGTTCCGAAGTCATCCACGCCTCCAGGTGGAAGTTCACCGGCACACGACTTGCAGCAGAGACAACAAAATCAAGCAGCCAGACGCGGCGCAGTCGTTGTCGACAACTTGTTTGGCACTTGGAAGAGAATAAACTCGAGAAGCAAGCAGCTCAACAGCCTACAGTGCATTCGGCGTTAGCTTTCCATCATAATTCGCAACCCTTCTTCCTTGATATAAGAGTCGAGGCAAAAATGCACCGATGGCGAGACCGCTTCAAGCAATCAATTGTTTTCCCGCCTAGAAATCGAAAATCGTATACTAGGTCTTTGATAGAGCCGAGCAAGAAGCTTGAAGATGGAGAGTCATTTCGCGATACGGTATTGAACCTCGAGCAAACCATGGTTGATATGAATCTACATCCTGTACCAGGTCAGTTCAAGTTCCTAAACTTAATGAGCACGGTATCAGGAGCTCTAATGAACGTCTTTAGAGGTATCACGTTCTAACAATGGATGCTCTGGCGATTCTAATACGAATTGTGAGAATCCAAATGAGTATGCATTACAATATCCTCCTAGCAAAGCTCTTTCAGCGCTTGTTGGGGGCATTCTTGGCCATACAATGCCGGTGCCCTTGCCAGTGCCTGTAGAATACAGCAGGTCGGTGCATTCAGACAGCTCTTGCGATGCCACCCTCGTAGTTTCAGCTGGAAATTTCGATACTACAATGCAAAATGAGTCACGCGGGGCTTCACCTCTTCAAGGGGATATCAAAGATGCATCAATGGATGATGCAAATACCGCTGGCAACCCCTCGCTGCATACTATTGGCAAGGATTCACACCCCATCTACTCTGGGCATGAACTTCTTTGTCTCATCTATGCATTAGTATATTTCCATCTTTCTCAGTATCTAGCGACACTGGTCACATATTTGATCGTTGGACTCAATGGGTTACATGCGACTCTTGAGCGCACATCCCCTCATAAGAGTGATGCCTAGGAGTGTTCGATGATCCACGTTGGTCATCTATGGCTTCATGGGTGGGTAACCAAGCTCGTGCTATGACCTACCAGTATCTTGATTGATAAGGCATAACATAGGAACGTCTTCGATGTTTCAAGCACTAGTTAGTATTATTACATTCTTCTAGTAAGACACGCCTGTAGCACCACTGCGTTGCAATGGGCCGTAAACACTCCTAGCCAATATCCTAAGGCATCACAAGCGTCCAAGGTCTACTAGAGTCGCTCTGGGCTCTTTGAACCACAGTAGAATCACCTTTTACAGCTTTGCTTTAAACCTCTTCTCCAAATGATCGGACAAGCCGACACAGTTGATGAAAAGGGGGTATTCGCGTCGATCGGAGGTAGTGTAAGTCCGATGACACTGTGCGGCAAGGCATGCGCAAGCACAGAGGCCAAGCCGCGAGATCCAAAAATGAGAATAATCAATGTTGTTTTCCTATGGAAAACTTTCAGAGATTAAACTGAAAAGAACAGATACTACACTTGATCTAAGCCAATTGGCAAAGAGAGCTGGAAAAGAAAAAAAAGAAGAGGAAGGTTGCTGGGGGCAGGTTGATTTTATACCCTGGTGTCTGGGGCGGTGAGTGGATCATGTGACTATTCCACGCTAGTGTTTAGCGATGGTCAGCTAGTATCTTTTGGGTAATTTTATTTCACGTGATTCCGATGCCAATAGTGTTTACTACAATACTATGTACGACCATGATGATAGTAGGCGTTCAAATTATCTTGAGTATACAAATTGAGTTCATCAGCTGGTTATAATTTATCACGGTGGTAATTATATTCTTGGTAAGGAAGAAACAGGTTCAAAACGTCACGCCTATAGCGAAATATCTGTTCTTTGAAGATCTATATAACGTGAATGCAAGCAGTATACCATTTTCTGTCATCAAACATTTGACTTTTGTATTTTAATTGCAAATTGAAGGAACACAAACAAGCGAGGTGGGGAGTCTATGCATAATCAACAGAAATTGTCAGCGACCCTACCACCTTACCGTTGGCCCTGCAACTCCTGCTCAACTTCAGTCTTGACGATCTCACGGACGCCCTCCCAACCAGCACCAGCCGGAACAGGGGTGACACGGCTCTCCCGCTGCTCCAGACCAATGAATTCCTTAGGCAGAATCTCATTGAATACATAGCCATCCTCGGATCGCAGGGCCAGGTCAACTGAGCCGGCGAACTTGGCAGGGTGGGCAGTGGACAGGGAGATGTGGTAGGCACCGGGGTACTCTTGGATAGAGTGCTGGGAAGCAGCAACACCAACAGCGGAGTGGG
>Ga0102593_1000759_pt1 | contig 43416 bp, 51 predicted proteins | sample AraplaCol_mMS_r2_2_FD_76862 | JGI IMG/M metagenome (GOLD analysis project Ga0102593, IMG submission 76862) | Arabidopsis root microbial communities from North Carolina, USA - plate scrape MF_Col_mMS_r2 (SPADES assembly) (version 2) | ecosystem: Host-associated > Plants > Roots > Endosphere... | reverse complement strand
TGAAAAATCCCCCATCCCCAAACCCAGAAGGGATCTAATCCTGAATTGGGAAATCGAAAAAAAAAATATCCCCCAAACGCGGAAAACCAACAAAAAACCAAAAAAAAAAAAAAAAAAAAACAAGGCTTTTCCAGCATGTCAAACCCCGCTACGCCCACCGACGCCATTTCCCACGCCAAAGCAGCCATCAACCCTTCAAGGTGAACTCTATTGGAATGTTGCTGTTTATTCGTTTGACTGCTTTATACCAGCAAGATATACTTAGGGACAATTCATTTATTTAAAACAGCGAGAATCAACAGTGTGTATGTACGTAGATAGTTACTTGCCTTGTAGGGTTACACCACTCCGCTAATTATGAATGGCCAATTTGGACGACGCGGACAGGAGCAGAGTGCTCCGACTCGACAATTGTTGATACCGCGAGTGTGGCTCGGAGCCCCTGCGCCACGAAGATTCAGGGCTTAGTGTCCACTCTTTACCTGTTGAGGTTTAGGAAGATATCGAGGAGGGTGAGAGTGGGAAGAGACTCCGGGTATTGCCGGAGTGTGGAAGTTAAACTTGGTGCATTCAGAGTACATAGTACGTACATAGTAGTGTTATAAGAAGTCTTTGTAACTACAACCACGCAATTTAACACCGAACATCCCAATGAGGTATCGGGTGCTTCAAGTGGATCCTATTTATGAGGGGATTGTAACATATGTAGTATCCTTTCAAAGAAATCTCAATCAGAATCTGTTTGGTAATTTGATTGATGAATGCATGTCAGTATTGGCTTGTGTCCGCGTACTTGGTATTTACTATCATAGTATGCTTAGCCCTCCCCTAGTACATAGTAGAAGTAGATTCAATCTCTCCTCTACTCCGTATACTCTAACTGAACTCATACTTCCACTGGACAAGGCCTGTGGAACTTCCAGTAGCTACTATCTATTAATTATATTCATGAAAGTTACTTTGCATGTTCCGAAATACTGCACTAGTGTTGATACTGGAGTACATACATCCTCGGAAGACAAGGATATACCTAAATGTTTCGGGTGGCTTAACCACAACCCGATGAAAATGCCGAGCTGAAATGTTTCGGGTGGCTGTTAATTTCAACGCCTCCAAAACCGGGGCGATACCGTGGCTGTTTGGATGGCTGGTTGGCGTACTTGGCAGGTTACCATGTCTATATCACTCTGTACTATATACGAGGAGGCGAAGCATCACTCCGGATTTGGATGAACCCCAAGATTTCCATAGGCGAGGTCCCGCTCTAGTTTCCCCAGATAAATCAAAGGGGAAATGCAAATCCGAATCCCTTTTTGTTCCATGAATATGTCGTGGGGATGGTAGCGTCTCGACTGAATCGAATTCCTTCGCGGGGGTGGATTCTTACCCCGCAGAGGAAGGAGGCTGTTGCCAGTGGATGTACATACGGACAGTAGTAATGTTGATCAAATTCAATACTCCTTTCCTTAGTGCCAGGAGGCCTTGCATTTTGTTATCAATATTTAGAGATAACAAGTACTATAAGAGTGAATTCTAAAAGGTGTCTTGAAAGGAGACACAGACGTCATCTCGCAGATGGCGTGCGTGCAGAGCATACTACTGTATATGTCAAGTGCTACGTACTCCAGGGCTGTAGGCAGTCATCATAAAGGAGGAAAGACCATGCATGCTATACAGCGTACTAGCACTAGTAGTAGTAAGATTTCAAAGTCTGTGCATTGTCGAATCAATATGTGAGAATCAACACGAGGAAAACATGAACGAAAGAAACAGGAATGCCAATTGGTATCTTTGGAAATACAGATAAACGCCCTTGACCCTTAGAACAAGCAGGTATATACGCTTTGACAGCAGATGGCCAATGTATGGTCTACCACGACCAACGCCAAAAGCCAACACCTCCCAAGCTAGGAGTACTGTACGTCGAGGAGTTGATGAAAGTATCAAGTCCGAGCACGCACCCGCTTCGGCATGGGTGTGCACCCAGCGCTGGCTTCCAGCGTGGCCTTTCGCCTTGGTCCCTCACTGGAAATAGCTCGAGTGGGAATACCACTGGCAGAAGATTGTTCTGCGGTCTTAGTGGCCGGGGTGGGGAGCATCGACGAGCTGGGAGATTTGGGCACCAGCTTCCGGCGACCTTTAGTAGGCGTTGATGGCCCTGCAACTGTAGAAGTTGAAGTAACGGGAGGCTTGCTGATCCGCCCGCTGCCTGTTTTCACGGGAGTGCCCGAGGTCATCGTTGATTCGCCGACGCGTCGCATTCGTCGTGAACGCGGCGTTGCTGCAGCAGTCGAGGTGGTCGGGCCGCTTTCAATGTCTGCATTCTCTTCCCGAGATTCTTCTTGCATCTGACTCCGGCTGCTGCGGCTGCTGGAAAGTGATTTCTTTTCAGGTTTCTTTGCTCCAGATCGTGCGCGCGAGGTGCCACTGACGTCCTTCTTGCTAACCTCCTCTTCTTCATCTTGAAGCTCTGGAGCTTGTTCTTCATCTTCGTACGCCGCAAGGCGCTCTTCATTCCAAGAGACATTTTTGCGTGTTTGTCGGCCACTTGGACCCTTTCGGGGCTTTCGGCCAGGTCGAGCACTCTCGGTAGCCTCTGGGATCTCGGTTTGCAGGGCCAAAGTTTCAAGTGCATACTTGGGCATAACTGACTGGCCTCTGTTATTACGAGTGTTGCGCTTCGTGGCCAAGGCCAGTTCTTGAGCCTCTGTTCGCTGCAAGAAAACAAACTCGGTTCCCTTGGCTCGTCGAAGGGAGATCTTGTTACGCGCTGAAGGTGCCTCCACTGACGGAGCTTTGACACGAGTGCTGCGTCGGCAGGCGTTATTGGCGGGGGCTTGCTCGTCGTCAACGTTGTCTTGATGATTCTTCTTGGTAAGAAGATCTGGCGTTTCGTCATCAGCGATTATTTCTCCCTTGAGAGGTGAAACTTGGGCCTTGACTGGCGATGGTGAGTTTGTGTCCAAATCTTCCAGGGCCCGACGTGCTCGTGGAGTAGCACATTCAGCATCTGGCGAGTCTTCTGGGGTTGATGACTTTTCAGTCTCATCTGTCTCTGGTTCCTGGGCCTTGGCCGCACGCTTAGCTTTCGCTCTAGATAGGAAGTTATTGAGCAACTCTGCATCCTCTCCATCAAGCGAGCTCCGCAATGCAGAGCGAACAAGCTTGCCCTTCTGCTCTTGTGTGAGGGCTTGTACAGCCTTTGTAGGTGTAGGTGCTGCTTCGGCGATCCCTTCGTTAGACGCGCTATTAGCAGCCGCATGCTGTTCCTCCGTGGACGCTTCTGACTCTTGCTCAGCTGAGGCGATTGCTTCGGAGGCCGAAGAGCCCCAGCCTTCAGCGTCGGCTTCATCTTGATAGACTAGAGTTTGTCGGGGGGTTTGTTGCATGCTTGAAGGCAGAGGTGATGCGGTGGTCGCGAAATCAATATTCACTTCCTTCAGGTTTTTGCTTGGATTTTGAGCGTTAACATTCTCCGCCGGTCCATCAAACTGACTTTCAGCAAAAAGCGGTGCTGATTGTGTCTTCTCATCGAAGATATCAAACGGAGTATCGGGTAATTTGCCTAGGGTACCGATTCTTAGCTGGCGCACACAAACGTAAACGATGATGTATCATGACTTACGTTTTTTACGAGCAGCCTCTGAGTCCCATTGGGTCTCGAAAAATGAACGTCCGGTCTGAGGAGCTTCGGTACGATTTTCAGTCTCTCCGGGGCCGATACGCATGCGCTTTGTGCCGCGAGTATATCCAGAGTCTTTAGATACACTGATCGCATTGTGAAATGGGGCATTTTCGATGATAGAAGACGTGTCCTGGAGAGTCTGCATATTGGAGAACGAGGTTTGGAAGCGCTTCCACAACTTCCGAGGTTTTATGCCGCCTTTGAAAGGTGTCGATGGTTTGCGCTCCCACAGACGAGGTAGGGCACGTATGGCTTTTATAGGGGTAAATCTGAACGAATTATCTTCTGTTGAGTTGGCGAGACCACTGTAGAGAAACGCGCCCGAAAGCGACTGAGGTTAGTTCTGCGATGGAATGATGCGCCAAATTTTCAACCGTCAACCACCATGTAAACACCGAATGTCACGAACAAGCCCTAACTCAGGGGGCGCCTGCAATTGCTTGCTTGTGGAGGACAGATATGTCTCAATGAGACAGCAGGTTTAAATGAAGCAAATGCAACTCACCTGACCTGCGCCTGCGACAAGGCGTGATCCGTGTCCATGGTTGGTATGTAGACGCGTGTGGAATGTGTCAAACGGGGCGCTGGAATTTGATCCGAGCAATTCTCGAATGGGTGGGTGATGATGATGTCAAATTTGCAGATACAGGCTATGTATGCGACAGAAAATAGATCGCAATGGCGACAGGATCAATAGCGGCGATCAGCTATCTAAAGATGGGGTGATGAGGATGTTTTTAACTTCTCAAAAGAGACGGTTTTGCTTTCAAATGTGGTTGCCCGGTCGACGCTAGTCTCCACCACAACGTGGTACACACACTCAATTATATGAATCGATCTAGTTTCTGTGAAGGATATATATATTTACTACTATGTACATGGAAGACTATAACTGATAGTAAACCGAATGAAAACTCCGCAGGGTCGAGGTTGGTTTATGTATACTATACACATACCACCTTAGAAAAGCTGAAGGTGAAAAACAAGTCATTAAGAGCATGATACACCATGCTCTGTTTATATTTTCCTTTCAAACTGTCAATAATATTGGTCCGGCTTTCCCTACTATGACACTAGGAGATGGGAATATAGTTTTTTTTAGACACTATTTCTATATGGTACTACCATATATGTACATACACTGGTACCTAGGTATGTTATAACTAGTAAACGACATGTGCAATTGCTGTTGTATTAACGGTATCCCCGCATTTTGCGGGGATGGACGAGTCATGCATCACTAGATAATCTACTGATCCTAGCAACTTCTAAGGCCAAGCCTAACAGATGTCCGTCTCTGATACAATCTTGCATCAAAGCTCACTAATTGATGACAAAAGTGAAGTTCACTTTGCAGATAGGAACAGCCGAGGAAGGTCGCATATCAACCCCCGCTTTGACTACCGAGGGAATAATATATCCATACTATGTATATAGTGTATCTATATGTATGTATGTATTTAGAAGCGCTAGAACCTTCGCGAGTCTAGATGATAATTCACGGATGCCAAGGATTCGGTGACATTAGATCGATCAAACTACTATTTTCAGTGACATAAATTCTCAGGAAATCGACATGCTAAGACTCAACGGTTCCGCATTCATTACTGGTGCCGGATCTGGGATTGGAAGAGGTGTAGCTCTCGCATTTGCAAGATATGGAGTCAATAAATTGGCACTCCTTGACCAGAGACACGATGGCCTCCGAGACACGTTCCAGCAAATTCAGAAGGAGTCACCTCAAACAGAGACGGAAATCATACCAGCCGATGTTTCCAACGAGGCATCTATCCAGCGAGCTGTGAGCCAAACATCTAAGCTTTTCAACCGAATCGATTATGGAGTCAACTGTGCAGGGATAGCCCCTAGTCCGGAAATGACACATGAAATGGCATTGAAAGACTGGCAAAAAGTCATTGATGTCAACTTGACTGGAGTTTGGATCTGTCAAAAACATCTTTTAAGACAGATGCTGAATCAGGAGTACTGCCTCTGGCCTGACCTCCATCAGCAGATCCCGTTTGCTAACTCATAGGTAGATATCGCGGCGATCGTGAAGGCCGTGGAGCCATAATCAATATAGCCTCTATGTATGGCCTTATATCTCCGCCAGGAAGCATGGCCGTTGCTCCATATACGGCTTCAAAACATGGTCCGTCTGCTTAATCTTCCAGAATTTCCTACATGCGCAGTACTGATTGCAATCACGCTTGCAGGCGTAATGGGGCTGACAAAGACGGTATGAACCTATTGATAATAGATGTCGTTACGAAGTGCAATGTCATTCATACTGACCGGAAAGACAGGATGCGAAAATATATGCAAAAAAAGGGATACGGATCAATGCCATTTGTCCCGGGTATGATCCCACCTGCTCACATGGCCTAATGAAGCTTACTGATAACCATTAATTATTGATAGTTACGTCGTTACTCCTCTCATTGCTGGATCAATCCACTCTGGGCGCATGGATAACGAATTTGAGAGAACCCCAGTTGGTAGAGCCGGCACGGTCGAGGAGATTGCGGATTCTATTGCGTTTCTAGCATCGCCCCTAAGCAGTTTCATGTATGGCACAGGAATGACCGTTGATGGTGGTTATTCAGTATAACTAGATTATGGACTTGAAGTTATCTATGTTGAAACCGAGCTTAAGCGAGTACATCGAAATTAAGATATTCGCTGGATCGACGTTGGTATCTCTTGAGATCTATACCAGCGTGGCCTAGATACAGTCAACATCATATCTTCACCTGCTCGCCCATTCTATACAAGATTTTCGATCAGAGTGGCGAAAGACTACTTGACTAGTGATGGAAGCTAGTCATAGTGCAAAGACTTTTTCAGCGCCATATCCCATCAAAGAAAAGTAATGCTTTTCACAATGAGAATGCGTGATGTTAGAAAAGCACTATCATCATTGCCTTCTTCAAATTTATCTCAAAGGCAGCCAGTGGATGGAATGGTGCAGGTAAATTCGTTTCTCGTGAATCATTTCATATCATACAGCACCGCAGATGTAGATGAGAGATTGCGGAAGCCGTTCCTTGAATAGGCTATCATTGCTTCTGCTCTAAATCGCGCTCATCAAATGGATCGCCGAATTCATCTAGAAAAGAAACGGTTAGCTGACAGACATTTACAAGCTGAAAAGACCAGCATTAATCAAACATACTCAAGTTGAAGTCCTGGTCGATTACATTCTCCATGGCCCGCTGATACTCTTCTTGAGCGCGCTTGCTTTTCCACGACGCTATAGTCGCATCTGAACCTTGAGCAACAGATTGTAAAGTGTCGCCATCTCCCGGAATTCCAAAATCGCCGACTGTATTAAGATCTGGGATTGCTTGCGGTTGAGAGCCCGGGGGTGAGAGTTCCGACGCGGCAGCAGCAGCTGTGGCAGTAGCTGATGCATGGGACTGACGTGTCGGGGTGCGTGCACCATTACCAACACCATCAGAGTCGGTGTGAACTGAGTCAACGGAAGAGGCCATCTCAGAGTCGCCGTCGGGGTCTTTGGAGTCTGTTCAGTTAGTTAGTGGGGGTATGAGGCGATAAGGTTAAGGTCCGCGTGGGGTTGGAAGGTGAGGAGATCCAGAGCTTCAGAATCGATACGAGTTCTGGATGAATTGTATAGATAGGAACAGCGCCATAGGAGCTAACTTACCGTAAGCCATGTTGACAGACACTACCGCGGGTAGAGAAGTTGTGTAGATCGAAGTGATGAAGCAAGGCGGAGCGGAGATTACGGCGGAGCAGGCGGTGGCCGTCTCTTTGGGCATTGAACGGCGAATTTTCTCACACTTCTCACCTGTCATTCTGTATAGACTGCCTGGGTTTATCTCAAGATTCCGCTCATATCTTGAATCTCTTCAAATTGGCCTTCTTCAATTTTTGCCCTGGTTTTTATTTACTATATTGTCCAGTGCGATGAACTCAAAACCTGAAGCGCCCGATGCATGGGAGGAGGACTGGGAGTCTCAAGCAGACGTATGTGTGGCATTCTCATTGTCTTCTATAATATGACGTACATTTCTCAAGCCGAGAGGCTCCAATGTACTGTATATGCAACGAATGGCTCGCTGACTTTTTGCTATTTTACAGAAACTAGCCATTCAGCCTACCCCGCCGTCTGGGAAAAAAGTCTCATCCAAAGTTACCAAGGCTCAACGAAGGGCGGAACAAGCTGAATTTAACAGGCAATTATGGGCAGAGGCGTGAGTCTTGGAATTTTCCTTGAAGTGAAAGAATTATTCGCACTGACACCGCTATTGGATATAGCGAAACCCCGCAGACATTTCACTTCGTTGAGGCCCGTTCTGAAGTACCACTTAAGCAGGACTTCAAACCTGCAGTGACTCTACTGAGCCGAAGACCCCAAATAGCTACCCGACAGTCACCCGCAACAGGTGGCGTTGAAGGTACAGCAGCGGGACTCGGTCAGCTTGGGTTAGATGACGAGGACTCGGAGGAAGAAACAAACAAGCGCCACGAACCAACCCCAGAGGAGCGTCAAGCGATTGCGCTGAAGAACCGCGAAGAGAAGCAAAGAAAATACGAAGAGGTGCGCGAGAGGCTCTTTGGCAGCCCGTCTGCAACCACCTCAGGCAATTCTTCACCGGGAAGTACAACACCACCTCGCCAATCCCAGACCGGCGAGGGCCGAGGCAAGGGCAAAAGCCGAGGTGGGGGAGGAAGTGGACGAGAACATCGCGAAAAGAGAGACTCGTCTACGGCCTCAAATAAGTCGAGACATCTTTACGATCCTTCTAGTCCAGGGAAGATGAATGGATCGTCTCAACAACGTCGTGATCGTCAACCAGGAAATCAAAACACCCAAGACAAGCAATGCGCTCCCCAGCAACCAATTCGCACCCCACGAGGTCCGGATGGAAGTGGGAGAGGCGGCTTTGGATTCGGAAACAGAGGCGCACGAGCAAGTTAATGTACAAACTGTTATGTCTTATTCCCGCGCCCGCATCAAAGGCAATGGCGCCGAGGCTCCGGCCTCTCCAACTGGCCTCCCCCAATGAACCTCCCAGTTCAGCTATATTTATGGGAGGCCACGTCCAGAATTGATCGCATTTGCGACCTGGGACGTATTCGGGCGGTTCTCTACCATCGAAAAACGCAAGAATTAGCGTACACACCGATTGGTGCAGGAATGCATTCTGGTATACTCACCGGCATAGCGTTCATAACTATCTAGGTACAGCTCATCTGTGCTGGTAGTTGCGCGAACGTGCTCATTGGACTCGATGGCAGCTACCCAAGAAGCCCACCTGCTCCCCTCTTCGGGATCTGGCCAACCCCGATAGGGTTTCAATACTCGCCGCAGTCGAAGGACCCATGGCGCAACTTGGATATCCACAAAGGATATCTGAGAACCCATGAAATAGGGCCCAGATGGATGCACTGCTGTGATTAGCAGGTTGAAAGCATCACGAAGCTCTTGAACATTTGCAATCTGTTTCTGTTGCTCCTGTTCTTGTAGGACCCTATAGAAGTTTGGTATTATATTTCGGTTGATCTATGGATAATCAGCGAGAAACTCTGCATTCAAAGCAAAAAAGAAGGACTGACGTGGTCTGCCCATAACCGGCAATGAGCACGTTGTTTCGGGTCTGTGGGGAACAGTCTTGCCCCGAAGTCCAAGTCCTCAAGCTATAGCGAATAAATTAGCATAACACGGAAGTGAAATGATTGTATATTTTGGTCGCAAGAATTCCATACGTATTCCATCAGTACACTGCTTTCATAGCAGCCCCAGTTATCATGTTGCAATGCTGGGACCAGTCCTCGCGGATTAATATCTAACAAGGCCTTTGGCTTTTCGTATGGGTTGATTTCAATGTACTGGTATGGGATGCCTTTCAATTCCAAGGAAATCCATACACGCTGAACGAAAGGGCTTGAATAGGATAATGGTGAGTTAGTCAGCGGCACATACAAGCAAATGACAACAGCTTGGGGTATTGGCCCGCTTACCAAAAGCAGCTCCCATATAGCTTGAGGTTTGTCTCAGCCGAATGGTTCAATGCGGTTGCCGCAGCCGGACCTGTGGCCTTGGTATGGTATGACTTTTGTTGCACAGACATGGTTTGTTGCTGCAAAAAGATGAGCGTTAGAAATTTATGATAAGTTACGGTTAATGCAGGGTGCTAAGTTGTAGTTTAAGGGAGGAGGAACATGCAACACGCCAACTAGTTTAGTGATCTATGCTGGCAGTGACGTAGCTGAGAGATGCCAAGCCTAGGCCGTCACGTCGGATGCATGGAGTCACGGAAGAACGAAACGTACCATATCTTTCTTCTTTCCCTTCACCTTCAAGATATGCCGCTCGACACTGTTCTTTTTGACACGATCACTTTCTTCAAGTGTATGCCGATGCCCCCCACTCACACCATCATTTTTCCCATTCGCTCCGTTGCCATTTACCCGTTGTATGGTATAGTATCTCCTTCCACCTGTCTCAGATGAAACAGCTGCAATATTAGGACTTGGATTAATGACGCCGAAAGACTGGTCCCCTTGAACGGGAAATAATGTATGTCTTCCTGGCATAAGGTCTGCAGGCAAACTTTCAAACCCGCCTGTTCTATCAGGCTCCGAGGAAGTGGGTAAGTATTCTGTAATTTTGATTTTAACATCACAAAGATCTCGTTCCCGGGCTGTACGTTTGCGTTTCTTCTTGTTCGGGTCATTAGACTTTGGCGTTCCTGGGGGACGTCCTTTGAGCCGACAATCCCAGTAATGAGACACAAATGGTCTGCGTTTATATCGTTGAGTTGAGCGATGAGAATAAACATTGTCCACATGTGGAAAATATGTTTGGAATCTGTTAGACCGCGGCCAAATTGTTAGAAAATATTGAAGTACTGTCAAACACATGGGGGTAATTGGAGAAGCTGGCAATTCACGAATGCCGACATACTCATCCTCACTTAACGTGATCATTTCATCGACATGAAATAATCGATCTCTCCAATAATCCAAATTAGGCGGATCAGGAATCAATTTCATTCCCTGCAATTGACCGGCGAAACTCCCAGCAATTGGGTCTTGGACCAATCCTTCATAGCTGGGCTGCTGGAAAGACGGACCCGCCGGGTGTAGATGGGCAATCCCATCATTTGAATTACCATGCGTACTACCCTCTAAAGCTATTGCTTCTTGTGTTCGAGCTGTGTTATGCAGATGAGACTGCTGCGCAACCTGGGGCTCGATATTGCGGAATGATGCAAAATGCTGGGAGCCAGGGTGAAAAGGGCCTAGCTGTGCAGCTAAATTTGGAGATCCCTCAACGATGCCGATCGTTGGCGCCAAGGGCCGAGCAGAGGATGCTGGCTGCAGGTTGGTATCCATGGAGCGTGTGTGGGGGGAAATTGGACGCTGCTTTTGGGGATGCGGAGAAGAAAGGGAGGGCGGTTGAAGCGGCGTGGCTGATCACCCGAGAGGAGTAAAACACAACCACTGTATACTGTAGCAGTTGAGTCGTGAACCCAACCTTTAAGAAATTAAATGAAATTTGGACACATCTATGGCGGATCCTTCTTGTCCCATCAAATTAGCCATATGTTCATAGTTGAATTTGCTCTATCGGGAGCGATTAGGCTCCTTGGGCTAGATCAATACTGCAGTATGTTGGCCACTCAGCTAGTATCTAGACAAATGTCTGCCAGCACTCGTATAACATCACAAATGATTCTTAAATTACCTACTAGGCATGTACAAAAAGCACCACCAAGACTACGTCTGAAATGAAAGAAAAAAAGAATAGTTCTGTAGATTCGCCTAATGCAGAATTATCTTGCTATCTTGCAATAACCAAATACCGATTATTTGCGACTGGCAGTCTCTTCAAATGCCTTTCTTCCCCGCATGCTTCTTTGCTGCCTCGGAATTTGCAAAAGGGAAGCCAGCTGTTCTCTTGTCTGCTCCAGTTCTGCGACTAATCTTCCCATTGCTGCTAGCAAAGAGAATGCACCACAGACCGATAAACGCCAGGACAGAATTTCCCAGAACCGAAAACGCAAATGCGCTTTGACCACCAGTAACATACCACGTATATGCATAAAATGCAGACGAAGAATGGAGAGCTGTCGTGACCATCAGAGTTGGCAAAGCATACGGCGCCTTGGGATCCGACTCCTCCGTTGATACGGGCTCGGAAATGCTGGCAGTCAGCGGAATGGAGCCAGTTAACATCACAGTTAACACTGCGATAGTCAAAAGGCTCATGCCAAGACAGCGAGCAAAGTAGACCTCGATAGCTTGCAGACAGTTAGTACGGCCACCACTAGCACTGGAGATTCCTGGAAGGGATTGTACAAGATGCAGGTCTGGTTTCGTCTAGTAAAATGGCCGCAATCATTTTGGGACCAGCAACCAAAGGCAGTCCCTGCAATGAGAGCCATGCGGCCGTTGAATAAGTGTAGGCGTGAAACACCTATGGGTTTCGTGTCAATGATCATCCTCGAAGTAAATGGCATTGGATCGACCCTTGGACGCTTTTATGCCGGAGCCGGAGTTAACTTACATCCATAGCTAATGAATAAATGATGAAATCTAATAGCTGACTGGACTCAAAGAAATGTTGATATCGGTGTAAGGCGGGGGGTTTTGTAGCTTTGAAGAGCACCAGCAAGTCACTTATAAGGCAAGTGACGTCATTCGAGTTTGCCTCATTTGCAGCACGGCGGAACTATTGCCTTTTGCCTTCCTGAGGTGTCCAGATTTATTTTATAGATTGGTTGCTGTATAATCAACCTTGGAATGGATGGAATTAGAAGTCATTCACAATATTTTCTAGTTGCGTAGCTGGACTAGTAACTTGAATTCATGTGTACCCAAAAAAGAAAAACCGGACAAAAGATGAATTTTATGCATGCAAACCACCAACTCCGAAGCCAATATTGCAACTCCAAATTTGAAAACACAATCACTGTTGATTCATGCTACTGGCCCGAAGATATCGGGTGAAGCTGTTGTCCTGATCGGAGGCTCCGCTCTGATTGTTCGAAAGAGCTTCTTGGTAACGCTGCGAGAGACCATTGTCATCGCCGGCAGCAGGCTCAGCGTAATCTTCATCGCTATCATCTTCACCGTAGGCGAGTCCACGCTTGATGAGCTCATCCTCTTCCTCGTCCTCGGCTTCGCTGACCGTCTCCGGTCCAGTCTCGGGGCCCTTGCGTTCCCTGCGGCCCGAGCTGTTGACACTCATGTCTTTCATCAACTTGCCCAATTCGATATCGCGCTGATTAGCCTTGCTTTCTTCACGCTCCTTTTTCTTGCGCTCGAGTTCTGGTTTATAGTCACGTTCAAACTCTTGGCGCTTGGATTCGACAGCCTCGAAGAACTCGTCAACACCGTCGCCTGTCATGGAGCTCACACCGACAACGCTGAGATGCCGGTAGAACTCTTCCAGCATTAGACTCATGCTGTTCAAAAGCGAGCCCATGTATCCGCTACCTGCTCCAAATCCACCAACACCACCCTCGGTTCCAAAGGCACCGGATTCCTCTTCTCGTCGTAGAGCCTCTTGGAACTTGTCAAAGTCGGTCATCCACTCCTTGGCAAATTCGGCGTCCTTAACATCGGTCTTGTTGAAGACCAAGATCATTGGAAGCTTGGTTTTGTAAAGGATACTGCAGGCGTACAACATGTTGCTCATGAAGGTGCTGGTCGAACTAGCCCGTGGGGTATCAATGATATATGCGATTACAGTTGGGAAAGATGAGGCGAGGGTTTCCAATAAGATGCTTCCTGATGCACTCCACACGAATACTTCAATTTGACCCGGAGTATCGACAAGTATGTGCTCGATGGGCTTTGCAGCGGGATTCTCGGGGTTGGGTGCGGTGCGTTTCTCTAGCAGTGAAATGATCTGGTCGACCTTGGTCGCGAAAAGATTCAACGAGGTCAAGATGCCTCCATTTGGACCAAGATTGTATTGCTTCATGACCTCCTTGTAGTTGATCGAGTCTCGGATATCAATGTTGCTGTCGAAGGGCACTGAATGCACGGCGGGGTCAAGGTTGAGAACGTAGGGGGCCGTCTTCTTAGAATGTAAATGGGAGTTGATTCTCTGCATGAAAGTCGTTTTTCCGGAGCCTACATAGATAAATTGTATGGTCAATCTATGGGGTTCTCTCCAAGTACTAGCTTGAGGGGCAATTCGACTGCCTTACCTGCCATGCCCACACAGACGACAGATACTGCCGGAGATGCCATGATGGAGAAAGATTTGTGGTTCAGATATTTGGAGATCAATATTTAGATAAAGCCGATAATAACCGTGGAAAAGAGCTTGGTAGGCTGGGGTTGTAAAGGGACTGAAGTGGGTGAACTTTTTTTTCTTGAAATTCTTTGGTCGCGGGGAACCCGAAGATCTGCGCGCACCGCCCGGCGACGCCAAACGTCATTCGACCTGAGCTACCTTCTTTTTGCGCTTATCTCTTCGCCAGCATCAGCAATCACAATGACGCTGGAAGATTTCGAAAAATCCCTGGCGGAGGACCAGGATAAACGTCGGGAGAAGAGCGATAGAGAGCGGCGCCATCATCGTGATCATCGCGACCGTGACCGTGACCGCGATCGCAGCAAAGAGCGCTCGAGACATCACCATCGCTCCAGCCACCACCACCGACGGCATTCATCCAGATCCCGTGACCGTGACTCTCGTCGGCGAGATGAAGATGGCCACCGGAGCAAGCGCTCACGTCACTCGAGTGATCGCGGGGATGATCGTGATTACGAGCGCAACCACAAACGTCGACATAAGGAGTCTAGCAGGGATGACGGCGAGCCATCTGCAGATTCCGCCGTTGCGCAAGACGAGCGTCCTCAGCTGAAGCGAGACTCATGGATGGAGGCACCCTCGGCTCTTGATATCGATTATGTTCACCGACCGGATCCGAAACGATCAGAAGAATCTACGAAGCCTAAAATGCTTGCTGCGGATTATGAGCTGAAAATTCATGACAAAGAGCTCAATGATCATCTGCGCGATCTCAAAGAAGGTAAAGCGCTCGAGGATATTGAAGAGGAGCCAGCTCAACATGAAGTTGATTACACATTCGGCGATTCAGGTTCCCAATGGAGAATGACGAAGCTTAAGGGTGTCTATAGAGAAGCTGAAGATAGCGGCAGAGCTGTGGAGGATGTCGCAGTGGAACGATTTGGCGATCTGCGTTCATTTGACGATGTCCGGGAAGAGGAAACCGAAATAGATCGCCGCAAGATGTACGGCGAGTCTTATGTTGGCAAAGAAAAGCCCAGCGGAGAATTATTCCAAGAGCGAAAACTTCAGAACAAGCAGCGCAGCGGCGCAACTGAGCATATGCGTGGCTCAGAAGATGTACTCAAGACAGAGGCTCAAGGTCAGCGAATGGAGACTGAGCCTCCATCCAACACTACTCAGCCACTTGATCTCACGGCATTAAATCGTCTGAAAGCGCAAATGATGAAAGCAAAACTGAAGAGAGCCCCAGATGCAGCCGAGCTTGAAGAACAGTACAACACGGCTGCAGCTGCCATGGCAAATCGCAAGGAATCAGACGTTGTCGTACTTGGTGTCAAGGAGAATCGCATGTTGGCTGGTGCCAGAAATGAAGTAAAGGCAGTCGATACCAAGCGCGGTCGTGAACGGGGACTAGTGGAGGCCAACGAGGATATGACTATTGAGGATATGGTTCGGGAAGAACGCAAGACTCGAGGTCAAGCAGGAGGAGAGGGCTCACGTTTGGCGGATCGTATTACGCGTGACTCCAAGTTTGTGGTATGTGTTATTCAAATTTCTTCTTTCAAGGGTTTACAATCCTCTAACCATTTTTCAGAACGATTTGGAATATATGGACGACAATGCTTCCAAGCTTGCAAAGAGGGTACACAAGTCAGAGATTGATCTCAAGAATGCAACAATCAACGATTTCCGCAAGATGAACCGAATCCTGGATAACTGTGCTCTCTGTCACCATGAAGATACAAATACGCCACCCATTGCACCCGTTGTTTCTCTTGCGACTAGGGTTTTCCTTACACTTCCCACCGAGCCTGAAATCAGCGAAGGTAGTGCTACTATTGTTCCAATCCAGCACCGAACGAATTTGATGGAATGTGACGATGATGAATGGGAGGAGATTCGCAATTTCATGAAGAGCTTGACACGCATGTACCACGACCAAGGTCGGGATGTCATTTTCTACGAGAATGCTGCTCACCCTCAGCGAAAGCGACATGCATCCATGGAGGCGGTTCCTCTACCATTCAGTCTCGGCGAAACTTCGCCTGCATTCTTTAAAGAGGCTATTCTTAGTGCGGAATCGGAATGGTCTCAGCATCGTAAGCTGATCGATACCCTGGCAAAGTCCAAGCAAGGTTTAGGAAGATCTGCTTTCCGGCGGACTCTTGTGAAGGAGATGCCTTATTTCCATGTTTGGTTCGAGATCGATGGTGGCCTCGGCCATGTTGTTGAGGATGAAAACCGTTGGCCTCGTGGAGATCTGTTTGCTCGAGAGGTTATTGGAGGTATGCTCGACGTTCCTCCAGATGTTATCAAGCGACAAGGTCGCTGGCAACGGGGCAGTGACCGCAGAGTGGATGGGTTCAGAAAACGCTGGAGAAAGTTTGACTGGACTCGCATTCTGGTCGAAGAATAAGCGATTATCATTTCTTGTCTTGTATAAATATAACGGGAATCAAACCTGGCTTGCGATGTTCCATGATCTGTGATTATGAATGACAATTGTAGTATCGTACCAGTAGTAATTGATTGACTGACCCATGGTGTATACTATGCATGTATGCATTGCGGAATCGCCTTCCCTCGTGTATTCCACCATATTTTCGCCATAGACAATTCCATTTACCGAAGTCAATTAGTCATAAAAAGTACCAGATTATATCTCTTACCTACCTTTTTGGTTATCGTTTGGTTAAGTTCACCCGACTATCTTTTCCAGCGAATTCTATTCGCGCGCACTGCTCCGAAGAAGTGGAAATCGATTGCACGCGGGGAACTTCCCGAGATAAACGTTACGTGGGGCATTTTCATTATTTCTCGGCCGATGTTGTGACTCTTACTCGTATGGCTCCAAATACTCCTTTTCTACTCCGAATCCCTGCCATTGCTAGGTTCAGGCTGCTGCAACGAAACCATATAATACTCAATAGACAGTCTTGCCTGACATCTTACCTCTCCAAGCCCCTTTACTGTCGGACCTATCCGATCTAGCACCCCTCATAATTGTTATCGGTAAGTTTTGCGTGCTAGTACCAGTGAATTCTTCGATTGGAAGTTAGTAGCACGTTGCTATTCAATACGCCACTTGAAGTTGAAGAATACCAGTACTCATGTCAGGTGGAACAGTATGCTTGCCAAAGAATTCCCCGAGGCAGACGCGAATGAATCCCATCAGAACTTGGACTTTAAGCTAGCTAACCTTACACTACCCAGGCATATTTCCCATCACTTGATCGATATGGGGTCTAACGGAGCCAAGCCCAAAATTCTTCTCTTGGGAAACATTGACCAGTGCGTATTGGAAAAGCAGATTCTGTTCCCTGATGGATTATTGCTAATCCGATATCTTAATAGCGCGAAAAAGTCATGGGACGCACTGAGTGAATTGGGCGAGCTGGTTGAGCCAACCGCCAAGAACCGGACAGAGTTCATTCAAGAGTGTCGTGATGGCAAGCTTGACGGGGTTGTAGCGGCTTATCGAACCTTCACGTCTGTCGATATCACCGGTTTGATTGATGAAGAGCTTGTTAATGCACTACCAAGCTCTTTAAAGTATCTTGCACACTGCGGTAAGCGTCCTCCAAAATACTCAGAGAATAATATCATACGGCAACTCAGGTATGCTAATACGGATGGTGATATCTGTAGGAGCTGGCTACGACCAGATCGATGTTCACGCATGCAGTGCTCGGAACCCGCCACTACGCATCTCCAATGTCCCCACTGCAGTTGACGATGCCACTGCCGACGTGACTATGTTCTTGATTATTGGAGCGCTGCGAAACTTCAATACTAGCATGCAGGCCTTGCGTGAAGGCAAGTGGCGTGGTCAGCCCGCTCCGGCCCTTGGCCATGACCCTCAGAGTAAGGTATTAGGTATCTTGGGTATGGGAGGCATTGGAAGAAATTTGAAAAAGAAAGCCGAAGCATTTGGAATGAAAGTTATATACCACAACCGTCGTCAGCTAAGCGAGGAACTCTCTGGAGGAGCTCAATATGTGACTTTTGATGAATTGTTGTCAACCAGTGACGTGCTGAGCTTAAATCTGCCCTTGAATGTAAGTCTGAACCTTTTGGCTAAGCTCTTGAAGTATTTGGACTTACATTCCAAAGAAAAACACCCGTCATATCATTGGCAAGCCCGAATTTGCCAAGATGAAAGATGGGGTTGTTGTTGTGAATTCTGCTCGCGGCGCTGTCATGGATGAAGCGGCCCTTGTCGAAGCTCTCGACAGTGGTAAAGTACTATCTGCTGGATTAGATGTCTTTGAGGAAGAGCCAAAGGTCCATCCAGGTCTTCTTAGAAATTCAAACGTGATGCTTGTGCCTCATATGGGAACGTACACTGTGGAGGTAAGTTATACATAACTCGCATGATGTTGACAGTGGAATGCTAACTACATCCCAGACCTTGACTGCTATGGAACAATGGGCAATCGATAATATTCGCCTTGGAATTGAGACAGGAAAACTCAAGAGCCCTGTCCCTGAACAGGATAACCTGAAATGAGGTTCAACTATTGATGGTTCAGACGCTGTACTAATGATTTGTATGTGGAAACACTGAATGAGCTATAGAACTAGAACTGCAATGATTAATCTAACCTTTGTCTCCTCTTCCTGTAACCTAAATCATTAATAAAAAAGGCCACTGAAACAAAAACAAAAACAAAACAGAACAAATCAAATTGCCAATAGGATGACGTTGGCAGTGGTATATGCACTTACTACCGCATTGGGACTAGCCCAGTTTCTGATCTTATCGCGTCCTCAGCTCGGCTTCTCATCGGAGGTTGTTTGCTTTGCGCCAACAATTACTACCACTCACACCAAGTCTACCATGGCTGAATACTGGAAGTCAGCGGTGAGTTTTCTTCCTTTTTGAATCGTTTTGAAGTGATATGCTAACGAGCCCTCTTCCCTTTAGCCCCGTCACTGGTGCAAGCAGTGCAAGATCTTCATCCGTGACACACCCTTCGAAAAGACCCAACATGAGGCTAGTCCAAAACACCAAGGCAGCTTAAAGCGGTTCCTCCGAGATATCCACAAAAACAATGAGATTCAACAAAGAGATTCACAACGAGCGAAGAGTGAAGTTGAAAGATTGCGACAAGCTGTAGGTGGCGGATCCTCTACGTCGAAGAACGCCCCCGCGGCTTCAACGCCTACAGCCGCGCCAGCGCCAAAGACTAGTGAAAAATCGGTTAGCCTGGAAGACCGCAAGAAACAGATGGCACAATTAGCCGAAATGGGCGTTGCAATTCCTCAAGAATATCGTGCGGACATGTCTTTGGCTGGTGAGTGGCAGACACTCTCCGAGACAAAGGTCGCTACAGATGATCAAGAGGGAGCGACCAAGTCTGTTGGAGTGCGCAAACGCAAGCATGAAGGGGACGAAGATGAGGAAGGAGAAGGGATTGAAGGAGATGTCCCAGGGAAAACAACAAGTCAAGGCTGGGGCTCGAAGTTAAGGACTTACCCCGGACAACAAGACGAAGAAGACGATGACTTGGATGCATTATTGTCTTCTAGCAAGGAGTTTAAGATGAATAAGAAGACTCCCATCGAAGCAACCTCCGAGGAACAAATGCGGGAGTCTGCTTCCCGGGCAGAAAATGAGGATGAGGCATCTAAATCGGCGGTTCCGGAGACTGACAATTCACCAGATGCTAAAGCTGAAGCGACCGGGGTCGATTCAGAGCCTTCGAAAGAAGAAAAGCCAGCAGGTGAAGTGTCCACTGGTTTCGTTTTCAAAAAACGCAAGCCCAAGGTCATGCGAAAATAGTATTTGACAGCTTGAATCGTCAAAAATAAGGATGCTGGGTCTTATTTGCGCGGCTTTCGCAAGCGACCTCTCTCAAGAATGAGTCTATTTGCAGTACTAATATGGTACTCCGACGCCTCCAACACAGACTGTACATCATCTAGACCCTCACAAGTACTCTCAGCAGAGCTGTGATCTTGAGCAAATATCCGTGCGCTTGCCGTATAGGAATTTTGGCCTAATGAGGGTTTCTACGAGACTTGATACATACCTCAGGTTGTTCCATCGGTCCTCCTAGTATCATTGGTCCACACTCCCCAAACCCAATGATACTCTTTATCAAATCAATGAACTAGTAAATGTCTCGTTCAATTTGAATGGAGGTACAACCGAAATCGAACCGGGTTCCATCCGAAGTGATATCTCTAGATCTGTCGAGTGGTTGCATGTCACGTACAATACTGTAGAGTATCAAGGAGCCAATCAGCTGGGCTGAAGAAAACGAAACTGGCACAAGGCAAATAGCCCAATGAAAACTGACAATAATTGTATTAGATTTCCCTGATTCAAAAGTAAATTCAAAATAAGAAAGATAATAAGTAAAAAATATAAAAGTTAATTTGTCTGCATCTCGACATGCTGGTGCAGTGTACAATTATAGACTTGCCACTACAATTTTTTTTCGGCGTCGAAGCGGAGTCTTTTTGGATCGCCGGAAAGGAAAGCTCCTTTAGTTCGCTCCAACTTCGCGCATCTCTTTTCGACCCTGCCAGCCACGGACACGCCGAGTTTTCCAGCAACACTTCCCCCTTCTCTTATCATCTCCCCTTCTAGAGGGCCTTTTCAACGGTGAGTAGCCTCAATCTGACACCAATCGCGCGTTCTCCAGCCCAGCAAACCCCATCTTGTTTCTCGGAGCGCAACCTTTTCCACACCCGCGCCCAGTTGTCTCGGATTCTCTTCTCGGCAGCCTTCGCAATCGTCTTTGACCTATTACTGGTGTCTTCTTGCCCCTCCTCTCATAGTCTTCCCGATACTGGTTCCTCGATCGGAAATGAATCGTGAGCGGGGCGACGTCGTTGGGGTCTTAGCATGATGTATGCGACGGGCAAAACTCGGACGGCAGGCCAGATGAAGAGGGAGGGAGATGATACTTCTCTCAAGGTATCTAGCTGCTATCTGTCGAATTTTTACGGGGATTATTGGAGGTTCGAGACTTCGGGTGCTGGGTGGCCGTCGTTTCGGCAGACTGAGGATTTGGCGTATCGCAACCCACCGATGGATGCTTCACTCTCAAGGATTGGTCTTTGCGAGAATCCGAAAACTCCTTCGGCCATTGCTCTGCTATTATACCATACGATTGCGGCGCTCCTTGATGTTTTTCACTTTGACAATAATCACACTTGCCGCTGCGAGAGATTTAAAGAGAGAATCTTGCTAACGTTAATTTTTGGAAGACTACCGCAGATAAATGATTCTTACGTCCCATCCCAACCGACCTGGTGTGCTGCCTTTTCTCAGCAGCAGAAAACTCGCTCTTTGACCTCGAAACTTGGCCTGTCTCGAGCGGGACTTTAATTATATCACTTTGCGCCCACATTGAGAGCCTGAGATACAACCGACATATTCCAGTCAAACATGGCAGAACCGACGGAGACAAGCTCTGGGGACCCAGCCAATATGTCAACGGAATCGAATGCGCCGGCTGCAACCCCCACCGAACCTGTCCCGCAGACCAGTCAACCGCTCGAAGGAGATACAGCGTCGACGTCAACTCCAACTCCAAATCCAACTCCAACTCCAAATCCAAATCCAAATCCAACCCCAGTAGACGAGTCGCAAGTGGAAATCGCACAAGTGGATACAAATACAAACCAGCAGACGGCTGTCAACAACGGGAACGACGAGACCGGTCCCTCTACAGAAATTACGAATGTGACAGATTCCGTGGAATCTACTCTTCCAGCAATGGACACAACGATTCCGGGATTGGACGGTCCTAACTCATTCGATGAGGCCGGCTTACCTTCCTTTGATTCGGCACTTCAATCAGTGGGCTCCTCTGCTGCCCCCGACCTGTCCCTTCCAGCTATCGACACGACTTTGCCTTCATTGGATGCCTCTTTGCCTGCGATTGGTACCGATATCCCCACAATGGACGAGCACCATACGTTTGACGATAGCCATTTTGACCACCACCACGACGACAATATAACCCAGCAGCCAGACTCCACAAATGGCTCAAATCACTACCAAGCGCCATCCAATGGTACTTACCAGTATTCACAAAGCCCTGTGCCCCAACAGCAATATGATGGACAGCAGCCATCACAGGCCCAATCTCAGCACCAATTTCAGTCTCAACCGCAGCAAAACTATCAACAGCAGAGTCCCGACATGTATCATAACCAAGGGGGGTTCTCTGCTGTGAACTCCAACCCAGCAAACAACAACCAAGGACAGCATGGGCAGGTGCCACAAGCACCAATTGGTTCTCCGATGCCTTCCAACATGCCCTCAATGTCATCTATGGGCCAGTATATGACCGGCTATCCGTCTAATGTTCCGCAACCAGGCATGAGCTCGAACCAGATGGGATATCCAATGCCTGGAGATCCCAGTAAAATACTTTCGGGGGGGAGACATAAGAAAGAAGTCAAGCGACGAACAAAAACTGGGTGTCTGACTTGTCGCAAGCGCAGAATTAAGGTATGTCATGCGTTAATAATTTTTTGGGCGCATTGCGGCGCGTTCGCGGGGCGCAGGCTCGCTTGTGCCCGCAGACCCCGCCATCGTTTATTTTATCTCCCGTTAAACCCACGACTTATTCCCCCTCCATCCTCTCCGTTTCGGCGCCAATCGCTTCAAGGTCATATACTTACATTTCACAGTGCGACGAAGGACATCCCGTTTGCAGAAATTGTGTGAAGAGCAAGCGAGAGTGTTTAGGTTACGACCCGGTTTTCAGGCCTCAAGCATCAACTCCTTCAGCCATTCAACCAGCTCCGAACCCTCCGCCGTCGCTGGTAGTCAATCCTCAAGGCCCTCCAGCTCCTCCGTTACCTTCATATCCTTCAGCGCCCCCTGGTTATATGCCAGCGTCCTCACAGCCTTTCGCGCCTTCTCTTCACTCTGAATCACCAAGTACCTCGACTGATCAACCTGACCACGGAGCTTCTCTTGAGTCTTCTCTTCCACCGGGTAACCCACCAGCTCAAATTAATATGCAAAACTCAAATGATCATGGCCATCAGGCCCCAGAGCCTTCATACAAAGGTGCGCTAAAACCTTGCATGTCCATTTTTTCCAGCCTTTCTCTACCCCAATGCGCTTTGATCCATATCGTTGAATATTAGCTAACGTCTATTCGTCCAACAGCCAAAAACCTCAATCCCAGTGACTTAATGTCATTGCGAGGTATTCCACCTCCCCCACCTCACCCTATCGGGTCGCTTCCTCCCGGCCGTCTTGAGGAAATCCAAGCCGTTTTCCTTGCAACCTACGCCCCTGCGATCGACAAGCTCCTCGAGGTCCGATGGTATTCAGAAAAAGCACTTCCTGTTCTCATGGCCGATGCACAGCTTATGGCCGACTACTCAGCCTTGATCAACGCCTTCAATGAATGGAATCTTAACGACGGAAATACTGTCGCTCGCTTAGAAAGCTTTGAAGCTTCAATCATTTGGAGGAGTATGGTTCTATGTCGCCAGGTCCCGAATTCAGAGAACGGCCAATACGGCCAGGACTGGAACTTGTTGGCGACTGTGGCTCGGTTGAACGCAGTTGAAGCTCTTTTGAGCTGGAATCACCTCGAACAAAATTCTCTATCAAGGGCGATGGGAATGGACGCCGCCACCCCGCCCAACCCTCCAGATCAATTCTTGCAGAGGCAATTGGACTTCTGGAGCGAGGTCGGCGATTTCTTAACCCTTCATGATAACGAAGCAAGCTCGGCTAAACAAATCGACGACACCCTTGGACGCTGTCGTCAACTACTGGATACATATGAAAACCGAGATATCATCTACTCTATTGCCATTGCTCGGCACCTGGGTCAAAGATGGGCAGATTTCCCCAATAGCCTGCCCAAGGTTGGCTATACCAGCGAAAAGGAGGCGGGAACCAAACTTTTTGTTGCCCAAAAGTTCATCGAGGAAGAAGCCGAGGGCAAGGGTACCACACAGATCTACAAGCGAATTTGCTGTATGGCAGTTCGCTCATGGTGGGCAGCTCGCGAATGATCAGTTGAGCTGATCTCTTGACGGCATCTCCCATGTACTGGTTTCTGTCAAACCCCCTGTGTCTTTTCATGCGGAGTCCCACGTTTATCTCTAGCTGAGGGAACCAACAGGGGTTTCTTGTAATTTTCTTTGCCTTTCCTTCTTTTCTCACTCGCGTCTTTGCTCCAGACCTATCTCGATTTTTCTTTCTTTCTTTTTTTTGTCAAAAAGCATCATGGCTAAGGCGTTTAAGAATTTTGGAATATGTGATTTTTTGCAACAGTGTTTACATCGGGGTTTGAGGAAATGGGCGATGAGCGAGCAAGTACTTCGGCGTTTTCCACCCTTTCTTCGTCTTCTAGGCGAAGTATTGTGTTTTTTTTTTCGTGCATATCTCCCTCGCTAGCGTTGGAGTTTCATACCCGGTGGCACCTAACGGCCTCGTTAGATAGCCCACGTCTCAATGCTTGACGGTTTACTCGAATGGAAAAGACATGACATTACTACACTTCACGTCCCGAGTCTTCGTAAAAGAATGCCAGGAATCTGAGCTTTAGTAATGGGCATTTCAAAACCTATGCCAGTAGATTTGATTTTGGCCGTGGAACTCTGAGTAAACACCAATTCTTTTTGGTAGACTATGTAGAACTTGAAGAAACGTCCACTCGTATCCTAACCTCGCCCATTTCCCCTTGAAATAAGAAGCCAATATCTCTCGTTGACTCCGTCAGCTCCACTTCCCTTCGTGTGAAGCGACTCGTGTTAGTCGAGGCAGACGCCTGGCTAACAGTCTGCATTTCATCCTCACTATCTTCATGCCAGTCCGCTTCTCCTAGGGTTGTGTTCTCCACAGGATCAAACCCGTCTGTTTCCCAGATAAGTTTGAACCCGTAAGGGTCAAGACCAAAAAGCCGAGAAACGAGCGCTTTAACCTGGTATGTATCGAAAGATGTCGGGATCTCTTTTACTTGAGTTTGTGGGACAGATTCGTCGGGCTGTTGTTGCAAGCGGAAGACCATTTTGACTAACCGCGCAGCCACAGACCTTGGATGAATTGCCTGACCTCCAGATGCGTCGCCAAAGACAGCTCTTTTAATTGCTGGTTCTCCGTATAAATCGCAAAGCTCGGTGTATCGAGGATGTGTGGCGATGATATTGGGTTCGTCTGTCGAAGTCGTGGCAGATAGTTCTTTTCCGATTAGGGAAAGATAATACATTTCCGCATTTGAGCGGTCTTGTGCAGAGATAGCACTGAAGTTCAGAGTGCGAAGAGAATTTGGAAAGCGAGATAGAGTGAGCATGAAGCCTTCATCGGCTGACATTGGTTTGGAGGCGCTCATTGTAGATGTCGCAGCTGCGACAGAGGGTGGGAGTGGAGAGAGGTCGTAGAGAGGATTGCCAGTTATGCGGAGAGTTGTAAGAGCTGGAAAAATGACCGAAATATTGTTGAGGAATATCCATGAAGAAATATTGTTGCGAGAGACGTCAAGGGATTTGACGGTTTGGGGAAAGCGAAGGTCTGTGGCAGCATCGCCATCACCATTAATAGAACTGATATTGTTTCCTCGAAGAGAAAGATGCTCTAATGTCGATATCTTTGCTAAATGGCGGATATCGGCGAGAGAAGATATATCGTTATTCTCCAGTATAAGTCTGGTGACGTTGCCAGTCAGTGGCTGAGAGATCGTAATAAGTTGGTTGCCAGACACCGTGAGTGATGAAAGGGCTGGGAACCGTGATGCCACTTCTACAGTCTAGATTGATTGGTCAGTCTTGATTGTACATATGCGTATTGGGTCTACTTTGCTCATACCTCTTCCCAAGTCAATAATGTCTCCTCTAGGTGGAGCTCCGTGATCCCGTCGAAGACAATGCCATCTTCCAAAGCATGAAATCGATTCCCGCTGTTTAAATGATTTAGCATCAAGTACACTATCTTCTGTTCCATATCAGAAACGGCACAACGTACTTCACTTTCAGCTTCCTCAGCTTCTTAAGCTGTGTACATATATGCCACACGTCACGCCAACTGGTCAATAAGCTGCGGCTGAGATCCAACTCCGTAATTTGTGGACAAGTGGTGGATATTTCTTGGACATGCTGAAGAACCTGTTCCTCCGGTTGATCATACGAAGAAAGTACTCCAGAAATGAGTAGGCCATCTAGAAGGACAATTCGTAGTTCTTGTAGCTCTGCAAGCTGCCTGCGAATTTTGTCGAAGCCAACCTCTTCGACTACTTTTCCACTGATCTCAATTGGTTTTTGAGATGGACCATTATTTGAGACAGATTGATTTGAAAGCTCTCGCTCGTATTCAGAAGCGTACTTTTCTCGCAGTCCTTCTAGAAAGCTTCTCGGCGGCTCTGATGGCCTGGAGGGACGAACAAAAGACCCCGCCGTGGGGTATTTGCTTTTGCCTGTTGAAGCCGTCAGCTATAACACACGCAATCTCGAATATGTAGGAAACTTACAAGTGAAATAACGGATCCCTTTATGTTCCCCCGCGTGTTTCCCCCGAGTTGCGTCGTCCCATTCAACGCCCAACCAGTCGCCAGCGGTGCCCTGGACACTGCCCACATAGCGGATGGTGCACAGATGGCCATCGAATGACCTACGCTGACCTATAAGTGATCCATTCATTTCTGGAAAGACCCAAACCTCGAGTCCGTCGCAATAATCTTCGGATTTGTCACTTATCAACAGCAAATACTGTGGTGTACCTCGCCCAGACCCGCAACCCGCTTACGTAACCTCATTTTATCTCGATCCGCGCAGATTTGCCCTTCGCAAGTTGGACTTCTCTTCGCTCGCGACGACATCTCGCCAGAATGGATTACCAGGTATGTTGCGATGCTCCGCTATAGCTTCTGCTTAGTATTCTTAATTTTGATATCAATGATACTAATTCCTTGCAGAATCGAGCAGGCTCCAAATTCGGCGGCGGAGGTGTTGCCTCTCAGTCCGCAACAAACGCTGACCGTCGCGAGCGTCTGCGCAAGCTCGCGCTGGAATCAATCGACCTCGATAAAGATCCTTACTTTTTCAAAAATCACGTTGGAAGCTTTGAATGTCGTCTGTGTTTGACAGTCCACCAAAATGACGGCTCTTATCTCGCCCATACGCAGGGACGCAAGCACCAGACGAACCTCGCCCGTCGAGCCGCACGCGAACAACGCGAAGGCAAGAATCAAGACCCTTCCAGCCTCCCCGGTGCCATGGGTGTGCAGGTGAAGAAGCAAACAATCAAGATTGGTCGACCCGGATACAAGATTACGAAGGTCCGCGACCCTTTGACTCGCCAAATGGGTTTATTGTTTCAGCTGCAATATCAGGAGATCACGCCGGGTGTCGTGCCGCGTGTACGATTCATGTCTGCCTACGAGCAAAAGGTCGAAGATCCGAACAACGACTACCAGTATTTAGTTGTCGCTGCCGAGCCGTATCAAACTTGCGGGTTCAAGCTGCAGGCTCGGGAAATTGACCGCCGAGAGGGAAGATATTGGACTTGGTTTGATGAGGATAGCAAGCAGTTCTGGGTGCAGATTATGTTCAAAACTGAACGTGAAGAGCGTTTCAGCGGTGTACCTGGTTTGGCGCCTATGCAGTCATGAGGAGCAATTCTGTTTTGTTTTAAGCTTGTCTTGCTTCAATCTCCGTGTTGCTCTCACTGACAAAATTGAATCATTCATCTGTGTTTATGGTGGGAAATGAAGCACTGGCGTTTTGGGGTACCTTTGTGTTGATAATTGTTAAGCATCATGACACATGAGCAACTAAATACCATTCTATCCTGGTCTTGATTTATGATAACTATTCCCGGATCTAATTTGGCTCGAAACTTGATTGAAAATAGTACTAATATTTTATCTGAACGTGGCCGGTATATACAACCTTCACACTGATAGTGATCTCTTCAACAATCCATTTTGAACAAATGCCAGGCCATCAGAGTGGTAAGCCAGCTTAAACATGATCTATGAATATGGCGATGCAAGTTAAATAAAGACAGAAGATCTTTTTGGTTTTCCAGACTATTGGATGCTGATCAAGACCTGAATGTGAAAATGATGGATATATGATACTTCTCTCAACAAAAATCCCCGTTCGGTCCACAGTATGAGGTAGATCACAATGATGATTGGATGGGCTAGATATCCGGAACTAAAATCAAAGGACGGCGCTCGGGATCATGACTCGGAAAACATCGCGCTGGTATGCTTAATGACGATTCGTAGCGAACAAATGACAAACTCCCAAGCCTTCAGACAGGCTCGGTCCATACTGGTATTGAAGTTGATGCAAGCCCTGCCTGCTTCTGGCGCCTTCCTATACAACGCGCTGACCAGAGGAAAGTCTCCAACACAGGAGCTTTAGGAGGCCTGGAAGGCATTGAAAGCCTTGTAGGTATATCCAATGAATGGAAGGCTCATCTCCGCTTCTTGCGAGTCTGGCATAGCACGAGCCTGAGCACGATGAATAGCACTGGTATCCTCCTGCGGAATTTCGTCGATTGGGAAGTAAGAAACGTCAATGTTGGAACTGAGTCGAGGCTCGAAGGGAGCGCGAATAGACCGCAATTGTTCCCAAACAACACCTCGGAAGAAGGGATGGTTCTTGATCTGAGTCGCGCCACCGTGTTGGCCCCCATCGCTGCCAATTCGGTGTTCCGGATCACACAAGAAGCTTTTGAAAGTTAGTATAAACTCCGTTGGGCCTTGGGAAAGGGAGATGCCTACCTTCGAATCAAAGACTCCGATTCACGTGAGAGGACCAGCTCATCAGGGAAGTAAAGACATTCACGCCAGTTGACGATCTTCCGGTATGTATCGGTAGTGTCCTCGGCGCAAAATGGAGGCCAGCCAACAAGACACTCGAACATGATAGCGCCGACAGACCACCAATCGCAGAGATAAGTATAACCCTGACCATTAAAGATTTCGGGAGCAATATAGTCGGGAGTTCCGACAGTAGAATAAGCCATAGCACGACGAGACTTTCGCCACGTGTTGATTTGGCCACGGTTGGAGACTGTCAAGTTGATGGCATCGTTAAAGTAACCAGAGTTGCGGTTACGATCCTTTGATGTCGAGTTCTTGAGAAGGTTTTGGTAATAGGCATTGTCGTGGGTTTTCTTTCCGCCAGTCGAAAGACCAAAGTCTGTTAGCTTGACGTGGCCGCCGCGGTCGAGAAGAATGTTGTCAGGTTTGATATCACTGTTGATACATTAATGTGAGGTCAAAAGGGAGGGAAATTAAGGCAGACAAGCGCCACTTGTAACATAGCGAGCCTGAAAAACACTGAATCGTGAGACGTACCGGTGCAGGAAACCGAGCTTGTGGACAGCCTCAATAGCCATCACAACCTCAGCCATGTAGAATCTGGTGATGTCTTCTGAGAAAATTTCATACTTGATGAGCATAGTCATCAGATCACCACCGGGCAAGAATTCCATCAGTAAGTAAAGGTAAGCTGTATCCTGGAAAGAGGCGTGCAGCTTGACCAGCCAAGGGTTGTCCTTTGAGTCTGCCAGAATATCACGCTCAGCACGAACGTGTGCCAGCTGGTCCTTCTTAAACATTTCCGTCTTGATTAAAGATTTCAGAGCATAGATTTTGCCATCCGTCTTGCGTTGCACCAGCTTCACCTCACCAAAAGCACCCTTTCCAATGATCTTGATCGTCTGGAAGTTTTGTGGTGTTTCTTTAGTTCGGAGGAAACGAAGGAAGTCCGATTCACGTTTCGAGATCGCCTCGGCATCCTGGCGCTTCTTGTCACCAGCAACGGCGGGGTCGCGGAGAGTCTTGTCCAGGTCGACGGAGCTATGGATTGGAAGATGTCAATGTCATTTATTCTTTTACTCATATCATGATGAGGAGGGGGCTGTTCAAGGGCATATAGTACGTACCGCATGTTACGGTCCCGAGCTCGCTCAATGTTTTCATGGAAGAAGACAGTGACCAGCTCCTTTGCGGCCTTACCCCGCTTGTGCACATTCTCTGAGTATCTATCAGGAAAGCGCTGAAGCTCTTCGTTCTCTGAGGGGGGTCGGGGGCTACGAGGCACCGGAGGGGCCAAGTGCGCCGCCTGCGCAGGACCAGCAGGCGAGCCACCCGCTGTACGAGGGCGTTGAGCGGGGGAGTTAGCCCGACCGAAGAAGTTGCCACGGTTGGCATTCAGATCCTGGTTGGAAAACTGCTGTATGAGACCATTGGTCCCGTCATTGGCATAGCCCATTCGATTTTGATACGCAGGCTGAGGCGACTGCAGGGACTGCTGCTGCTGCTGCTGCTGCTGCTGCGCATACTGCTGTTGCTGAGCGTACTGTTGTTGTGTCTGAGGAGGGTATGGATTGGTCATGAAGTAACCAGGAGAATAGGCTGGATTGGCGGGATCGACATAGTCCTGTGCCCCCTGAGTCTGATAGATGGGCTGGGGAAAAGCGGAGGGGGTGGTGGGATATGCGCGACTGTTTGCTGCATTATAATTTCGATCATTGTAACCATAGTTCAGGTTGGTGTTTAGGCGATTGTTGTTATTGTTGTTGTTGGGATCCATCTTGACGGTCCTAGCTCCCTCGCGTGATGGATGGGTAGAGAGGGGTGGGAGTGTGAACAGACAGGATGGAGGGGTGTTGTTGGAGAAAGAAAGTGGATGGAAAGGAGAAGGCGGGGAGTTCCAAAGGAGCGGTCACTTTCTTTTCAGGAGGCAATCCACCCTCAACGATCCTTCGCCCCGAAATCAATTTTGTGTTTTTACTGGAGGGCTGAAACTGCTGGTCATTGACTAGTTGTGTGCTACGTTTGATATACGATTATCACAGGACCCCCGCGATGGTGAGACCTTTTCTCATTTTGACTAGTCCAGTGCCGTACATCTCTCGGATCGGCCCTGGATCGTCTGGGCCCCCCGGTGGATACAACATGTAGCCCGCGGACCCCTCGTGTGGAATTGGATAGTGCTGTCTATTCTCTCTCTGTGTGTGCTGCTGCGAGTGTCGATGCCACCATTCTAGTGAGCACTTGGGAGTAGAGCACATTTCATGCTTGTTTTGGGATCGAAATTCCTGAAGAATGGTTGGCAGTCTGTTTGGCCGTTGATGGATATATACATGCTGTAGAGAATATACCTTAAGAAAGCATTGAAGACAGTGAATATGGAGAAGATAAAATCAAGTATTGTCTCAATATCTTGAAAGCAAACCCATTAAAATCAATCGCCCTGGCTATTTATTTTCATTTTTTCTTTCCTCGAGAAGTTCAAAAGCAAACAAACTATACATCCACGGCACGTGACGCGGATTTGCCTGGGCCCGACTTTTTTTCGGGAAGCTTCAAGACGCTTCAAAAGTTGCGAGCGCAAGTGCCGGTCGAGTGCATTTTTGTTTTTCGCCGCTGCTCTTGTATTTTCTATCGACAATGGCAGATTCATCAAAACCTGCGGCTGATGCCGCTGCCGGCGCAAGCAAGCCCCAGGCTGCTCCCAAGCCTCCTAACCCGGTCTTCAAAATGATGGGTATGAGAACATTATCACGACTGTATCTAGTCCCTAATCGCTAATCACACTGCAATGTTATAGGACTGCCCAATATCCGTCTCAAGCTACCCTCGCGGAACTGGATGATCTTCCTTACCATCACAGGATCCTTTACCGGCGCGCTCATCTACGACCGACGTGAGAAGCGACGCGCGCAACAAAAGTGGTCCGAACTGGTGGCTCATCTTGCAAAGGAGCCTTTGGCCGTCGATCAGATGCGCCGGAAATTGACCGTTTATCTTGCGGCTCCGCCAGGTGATGGTCTACGAATTGCCCGTGATCATTTCAAGGAATATGTCAAGCCGATCTTGACGGCCGCCGCATTGGATTACAACGTGATTGAAGGACGCCGGGAGGGAGATGTGCGGGCTGGCACCGCAGAGCAAATTCGAAAACTTCGAATCAAAGCCGGTGAAAAGACCTCGGTTGTCGAAGAACCTAGTGTGGAGACGGCTGTTCTGGACATGCGAGAGAAACTTGGTGTGAGCGATGAGGCCGGCCCTAAGGGTGATCTGGTAATTGGTCGGCATACTTGGAAGGAATATGTCCGCGGATTGCATGAGGGCTGGCTGGGACCTCTTGACCCGCCGGCTGTGCCAGTTGAGGAGGTTCCCAGCAACGGCATTGAGGAGCCTATGAAAGACATTGCTACCGGGGACAAGCCGGAAGAAACCCCTAATACCAAGACAGATGAGATCAAGACTCAAGTCGCCAAGCTCGAAGATATCAAGGTTGACGATACCAATACAGAAGAGACCAAAGCAGAGAAGGAGGAAGACAAGGAAAAGCCTGCGAAGCCTACCGGCCCTAAGGATGCCTTTATTACTACCGCCGAATATCCCACTGCTCAACTTCCTCCCACTCTCCCTCAGTCTTTCGACAGCTCTATCGCAATCGAGTTCCCTCATATTCTCGGCTTCCTTAACACCCCGAAACGCCTGTATCGCTACTTGAACCAGCGTCACCTTGCCGAGAGCATTGGTCGCGATGTTGCTGGAATCGTCCTGGCCTCGGCTGCTCGACCCTACAGCGATGAAAACTCCAGCGGAGATCTTGATACTCCTTCGTCCGATAACTCTCCCATTGACTCATCTAGCGGCACTTCTGAACAGCAGACTATCCTAGAGAAGGAAGAGCAAGAATGGCACAAATCTGTTCACAAGCGCGACGAAACCGACAAGGAGCGCGTGTGGCTCGATAACATCGTACTGGATCCACGCATTGCTTCCCGTATGAAGCACTCTCTTCTTTCTGTCGAGGATGAAGCTCGCTCTGAGCGCCTCGCTGAGCAGAAGGAATATATTCTTGGCGAAGAGCGTCCCGCCCCCGTTCCATTCTGGAGGCGTATGTGGATCAATTACGGCTACGGAGAGGACGATGAGACCATCCGCCGCAAGCCCATCCTGGGTAACATCGATGACGAGGAGACCGCGTGAACAGAACTCAGCGAGTTGAATTAGATTTGTACACATAGAAGGTCCCTGGTGTTTTTTGTTTGCCTCATATGAGAGGACCTCATGTTTCATGTTTTCTGTCATTTTGCATATCCATCCTCGCTCTTCGCTTTGTATATTAGAGGCGCCTTTGATTTATCTGGTATGTACATGAAATGTACGATTTAGACTTGAGAAGATCTCATTCTCATTTATTCCTATGCCCAGAACTAATACTATTGATGAAGTGCAAAGAATTTTTAACGTATATTGCAGGCATGGCACTGATAGTAAAGTAGCTTCGGAACCGGGAGTTCTTTAATTCAAGTTTCCTTGAAGGTTCGTTTTATTCTTATGACCGGATTAGAGCTCCAAGGGTAAAAATTTGTATGGTAAAATTGTATTGGTATATTTTAGAATTTTTTGAGATACGTTCAAAGGTTTAGAATTCCCGACTTTCTCCATTCCCAGTGAGATATGCCTCCGTTATTCAACGTCCAACCGGATAGTATCTTTGTACCGACCCCTAATCTCATATAGCTACGCCCAAAATCGAGCTTGCTATTGACAAATGGCTCAACGAAAATGGCAGCTGATATCCAAGAACAAAAATGATTGCTAGCTCAAAGTCTGATCATTCAGTTCAGTAGGAATACTGAGGACTCTGGCCATTTCTTGCTAGCCTTGTCGGCGTAGGCAGTCTTGTCGCTACCCCACTTGTCTAGCAATTCGAGTACAGGAACGGCATCATCGATGGTGACGGTAGGAGCATCAAGAGAGGCTAGAAGGTCCTTTTCAGACTGAGCCTTCGAGGCAGGCTTCAGAAGTTGGCGGGCCGACAAAGCGGACTGGATGTGCGGGACGCTGTTCTTGTTGGCTGAAAAGAAAGACTCGTTCCATTCCTCGAGATTTTGGGATTTGGGAAGCAGCTTCTCAATCTCGGTGTTGATGACTTCCGCAGTTTGAGCGGGGAGAGCCTCGGGGAGGCTGTCAAGGGTCTTGCGGAATTGCAAGAGCTGGAGGTGGAGAGTAGGGTTCGAGGGTTCAATGGCGTGAGCAGCTGAGAGACATTTCAGGGCGGGCAGGTATTTATCTGTGAGGGTCTTCTGTTAGAAAATGATTACGAATTGACGAAGGGGCAATCATACTTCTCCTAATATAGATCTCATATCCCAGGCACTGAGCCTCGACATTTTGCGCACTCAAGTCGAGCAGTGGTGTCAAGAACTTCATTGCATCCTGAAGCGGATCCTTAGTCTGAACCAGGGCGTTTCCAAGAGGATCGGAATCCTCCTTCTTCACCTCCCCATCCACGCTTTGGCTCTTGGCGTTGGAAGCAGCTGCCTTCCGAGCCTCGCGCTTGTCGGCCTCGATCTTCTCAAGGCGTTGCTGCTCTTTCTTGGCCTTCTTAAGAGCCTTCTTGCGCTCGTCCTCTGATCCCTCGGTGCCGTTTGGAACGCTTGGCATAGGTCCATGGGCAAGGTCGGGCTGGTCGTTGAGGAGCAAGTATGCCTTGATGGCACCAAGAGCGATTCTGACGTAGAACGGGTGCTCACGGAGACGGTCTTCCCAGCGGATCATATCCACATAAGCCCTGACCATTCCCTTCCTAAGGGAGAAGCTGTGGAAGTCAAATTGATCCTCCTGCCAGGTTTCGAAAATGTTGAAAACCGAGTGGAACCGCTTCAGCGCAAGACCCAGCTTCTTCTGACGCAGGAATGCCTCGGCATCCTCCGTCAAGAACCAGACACACTGCATCTCATGCAGGTCACCCAATGTTCCTCCAACAGTCTCGTTACGGGTGAACTTGCTCATGAGATCCAGGCCCTTCTCATTTTCGTTGTTGCGAAGTTGATACTTGGCGGCCTTGGTGTTGATATATCGGTCCTTCTCATCCAAAAGTCGTGCCTTTTCCATTTCCTCTGCCGCCTTGACGGGGTTTCCATAGTGTTTCCAGACACGCGCCTTGGTCATTTGGTATTCGACAGCCTTCGGCGAAAGCTCGATGGCTTTGTCGACATTCTCCATAGCCTTAGGAAGGTTGCGGCTTAAGTGATAGTTGTAATGCTGGGCCAAAAAGTAGTAAGAGGAAGCCAAAAACTCATTGTTGGCCTCGGCGGAACCGTTCGCCTGCGAACCTGCCGAGCCGGAGACGTAGCCCTCTACCAAAGACTGCACGACGTCGCGCTTGGCGGAATTGGTATACAGGAGCTTGATGTTCGCGAACAAAGAGGGGACACCCTTCTTAAGCATTCGCTGCAGGTAGGTATCCACGGCTTGTTTGAAATCCTCCCCTTCTAAGAAGTCCAGAGGAATGCGACGAGCCGCATCACCGCGGGGATTCTTCTCAACCCACTCATCATACAAAGCCTTCAAAGCTTTGTGGTCGGTTTCTGGAATTCCTTTCGCCTGGATCAAGCCATTGTAATAGATTGAGTTCTCTGGGTTTCGATCCAGAAGCGCGGTGTAAGCTTCTTCAGCTTCGGGTTTGCGCCCAAGTCGTAACAAGTAGTCTGCCTTCAGTTCCATGACGGCGAGAACATCAGTGCACCGGTAACCGATTTTCTCCAAATGTTCCAGGGCTCGCTCCAGATCTCCAGATTCCGCAATGATTGTATTCTTATACAAACAAGCCTCGGAGTGTTCCATATCGGCAACGGGTGGGGTGTCCTTCAAAGTGTCCTCGTAGGTAGTCAAGACTTTCTCGGCCTCCGCCAAGTCCCCGGACAAATGATGAGCAATGGCCAGTGCAGTCCAATTCTGTCGAATGGCCGGGCGCACCTGAAGCATAGAAGTGCGACTCTGGATATATCCCTGGAAATCTCGCATCTGCATCTGAAGGAGCGCCAGGTCTCTCTGGATGGGCTGGGAATCCGGATCGAGTCGCAGGGCAAACCGGTAAGCCTTGATTGCTTCTTCATAGTTCTTCTCTTGTCGGTATAGCAGGCCGTACACGTGCCAGCAAATGTGCGACTTCATATCATTTCGTAGAGCTTCCTTCGCCAAGACGAAAGCCTCCTCCAACTGACCCAGATGACTCATGATCAGAGCCTTCATCGCTTGTGTATCGCCATGTTTGGGGTTCTTGCGAAGAACCTGGTCTGCCGTTTTAATGCCTATCGCGATGAAAACGTCGTTAGCCAAGGCTAGAGGATTGAGGGGGAGAAAGGGTGGGTAGGACCTTTCTTGTATTGCTTTTGCTCAAAGTTGCGAACCACTTGACGGAACAAGGACTGGTCCTTGGAGTTCAATGGTTGCGGCATGATGGGGCGATGCTGGGTTGAATTGACTTGTGCGAGTGAGGAATCGATGTGTGCGGGGAGCGGCGTCTCCGAGTCCGACTTTGGCAGAACCAACTGGGCCGATAAGATAGCTGTTACTGCTACGGATGTACCAACGACGAGCGAGGCTGAAGGAAATTTCAATTTCGTCGACAGCTCTGCATCTACGTCGATATGTGCAGTCTGGACGCAGAGAATAGAATATTCAATGCATTGCCCAAGAGCGGCGCTTTTGTGTAACCGGCGTTTGTTCTCGCGTAGGTTTTCCTTATAAAATTCTACTTTTTTTTTTGAAATGACGAATGACGCAGCCCTACCCACCACTCCTACTACTACCATGTATAGCAATAGCGTAATAATTAGTAGTCTCGAAAATTGATGAATATCTTACTCATGATGAGTCTATTGACATTGAATCATTTCGTTAAATACAGCCATGTTCATGAAGTAGGTATCTAGGTAGGAATCGCTATGTACAATGCAATGATAATTTAGTTAGTTACTAGTAAGTATACATTTAGAGGAAGAGAGAGTTTCCAACCATGAGACCCAAAGGAAGCAAGCAAGTTTCAAAGGCTTCCAAATACTCAAATCAGCAGACAAATGTTGATGAACTTATCCACCCTTTTCTAATGATTTATCGCTTGTTGCTATGGCGCCAGTTGTTGAGTGCATCCTCCCACGAGGCTGGATCACCACATCTCTCAGCCACCATACCCCAAGTCCTGGCCCGGATTATATCTTCCACTGTCCGCTGATTCCGCACTAAGTTGGCCAATGATTCTGTTCTAGCTTCACGGGGAAAGAAACGCGCCGAATATGGGTCTAGCCGTTCATTAACAACTCGCTCTCGATCCCTCGCAAATTCGGTCTCCCGCAAAATGAGGTCAGGGTCGTCGGGGTCTGGACTTGTCGCGACACCAGCACAGTATGTTAAAACATCCGAGCGAGTCTGCCATGATGGAAACAAAACGTTGTCTTTAAAGCCTTGGCAGCTTGTTGGATCAATAGGTTTCCTCGTGTTAGAATCGGTTTGGCGCACAGCGGTAGAGGATGGATCGAAGCCCTGACGAGCCGGCGTCATTAGCGCATTGAGATTTTGAGCTATTGAATCGTCGATGGTTGATCGAGAGAGACGTAGGAAGTCTAGACAAGAAGAGGCAAACGTTAGTTGCATGAAGCTCGTATAGCGTGCTGAGTATGCTAACCTCGAAGCAGTCTCTCGTTGAAACAAAACTGGGGGGTCAACGCCGGAGTTTCCGTCAATGTGGTTTGAGACATTTTCTCGCTGTCAATCCCTCCGCTTTCTCGATCGTCTTTCGTAGCCCAGAACCACGCCAGCTTGAACGAAGATGGGATGATCTGCGGTTATAGGCGGTTATGAAAGCCCGGAAGGACCGGTATCAGTTTAAATCTCGTATAATAGAGCGGTGTTCTATGTCACGATAGTCATATAAATGAACTTCGACATGGTATTTGTTCAGTGACCAACGCAAGATGGAAGAGCAACTCGCCGCAGTTCGACCATCGAATGAGCTTCCAAATCGGGACTAGTTGACATGGCTGATTAATACATCTGCGATATGAAATTAGTCATGTGATCTCGTGTCGCGTTTCAACAGGGTCGTGTCACGACGGCGAGACTGCACATACTTCTCTCGTACATACAGTACATACATACATTGCATTCACTTGTTCATAGACTGCATTTGAATTTCATCCAACACGACCCTCCTCCAATGCCTGAGTTAGCGGAGGTTGCACGTATCGTGCACTTTATTCGACAACACTTGGTTGGCAAGACGCTCTCCAAGGTGCAAGCCCAACATGATGATATCATTTACGGTAAAGTGGGCACCAGTGCGATCGAGTTTCAAAAGGCACTACAGGGTAAAAAGGTTACAGGTGCTGGACAACAAGGGAAATATTTCTGGATCACAATGTCTTCTCCACCGCATGCTGTGATGCATTTTGGGATGGCTGGCTGGATGAAGATCAAGGGTGCCGATACATACTATTACCGTTCAGATAAGCCTACAGACCAGGAGTGGCCACCAAAATATTGGAAATTTCTGTTGGAAACGAACGACGAACCAAAGACCGAGGCGGCTTTTGTCGATGCACGCAGGCTCAGTCGGATTCGTCTCGTCGACTGCCCTGCCGAGGAAATTCGAAAACATACTCCTCTCAAAGAGAATGGACCTGATCCTGTCGCGGATAAAGATGTTATGACAGAAACTTGGCTAGCAGAGAAGTTCAAGAGCAAGAGAGTGCCTATAAAAGCCCTTTTGCTCGACCAAGCAAATATTAGCGGAATCGGAAACTGGATGGGGTAAGTTAAAGTGATCATATTCGTTGCCTGTTCACCATAATTAACATGGTTCTTTACAGTGATGAAATTCTGTACCATGCCAAAATTCACCCTGAGCAATACAGTAATACGTTGTCCAGCGACCAGGTCAAAGAACTAAATAGTGCGATTCATTATGTCTGCACTGTTGCAATGGAAACCCTTGCAGATTCAGAAAAATTCCCCGATCATTGGCTTTTCAAGCATAGATGGGGGAAGGGCAAGAAGAATCAGTCGCAAGCGCTTCCGAATGGCGACAAAATTACATTCATTACGGTGGGCGGCAGAACAAGTGCAGTTGTTCCAGCAGTGCAGAAAAAAACCGGCACTGTTACTAAGAACACAGAAGATGAGATCCCGAACGGTAAGTCGAATACATCGAAACGGAAGCGAGCCTTGAAGCAAGAAGAGGATTCGGAGACGGAGAAGCCTCAGCCCGAGACAAAATCCCGTGGATCCAAGAGACAAAGTACCTCGGCTGTCAAGAAGGAAGAAGAAGAAGACGACAACGATGAAAAGGTTTCCCTGGGACGACGTCGGTCGACTCGTTCCAGGAAATGAAGGATCATATGAATCTTCTCATTATGGCTCATCTGTTGCTATATGGGGTTTGGGAGTGATCATCTTAGTCGCGAGTTATGCAATCGAAGAAGTGAAATCCATATGATGGTCACTGGGATTTCTATCAAGGTCTCATGGTACTTTTTCCATCCCTTGATTTTACTACAATCTACCTGGCAGTCCCCTATGCCGCGTTGACCAGCTCGAGACTGTTTACTTGAATATTGGGGGCTACTCACCACGACGAACTTTTTTTCATAATCCATGAGTAATTAATTTGAACATGAACTTGGCATGTAACCCTTCCAGAATAGAAAAATACACCAATACTGTACATTTGATCAGAGTGGGTCATATTCATTAATCAATAGCCTCAAATCAGTTGGAGGAAAAACATTGTCGCAGTTTGAGACTGGCGACTTAAACACCACGGCGGATCCCACTCTTCCCCGCCGGCCGATTTATTTCTCGAAGAAAGAAATGATCATCAATATGCAACGAGCCCGATTGGTCTATTAGTTATGTATATGGGACGTTTGGCGCGGCACAGATGGGTCTCCAATCCTTGTCAAACTTGTCCACCCAATGATTTACGAGCGCCATCGTTACCAAATGCATAGACGTGCAGCACCGTTGCTGGAGACCAACGGAGATATCTTCCGTCCCTCCTGTGGGTTTCAAAATTCCTCAAACTTGTCCACTGAGTTGCAGACAACCTTACATAGAAGTGCTCTCTTTGCCTTCACCATGCTTCCGGATAATGAAAAGATCGCAGTTGTGGGTGGCTTTCGAATTCTATCTTATCCTCCCTGGACCCGTTCTCATTTAACTCTAGGACCCTGATGTCTATGTCGAAAACCCAGGCACAGCGAATGACGATCAATCGTAAGATCCTATCTAGTATCTTCACTTATATCCGATTCAGCCAAACTTAAATCTGGCCACAGTGAAACTACTTCCGTTACGTCTTCAATCTATAAGGGGCTCATCGAGAATGGACGGCGGTAAGAGAGCAGTTTGAAACTTCAAAAAGCTATGCTGATCGTTTATTAGATATCAGACCATGAGAGAAAATGAATATTGGTGAGAAATCATAGGACTCGGATGAAGAATATAAGCAGACTACAATGGAAAGATCTAATTCCAATCCCACACTAGGAGCCCAGCGGACGAGTTACAATTCGAAAGCCTAGAAGCAGGGTATCATCCTCCCATAGGGGAAGGAGAGATAACGAGAGGAGAAGAGGCAATTTGATGCTAATGTTAATTCAACTAGTCATGCTGTTGCCATCATCTTAGAATCAGATCGCCCGAACCCGCTACTTCGATCGCCCATCGGGATTTCCCCAAAGGTATACATGCCAGGTGTGAAAGGAAGATAGTTACACACGAAATTGAGATTGATGCTGAAGCCTACTAGAATATTCTTGACATCGGAACCGGAAATGGTTTATGGGCCATGTACGTTCTATCAGTTGCGACAGGCATCTTGCGGGCATTTCACTAACATCAGTTTAGTGATACAGCAGACATGTACCCCGAGGGTAATCAACACGCCCTTATAAGACACTCGCGATTTCTTTGTTTCAAAAGCTAACTTTTCCGTAGCTACTGTTCGCGGTGTAGATCTTTTCCCTCCACCCGTCACTTGGATGCCCCCAAATTGCATCTTAGAAGTCGATGATGTCTTACGTGACTGGACTTGGCGCGAAAAATTTGATTTGATACACTTGCGAATCATGCTCGGAGCTTTCACAGCGGAGGAATGGGACGATGTCTACAAAAAGTGCTATGAGTAAGTTATTTGCTTAACTTTCAGCTTGGTGTCAACATGAATTCTCATTTATACCATATAGAAATTTAGAGCCGGGTGGCTGGATTGAACAACTCGAGCTCGACGCGCATCTGGAGTCTGACGATGATAGTATTCCCAAAGATAGCATGGCCGCAACTTGGGGAGAGACTACCTTTGGTTGTGCAGAAAGATCCGGTCGTCGAATCGACACTCTTAATACTATGAGGGACTCGATTGAACGAGCTGGATTTGTCGATATACACGAGAAGTTATACAAATGGCCCATTGGTGCTTGGGCCAGAGACAAACAACTCAAAGAAGCTGGTTCATTGAATTATCGCATGTGGTCAGCTGGATTGGAAGGATGGGGAATGTGGCTTCTGACGAAATTCGGCGCACCAACGCCATGGCCGCCAGAGCAAGTCCAAGCCTACGTTGGCAAGATACGGACCGAGTTGAAAAGTCCTCATGTTCATGCATATCAGCGGGCGTAAGTCATACCCAAACTTTCAGGCATGAGCGTGTTCTTAGTACTTATTTTTCAAACTTAAGACGACGTGTTTGGGCTAGAAAGCCCACTGCTTAGCGGCATCCCGAGCGTGTGCCACTCAAAGAACAAATCTCATCATATTTCCATAGGCTTGTCAGTATATGAACAGACAGGACCGACTGTTTCACCGATTGCAACAAATCAAAAAGGACTGGACTACTTTCGTCCTTGGGAATGTATGATGGGGCAAAATCAAACACTCGATTCGAAACCAGTACGAGACCACTAGGTTGATATCCGGATAAAATGTGCCTGAAATCTAATTAACGTTATGTGATGCTAATGATCTACCAAATTATTACTTTAAATAACGCGGGGCAGTAGGCCAACCCCTTGAAACTTGTGTTACATCCTAGACTGTGTACTAGACCCTTTCTTATAGACCGCCAAGCTATCTGGAGCTCTCATCCTGATACGCCCATTGATTCAGCCTGAATAGAGACGCAGCGATTCTTCACGGCTAATCTAGGGCATTCGGAACAATTAAATCAATGTCTATGGATAATAATGCGAGTGAGTATCTAAAACTGATCCATAAATTGGTAAAACTGGGAAATCTACTAGTTTAGTAGTATCGGTAGTGCCGTCGGTCAAAAGGAGCTTCTTCGTTCTATCAGCTGTGTTTCCTTCAGGATCTACTATGTATGTATATGTACCTTAGGTCAAACATTTACGAGTGTCGCGGTGGAGCTCGAAACATTTCTATAAATGATATTTGCTCTCCCTCTTCGAAAGACCCTTTCAATCTCCCAACCAAATAACAGAGCAATCTGACTTTTAGATTCACCGCTGACAGCTGTCAGATTATCTTTGCATTCTCTGAACCTTCTCCATCGACACAATGCTTTCCAGCCTACTTGCATTATCTCTTCTCGCGGGTGGAGCTTACTCTGCCGTTCCATTCCATGGTGGTGTAGCGAAACGCGCAGACTGCCCCAACGTCCATGTGTTTGGCGCACGAGAAACAAGTGTCTCCCCAGGCTACGGATCATCTAGCACAGTTGTCAATGCGATAACAAATTCCTATTCTGGTGCTACAGCAGAGGCTATCAATTACCCTGCATGTGGTGGTCAATCATCATGTGGAGGTGTGAGCTATTCGAGCTCGGTCACTCAGGGCGTCAAGGCTGTTGCATCAGCTGTCAATTCCTACAATTCGCAGTGCCCAGACACCCAGCTAGTCCTGGTTGGATACTCCCAGGTCGGTTCCTTCAATTGCACCAGAAGTAGCATATTCTAGATCGGATCAACTGACAACCCTCGATCATTTAGGGAGGCGAGATCATGGACGCTGCTTTATGTGGTGGTGGTATTCCTAACCAAGGCTACACAGATACGTCGGTTCTTCTTTCGTCTTCTGCCGTGAATATGGTCAAAGCAGCCATATTCATGGGAGATCCTCTTTTCAGGGCAGGCTTGCCATATGACGTTGGAACCTGCAGTGCAGGAGGCGTATGTTTCTTACACACTCTTTCTAGGTTCCAAAACTGATTGATGAATAGTTTGACCAGCGTCCCGCAGGATTTACCTGTCCATCTGCTAATAAGGTCCAATCTTACTGCGACGCCGCAGACCCCTACTGCTGTAATGGCAGTGATGCAGCAACTCATCAAGGCTATGGCACCGAGTACGGTACACAGGCTCTAGCCTTCATCAAGAGCAAAATCTCCGCCTAAATCCTGCTACGGGGAAAAGAATGGAAAAGGAGCGTTTCATTTGAAGTGAAAATAGTAAGCTTTGATATTCAATTATCTACTTCCATTGAATCGTACAAGAAAGATCTTCAGCCTAGCTCATAGTTCAAATGTATGGTTCTTATGCCGAAGCTGATAGTAGGTGGCTACATTCAAGTGGGAGATGAGGGTAAATTTGATAGAGATATGGATATTAACACGTTGAGTACGTCCTCAAGCTCTTGTATGGAGGAGGCTCCCCCGCCCCCCCCCCCCCCCCCCCCCCAGCCCATCCAGGCCGCTCGGTCCTCCCACCCGACACCTGCCC
>Ga0102593_1000758_pt1 | contig 43522 bp, 32 predicted proteins | sample AraplaCol_mMS_r2_2_FD_76862 | JGI IMG/M metagenome (GOLD analysis project Ga0102593, IMG submission 76862) | Arabidopsis root microbial communities from North Carolina, USA - plate scrape MF_Col_mMS_r2 (SPADES assembly) (version 2) | ecosystem: Host-associated > Plants > Roots > Endosphere... | reverse complement strand
CGATTCGATCTTGCGCGCGACGAGGTTCGAATCCGGGAGGTAGCCGACACGAATGCCACAGTCGAAACCCTCGCCCACAAGATCGACATAGCGGTCGTTGAAGCGAACGTGCACGTGCAGGGAGGGATGCTGTCTCCCGAACTCGGCAAGAGGCTTCGCCAGTTGTGCGGCAAACGACGCCGGCGCCGCAACGCGCAGCAGACCCTTCAGCTCGCCTTCGGGAGACATCTCTTCGCGGGCGGCGTCGATGGACGAACAGATGTCGGCGGCTCGGTCCCGGAACATTGTTCCCGCTTCCGTCAATGCGGCGCCGCGTGTCGAGCGCGTGAGCAACTGGACGCCGAGTTCATCCTCCAGTCTGAGAACACGCCGGCTGACGATCGACTTCGCCACGCCGAGCCGACGGGCCGCCGAGTTCACTCCGCCGGCGTCGGCGACCTCCACGAACGTCCTCAAATCGTCGATCTCCATGCCTCTCCTCCCTCCCTGATACTGCGACATCGAATAGCATTATCCGCGGCTACTGTGCCAGGGGAGGGGACAGTAATCTTGGGAGCGATGCGCGCCCTCAAGCGGCCGCCAGACTGCAATAGGAAGCGATCGCATGGAAACGAGAAAGATCAAGCCGGACAAGCGCAAGGGGGCATGGCAGCGAGGATGTACGACCGAAATCACCTACCCCCGACCGGCACGAGATGCCGACGGCGTTGGGAGCTGTACCATCGAGCGGATAGAGCGCTCCTGCTCGACGCCGGGCCACGTCGCTTCGATGCATGTGCATCGTGACGAAGAAATCCTCACCTGCATCCGCGCTGGAACGATCCTCCACATCGATAGCATGGGACACGAGGAGAAGCTTTGTCTCGGCCGGGTGATGCTGGTGGACGCCGGAGCGACCTTCTACCATGAGGAGCGCACGCTGGGACGCGATCCAGTGAACGGCTACCAGATCTATTTCCGTCCACGCCGTCACCGACTTGAACCTGCGGTGCAGTTCCTTGAACCTGGGTTACCTACGCTGAACGAATGGCGACTTCTCGCGTCGGAGGCCGGTACACCCTTAGTGCTTCGATCGCAGGCGGACGTCTACGACGGACGGTTCACAGCCGGGTCGCATCATTTCCCGATGGAAGGAACTGGTATGGCTCCGCGCATTCTGCTCGTCTTCGAGGGGACGTTGCGTGTCGGAGGCGAGCGGTTCCAGGCAGTCGACATTCTCGCTCTCGCCGCAGAAGACCGGACGTTTCAGATCGATGCCGCGGCCGATCTTCTGCTGATCCACGACAGAGCCAAGTTCCCGGCGACTTCTAGGCGCTGACCCGTGCCGTCCCGGTTTGAGGGACATCGCGTAGCAGGTTCGATGGCTAGTTTGGCCATGGGCGTTCGGGCACCTTCAAGGTGCGGACAACGAAGCGTCCACATCAACAAGGAGATCGAACATGAACACCGAACGCTACCTTCCTCTCGCCGGCCGCTTGCTGATCGGCCTTCCCTTTGCCTTCTTCGGCCTCGCCAAGGCTGCAACCTTCGCCAAGACTGTCGCTCTCGTCGAGATGGTCGGCATCCCCCTTCCACCGCTCCTCGGCGCCGTGGGCGCAATCACCCTCGAGGTTGGAGGCGGCCTGCTGCTCGCACTGGGTTACAAGGTCCGCCCAATCGCAGTTCTGCTCGCCATCTTCACGATGGTCACGGCCTACTACTTCCACAGCAACCTTGCCGACGAAAACACCATGGTGCATTTCTTCAAGAACGTCATGATGACCGGAGGCCTTCTTCAGGTCGCAGCCTTCGGAGCAGGCGCGCTCAGCCTCGACGCCTATTTCGCCAAGCGCAGCGGCGGGCATAGCAAGGTCGCATTTGCGGGCTGAAACGAGCACTTTTCCAGAACCTCGGTATCAGGAGCCGGACACGTGAAAGCGTCGTCCGGCTCCTGCCGTTCAGCTTTTTCACGACATGAGGGTGTCCCTGTTTGCGCGACAGCGAGTGCCAGTTTCGACGGCTAGTGCACGCCCATCCGACACGACATCTTTCCCTTGTCGAACACATCCGAAGCCACGGTGGCTTCGATCCAGAACAAGGAACATGACATGTCCATCTCCTCCAGCGCCAAGCCCAGGATCGCACTCATCATCGGCTCCACCCGCGCCGCGCGCTTCGCCGACGTTCCGGCGCAATGGATGCTGAAGCAGGCGCAAGCCCGCACCGATCTCGATGTCGAGCTTGTCGATCTCAGAGACTTCAACCTCCCGTTCTTCGACGAGGTCGCGTCCAGTGCGTGGGTGCCGAGCCAGAGCCCCGAGGCAGTCCGCTGGCAGCAGACGCTCGCCCTCTTCGACGGCTTCATCTTCGTCGTCGCCGAATACAACCACTCTCTGACCGGCGCCCTCAAGAACGCTCTCGACCAGGCCTACAAGGAATGGAACCACAAGCCGTTCACCGCGATCGGGTACGGTGGCGTCGGCGCGGCGCGCGCGATCGAGCACCTCCCGTGACATCACGGCGGCGATGTTCTCAAGCGCCGCCGCTCTCCGCTTCTCATTCAATGCCGAGGAAAAAATGACCGACATCCATTCCCCCTTCACGCTGGGCCGCATCCGGCTTCAGAACCGCTTCGTGATGGCGCCGATGACCCGTGCTCGCGCGAACGCCGACGGCACGCCGGGACCGCTAGCCGCCGAATACTACGGCCAGCGCGCCGGCGTCGGACTGACGATCACCGAGGGCACCCAGCCGTCGGATGACGGCCAGGGATATCCCATGACCCCCGGCATTTATACCGATGACCACGTCGCCGGGTGGAAGACTGTCAACGACTCGATCCACGCCCGCGGCGGCCACGTCTTTTACCAGCTTATGCACGCTGGCCGCATGTCCCACCCGGACAACACGCCGCATCACCGGCAAGGCGTCGCCCCGTCCGCCATCGCGCCGGGCGAGCAGATCTACACGCTTGGCGGCATGAAGGCCATTCCTGTACCGCGCGCGCTCAGCACCGAGGAGGTGAAGGCCACGGTGAAGCACTATGCATACGCCGCAAGGCGCGCCGTCGAATCCGGCGCGGACGGCGTCGAGATCCATGGCATCGCCTACCTGATCCACCAGTTCCTTGCGATCAGCGCAAACGAGCGCACCGATCTATATGGCGGATCGCTGGAGAACCGCGCCCGGTTCGCAATCGAGGTCGCCCAGGCCGTCGTCGCAGAGATCGGCGCCGACCGGACCGGGATCCGTCTGTCGCCCGGCTTTGGCGGGTTCGGCCTCAACCACGGTGACGAAGGTCCGGACCTCTTCCGTTATCTTGTCGGCGAACTGAACAAGCTCGGCCTCGCATATATTCACATCGTCCATTACGGCGACGACGGCATCCTGCACGACTTCCGAAGAATCTGGGATCAGGCTATTATCCTCAACCGGCCGGGTCGGCCGCGCGAGAAAATTGGAAAGGACGTCGCGTCGGGTCTCGCGGATCTCGAATCCTACGGTGCGATGGTGCTGGCAAATCCCGATTTCGTCGAGAGGATCGCATCGAACGCCCCGCTCAATACGGCGGATCACAGCGTGTTTTTCGGGGTCGGCGCGGACGGCCTGGCGTCGGGCTACACGGATTTCCCGACGCTGGATGATCGGGGAAGCGACAGAGACGACCGGTTCCAGGCGATGGTCCGACTGAAGATCCACGAGGGGAAGCTGGATAAGTTCAAGCGGATCGCCGAAGACAGCATTGCTCTCTCGCGGGAGAAGGACACCGGCACGATCCGCTATGACATCTTTCTCAACGACGACGAGACAGAGGCGGTCGTCTACGAAGAGTTCGTCAATCCTGATGGTCGTCTGCAGCATCTTCAGAATCTTGGCGACAACGTCACCGCCATGCTCGCCATCACTGATATGCAGGCCGAGGTCTGGTCCCATTCGGACGAGAAATTACGCGCGTCCACGAAGGGGTATAACGCCTCGTTCCTGAAGCCTTTCCTGCGAATGCGAAACTAGCCGTGGCATATTGGCGCCGGCCTACTCGCGCCGACATGAACGCAAGCGGCCAAAAGCAACCCACCTTCCCGGATGGAAGCCGAGCCTCGGGAAGAGGCGATCACCGCGACCGCCGAAAGTCTTGTTCGCTTAAAGTTAGTTGGCTGAGCGATTCACCCTCGCATTCAATCCATTACTAACGACATCGTCACCTTGGCGCCAATCATCCGCACGTGCCGCAAGTTCGAGTCCCCTCAAGGCCTGGGACCGAAGAATTTGCGAATGCAACTAATCCGATTGATCCGTTTTCGCCGACTCCGACGTTGAAATCGTCTCGCAAAAGTCCCGCCGCTACGGAGATGAGTATATCGAGTCCGCTGCGAAGCCGCCGCACCCTGGCCGGCTACTCGGCTGCTTGACGCAACGGATATTCTGCCGGGTGGTCAGTAGGCGCGATGAACTCGAACTCGTCAGGGATGCTTGGGATGCACAAAGCCCGGCGACTGTTGTGTCTTTAATAGTACTTCTCAGGCCACCGTCTCGCAGCCTCCACCCTGTCCATACTTTTGCATGGAGGGATTACCGAACCGTTCGCAATGGCCTTGATGTCTGACTGCGTTACGGCAGGCCGTTTTTTATAATCCAGATCGGGCCACAATTCTACTTTCTGCGCATAACTAGCTGACAGATCATACAATCGGTCGATGGGGTCGCAGAGCGTAACACCAAAGGGAACAGCTTCGGATAGAATCTGAGGGTCGGTCTTATTTGGGTCGATAATTTGAAACTGAACCTTTGGAGGACGGTCGGCCCACGCCCAGTTACTCTGGTCGATGTGGATATCGATTTCATTTGCCGTGAAAATTTGATCGAAGCTTAAGGTGGCGTCGGTCAGGTTGTTTCGTTCGAGTTGGGGTGTGCGGCTGAAAAGAAGAGTTGAGCCTCGGATGTCATTGTGAAGCAGAATTGGTGGGCCAGAGGAGAAGACAAATTGGGAGCGCCGTAGCGACGAGTTTTCGAAGATCGCGCCATCAAAATTGTCACCGAAGTACAAAAAGTTGTCGGCTTGCGCCCTTAGCAAAGTGCTACCTTGGAGGTTGGGGAATCCAGGTGTGATGCCTTTGTCTTCCGGCTGTTGAGAGCCCAAGGCGATGCGGAATACTGCGAGGTCGAGCCCCGTATAGACTGGCGATACTACGCAGTCGCTTTTGTCACGATCCCAGGCTCCGGTCGTCTCACAGCCAAGATCGGTTCCAGAGATTATACGTCCGCGCTGAGCAAGGAACGAGAGCGCCTCCGCTTTTCCGGTGTCGCCGCCATATGGGGCAAAAATCCTTGCCCATGCACGCTCAACTCGCGCCTCGTCGCGCTCCAGTCTTTCCCCGCGCCTATCATCGAGATCAACAAGCAGTTGGTAGATCGTGAAACCGGCCACGAGGGCGGCCACAATCTTTATCGCCGCGCTGTTCTGAATCAACTCGACCGGTCGTCTCAACGATTCGTCAAGCGATGCAAATATCTGCAGGTAGCGTGTATGCCGCTTTTCCAATTTTTCGGATAACGGAGGGCTCGCAGAGGCGCCTGCAGCGTTCGTGTGGGTTTCAGCGTCTGGAAATTGCATAAAACCGCGTCTCCAAGATTCCGTCACCGGTCCGCCGCGCCAGTATCATATGCGCCATAGCTGCCACTCTAAAGCCGGCAGGAGCGCGCTGACAAGAGGCCACAACAGTCCCATAATGCAGATCTCTAGGTTTTGTTTGCGACTTACTTCGGCGGGCATGGTCAAGTCGTCGGTTGTAGTGAGGCAGGCAAGCCGGATTTAGTGGGAGGGAATCGTAAGATTCCTTCCTCGTACGTATCTGCCGGGTCTCAAGGCGTATGTCCTAGCGCATGCCAAAGGTCTCAGGGCTGGCGCCAATGACATCAGGCCCGGACTTCTTTTCCTCCAAACACACAGGGAGGAAACTAGTCCAAATGGGTTCTTAAAATTGTAGTCGCAGCGAGAACCATAATTTAGCTGGTCACGCTCATGATCTCTGCAATCTACGAGGGAAAGCGTGCTGTCAGATATAGAAGTAACTTATTTTCGCAGCCGAATTCAGGACGTCCTTGACGAGGGGCGTGTCTCCGATTGGCAGCGCGGCTTCCTGATGGACATGAGGCAGAAGATCGAGCGATACGGGGCGCGGACACGTTTCAGCGAAAAGCAGCTCGCGACCTTGAGGCGTCTCACAGTTATCAAAGGTGATGGCGATCTAGGGCTGCCTGCGAGTAAGGCTTCGCAGTGCCCGCGCTATCGACAAAGACCGCGATATTGGGGCCTCAGACGAAACGAGCAAAAGCTCCTGATCATCGCTGCAGTACTGGTCGTATTGATGTTGGCTGCGGCCGTGCAGCAGGTCGAAAGCTATGTACGCGGGTGGTTTCCTGCAACATCGACCTTAGAAGCCAGGGTTTTTTCCGTGACGGATGGCGATACGATCAGAATGGACGACGGCACGCGGGTTCGCCTGGTAGGTTTCAATACGCCGGAGAAATTTGAACCGCGCTGTGATCGCGAGAAGGAGCTTGGCATTCGTGCGAGCAAACGCCTTGTCGAAATCGTCTCGTCTGGACAATCGACGGTCACCAAGGTTGCCTGCTCCTGCAAAGCCGGGACAGAAGGGACAGATCGGTGCAACTACGGCCGGAGCTGCGGCGTCTTGAAAGTTGATGGCAAAGATGTCGGCCAAACATTGATCTCGGAAGGCCTTGCCGTGCCCTTCACGTGTGGGCCCACCGGCTGCCCTCCGACCCCTCGACCATGGTGTGGTTGACGGCACGCGAAGACAAGATGCTGTTTCTACTTGAGGGCGTTCTTAATGCCCGCAAAATAGATTGCCACAGGAAAGTTCTGAACCGGATATTATAATTGAAGCCTGTGATCGCGTTGACGGTGGCACTTTCACTTTTTTCCTCGACCGCATCAGCAACCTGGTTGGCCGGTCAGGAGAAATAGGCTGCTTGCTGCGCGATCAGCCTCAATTTCCTCTCTATGGCTCCGAAGCGTTGATCTAAAATCATGCTCCAAAAGGTGCCCCAACTCATGCAAAGCTAGGAACAGGTCCGCGCCGATGATCAACGGCGCATACTCCGCCTTTAAACGGTCTCCGAGCAATTTGTTGTTCCAGTGGCTACGATGTCATGTGGGCGGGTCCGATAGTTCCGTTTCGGGTGGCGACGGGAACGACATTTTGAAAGGCAAGTAGGGTTCGAGCATTCTGTGCGGACCGGGCGACGAGGTAATCGCGGGAAGCTACCGAACGACCATATCAGGTGGAGCTATTAACGCCTATGTCGATGCCGGCTGTCGCGGCATCGCAAATGGCGACGCAGGCGATGACGAGATATACGGTGAACGCCGTGAGATCACCGGGCCTTTTACAAAACGAACCTAGAGCAAGAACTCATCTTTCTCGCGGGTATGTCGGAAATATTTCACTTGAAATTGCAAAAACAACTCTTAATGTGCGTGCGGGGCGTCGATTTCGACTGATTGCAACTTTTTGTACGGCTGGGGGTAATATGGACGGCGCTGTAGGTGCTGAGCCCGTGAATCAATTGAAGGGGCAGATTTCCGAAGAAACCAGAAAGAAGCTGGCAGGCGCCAAGGCCGCCCTTCAATCGACGTTCGGTCAAGTGGTGCTGGCCATGAGTTCGGTGCCGCGTTACCGGAGCCAGATGATTTCTGATCTGTCGCATCTCGTGATCGATCCCCTAATCAACGACCGCATTGCGATTGCGACGCCTAAGGCGTCAAGCGGCATCGAGCCGCCGGCGATTGCCATTTGGGCGACTGTCAACTCGGACGTCGATGCGCGAATTTCTGAGCAGACAAAAGCAGGCGTTTTTCCGATCCGGTTGAAGCCGGAAGACTGGAAGAGCGGTGAGGTCGTCTGGCTACTGGATGTGATCGCTCCGACACGCGAGCTTGCGACAATGGTGCTGACACAGTTCCATCAGGTTGCCATGCGGTACAGTATAAAGATCCACCCCATGGTCGCGCATCTCGTTGATCCTGAGGTTCTTTCCAAGTTGTCGACGACAGGTTCGTCCCCGTCCAACGCAGTTGGTGACGAACCAAGCAAGCACCTGAGCTGACGCCTCGCTTGAGGCGTCAGCCACCGTTTCCCTCAGTTTGCGTGAGACAGGCATGTCGATCCGGCATGGCGTAGCTATCGTATTGGTATGTTTAAACGTTACCGGCATAGCACCGTTTAGGGGCGAATCTGCATCGGGACGGAGAGATCGGTCCCGCATGCGCCGAACGTCAATGCGTCCTCGCATGATATTTCTAGGATCGGTTCTGTTTCCCGTTGTCTTGGCGGGCTGCGATGTCCTGGGTTTTCATACCTGGCATTGGAACCAGAAGGTGATGGTCATCGTCGAAACGCCTGATGGCGTGCGCACAGGCTCGTCCGTACAAGCTGTGGTCTGGCACGAAAGTCCATCCTGGGCGCACCTAGGTGACAGCGGCGGCTGGTTCAGTAGCGAGTTGCATGGCGAAGCGGCTGTTGTTGAGGTCGCTTCGAATAAGTATCTATTCGCGCTCCTGAAAACATACGACGACCCCGCAGGAAACAAGGTATTTCGCCCAGCGAAAACGAAGCCGCAATTAGCAACCGGGGATCGCCGGAGCGAAATCCGGGCTGAAAATGACGCGATCGAGTCGTCGCGGGAAACGCACGAGATCCCCAAATCAGCCTTCCCAACATTGGTGACTTTCGAAACGCTTTCGGACCCGTCGACCGCCAGGCAAATTGATCCGGAGAACCTCGAGGGCGAGTTCGGCAAGGGCTATCGGCTCAAATCCATCCAGTTAACCATCACTACGGAACCGCAGACCTCTGGCAGACTACATCAGGTCCTCGGGTCAGACTTCTTCCAAAAATGGGTCGCGCAGTTCAACGCGACGATCAAGGACGCCACCGCGTTCAGCAAACGCCCTTTCGCGTTCCGGCTAGAACAAAACGATTTCATAAGTGGAGGATAATGCAATGTCTGTTTCGAGCGAACTGATGATGGCGATCCTTTCGATGGATGCCTACAACCGCGGTTACGGGGCTGGTACCGCACTTGATCAAAATGCGTCTCGAATTGGAGATGCCATCATTGATCGTGATTCTTCGATCCTCGGCGCAGATGGAGACATTCGGCGCGATATTTCGGCCGGTTTCTATGGGATCGCCTATGAGTGGAATGGTGCGACAGTAATTTCCTACAGAGGCACCAACGCCGAAACCGCTGCAAATTTCACGACCGATGCGTTGAACGGCTATTTCGTGGGTGCGGGATATCCCCAAAATAACCAGGCTTATCTCGCTGCTGATTTCTTTCAGGCTATCACGGGCACCACAGATCTGGACCCATCGTCTGCCCATGTGCTGCTAACTGGCCATTCCCTGGGCGGAGGGCTCGCCGGCTTTATAGCGTCGATCTATGGTCAGGAAGCCGTCATCTTCGACAATATGACGTTCGAGCATGCGGCGGCCACCGCCTACACTCTTGCGTCAAGCTGGGATCCACTCTCAGGTATCGAGAATTCACTCTCCGAAATAGTCTGGGGAGACTTTTATAATGGCTATGATCCTCATCAGCCGCTGATCGGCGAAAATATCGAAGCATATGCAACTGCAAACGAGCTGTTGACTCCCTTGCGGGCGCTATTTTCGCAGCAGACGCCTGTTACCACGCTCGATAGCCACTGGATCGAGCTCAGCATAACGCATCTTGTAAACCTGCACAGTCAGGCTCTGCTTGTCAGCCTCCAGTTTGCAAAAGAGTCGGGTCACATTTCATGGACATCGATCGGAGCTACGCTTTGGGCAGCGCTTTTTGACCAAAAGCTGGGAGCAGCGGCCGGCTTCGATGATCTGGAAGGCACCTCCAACGCATCTTCGAAACTGCTAACCGCCATAGCCTACTCGGCATTGAACAGCGGTTCCTCAGGGGCGGACGCAAATTACGGTTATGTGTTTGGCAACACCGCGATCAGATCGCTATTCGACGATGCCGACGCGCTTGGTTGGCTCGTTACCACCGGTAAAGCAACCGATATCGTCGAAGATGCCATTCCCGGACTGACGGAGGCGCTGATCCAATTCGCCGGCTTGATGGCGATCCGGAAAATCAATTACCACCAGTACCAGGACGACCCCAACGCCGTATACCACCCGGAGAAAGGCATCATCGGTCTCTTCGATAGTAACGGGGCGGAAGTGGCCGGCGGCGATGGCGCGCAGCTGCTGACAGTCAACGTGTCGCAGGATCTGTGGGGGCTTGGCAAATCCTCGACCGAGGACGATTTTATCAAGATCGTTGGCATTCAGACCATCCTGGAAAGCCTTTTCGAAAAAGGCCTTGGAATGGTGGATGAGACGCTGATCTCGCGCGCGATGCAGGAACTTTATAATGATCCTAGCGCCGATGATTTTTCAGTGCCGAAAGCAATCGGCTCGCTCGCATTTTCGCTTTCCGACAATGCATTGATTCAGACCCTCGGCGATACCGCAGACGGCTATGACCGGTATCATGCCGGGCTTTTCGCAGCGACGGATGGCGACGACCAGATCACCGGCAGCGACGAGAACAACATCATTGCAGGCGGCGATGGCGACGATACCCTGACCGGCCACCTCGGTCGTGATCTGCTTGTCGGTGGCAACGGGTCCGACACTTTCGTCGATTCCGTCACGGTTGCAGATCACCAGACCGGCCGACAGAACGAGAACGATGTCTATATTGGCGGCAATGAGAGTGTCGGCGGCCTTCTTACGGACTTCCTCGAATGGCTGGTCGGAGCGACCGAAACCGATACGGTGCGCTATACCGTCGACAATCTGACCGAAGACAATCCCGACACGCCCGCTGACGAGAGTGCGCTTCAACAGGAGGGCGTCAGGGTCACAGACCTCGAGGTCAACCCCAATTTCGGTGGCATCGAAGCACTCGAAGTCACCGTCGAGGACATTGCCACCGGCAAGGCCGGTACCGACATTCTCGTATCGATCGACAAGATCGAGCTCTCCGACCGCGCCGACGAGTTGATCGTCACGGATACAGGTCTCGATGCGCCTATCCTCATCGACATGGGCAAGTCCGGACGCATTCAGTCCGAGCTGCCTGCCGGAGAGACGCGTAGCCCCAACGCCTTCGTCGAAAAGGTCGACGTCGTCGACTATTCGGGCCTGTCGCACGGCATCAACTATCTGAACGGTGTGACCTCAAACCACGACGACGTCGATACGCTTGATAACGTTTTCCAATGGCAGGGCTACGATCAGGAACTGAAGACCATCGTGGACTATTTTGCCAATGGCGCGCTCGGCTACAACAACGCGTTGCACGTAAAGGGCGCCGACCAGGTCAAGCTCAGCGATCACGACGACGTTTTGATCAGCGCGGATTTCGGTTCGCTCATCACGACCGGTGAAGGTCAGGACAAAATCTGGTTTGCCAATGGCATCGGGGTGACCGATCTCAGCAGCGAAGACCGGATCGCGCTCGGCGGTGTCCTGACGCTTTATGGTGGTCTTAAGAACGAAGCGTCCGAAGATCCCTACGCATGGGGTCCCTATGGTACCTCCTACGGCCTGAACGCCGAAGGCGAGCTCGTCATCCGCAATGCCTTCTGGCATGTGAGCAATCCGGACGGCTCGCCGTCCGATGACGTCGCCACGATGTATGTCCTGAACTGGAAGGACCGCACGACTGCGGGACCGGGCGGCGAGGGCGAGGTTGGTCCGGGCGGCATCTTCCTGGCCGAATACCACATGTCGTTCATCCGGTTCCGCGACATCACCCAGGATCTCATCGGCGTGGCCTCAGTGCTTGGTGAGGGCGCCTTCGATATCCTCGGCCTGATGATCAAGACGCTCACGGGTCATTACTGGGGCGGACAGGATCCGCTGGTGCTCGATCTCGACGGCGACGGCATCGAGCTTACGGCCCTCGATCGCTCGAAGTCCAAGCTCGATCTCGATAATGACCTCTACGCGGAGTCTTCCGGCTTCGTCGGCAAGGATGACGGCATTCTTGTTCGCGACCTGAATGGCGATGGCCAAATTGTCGGTTCCGATGAGATGTTCGGTAGCGCGACGATGTCCGGATTGGCGGCGCTTGCGCTTCTCGACGGTAATCATGACGGCAAGGTCGATGCTAGCGATAATGCTCTGGCTGACTTCAATGGCGACGGTGCGATCACCTCGGCCGACACGTTCTCGTCCCTGCTTATCTGGCAGGATTCCAACGAGAACCACCGCACTGACGCCGGCGAACTGAAGACCGCAACCGAGCGCGGCATTGTTTCGATCAATGTGACACCGAACACGGGAACGACCTCCCAGACTGTCAACGGCAACACGATCACAAGCACTGCCGGTTATACGCTTGCCGACGGGACTGTGCGCACGATCGCAGATGTGCTGCTCAAGCTCGACAACCAGAACACCTCCTATGTTGGCCCGCCCATTCAAGTTTCGCATTCGGTCCTCGATCTAGCCGACCTGCGGGGACGCGGCACCCTCGTTTCCCTGCGCGAGGCAATGAGCGTTCTGCCGACGGCCGAAGCGGCCGTGCGCGCGGCGGTCCAGACGCTCAATTCGCCGGTCCTGTCAGAGTTGCGCGAGGCGATCCGGCCGGTTCTCACCGCCTGGGCCGAGGGCTCGCCGATCAAGATCGGCGCCAATATCATCACCGGTGCAGGCGGCCTGACGGCCTATGACGACCTTGCCATCGTTCGCAAGGACGGCAATGTCGTCGATTATGCCTGGGGCGTTTCCTCGTCGGGCGACAGCACATCCGATATTCCGGGAATTCGAATGGCCTCCGGCGTCATCGTCTCCAGTAGTGATGGCACATCCGGTCGAGGCGAGTTCTCTGATCTGTTGTCGCAATGGACCGGCGGCGGGTCGTCAATTGTTGTGACGACCGGGACCGAACTCCACAATGGCGTTTCGGTTTCCTATCTCGACTATCGCAACGGCGACGACTATCTGCGCATCTATAACTATCAGAAAGCAAGCTGGAGCAGCAGTCTTGTCTCATCGGCGGACCACACGCTCGCAGGCGGCATTGTCATCGAAACGGTCGCGGGAACCGACTTCTCCTTCTATGAGCGGCTGATCGGAGAATCGCTACAGGCCTTCTTTGTAGCGCCTAGTTCCGCGAGCGATGGCTACAAAGCGGTGGCCGCCTTCCTCGACAAGATGGACGACGCCCTCAATCTCTTTGCCGTTCGCCTTGCCGTACAGAGCGGGCCGCTTGCGCATTATTTCGAGAGCATCGATTACAATGCCCAGAGCGACGGCTTTACCTCCAGGAGCGGGACGCAGATCGCGTCCGTCTTCACAGCGCTTCTCGCCGACGCGGAGCAGAGCAGCAATGCCGTGTCGTGGTTGACGGAGTGGAAGCCATTCTTCGACGTCTTCCTGTCGGATTATTCCCGCGGCTCCGCATCTCAGAAGAACACATACGCATTCCTGACCCAGAATATGCTGAACGCGGTCGAGCAGCACGCCGGCGGTATCTCGGTCGTCGATTTCGCGCACGCGTTCGGGATGGCGCAGGATCTGTTCTTCACCGGTACCGGTGAAGTCAACGGCAGCGGACAGGACGATATCCTGATCGTTGATGGCGGCGAGACCGTCGTTCGCGGCGGCGCGGGTTCCGACAGCTATATCATCGGCAAAAGCTTCGGCTCGACCGAGATCTTCGACGATGATGGCCTCGGCGGTAGCGTCGACACGATCCGCTTCTCCGCGCACAATGCCGGCGACATCATCGCCTCGCGCGATGGCATCGACCTTTTGCTGACCGACAAGATTACCGGCGCGGTGTTGCGCATCACCAACGAATTCGAAGGGCGCTGGCCCGGCTCGATGATCGGCGACGCCTCGCGCGATTACGGCGTCAACCAGATCGTCTTCAAAGACGGCTCGGTCTGGACGAAGGTCGAGATTGCCGAAGCGGTCTCGAAGATCGATGACGCCTCGACCCATATCATCGGCACGGCCGATATCGACGTGCTCGAAGGCGGCAAGGGCGACGACCTGCTCGAGGGCGGCGGCGATACCGACATCTATCGCTTCGGCCGCGGCGACGGCAAGGATATCGTCCACGACTACGAGGACAACGCCTTCCGCAACGATCAGGACATGCTGCAGTTCCTCGACGGAATCCGCACCGGCGACCTGATCTTCCAGCGCGACGGCGCCTCGAGCGACCTTGTGATCCGATTCAAGGACAACCCGCTCGACCAGATTATCATCCAGGGCCAGTTCGCCGCGACCTATACGGGCGTCTACGGCACCTGGTACATGAGCCGTATCGATCTCTTCACCTTCGACAACGGCACCAGCCTGACCAGCGATCAGGTCGCAAATCTCGTCCTGAAGGCCTATTCGACCGATGGCAACGACCAGCTCTACGGCATGGAGCGCGAGGACATATTGCGCGCCGGCAAGGGTGACGATTTCATATCCGGCGGCAACCAGAACGACACCTATCTCTATGCCCTTGGCGACGGCCACGACATCATCCAGGACGGCATGACCAACATCCTGTCCGGAACCTTCGACGTCTTGCGCTTCGGCGCCGGCATTAACCGCAACGATATCAGCTTCGGCAGGGTGGACGGCGAGCGCAACTCCATTGTCATCTACGTCAATGGCGGCCAAGGCAGCATTACGCTTCGAAACGAATTCTCCTACGCCGCCTCGGGCGTGTTTGGGGACATCTATTTCGATCGGATCGAGAGCATTGAGTTTACCTCTGGCGACCAAAGCATGGCGTGGTATGAGCTTGCAACGACGGTTATCGCCGGCCAGAAGACCGATGGCGCCGATATCATCGACGGCTTCGATCTCGATGACGTGCTCGATGGCGGAGCAGGCAACGACATCCTCTACGGCAATAACGGCAACGATACCTATGTGTGGGGTCGCGGCTACGGCAACGACCAGATCCAGGAGCGCGGAGCCGGTGCTCTGAACGGCGGCGACTTCGACAAGATCATCTTTCATGACACCGTCACTGCCAATGACATCGTCCTTTCGCGCACACCCGGAACGAGCGATATTATTATCACGCTGAAGGACACCGGCGAGACCCTGACGCTGATCGGTCAGGTTTCCTACAATGCCATCAACTACCGGCCCGACCAGGTCGACGAGATCCATTTCTCGGATGGGGCGATCTGGGATGCATCCGACATCCGTGCTCATTACCTGCTCGACGCAAAAACCGATGGCGACGATCACATCTACGGTTTCTGGACGAGCAACACGCTCGACGGGGGCGCCGGCAACGATATCCTCGAAGGCGGCGACGGATCCGACACCTATGTGTTCGGCTATGGCTACGGGCATGACGAAATTCGTGAAACCTACGGGATCGTCACCTATGCCGACGACGATGCGGTTCAGTTTGCCGCAGGCATTGATATCGACGATGTCACATTCCAACGATCAGGCGAATACGACCTCCTGATCTCGCTCGCCGGTTCGAGCGACACGCTTCTGATCACCGCTGAATTCTATGTTGGTGTTTGGGACATGAACGATGTCGAACGTTTCATTTTTGCCAATGGCACGCAGTTGACGAGAGAACAGGTCAGCCAGCGCATCATCACGCAGCAAATCACGTCCGGCAACGACACGATCAATGGCTTCGATATGGACGACACGATCGATGGCGGAGATGGCAACGACGCGATCACTGCCAGAGGCGGCGCGGACGTCATATCCGGCGGGCGAGGCAATGATACGATTGATGGGGGAGGCGGCTCCGATACCTATCGCTACAGCCGGGGCGACGGTCAGGACACCATCATCGACGGCGACTGGAGCGGCAGCGGCGATCGGCTCGTCTTTACCGACGTCAGTTCGACAGAGATTTCCCTCGTGCGCAATGGCAACAGTTTGCTGATCGTCATCGCCGAGTCAGCGCCGGGTATCGGTGATGGCGGATCCGTGCTGCTGAAGGATACGATCGACGGCTTCTACGAGCGTGGCATCGAACTGATCTCGTTTGCCGACGGCGTCTCCTGGTCTCGCGATGTCTTCGTGGCCAAGGTCATCAATCAGCAGGGCACGCCCGGAAACGACACTATCAGCGGCTCGAATACGGTCGATACAATTGCCGGCGGCAAGGGTGATGACACAATCAACGGCGGTGGTGGCAGCGACACCTACGTCTATGCCCGCGGCGACGGCAACGATACGATGTTCGACGGCGACTGGAGCGGATCCGGCGACCGGCTGCTGTTTGTCGATATCAACCCGGGCAACGTCTCGCTTGTGCGCCAGGGCAACAGCGTCAAGATTCTGATCGGCGAAAGCGCGCCGGGAGCAGGCGACAGCGGGTCGATCCTGTTGCAGGATACACTCGACGGCTTTTACGAGAAGGGCTTCGAGACCATTCAGTTTGCCGACGGCACAAAGTGGACGAATGCGCAGGTCCGCCAGATGGTGATAGACCAGGCGGCGACCATCGGCGACGATACAATCAACGGCACCGGCCAGGGTGATATCCTCCGCGGCGGCGCCGGTAACGATACGCTGAATGGTGGCGGCGGAAGCGATGCCTATGTCTACGCGCGCGGCGACGGCAATGACACAATGTTCGACGGCGACTGGAGCGGAACCGGGGACCAGATCCGCTTCGTCGATATCAATCCGAACGAGGTAACCCTTGTTCGTCAGGGCAATGACCTGAAGATCCTCATCAGAGAAAGCGTTGCGGGCGCCGGCGATGCCGGGTCGATCCTGTTCCAGGACACGTTGAATGGCTATTACGAAAAGGGATACGAGACCATCCGGTTTGCCGATGGCACGCAATGGACGAATGTCCAGGTGCGCCAGATGCTGGTCAATCAGCAGGCCACCGACGGCAATGACAATATCGTCGGGTTCGGTCAAGGCGATGTGCTTGCCGGTGGACACGGCGATGACACGCTGACGGGAGGCGAGGGCAACGATCTCTACGTCTGGGCGCGCGGCGACGGCAATGACACTATCGTGGAGGGAAACTGGTCCGGGGGCGACCGACTGCAACTTTCGAACGTCAACCCGCAGGACGTTACCTACCTGCGCAATGGCAATGATATCGTCATCGTCATTGCCGAAAGCGCGCCCGGCGCAGGCGATGGGGGCGCGATTTCGCTGCCCTATTTCCTGGACGGCTATTACGAGCGCGGCGTCGAAAGTGTTCTCTTCGCAGACGGTACGATCTACACGCGCACCGAAATCCTGCCGCTGCTACCGATCATTCCTGCAACCACCGGCAATGACAGCATCGATGGTTCGAATGGCGCCGACATATTCGAGGGAGGCCGCGGCAACGATGTGCTGAACGGTCTTGGCGGCAACGACACCTATCGCTACGCGCGTGGCGATGGTGCCGATACTGTTATCGAGGGCAGCGCTGGCGGTACCGATGACCGGCTGGTGTTTACCAACATCAATTCCGCCGAGGTCTCGTTGTCGCGCAACGGCACCGATCTGATTATCACGATCCCGAAGAGCAGCCCGACCGCCAATGACGGCGGTAGCGTGGTCATCAGTGCCGCGCTGGATGGCGATCAGGGAGGCGTCGAAAAGGTTGTCTTTGCCGATGCGGTCGAGTGGACGAAAAACGATATCAGGGTGAAGCTGCTCGCTGCCGTCAGCACCGCCGGCAACGATACCATCACTGGCTTTGGCAGCACCGACGATATAACCGGAGGTCTCGGCAACGATACGATCAACGGTGCCGGCGGTAACGACAGCTATCATTATGCCCGCGGCGACGGCAACGACCTCATCACCGAGGCAGCCGCAAATGGCATGGCTGACGCGATTGTCTTCAGCGGAATCGTTGCGAGTGACGTGAACTGGAGCCGCAGCGGGAGTGATCTCGTGCTGACAATCGCTCCGACTGCCACAGGTGGCGCGGACGGTTCGACGATCATTCTCAAGGGCGCGCTGGATGCAAATGCCGAGCAGGGGATCGAGCGGTTCGTATTCGCCGACGGAACGGTCTCTACGATCGTCGATTTCGCCTCGAAGATCATCAACGTGGCCGGCACCACCGCGGCGGAAACGGTAAGCGGCACCAACGGCTCCGACATCATTCGCGCAAATGTCGGCAACGACGTTATCAACGGGGGCGGTGGCAACGATATCTACCTCTACGAACGCGGTGACGGCAGCGACACGATCAACGACTATGACAGCGGCGGCGACAATGACCGCCTTATTCTCACGGATATAAATGCACCTGGCGTGATGCTGGTGCGCAATGGTATCGATCTATCACTCGTTATCGCACCGACAGTGCCGGGCGGCGCCGATGGCGGAACCATCCTCATCAAATACGCACTCGATGAGTATTATGCGCGCGGGCTTGAGCAGATTGTCTTTGCCGATGGCACGACGTGGTCGAGAGCGGACCTGCGCAATATGGTTCTGCAGCAGGCCGTAACCGCCGGCAACGACGTCATCGACGGCTTCAATATCGCCGACACGATCCGCGGCGGCAAGGGCGACGACAGCCTGAACGGCCAAGCCAACAACGACACCTACCTCTACGCTCGCGGGGACGGCAACGACACGATCACCGAATGGGATAGTGCGGGCGACGATGATCGTCTGGTATTCACCAACATCACCGCGAGCGATGTGACCTTGGTGCGCACCGGCATCGACCTGAAACTGGTGATCGCCGAGAGCGCGACAGGCGCTGGCGACGCCGGGTCGATCCTCATGAAGAACATGCTCGACGAGTATTACGCGCGGGGCGTCGACAAGGTGGTCTTTGCCGACGGCACGGCCTGGACGCGGGCAGACTTCCGCACGAAGGTGCTGGAACAGGCTGCGACCGCCGGCAATGACGTGATCGACGGCTTCAACGTCGCCGATACGATCCGCGGCGGCAAGGGTGACGACAGCCTCAACGGTCAAGCCAATAATGATACCTACCTTTACGCCCGCGGTGACGGCAATGACACGATCACCGAATGGGACAGTGCGGGTGACGATGATCGTCTGGTATTCACCAACATCAATGCGGGCGACGTGACTCTGGTGCGCACCGGCATCGACCTGAAGCTGATGATTGCCGAGAGTGCGGCGGGCGCCGGCGATGTCGGGTCGATCCTGCTGAAGAACATGCTCGACGACTATTATGCGCGCGGTGTCGACAAGGTGGTTTTTGCCGACGGCACGGCCTGGACGCGCGCGGACTTCCGCGCGAAAGTGCTGGAACAGGCGGTGACCGCCGGCAACGACGTCATCGACGGCTTCAATGTCGCCGACACGATCAGGGGTGGCAGGGGCGACGACAGCCTCAACGGCCAGGCAAACAACGATACCTACCTTTACGCCCGAGGCGACGGCAATGACACGATCACCGAATGGGACAGCGCCGGCGATGACGACCGCGTGGTGTTTGCCGACATCAACGCGAGCGAGGTCACGCTGATCCGTTCAGGCATTGACCTGAAGCTCGTGATCGCCGAGAGCGCGCCGGGCGCTGGCAACGCCGGCTCGATCCTCATGAAGAACATGCTGGATGACTACTATGCGCGGGGCGTCGACAAGGTGGTATTTGCCGACGGGACAATCTGGACGCGGGCGACGATCCGCACCAAGCTGCTGGCGCAGGCTGCCACAGACGGTAACGACGTTATCGAGGGCTTTAACGTCTCCGATACGATCCATGGCGGCAAGGGCGACGACAGCCTGAACGGCCTGGCTAATAACGACACCTACGTCTACACGCGCGGTGATGGCAATGACGTGATCACCGAGTACGAGAATGCAGGTGGCGGCGACCGCCTCGTGTTTGCCGACCTTACTGCGAGCGATGTAACGTTGGTGCGTAATGGCGACGACGTGACGGTTCTGGTTGCCGAAAGCGCTCCCGGCGCCGGCAATGCCGGCTCTGTGATGCTCAAGGCGTCCTTGCAGGACTATTATGGACGCGGCGTGGACGCGATCGTCTTTGCCGACGGCACGACCTGGTCAAGGGCCGATATGATCGCCCATGTCGCCTATGTCGGAGGAACGACCGGCAACGAGACGATCAGCGGATCGTCAGGTGCTGACGAGATTAGAGCAGGCGCCGGGAACGATACGCTTGTCGGTGGCGCAGGAAACGACACCTACGTTTATTCGGCCGGAGACGGCAACGACATCCTCGACGAGCAGACGTCGGGGACGGATGTTGATGTCCTTATCCTTCGTGAGCTGCTGAAAAGCGAGGTGCGGTTCGAGAGATCCGCATCGGCGCCGAACGACGTTACGATCCGCGTCCTTGCCACCGGCGAAGCGATAACACTGAAGAACCAGTTCAACCCGGCTGGCGGCGTCGAATCGGTCGTCTTCGCCGATGGCGAGACGCTTGGCGGTGCTGCAGGGGCTCTCGATACGGTGCTCAAGGAGCTGGTCGCCATTTACGGGACCGCCGGCAACGACAATCTGCCTGGGACTACCGACAGCGACACCTATGTCTATATCGGCGGCAACGATGTCATCGACGAACAGACATCGGGTACCAGCAACGACATCCTGCGCCTCGATGGTCTTTTGCGAAGCGAGATCCGGTTCGAGCGCAACGGAACTGCGCCAAACGATGTCATCCTGCGGGTCCTGTCTACCGGCGAGACGATCACCCTCAAGAACCAGCTCAATGCCGCCGGAGGGGTCGAATCCATCATATTCAAGGACGGAGAGGTGCTCGGAGGCGGAGCGGGCGTTCTGGACACTGCTCTCAAGGGACTGGTAAGCATCGTCGGAACCGCCGGAAACGACACGTTGACAGGGACCTCCGAAGCCGACGCCTTCATTGGCGGGAAGGGCGACGACCGGTTCAACAGTGGTCCGGGTAGCGACGTCTACGTCTATGCCAAGGGTGACGGCAACGATTATATCGACGACGAGTCCAGCTCGACTGTCGATGTCGATGTTCTTCGGTTGACCGACCTCAACGCCACGGACGTGTTCCTGACACGGGCGGGGGTTCACTCGATCCTCACGGTGATCGAAACCGGTCATACAATCACCTTCGATGAACAGTTTTACAATTCCGCCTACTGGGGTCTGGAAAAGATCGAGTTTGCGGATGGGACGACCTGGGATCGGGCGCAGATACAGATGGCCTCGTGGCTGCGCGGAACGGCCGGCAATGACACGCTGACTGGTACCGGCGGCAACGACACGTTCGTGGGCGGCGCTGGCGACGACCGGTATAACAGCGGCGCAGGCAGCGATGTCTATCTCTATGCCAAGGGCGATGGTAATGACTATATCGATGACGAGTCCGGGTCGACGACAGATATCGATGTTCTTCGGCTGACGGACCTCAATGTGTCTGACGTAGTCTTCTCGCGAGTGGGCGTCCACTCGATCATGACCGTCATTGAAACCGGTCAGACGGTCACGTTCGATGAGCAATTCTACAATAGCGCCTATTGGGGATTGGAGCGCATCGAGTTCGCGGATGGTACCGCCTGGGACAGAAACCAGATTCAGGCGGCGTCCTGGATGCGCGGCACAGTAGGAAGCGAGACGCTGACCGGCACTGCGGGCGACGACACGCTAAGCGGTGGCGACGGCAACGATATAATCAATGGTTCCGCCGGCAACGATACCTTGTATGGCGATGCTGGCAACGACACGCTGAACGGCAGTGACGGAAACGATGCTCATTTCGGCGGCGGCGGTGACGATCTCCTGATCGGCAATTCCGGAGTGGATACGTTTGACGGCGGCGAGGGCATCGATACGCTTGATTTCACCTATTACACCGCGGCAAGCCATACGATCGATCTGGCTGCTGGTCTAATCACTTTCTCCGAGGGTGCGCCCGCCGAGCAGATTTCGAATATCGAGAACGTCATTGGCGGTTCAGGCCTCAATGACATTCGAGGTTCAGTGGCCGACAATAGGCTGGACGGTGGAGCCGGCAACGATCTGGTTTCGGGCAATGACGGGAACGATGTTCTGATCGGCGGCGCGGGCGACGATACGTTGACGGGTGGTACGGGCGATGATGTTTTCGTCTTCAAGGCAGGCTTCGGCAAGGACACGGTGGCCGACTTTAGGGCAGGAGCGGGATCGGATGACGTCATCGATTTCAGCTCCAACCTCTTCACCGATTTCGCATCAGTGCTGGCGGCCGCTACTCAGGTCGGTGGAGATACGCTCATCAGCCACGACGCCAGCAACACGATCACCTTGAAGAACGTCGCCTTGACGAGCCTGCATCATGACGACTTCCGTTTCACTACCGCGGCGTGACGAGAAGGCGCGCATTTTGAACAAGATCTCCGAACAACCGCCACGGGTTTTCCTCGTGGCGGTTCTCTCATCACTCAGAAAAGCCTTCCTCGGAGTTGGAGTGACGAGTTGCGTCATCAACATCCTGGCGCTGACCGGCTCCTTCTTTATGCTGCAGGTCTATGACCGCGTGATCCCCGGTCGCAGCCTGCCGACGCTCCTCGGCCTTGGCATCATCGCCGCGACACTTTTCATCTTCCAGGGCTTGCTCGAACTGATCCGGTCGATGTTGCTTGTGCGGGTCGGGACAGCGGTCGACGAGCGCTTCGGTGAGCGCGTCTATCGATCTCTCGTTCTGCTGCCGTCGCGCATGCAGATGCCGGGCGATGGACTGCAAAGTGTGCGCGATCTCGATACTGTGCGCGGCTTCCTGGCGGGGCAGGGACCAACAGCCCTCTTCGATATTCCGTGGATGCCCTTCTATCTCGGACTGTGTTTCCTCTTTCACTTCTGGATCGGCGTGACGGCGCTTGCCGGTGCACTGATGCTGATCGGGTTGACGGCGCTCACCGAGGTCCGGTCGCGGGAACCGGCAAGGGAGGCAGCCAGACTTGCAGCCGAGCGCATCACCCTTGCCGAAGCGACGAGGCGGAACTCGGAAGCCGTACTCGCCATGGGTTTTGGACATTTCATCGGTGCGCGATGGGTCGATCTCAATCGTCGCTATCTCGCCAACCATGTTGCCGCCAGTACAGTAACCGGCGGCCTGGCAACCACCTCCAAAATCCTGCGCATGATGCTGCAGTCAGGGGTTCTTGCGGTCGGCGCTTTTCTCGTCATCCGCCAGGAAGCAACAGGCGGGATCATGATTGCGAGCTCGATCCTGGTCAGCCGTGCGCTTGCACCCGTCGAACTGGCCATCGGACAATGGAAAGGTTTCGTTGCGGCGCGACAAAGCTGGGCACGCCTGATGAAGCTAATGACCCTCATGACGTCCGAACAGCGCGAAGTCACCCTTCCGGACCCACGCGAAAGTTTGATTGTCGAAAACCTGCAGGTCGCCGCTCCCGGCGGTCGAAGTGCCATTCTGAAAGGCATCTCCTTCAAGGTCTCCGCGGGTGAGGCAGTCGGGATCATCGGACCAAGCGGATCGGGAAAATCCACGCTTGCTCGCGCCACTACCGGCCTCTGGCTGCCTTTGAGCGGCGCCGTCAGACTTGACCAGGCACTGCTTGCGCAATGGGATCCCCACGAACTCGGCCGCCATCTCGGTTATCTTCCGCAGGATGTTTCTCTCTTTGACGGCTCAATCGCCGAGAACATCGCACGCTTTGATCCTGACGCGCGTTCGGAGGCTGTCATCGCCGCCGCAAGGGCTGCCGGCGTCTACGACATGATCGTGCAGTTCCCCGATGGTTTCGATACCAAGGTCGGAGAGCACGGCTCGGTGCTTTCAGGCGGCCAGCGTCAGCGTGTCGCGCTGGCCCGGGCCCTCTATGGTGACCCCTTTCTCGTGGTTCTCGACGAGCCGAACTCCAATCTCGACGCAGATGGCGAGACGGCGCTGACGAGCGCGATCGCGGGAATTCGCGCAAGGGGCGGGATCGCCGTGGTCATCGCGCACCGGCCGAGCGCACTCGCGGCCGTCGACAAGGTTCTCGTCATGGGTGGCGGTCAGATGCAGGCCTTCGGTCCGAAAGAGGAAGTGCTGAGCAAGACAACTGCGAGACCGGCCAAGCCGGCAGCGCCACCCGTGCGTCTGTTGGTCAGCGGCGAGGAGGCTGGATCGTGACAGAGACCGGAGCGCCATCGGCAGAGCGCGCCATCCGCAAGTTGACGATGGCAGCACTTGCCATCGTCGTGCTTTTGTTCGGGGTTATGGGCGGCCTTGCCGCCACCACGCATCTTTCGGGCGCCGTCATAGCCTCTGGCACAGTCGTGGTCGACACCTATGTGAAGCCGGTGCAGCACCAGAAGGGCGGAACGGTTGGCCAGATCTTCGTCAAGAACGGTGATCAAGTGGACGCTGGCGAGATCCTCATTCATCTGGACGACACGCAGACGCGTGCCAATCTCGCCATCGTCAGAAAGCGTCTTGACGAGCTTTCGGCGAGAACCGCAAGGCTCCAAGCGGAAAGAGACGGAAGAGACGCAGTCGAGTTTAGCCATGCTTTGCTTGCAAAAGCAGTTGATCCCGATGTCGCCCGCTCGATTGAGGGCGAGAGGCGGCTGTTTGCCGACCGCGGTTCGTCGCGGCGCAGCCGCAAGGCACAGCTGCGCGAACGTATCGGGCAATTGAAGCAGGAAAGCGAAGGCCTGGTCGCCCAGGAGACCGGCAAGCGTCAGGAGATCGCCTTGATCGAAAAGGAGTTAGCAAGCACGCAGCGCCTGTTCGACCAAGGGCTTGTGCCCGCCAACAGGGTCTACGCCCTTCAACGCGAAGCCGCGAGCCTTAGCGGAGAACTCGGAAGTCTGGTCGCGAACGAGGCGCAGGCAAAGGGGAAGATTACGGAGACGGAACTCCAGATCATTCAGATCGACGACGATCAGCGTAGCGAGGTTTCCGACCAGCTGAGACAGGCCGAAAGCGACATCGGGGAGTTTTCCGAGCGCCTCGTGGCTGCCGAGGATGACCTGCAGCGCATTGATATCCGTGCACCGCAGGGCGGCATCGTGCACCAGCTGGCCGTCCATGCGCCCGGCGCCGTCATTGCGCCCGGCGAAGCGATCATGCAGATCGTCCCAGATCGTGATGCGCTGGTCGTCGAAGTCAAGCTTTCGCCGACCGATATCGATCAGGTAAGCGTCGGCCAGGCGGTCCATCTGCGGTTTTCTGCATTCAGCCAGCGCAATACGCCCGAAATCGATGGAGTCGTTACAAGTGTGGCGGCTGACCTGACCTCCGACCAGCGCTCGGGCCTCAGCTACTATGTCGTGCGCGCCAAAGTTTCCGAGGGGGAATGGCAGAGGCTTGGGCAGGTTACGCCCGTGCCCGGAATGCCGGTCGAGGCTTTCATCCAGACCGGCAAACGTACGGCGCTTGCCTATCTGACGAAGCCGTTCATGGACCAGGTCGCGCGTGCATTCAGGGAGGAGTGACGCAAAGGACTTTCGTCCAAAATGGAAATCGAGAGCTTGTTTCGGTTGGTTCAAAAAGCCGTGGGCCGGTGGTTCGATTCCCTTCAACTGTAGTCCTCCGCCATTGCCCATTCGACACGGATCGGAGGCCTTCCTACTGGCATCGGAGGTACCTGAACAATTTTAACGGCTGTGTGGCATGCTTTTTCAACTTTTTAATGCACGCTCTCGATTAAAGGGAGCGCATGATGAGGTGGAAATTGTTCGCTGTAAGCGTGGATCGTTGTCTTCGGATGTAGTTTGATTTGCTCGTGCACCAACGATGCAGATGGCTCAGAAATCATTCGAAGGGTGAAGAGTTCCGAACTGCATCCTATTGGCACGGGCTGCGACGGCGCATATTACAAACTCACTGACGGAAAGCTAATTTCCGTTATGGAAGGACGAGCTTCTGCTCGGTTCAAACCCGAAGCGACCGTCCGACAGGTGGATAAGTCGATTGTCATTGAATTTGGGACGGATCCACTGTTCTACGAATGGATCTTGACGCCAACAACGGCTGAAAATGTCTTCAGCATTGAATCACGGTTGAAGCATCCTCTATCGGCGGAAGAGCAAGCTTACTACAAAAGAGCAACGCCCACGCCTCCGGACGAGATAAATAAGATCTGGAATAGTCTCAAGGCATTTACGCTGTGCCCGTCCTCAACGTGAGGTCGAAAATAAACGACCGATTTGCGGTCGACAGTCGAAGAAAAATGCAACCTATGGATTGCGTTTTCGATATTCGTGTGTAGGTTTCTCCTGGTCGCACGAGGGAGAAACGCAATGACCGATCCAGTCAAGTACGCCATTGAAAAGGCGCCCGGCGTCAAGGAAGGGAACGAGGCGTTCGGTAAGCTCCGAGGGGCGATTGAGGACGCGCTCAGTGATACTGCTACTACAAGGTCCCCCTAGGCTACCAAAGCAATTAACGATGCGTATGGGAAAATCAAGGATGCAAACGATGCATTCACTAACGCCGTCGAAGCTGGCAAGCATCTTGAGAGCGGTGTTGATAAGAAAGGTATGCGGGGCCTTGCCGATCTAGCAGACGGCGCCGGTTATTTGGGCGACGCGATTGGCGGGCTGCTGGGAGGACCTGCCGGCAAGATGGTAAAGCAAGCCGGCGATCTTCTCCATTTGGCAGGCGATGCGCTCAATTGGTTTGCGGAAAACGTCCTGGATCCCATCGTGGACGCACTTACGCTGCCTGAGGGAATAAGGTCCTTCATTCCCTCGCTACGAGACCCGCTAATACTGGACTTGGATGGCCTCGGTGTGTCGTTGACGTCTCTTTCCGGATCGCCTGCCGGCGAGCTCGCCGTTCAAGCCAAATCGGGCGTCGGTCGTGGCGAACTTGAGATGATGATCGAACTCGCCATGGAATTCATCAAAGCCCGCTTTTGCCGGCAGTCACACTGATCACCAAAGAGAGGTGGCAGAGCATTGAGAGCCCCTCCATCCGCTCATCTGGATGAAGCGGCTGCCAAGTGGTGTTGGGTTAAGGGATCGCCGGGAGCCTTGCGACTGAGACCTTGCCTTGCGATCGACGGTGAGCGCCACGAACATCCCACCTTTTCTTGTTTCGGTTGAGGCTTGAGAATCTGCCTTTCGATTTGGAAGGGCGATGTGATGGGCGACGAGAACGATAGTGCCATGCTCAGAGCCAGGCTTGAAGCCAGGCACCAGGAAAGCTACCACCGGGTTGAAGTGATCACCGGTGACCGTCGGCGACGGGACTGGTTGCCGGAAGAGAAAGACGAGATACTGCTGGCATGTGCCGAGCCCGGTGTGAACATTTCGGGGGTCGCGCGCCGATACGGTGTTAATCGCGGGCTTCTGAACAAGTGGCGGAAGGCTGCGGGTCTACCGGTTGGCAGGCGCGGCGGTAGAGAACTGGATGTTCCCGTTTTCGTTCCGGTGACGATTTCGGACGACGTGATTGAGGCGCAGAGCGCCGACAACCGGCCCGATCTTGCTGCGGGCCGCATCGAGATCGAGCTTGGCGGCGGGCGTATGGTCATGAGCGGCAATGTCGCTCCAGAGCTGGCACAGGCGGTGGTATCGGCGCTGCGGGGCAAGCGGTGATCGGTGCGAGGGGGCTTCGCATCTTGATGGCGACGCAGCCGGTCGATTTCCGGCGCGGCATGAACGGCCTTGTCGCGTTGGTGGCGGCGGCACTTACTGCCGATCCTTATTGCGGCGATGTTTTTGTTTTCCGGGCCAAACGTCGCGACCGGCTGCGCTGCATTTACTGGGATGGGTCCGGCATGATCTTATCGACGAAGTGGCTGGAGAGCGGCAAGTTCGTCTTCCCGCCCGTAAAGGACGGCGCGATCTGCATGTCCCTGGAACAGTTCAACCTGCTCGTTGCCGGGCTGGACTGGACACGAGTTCAGCGAGAACCCGTAAAGCGGCCTACGAAAGCCGCTTGATCCCATTGTATTTGCTTGAAGATCCATGCCCGTATGGTAGGTTTCGGCATGTCTCTTCCAACCGATCAACTCCCGCAGGACGTCGAGCAACTGAGCCGTATGGTTCTGGTCCGCGATGCCCGGATAGCCGACCTTCAGGAGGAAGTCGCCAGCCTTAAGCGGTTGATCCATGGCGCCAGATCGGAGATGCTTTCGACCATCGATCCGGCACAGGCGAGCTTTGATCTTGGCGATCTTTCGACTGTCCCGGTTGCCGCTAACGACGATCGGCCTGACGGCGGCGAGCAAGGTTTGCGATGCAGGCCGTCCGCGGCGCGCAATATCGGCTTTCTTCCCAAACACCTGCCACGATATGACGTCGTCGTTGAGCCGGAAAGTCGTACCTGCTCCTGTTGCGGAGGCGGGCTGCATTGCATCGGGGAGACCACAAGCGAGGCGCTGGATGTCGTACCAGCCATCTTGCGCGTCAGACGGACCATTCGCCCCCGCTACGCCTGCCGGGCCTGCGAGAATGGCGTCGTTCAAGCTTCCGCACCGGCACGCTTCATGGACGGCGGCATGTCGACGACTGCCTTGGCCGCTCACATCGTCGTTTCCAAATTCGCCTGGCACCTGCCGCTCTATCGGCAGACACAGATCTTCGCAGGCTATGGCGTCAGTCTCGATCGTGGAACGCTCGGCGTCTGGGTGGCGCGCGTTGCCTGGTGGCTCAAGCCTCTTTACGACAGGCTGCTGGCCTTCATTCGCTCACAGCCAAGGGTATTTTCCGACGAGACGCGGTTGCCGCGGCTCGATCCGGGGCGAAAGCGAACGAAAGTCTGTCAGCTCTGGGCACAGGCCATCGATGACCGCCCCTGGAATGGACCCGCCCCGCCAGCGGTCGGCTATATCTTCTCCGAGAGCCGCAGCGCCCGTGAGGCAGAGCGTCAGTTGGCGTCCTTCAACGGCATCCTTCAGGTGGATGGATATACAGCCTACAAGACGCTTGCCAGACATCGCGGCAAAAGCAATTCCAGCCGTTTAAGACTGGCCTTCTGTCTTGCCCACGCACGGCGCAAATTCGTTGATGTGGTCAAGCTGACCGGGTCGTCGGAGGCGCTCACGATCGTCTCGATGTTGGCCGAGATTTACCGGATCGAACAGGAGATCAGGGGCCAAGGCGCCATGGAGCGCCAGAATGCCCGGCAGATCCACTCAGCCCCTGTCATGTGTCAGATAAAGACCCGCCTGCTTGAACTGAAGGACGACATCTCGACCCAGTCCGCTCTGGCCAAGGCCATCAATTACACGCTGACGCACTGGACAGGTCTCACCGCTTTCCTTGACGACGGGACAATCGAGGTAGACTCCAACATCGTGGAACGTTCGATGAAGTCCGTTGCCCTGACGAGAAAGAATTCGATGTTCGTGGGCAATGTGAAGGGTGGCGAGACCTTCGCGGTTCTGGCCTCGCTGGTCAACTCCGCCAAACTCAACGGCCTCGATTCACACACCTGGCTTGCCGATGTTCTCGAACGGATCGTCTCGGGAAGCACCACGATCAACCAGCTCGATACGCTGCTTCCCTGGAACTGGAAAACAGCGCGCCATCAGGTTGCCGCATGACAAAGCCCGCCCAAACCACTTCAACCAGCCCAGCGCAGGCGGCAACAGCGCGGCCGAAGCTTGACGATGAAGCATTCGAGGCCTTCATTCGCAGGCGGCGTCCTGCGGCGCCCGTGTGGAGCATGAGCGGGCTGGATGGCTATCTCACCGCGCTGATCATCGGGCCGAAGTTCATCAACCCCTATCAATGGATACCCCTGTTCGCTGGCGAGGATGCCATGGCCTTGCCGATGGAAACCACGGAGCACCAGGCCGTGCAGACGATCGTCGCCGAATATAACCGCATATCGGCAACCCTTGGGGAGAGGCCGGAAGAATATCGGCCACGCTTCAGTCACATCACCTATTCCCACGACAGCTTCGATTGGCACACCGGATTCCTCCTCGGAACGGAATTCGCCCCCAGGCTATGGAACCCGGTTATCCGCGGCCATGCTGTGACCGGTGATATCATCGCTCCTATTCGCGCCCTCTGCGACGCCAAAATGGTTACGCCGCCGGCAGAGCTCATCCAGATCGCTGGTGCCGTCATCAAAATTCGAGAATACTTCATGCCGCGGCGCGCAAAGCGAAAATTTTAAAACCGAGCACCGTCATGCCAACGGGAATGTCAACGGAAGTGGCCGTGTCCAGTTCGTCGCGCTTACGATCGACGACATTCGCTGCGATTGCCCGCTAGCTTATCGCATCGCGCGCGATCCGGTATGCCGGCCTTAAGGCCTCGTCCAACTGATAGCTTCGAAGCAAGCCCGCTCTAATGGGCAAATCGGCCCAAATCGACGCCCGGCGCATAGTCGTGTTTTGCGCAACCGCAGTCGGGAAAAAGGTGTCCGCCAAGCAGAAAAACCTGACAACGCGACACGCGTCGGACCATGCCGCATCTACAGCGCATCCGGGTTGCTGACGGAAATCCTGTTTTCGATACGTCCGCGCTTCCATCCATGCGATTATCGCCGGCGTTAAGATAGATGATGGCGGTCTACAGATCGGTGAAAAATTCCGGCTGCCGCAATATTTGTTGGCTGACATTTGGCAACGGGGACTTGTAACGCCAAGAATTTTCGGCTCTATATTTTATGATCGCGCAACGACTTCATTGGTACTTAAAATGACCTCGTTTGCTATTGTGTTCTTAATAGCGGTTCTTCTGTTTTACAGTGTCAGAATGTTTCTCGCCGGAAACACAGAAAGCAGTGGCGGGCGCACGCTTCTGCTTGCGATTGTCTCGGGTCTCATGGTCGCCTCATTCTACGCGTTTGTTGCGGTCACGGCTCCGCAGTCCCATGATCTGATCTCCAGCACCGCAGCCGGGATCTACAGCATCGTCCAACCGGATCCGCGCGATCAATGGGCCGACTGGATTAAAGACTACCAGACACTGATCGGTGGCTTCATTGCCATTGCGGCCGCCGTCCTGACGGTTCTGCAGATGCAGGCTTCGGATATCAGGAGCGACCAGCGCCATCGCGATCTTATTCGCTTGTCGATGCGCGGCGACCTCATGAAACTTCGCCGGGCGATCGCCGTTTTGCGCAAGGAGCTTTTCGACGACGTAAAGGAACTCGATCAGTTTATCGCCGGATATAAAGCACAAAAATCGACCGCGGGCTGGGAGACGGCTTTCGTTGAAAGTCAGGAGATCATCCATTATTTCGAGATCATCAAGCGTCTGCGTTCGGTCATTGTCGGCCAAGCGCTCGAAAATATCAGACCGATGATGGATGATGCGTGTGAGATCGATCTCCATGCGATCACTGTGAGCCTCAAGGAACTCGACGGATGCTGGACAGACGTCCGAAGCATCTATGAGGATCCACATCGCTCCTTGTCGGCCGAAAGATATCCGCACCACGCCACGGAAATTTTAGACGAGGATGTTCATTTCCAATGTCAGGTCGAGGCGTTTGCGAAAAGTTGCCGGGACTTGGTTCAACATGTCGGCGAGCTCGAGGACTATCATAAACGCGCTGCTTATGAAGTTGAGCCAGCGCCGATGCCGCGGGCTGCTCGGAAAGGTGCGGCCGAGCCAAGTGCGCTACCAAAATCCCCCTGAAAACCATGCCCTAAGACGTTTGAAGCTTGTGTTGCGTGCGCAGAGCAAAGTCACTTGCGTCATGGCGTTCGCGCAATTGCCGGGAGAGGTCTCCCATTACGGCATTGACCATGCGTCCCCGTTTGACGGCGGCGCGGTCGGCGATCGCTGAGACCCAACGCTGCACGTGGCGGTAATCTTGCAGCGACAAAAACGCGGCGGCTCCCGGATAAAGAGAGCCCTCGGCCACACTCCCGTACCAGGGAAATGCAATATCGGCAATCGTATAATTAGGGCCAGCCAGGTACTCGGTCTCGGCAAGCCTGCGGTCCAAGACGTCATATTGGCGCTTAACCTCCATGGCGACGCGATCGATGGCATATTTCGATTTTAGACGGCGCATAGGTGTAGAAATGGCCGAAGCCGCCGCCGAGATCATCTGCCAGAACAGCCAATTGAGCGTTTCGCGGTGTGCTCGGCCGGATCCTTGGGCAGGAAGGATCCGAATTTTTCGGCGAGATAGAGCAGGACCGAACCGGATTCGAACACGCGAATGGGGGTTGCGCTGCTCTGATCGACCAGAATGTCCGTCCGGCAGCACTGCTTCATATGTCGGTCCAGCCGTCGGACGGTTGATATCCGTCTGAAGCGTAAACGGATCGAGAAAATCCTGCCCGACGATACGGATGCGGAGGTCCTACAAATTGATGACTCCAATTTAAGGACCCTCCTCTTCAAACTGCGAAAGAGGATAAGGGACGCCGAAGAGGGGCGGCATCCAAAAGGCGTTCCTGTTTTTGATATGTCCAGGCGCTCCAGGCATATGGTCGAGGAAATGAAGAACCTTTGCGACATGCTGCTTTTGAGGAATTTCGCCCATGTCGTCACCCATGACAAGGTCCAGACGATGGACGAAAGCATTGTCGCCGTCCTCGGTAATTCCTATGATTCAATTGTTGAAAGCGAGCAGGCGGCGTTCAACGGTGCCTTGGTGACGGGCGCCGAGAATGTCTTCTCGGAAGCGAACGCCTGAGAGACGACCATCAGCTCGGAGGTGGGCTTCGGCAGATCGGCCGAGAAGTCCGCCGCGAATTTTGCCGGATCGAGGTAAAGGGACCCATCCCACGTCGTGTCGACCACGACCGGCCACGATCAAAAAGTTTTAAGCTTACGTGACGGTAACGACCCGCTCGCCTTTGTCGTCGAATCTGTGCAGGTTTTCTGCGATCGGTGTTAGGTAAACAATATCGCTTCTGTGGAGGTCCGCTTCGCCGCCTTCGCGTATAGTGACCGGCCCGTCAATTCCATCAACATGAACATGGGAAAAGGTGTCTGAACCCAGATGTTCAGAGAGCCCTATCTGGCCTCGCCAAATACCACGATCTCTCGATACGCGAACGTGTTCCGGCCGAATGCCAATCGTGGTGGCCTGATATTTTTGGGCTTCGGGCCCGTCAATCAAATTCATTTTGGGTGAGCCGATGAAGCCTGCGACGAATAGATTGCGCGGCGCCAGATAGAGCTCCAGCGGGGCGGCGACTTGCTCGATGTTTCCTGCCCGTAATACAACAATCTTGTCAGCCATGGTCATAGCCTCGACCTGATCGTGGGTGACGTAGATCATTGTCGACTTCAGGCGCGCGTGCAGTTCTGAGATCTCAAGTCGCATTCCGACACGTAGAGCGGCATCCAGGTTCGATAGAGGCTCGTCGAAAAGAAAGGCGCTGGGCTCGCGGACGATAGCTCTGCCAATGGCGACGCGCTGGCGCTGGCCTCCTGAAAGTTGACCAGGTCGACGATCGAGATATTCGGTCAAATTGAGCGCCTTGGCTGCGCTTTCGATCCGCCGGTTTTGCTCTTCTTTTCGCATTCCCGCCAATTCCAGGGGGAAGGCGATATTCTTGCGCACCGACATGTGCGGGTAGAGAGCGTAGGACTGGAACACCATCGCGAGACCTCGCTCCGCAGGAGGTTGCCAAGTAGCATCTTTACCATCAATCTCAATTCTGCGCCGGTTACTTCTTCCAACCCCGCAATCATCCGCAGCAAGGTAGACTTGCCGCAGCCGGAAGGGCCGACAAAAACAACAAATTCCCCGTCATTGATATCTAGATTGAGCGGCGGGATGACAGCGAATTCGCCAAATCGCTTCTCCACGGCTTCCAGTTTTTAGGTGTCCCATTGTCCTATCCTTTCAGGCTCGGCTCTTCAGGTGGATGCGTGTCCGAATTTCGGTCGTGTTTTCGACGTGGATCGTACGAGTGTGAACTCGTCTTCAGGTGCGCGGCAGCACCTTGGAATGCCAACTTCAGACAGCTGGCGAACCAATGCGGCGCGGAGCCCTGGGGAAGCTTCATTCCCGTGATTATCCACAATAGCTGTCAAGCTCGCGCAAGGAGGCTCACTCGCCCCTCGTAGTCGTGGAGGTTGGCGAACGTAACGCCGCCCGAGCCAACGTCATTCGAGTGATCTGGAAAGAATCCTATTTCTTGCCACTTTCCGCCCGGAAGATCGATTTTGATCTCGTCCGGCACGCTTGCGAATGTATGCGCGACAACTAGGGCGTGATCTCCTGCAATGCGCAAAACCGTCTGCCATCCTTTGGGGTGCCTCCAACTGGTGCTGGTTTCTCCTTCAAGGTAACTTCTTCCGTCCTTGATGATCGGCACTGCCTGACGATAAAGATCGACTGCTGCGCGGACCTGGTCTTTTTGCGTTTTGCTGAGGCTTCGGATGTCGCCGGATAGGCACATCCTGCCAAGGAACGTTGCTGCAAGACTGTATGCGAGCCGTTGTGCAGGGTCGTCGGCATTGAGCACTGCCCATATTTGCGACTGCTGTGGAAGAACGAGCTTGTGAAGTGCTGCGGCGACAATGGGAATCTCAACAGTTTCGTGAGCGTCGGAGAAACTGCTCATTGCAGAGCGTTGAAGAAGGGACGATTCAAGTCTGTGACCGCCCGCGGAGCATATCTCTATGACCAGCTCGGGAAGACGAGCCCGAATACGGTCGAACAAGGCCAAGGTGCCGTCTGCTTGCCGACGGAGCCCTTCTCCTAGGCTGTCTTCGTGATCAACGCCGATACCCAAGGTCTCGCTGTAATCCAGCTTGAGATAGCCAAACCCAGCATCGTTGAGCATCCCGATCAACCGATCATTCAGGTAATCGATCGCGACTGGATCGTGGAGACCCACGCGCGTCTCACCCCAACGGTGAGCGGGGCTCCGTCGCGATGGAGGAGGTGATCGGTCTGATGGAAAGATTTAGAACGGATAGCCACGTTTTCCCGCTCGATCCAGATGCCGGGGACGAGACCCCGCGTCCGGATTTCAGATGCCACACCCGCCAAGCCGTTAGGAAAACGCGCTGGGTCGGCCTGCCAGTCCCCAAGCTGTTGATTTGCGCTGAGAGCTGATGGAGTGGATGCTCTCTCCTCTAAGTGACGTTCTGGCGAACATCACTCTGGCACATTGCGATGCCGTCGGGAGGGGGCATCCACTCCATCAGCTCTCAACGCAAATCAACAGCCAGATGCATCGACCACCAAATGCGAGGGTGATGAGCTCTTTGCAAAGGACTAACCATTTTTCGCGAATTGAGCGCTGACCCAGGAACGTGCTGCCCATAATGCGTGCCACGTTCATCATATGTTATCGTGCGAACATATAAGGATGCTCGGCACCAAATCGGGGGATACCGTGCTACGCCGCTTCCTATCGGCCCGTCAGGGCAACGTGCCAATCATGACTGCCGCCCTGTTCGTGCCTATGGCACTTATGGCGGGCGGCGCAATCGACCTGGTTGAGCAGGAGCGGTTACGCGTGGCGCTTCAAAACGCGCTCGATCGGGGTGTGCTGGCGGCAGCCTCGCTCAATCAAACGCAGGACCCGGCGCCACTCGTGAAAAGCTTCCTGACGGAAGCACCTTACGCCTCGACCGCCACAGTCACTGTCACTGAAGAAAAGAAGACGAATTATCGCAAGGTCTCCGCAACTGCGGAATTCGACTACGATACCGTCTTCATGCGGCTGGCCAATATCAATGCGCTGCCTGTGAAGGCGACAGCGACAGCCCAGGAATCACGACAGAACATCGAGCTTTCGATGGTCCTCGACATCTCGGGATCCATGCTAGACAACGGCGGAATGACTCAGCTAAAACCAGCTGCGAAAAACTTTCTCGCCACAGTCCTTAGGGACGACTCGAAAGACTTCACCTCGGTGAACTTCATCCCGTTCGCCGGTGGCGTGAATATCGGCGACAAGGTGTTCGACTATCTCGGCGGCGCGTCCTATCAAAGGCGTCATACGAAGTCGTCGTGTTTCGAGATGCTCTCGGGAGACTTTGCCTCCGGAACACCATCTTGGCCTTCGCGGGACCAGTTTCCGCATTTTACCTACTACAATTATAACGTTGCCGGAAAGCAACCCTGGTGGTGTCCTACCTCCAGTGCATCTGTCGCCTATATGTCCAATGACCTCAAGGACCTACAGGCCCGCGTGGACGCATTGCTTCCGTTTGACGGAACGGGCACTGCGTACGGGATGAAGTGGGCTGAGCTTCTCCTTAACCCGTCCATGAAGCCGACGTTCAAAGCCATAGCGGACAAAGGGCTGGCGAACTCAATCCCGAGGGCATTTTCAGACCGCCCCGCGTCCTTTACCGATGGTGCGACACTCAAGTTCATCGTACTGATGACGGATGGCCAGATCGGATTCCAGCCGCGACCCGTTGATCCGGCTACCAATGAAGTAACCAACAAAAATATCCAAAAAGAAGCGCGGACGCTTTTCGACGCAAGTGTGGCAAGTGCCTTCTACGACAAGGTTTGCTCCTATGCAAAGGCAGAAGGTATTGCGATTTTCACCATAGCATTCAAAGTCGACGACCCAACAGCCAAAAACATCGCAAAGTGCGCCACTGACGCCTCATACGCATACAAGGTGGACGGCCTGAACATGGGCCAGGCATTTCAATCGATCGCGACGACGCTTCAAAAAATACGGATAACGCAATGATCTCTGGCCGCTGCAGATCTGTCGTCAGCGATCAATCCGGGGCGACCGCAATTGAGTTCGCGCTTATCGCTCCGCTGTTCTTCGCCATCATCTTCTCGACATTCGAAGCCGGTTGGATGGTGATAGAAGCCACGATGCTGGATCGTGCGGTGGACCTCGCGGTACGCGACATCCGCATCGGTTCAACGACAGCAGCAAAGAACCAGGATCAGATCAAAGCGGCTGTCTGCAAGCAGGCGTTCATGTTGCCCGGCTGCGACTCGTCGATTGTCGTGGAAATGACGGACATATCTTCAGGCACTTTGCCTTCAAGCGATACGCCATGTGTGGATCGTGGGAGCAAGGTTTCGCCCGTCGTGGCCTTCTCCCCCGGACAACGGGGATCAATCATGTATGTTCGGGCGTGTTTTACGACGGATCCCATCACACCATTGCTCGGATTGGCGTTGAGCGTGCCCAAGGACGGGAAGGGAGGATATTTCCTGTCCTCGTCCTCAGCCTTTGTGAATGAGCCCGGCGCATGACGACCAAGTTTGCCAAGCGTTTCCTAAAATCCAAAGACGGCGTGGCGGCGATCGAATTCGCGTTGGTCGCGCCCCTTATCCTTACCTTATTCCTGGGAAGCGTCATCTTGTCGTTGCTGTTCCGAGACGCGAAGACGGCGGAACGTGCGACATCGGTGATTTCCGATGTGATTTCTCGGAAAACAACGGTGGACGGCGCCTACCTCAATCAGTGCTACACCCTGTTTCAGAGCATGGTTAACCGACCCGCGAGCGCTATCAAGTTCCGGATCAGCAGTGTGAAGAAAAGCGCTTCCGGCCTGAAGGTCGATTGGTCCTACGCTGTGTCCTGGCAACAGCTAGCCACGGCCGATCTCGCAAGCCGGACCTTTCCGATGATCTCCGATAACGACTCTTTTGTCGTGATCGAAAGCTCTGTCCAGCCATCTCCGTTGTCAGGGTTTCTCAATCTGCCGATCGGCAACTACGAGAACACGGCGACAGAGCGCCCGCGGTTCACCGCAGCGGTGACAAAGACCAATTGAGAGTGGCTATCGCGCCTTGCGAATGAAGAGTGTAGACTTGGGGGGGCAGGAAAATAGGCACAGCCATCTGTCCGATCCCGGTCGCCCTCGATATGATTGCTAAGTAGAGGACGTGGGCCAGCGCGCCGCGCAGCCTCATGGTGCGGTCAAGCCGGCCACCCGCCGTGTCGGCTACTTCTTCAGCTTCGAATAATCAATAGCTTCGGCGCTTGTCGCTTGCGTTGGTTTCAAGCTCCGCCCCTTCCGAAGCCAAAAATTTTAGCTTTCGCAGAACGCTCGAGCAATTATTTACAGCAGCGGATACTTGCGCATCGATCCAACGAATATTCCCTCGTCTATCAAGCTAGACATGTCGCCAAGTGACTTGCTATGGGTGATTGTAAGTAAAATCGCGGCTGTTAGAATTCAATTGGAGTGCTCCCCGTTTCACCGGACAGGTCGGCTAGATTGATTTAGCCCTGATGAACTGCCGAGGGGAAGCCATCTTGAGCGCGGAATGGGGATGGATTTCGTTGTAGTCCTCGATCCATCCGTCGATGAGCCGGAGCGCCGTTGCGGCGTCCGGTAGTGCCGCGATGCGGATGTAATCCCGCTTCAGGGTTTTGACGAATGCCTCGGACATTCCGTTCGACTGCGGGCTGGCGACCGGCGTGAAGCAGGGCGTCAGATTGAGTGCTTGGGCAAACAGCCTCGTGTCCCGCGCTGTATAGGCTGAGCCATTGTCAGAAAGATGCTCGATAGCATGCGGAGCTCGGGTTGCATGGAAGCGTTTCTCGACCGCCTCCAACATCATGTCGCGGACATCCGAACCGGATATTCCGGCGTTGGCGACTGCCGCCCAGGCGATGATCTCGCGGTCGAAGGCGTCAATGATGAAGGCGAGACGAATGACCTCGCCATTCCAGCAGGCGAACTCCAGACCGTCGGAGCACCAGCGCAGGTTCGAGCGCATGACCATAACCTTGCCGTCATGGATGCGGCCCTTGCGAACGGCCGTGTGCTTCTCCAACAGCATGGCGTGGTTGCCCATGATGCGGTGAACCCGTTTGGCGTTGACGACAGGCTGATCGGCGGCTCGCCTTTCGCGATTGAGGAGCGCGGCGATCCGCCGATAGCCATAGGTTGGCCTCTGATCCACCAGCCTGTGAATGGCGGGCAGAAGCTCCGCATCCTCGGCCTTGCGATAGGTCCCGCGCGGCTTTGATCTGCCTTTCAACCGCTCAACGAGGTTTGAACGGGAGACGCCCAACGTGTCTGCGACGGTCTTCATCGCGAACCGTCCTTCGGTAACAAGATCGGCCGCGATATCCGTTTTTTTGAGTCTGCTTTGGAAAGGGCTTCGCGGAGGATTTCGACCTCCATTGTCTTGCGGCCGAGCATGCGCTCCAGTTCGCGGACGCGATCCTCCAGCTTCTTCACTTCCGAATTGCCGACCACCGGCTCGTCAGAATCCACGGCTGCAGCACCTCCCTCGCTCAAGAGCCTGCGCCACCGGTAAAGCAGATTGGGCGCAACGCCATGGCGGCGAGCGGTCGAAGACACCGTCTCGCCTGGTTCGAAACTCTGCTCGATGATCGTCAGCTTTTGCTCGGTTGTCCACCGCCTGCGGCGAACGTCACCCGTCAGCAATTCAACGTGTCGATACTCGTTAGACATAAGCCCGTCCTCAAGCCTGTGCTTGAGCCTTTCTGCTTATGCCGACTGTCCGGTCGAAATGGGGGGCAGTTCAGCAATATAAAAACTGCTTCACATAGTTGCATTCGCGTTTCGACGCATGCAAATTCCCGTAAGTGGGGATGGAAATATAAGCCAGTGCGAACGAGACGGGTCATCATTGCTTTCACATGCATGTTTTCTTTCGGGACAGGGCAAGCTTTTGCGGCCACCGGGGAATGTTATGACTTCAACCCGGGCACGAATTATCTCCGTGTGAAAATCGATACGGCAATCCCCAACACGTTCAAGAGTGCTGTCGCCTATGCGTTGACCGGAACCTTTTCTGAGCAAATCGCGATCAATAATCTTAAAAAGAACGACGATTTTTTTAAGAGCTTCTCCCTTATCGAAACCAAGGCAGCGCTCTCCGCGGCTCTCGGTGTTGGCGACGGTGGTTCGTACCTCTTCAAGCCGGAAGAAGCTGAGTCAAACAACGCGGACGTCGCCCTTACTTTTGTCCAAAGCGATGAGCCTTCGATAATCTCGGACACAAAGCGCATCTACATAACGAACGGTTTTGTAAAACGAATATCGGATCAGGCGATCGCATCGGTTTTTGGCTCGGTGGAAGGGTATAAGTCGCATTTGAGCGAGGTCGCGACACACGACTTCACCAATTTCCTGAGAGTTAATAACATCGCGATTGCCGATCAAGGAAATGCCGAGGTCCCGCTCGGATATATCCTCTTCGGGAAAGACGTTGTCGATAGAGACCCAGTCGTCTCGGCGGTGACTACCTTCACGAACGAGTTTGTGAGTAAATTGCTTTTCGCGACTGCCCACGAGATCGGCCATATACGTCTACATCATAACGAAACGAAATTTCAGACCTGCGCGGAATTCGAGCAACGAGAGCTGGCCGCCGATCAGTACGCAGCCAAGTATCTGGCGAGCTTTGTATTCCGAATGGAACCAGACAACGTAAGAAAACAGCATCTGGTCAATTTCGAAGCGTTTTTCGAAGACTACGGCACCTACGAATTCTCGGGAACCAGTGCGGGTGGCGATTGCATATATCCAAGCGCGCGCAAACGAGAAAAAGAAGTTCGGAAAGCGGTGTATCGAGCTACGGTTGATCTCCTCCAACAAACTTATTCGTCGGCGGATTATACTACACCAAATCCTACCAGCAGTATTTGCAGCAATGGTAGCAAGAGTTGGAGCGTATATTTCGGCGATAGGTTTTACGTTCCGGTCGAGGAAATGAGAAAACGCAGTATCGAAGAAAGCACGAAGAATACATCACACTAAAAATTTATGCTTCAATTTGGACCTGCATATATGAAAACGCGAACATTTTTTACTGCGACATTTTTTCTCGCCGCCTCGCCGGTTTTGGCCGAGAACGTCGCGAACGATAAATCTGAAATCCTCCTCGTGACGGGAGAAGCGATGGCGGCGGGTGGCATGGGAGCAATAACTCCGCTGGACGTATGCGACCCATCACGGCTCAATCAGAAAAATATAGGGCAATTACTCGGTAGCGCCCTCACAGACATCAATCTGTCATTAGACCCCGTTCCCGACGATGGTTACCAGAGCATCGGAGTCGGGAAACGTTGGCGCACGATCGCCGCGGCACTTGGGCCAACACAAGTCCAAGAATATAACAGGGACGCAGCTGAGAAACTTCCTGCTGACAGTAAACTTTACTTTCAATTCCTAGATGGGCTCATAACCATCAGCGACAATCTGGTAACCCTCTCCACCCGGACCGTACTTGAGCGTGGCACCAGCTATCAATGGCGCGAGCCTTTCCCCGGTTTCTACTCATCAAAGTTTTTTCACAATCAACTCAGATCAGCTCTCGAGCGGGAATTGAAAAAGAATGGCTGCCAAAATTAGTACTTGGAGCGATCGTCTAAGCCTCGCCGTTTTTACGTTGTGGGTCTCATTTTACGTTCTAAACATTCTTATTATCCTAATTTATAGGATGCATTTGGTTCCTGGCGATACTCAACTCCTGCCCAATCAAGTACCGATATGTTTTTTCTATGCGACCGTCGTGTATCTTGGCCCAACCTTTTCGATGATTTTTTTCTATACTTCCAGAAAACGCTCCGGTGACGCGAGCATCGGCATGGTTTCCATCATAATGCTGACCGCGATATCGCTTGTTACCAACCTGGCCTACATCGCGTATATCACTTACCCCATGTATCATGAGCTCGGCCCTGATGATGATATCATGACAATTTTCTCTGAGGCCTCAACCTTCGCGGGATACATCATCATGATCCTGATTTCGCCTTTTATATCAATTGTTTATTCTACAAACGATTAGGTTCTCGAGGTCGTTTTTACGCTCAGTTGTCGTGCCGGTGCCCTCCTCACGCGTACATGAAAAGATCGAACATCACTTCGCTTTTCGAACCTATGCCAATTAGCAACTGGAGTTTAAGTATGTGGTGCCGTTCTTTCATATTCGCTATCGGCGTTTCGGGAATGCTGATTGGGCCATCAGTATCAGCACAAGATAGTTCTAGTCCGTCGCCATCTGGATGGCAGATTGAGGCGTTTTTGCCGTCGAACATGTCACCTGCGGTTTCCTGGGACTGTTTCGACTTCCCCAGCACCGTCAGAGGTTTTGCCCACAGCTACGTTCAAAAAGTATTCGTTCAAAACGACTGCGCAATCGAGAAAGAAGATGTGGGCGGCGATGAGACCGCGTCCGTGACAGTGCGCTGTGAGCTCGAGACAATGCAATTTGATTTCAAAAGAACATCGGCCACGACAATTGGCGTTCAAGAGATTGAAACTGCAGGGGCGTCTCGTGTGCAGTTCCTCTCTTTATTCAAACAGTGCAACGCAAAGATTGAGTTTGATTGCAGCGCCGAAGGCCAAGCGGCTTGGCGTGCGTCCCGACCTCCGAACGCGGTGAATTACTCATGCGGCGAGCAAGATCGACCAGACGCTAAACCCGTCTTGAACGGCGACTATGATTTTGGTTTCCCGCAACAGATTAAGGTCTTTAAGGTTATGAACCGCCCCGGTGAAGATGTTGACAATGGCCTGCCCGAGCAATGCAATTGGTACGAGGTTGACGGAGAAGAGTTTTGTTATACGCCCACCTATCTTGAGCAATTCGTGGACAACCCGCACGCTCTCAGTCTGGCGGACATCGCGATCGAATTGAACGTCGGCGAAACTGAATTCACGGGCAACAAAACTTATTGCGATGATGTCAAGGCTCTTGCCGCGCAAATGCCGTGGCGAAAAGGAATAACGTGTGACGAGGACGCAAGCGCTCAGTAGCTGTCGCCTGACAGACCGGATCGTAAACCCATCGTATCTCCTGCGATCCCACAATGCATGACTGCCATATCTCATAGTCGCGTACTCGAATTCCTTGGAGCTAAGCACGCGCTGCGACGCCGCCGAACGTGGTCGGTCGTTTCGTGTCACCTGCGAAGTCCTGACAACTGAAGACGGTTACAGAGGCGCGTGCCGGGAAGGTACCCTCGGCAAGCCGATGACATTTATTGCATTACGACGGCGAAACGCATCCATTTCGCGATTGAATCTATCGCGGAGCCGTCCGGCATGTAAGCCCACGGTGAAGGCCGTCTTGCGATAGAGGGCTGCTGACTGCCAGTCCTAGTGGTAACACTAGGAGTAGTCATATGACGAAGCATCCAATTGAGGTTATCACGTCCGTAGAGCGCCGTCGTCGCTGGTCACGCGAAGACAAAGAGCGCCTCGTCGCGGCCTGCTTTGAGACGGACGCGGTTATCTCTGAGATTGCTCGCGCGGCCGGTATCCATGTCAGCCAGTTGTTCCGTTGGCGCAAGGAGCTGTGCCGGATCGAGGAGCCGAAGACCGAGACGGCAACCACGTTGGTGCCGGTGATCGTGTCCGAGACCGCGCCAGCAGTCTCTCCGGTTCAACCGGAACCGCCCACCACATCCCATGCTCGTCGGAAGCGTAGCGATGTAACGATTGAGCTGGGTCGGGGCAGACGCGTACGCGTGGATAGTGATATCGACACGGAAGCGCTTGGCCGCATTCTTGATTGTGTGCTGGGTCGTCGATGATCCCGGTCCCTGCTGGTGTAAAGGTCTGGCTGGCGACAGGCCATACGGACATGCGAAAGGGTTTTCCGGGTCTGTCGTTGATGGTGCAGGAGGCGCTGAAGCGTGACCCGATGTGTGGGCACCTGTTCGTATTCCGCGGCCGCGGTGGCGGCCTGATCAAGGTGATCTGGCATGACGGCCAGGGAGCCTGTTTGTTTACGAAGAAGCTGGAGCGCGGACGCTTCATCTGGCCATCAGCAGCCGATGGCA
>Ga0102593_1000757_pt1 | contig 43531 bp, 42 predicted proteins | sample AraplaCol_mMS_r2_2_FD_76862 | JGI IMG/M metagenome (GOLD analysis project Ga0102593, IMG submission 76862) | Arabidopsis root microbial communities from North Carolina, USA - plate scrape MF_Col_mMS_r2 (SPADES assembly) (version 2) | ecosystem: Host-associated > Plants > Roots > Endosphere... | reverse complement strand
AGCTCGGCCAAGCGGGATTTCGACATCACTCACTTCACCGCGAGCCTGAAGCGGCTGCGGACCCTGCGCCCAGCCGACCTCGGGGAAAACGAGACGCTGCAGGACAATGCTTCCGGCCGAGGCACGCTCTGGTGGCGGATCAGCACCGAGGATCGGCGAGCCAAGGGATTTCGTGTCGGCGGCGCCCCGAACCCCGAGGATTTTCCGAAGCTGCTGCACGACAATCCCCCCGCGGCTTCGGCACGGCCGCAACCAGAAACGGCAGAGACACCAGGCCCTGTTATCGCCGAACCGCATCGTCCGCTGGTGATCCACCACAGCCATGCCACGCATGCCGGCACACGGCTGAGCTTCAACGCCGATGCGCTGCTCGTTTCGGAAGCGCCCTCGCTCTTTGCCGTCGCCGATGGTTTCGGCGACGGCAACGCTGCTGCCGAAGTCGGCAAGATCACCGTTCACGTGCTGACTGAAACAGCCGAACAGCAGTCGATCGAAGCGCTGGTGCAGGACATCAAAGGCAAGCTCGGCCGAGCCCACGGCCTGCTTCAATCGGCCTATCTTTCTTCTGATCGCGAACCGTCGGCCGCGAGCATCGTCGTGCTGGCCACGCTTCGTGAGAACTGCGCCCTGCTCTGGGTCGGTGACGCCCGCTGCTATCTTCTGCGGGACGGCATGATGCGTTGCCTTACCCGCGACCATGTGGAGATCGGCCTGCGACGCACGCTTTCGCGCGCCATTGGCATGCGGGGACATCTCGTTCCCGAAGTCCGTTCCGGCGAATTGCAACCCGGCGACAGGCTGCTGCTCTGCAGCGCCCCGCTGCCAAGCGTCGTCCCCGAGCGGAACATCGCCGAAATCCTCATTTCTGCGAAAATCGAAAACGCGGCCGCTATCCTCGTCCAGGAGGGGTTGATTGCCAATTGCCGCGAAAACCTCAGCGCGATCGTGATCGATGTGAAGACTGATGACACATGATCATCCCGCCGATTTCGAAGAGATCGCGCGACGTTTTTCGCATCTCTGGCAGGCGTTGAACCACGGCTCACCCGAAACCCGGCAAATCCTGGTAGACCGCGTCCGGGACGCTCTCGACCGGGGCGAAGTCCGGCTTCGCGACGCGGATTGCCAGATCGTCGCCAACAGCTTTATGCTTGAGGCGCTGATCCATGACGGCGCGGCCACCCGGGTCTATCGCGCCCGCCATCGCGATCTCGGAACGTTTCATGCCATTAAGATGCCGCGGCCCGACCACGCCGACGATCCCGTCCTCAGGAAACTGATGCTGCGCGAGGCGGAAATCGGCATGGCGCTCCGTCATCCCCACATTGCCGCGACACAGACCGTTCTGCGCCTTGCCGATGGGCGCCCTGCCCTCGTCATGGAATGGATCGGCAGCCGCCTTGCGGAGCTTTTGCGGGAAAGGCCATTATCCCTCGGCGAGATCACTTCAGCGATGACCTCGGTGCTTTCAGGCCTGGAGGCCATCCATGCCGGCGGTTTCGTGCATTGCGACCTGTCGCCGCTCAACCTTCTCGCCGACGGCGATCTCTCCCGTTTGAAGATCGTCGATTTCGGCATCGCGCTTCAGCGCGGATCCCGGCACGATCAATTCGATCTCGCCTTTGCCGGCCAGCCGGATTTCGCATCGCCCGAACAGATGGCCGGTCAACCGCTCGACGAACGGTCCGATCTTTACGCAGCCGGGCTTCTGCTGTCCTTGCTGCTTAGCCGTTGCCACGAGGAGAGCGACGGAACCAAAGCCCTGAAGGCATTGGCGAACCACCTATCCCAACAGGATCCGCAAGCCAGGCCCGAAAATGCAAGAGCCGCCTTGCATCTGCTCGGCGGCTCCGCAAAACGTCCTGTTGATGCTTAATTACCGCTCGAACCGGGGATCGGTGCCGCGGCCGTCGGCACGCTTTTCTGGTACACGTTGAAGAGCTTGGCAAAGTCGACCAGGCTGGCATTGCTGGCGTAGATGATATCGCCATCCATCATCTGGAACCGCTGCATCAGCGCCAGATTGGAAACGTCCTTCAGATCGACGCGGTAGATCACCGGCTTGGTGCTCACCACAGCCGGCACGGGGGTCTTGGCGTTTGCGGCCGCAACCTGCGTATAGACAGGCTGGTTGCGCAGCACATAGAAATTGCGCGCATCGGCACGATCGTCGAGCAGGCCGCCGGCTCGCCCGAGCGCCTGGGCAAGCGTCAGCCTGCCCGGCTCGAATTCGAACTCGCCAACACTCTTGAAGGCGCCGAAGGCGGTGAAGGTGGGTGCATCCTTGTCGATATAGATCTGGTCGTCGGGCAGCAGGTAGACATTCTGCTTGTTGTCGTCGATGACGCGCTGGAGCGGCACAGTGGCGCGCTGCTTGCCGCGCATCAGCGTGACGGTCGCAGAGCCCGGAGCAGACGATGCGCCGCCGGCGAGTGCTACCGCATCGAGCACACGCTCCTTGCGGGCGGTGAGCGGGAAGCGGCCGGCGGAACGCACGTCGCCATTGACGGTGATACCGCTGGAGGGCCTGTCGACCACGGTGACGACAGCTTGCGGATTGACTGCCGACCCCTTCAAGCCGGTGACGATGCGGGTCTGCAGAGCCTCGGTCGAGGAATCCACCACGCGCTGTTTGCCGACGAAGGGAAGGGTCACATTGCCCGTGGAATCGACAGTGAAGCGGCCGAGATTAAGAGTCTTGCTCTGGGTTGAAGAGAAAAGCCCCTCTTCGCCGGTGTCCAGGATCGTTACCTCGATAACGTCGCCGCGTCGCAGCCTCGTATCGGCAAATCCGCTCGAGCGCATGGCGCTGAGCCCGGGATCGGTGGCCGCATAGGCAAGTGGGGTGGCCGCAACCTGACCCATCGGCGCTTCCGAGAGCCTGACCACCGGGATCCTCTCGTTACTTTGAGGGGCAGTGGCATTATAAAAACCACCGGCGGTTGGGCCATCCGATGGCCGGGCGCAGGCGCTAAGAACTGCGACAAGGACGAGCGGCGCCAACTTTCGCATCAAGTATCCTTTTGGCAATATTGAGAGAATCGGAAAATATCAGCGGTGTACGACCGAGCAATACCAGTTGCACGCGAAAAATCAATTATGACAGTCCGCAGGTAGGCGGGTGTGACTAATTGGCAACCATATTGCTTAAGTTGATTCGATGGATGGCCGTTTGAAAGGTTCCGCCACCTGCTCGATCTGCTCCCTGGGGGAACCAAAACCTAGTCACGCGTATTCGATCGAGATTGGCTTTCGAACCTACGGCGGGTGGACAAATGGCCTTGCACATCAAACGAATCTACGAGCCGAAAGACGACAAGGACGGCGCGCGCATTCTCGTCGACAGGTTATGGCCTCGCGGATTGAGCAAGCAGGATGCAGCAGTCGATATCTGGCTGAAGGATATCGCGCCAAGCCCGGCGCTGCGCCGATGGTTTGGCCACGACCCCGCCAAATGGACCGAGTTCCAGCGCCGGTATCGGAACGAGCTGGAAAAGAATCCGTGTGCCGTGGAGGAGCTGAAACGCCAGATCGGGCAAGCGGACACGACGCTTCTCTACGCTGCGAAAGACGTGGACCACAATCACGCTGTCGTGCTTCAGCGCTTCATCGGCAAAGACTGACGCGTCGGTGACCGACGCCGATGACAAGCTGTTTCTCTGGGTCCGAAATTTCCGGGAACCTTTTCGTCTGAGCCGCATCCAATGCTCGCTTCCGAAGGCACATCACCGTTGCCGCCGGAAGGCGTTCAGTCACGACACAAGGGAGACAGATCATGTTGAAGCGAATTCTCGGCGCCACTCTGATGGCAGCCTCACTCGGCACGGCTTCGATCGCCGCCGATGCCAAGCCGACCGATCCTCAGATCGCCCACATCGCCTACACGGCGGGACAGATCGATGTCACCGCGGCAGAACAGGCGTTGAAGAAGAGCAAAAATGCCGAAGTCATTGCATTCGCCAAAACCATGGAGCGCGACCACAAGGCCGTCAACGATCAGGCGCTCGCCCTCGTCAAGAAGCTGAAGGTGACGCCCGAAGACAACGCCGTCAGCCAGTCGTTGTCGACACAGGCGACCAAGGAACTGACGACGCTAGAGGCGCTCGACGGCGCGGCGTTCGACAAGGCCTATGTCGAAAACGAAGTCGCCTATCACAAGTCGGTCAACGACGCGCTTGCCAACATCTTGATCCCGTCGGCTGGGAATAAAGAGCTCAAGTCGCTGCTGGAAACGGGCCTGACCCTGTTCAAGGAGCATCAGATGCATGCCGAGCATCTGGCTTCGAAGACCAAATAGACATGGCAATGGGCTTGCTGATGAAATCCCTACGGCTCCCGCTGCTCTTTGCACTACTTTGGGCAGGCAACGGGGTTGCCTCGGCGGCGGACTATCGGATCACCATCACCGGCATGAAATTCAGCTCGCCGCCTCCCGAGCTGCATGTGGGCGATGTGATCGTCTGGAGAAACGATGATATATTCCGGCACACGGCAACCGCTCGCGACAAGAGCTTCGATATCGACCTGCCGCCGACATCGGAAGGCCGCATGACGGTCGCCCAAGCGGGAGCGATTGATTTTTATTGTCGTTTTCATCCCGCTATGACGGGCAAGCTGGAGGTCCGGCCATAGGCCGGGCTCCAATCGAAAGACGGGCGAGCGGGCGGAGATTTCCCATGACAGCAATTCCGGTTCGAGCCGCGCGACACCGGCAACAGATGTCGATACTGTCTGACGCCGATCTCGTGCCCTTGGCGAGAATGGGCGACGAGCCTGCCATCCGCACGATCGTTCAGCGTCATAACCAGCGCCTGTTCCGGACAGCGCGCGCCATCATTCGCAACGATGCGGAGGCGGAAGATGTCGTCCAGGCCGCTTACATCAAGGCATTCACCAATCTGGCGACGTTCCGGGGCGAGGCGCAACTTTCGACATGGCTGACCCGCATTACGCTCAACGAGGCGCTGGGCCGTGTGCGGCGGCGGAAGAACACTACCGGGCTCGAGGAAGTCGATATGCAGACGATGGCGCCGGGTGGCGAAGTGTTGCAGTTTCCCTCCCCCTTGTCCGCGGCCGATCCGGAAGCCGAGCTCGCCAGGAGCCAGGCGCGGCATCTCCTCGAGAATGCGGTCGACGAACTCCCGGATGATTTTCGCGCCGTGTTCGTGCTCCGGGATGTCGAGGGCATGAGCACAGACGAGGCCGCGTCTTACCTCGGCATAAGACCCGAAACCGCCAAGACCCGGCTGCACCGGGCGCGCAAGATGATGCGCCATTCGATCGAAAAGCAGCTCTCCGGCGCATTCTCGGCCCTGTTCCCGTTCGATGGCGCCCGTTGCGCTTTCATGGCCGACCGCGTCATCGCTGCCCTTCGTCACAAGACGTTATGATGATGTCTCGCAATATCAGCGGGCAGCTTGCCACGCACGCCTGCCATGGTAGTCGCGGGGCGCTAAAACATGCGGAGGTTAATCGTGGTATCGAGCGCGTAACCCGCGCCATAGACAGTGCGAATCCTCAGATTGCGGAGTCCTGCAAACGCTTTTCGCAGCCGGCCAATGTGCACGTCAACGGTCCGGCTTTCTACAGCGTGCGGAACGGGCCAAACGGCCTCGATGAGTTGCTTGCGGGTACTGATCTGCCCTTGCCTTTCGATTAGGAATTTAAGGATTCTCACTTCAATAGGCGCAAGCGCTACTATCTTGCCTGAAACTACGACTGCGTGCGGCCCGAAGACAATCTCGGCGGCGGAAGCGCAATTTGGCAGAGTCGAAACCGCCGGCCGAGGGCTTATGTCGTGCAGAAAGGCGAGAAGCTTTGCAGGCGACAGAGGACGCGTGATGCCTTCGTCGAGGCCCGCCTTGATCAATTGCAGGTGCTGCGTGCGCATATCCTCGCCGATGAGTGCACCCACGGAAAGCCCCGAGCCCTTCAAGAGCGCACACAGGGGCGCAACGTCACTCGGCCAACCTGCACAATCCAGTACGACGGCGGAAAGCTCTACTGATGTGCAGGCGTCCACCACATCGTCGTCACTTGCAGCAAGACGAGCCTCAAAGCCTTCACTACGCAGAATATGCGCGAGGAGCAGATAAAGCTCGGCGTCCTGTGAGCAGACCAGAATGACCGGGGTCATGTCTATCGCCTCTTCTGTCGGTTGACGATGCGGCAAGCCCTAACTCGTTGCGAACTCGCCGCCATTGACATCTATGATGGCTCCGTTGACGAACTGTGCATCCTCCGATGCCAGAAACGCGATCACCGCGGCGACGTCGTCCGGTGCACCGAGCCGCCCGGCCGGAATACGGGCGAGCGCGTCGATGTTGGTCTTGCTTTGCGGGGAGCCTGTGAGTGGCGTCAGGATGCGACCTGGCGCCACGACATTCGATGTTATGCCGTAGGAGCCATATTGAGAGACCAGCACGCGGGATAATCCTGAAAGTGCGGCTTTGGACGTCGCGTAGCTCGCGCCGGCGATCCGCGGTATCGTCCGGCCGGCAAGAGATCCAACGAATATGACCCGTCCAAAACCGCTTTCCTTCATGGCGGGCAGAGCGGCTCGGCAGCACAACATCGTCCCTGTCAGGTTGACCGCGAGCACGTCGTTCCACTCTTCAAGGGTAAGGTCGGCGACGTGAAGAGGGCCGTCAGAACTTTTCGGCGAAATCCCCGCGTTGCAAACGAGGATCCCAGGTGCGCCCAGGACACGGGTGACTTCGCCGAAAAAGGAATTGATCGCCGCCGGTTCGCGGAGATCGACCTTTCTCGTAAGCGAGCGCTCTGGCCCGAAAGCCTCGGCAAGCGCAGAGCCTGCGGCCATGACGCTTGCTTCACCATGGCTGAAGACCGCAACCCGATGACCGGCCCTGAGAAGTCGAAACGCAGTGGCAAGACCGATCCCAGTCGTGCCACCGCTGATGACCGCAACATGCGAACTGCCACCAGGGCTCATGCCGCTTGATCCATTCCAGTAAACAGCGAAAGGGGCGGATGGGCGGCGGCCTCTGTTATTACCTCAATCAGCAAGGGCCCTTCTCCAGAGAGACCGCGCTCAAGGTATTGAGAAAGGTTGGCGGGATCCGAGATGCGTACTGCTGGGCAGCCGCAAGCTTCCGCAATTCGCCGATGATCGACGTCCGCGAAACTGCAGGCAGTCGTGAAACTGCCGAACTTGACAGTTTCCGCATCACGTTGGAAGCCAAGGATACCGTTGTTCAACACGATGATGAGTACCGGAAGCTTGCTCCGCACCATGGTCTCCAACTCCGCCCAGCTATGCGCGAAACCGCCGTCCCCGACGATGACAACGACCGGCTTGTCGGGCTTTGCCACTTTCGCGCCGAGCGCAAGTGGCAGGCCCCACCCAAGTCCGGCAAGGCCCCGCGGCGATAGGAAGCGCATGCCGGCCGAAAGGGCTCGGAGCTGGCCCGCGACCCACATCGAGGAATAGCTCGCATCGGCAACAACGGTCGTCTCTGCCGTCAATACTTGTTGCAGGTCGGACATGACTCGCTCGGGACGGATCGGACTGTTCTCCGAACGGGCAATAGATCGTCGCTCCATGTCAAACGCGCGCCAGAAACCCGCAATCCGAGCCGTCAACTTGTCGCGCTGCGATGCGCGGTAAGAGAGATCGCGTCGGGCAAGCGCGCGGCGAAGCGCGCTGATAGTTTCGGCCGCATCGCCTGCTAATCTGACCGCTTCGTAGGTACGTCCGATTTCGGTGGGATCGACATCGATGTGGATGACTGACGCGGACCGGGGAATTTGGCGCCAACTGTCAGTGCCATTCTGATTGGTTCGCGTCCCCACCAGAATGACGAGATCGGCTTCTTCGACGAGGGCAAGCGCGTGCTGTCCAAGCGATCTCGGCCCGACGAGAGCACCGAGAACGCCAGCTGACAGCGGGTGGTATTCGTCGACCGCGCCTTTTCCCATATTGGTCGTCAGGACGGCAAGCGAGGCTTCGTCCTGTAGCGCCGAAAGCTCGCCGGCGGCATGGCTTGCATGGACGCCTCCTCCGGCGATGACGATGGGCGCCTGGGCTGCGGCGATCATCGAGGCTGCGTGCTCGATGTCGCTATCGCGTGGACGCAACCGATCGAGTGGCCAGTGGCCAAGCACAGCCTCACGACGAAACAGCGAAGGGGAGATCTGCTCACGCAAGAGGTCGGCGGGGAGCAGGAGAGCTGCCGGTCCCGGCCGGCCCGAGGCGGCTGCCGTGAAAGCAGCATCGACATAGTCGTCGATCCGCTCAGCAACGAGCACCTTGCGCACCCACTTCGTGCATGATTGGAACAGGGTGAGATGATCGAGTTCCTGGAATGCATTGCGATCAGCCTGATCTCGTTCCACATCCTGAACGAGAGCAACGACCGGAACGCTAGCCTTCAGCGCTTCGGCCAGCGGCGGAACGAGAAGCGTTGCCGCAGGTCCGTTCTGCGCTGCTACAACGCCGACCTTGCCTGACAGCCGCGCATACCCGTCGGCCATGGTCCCGCCCATGTTTTCCTGACGGTAGGCGATTTGACGTATGCCGATTGCTTCGGCCGCAAGGATAACCGCCGAAGGCAGACTCTGAGCAAAGATATGGGTGACGTCGTGCCTCTTCAGGGAAAGAGCGATCCGCTCGGCGACGGTTAGATGATCAGTTGCCATGGTCACATGCCTGCTTCGGTTGAAGTTGCTTCGAGGATAGAAAGGAAGTCTGCGAAGGCTGAGACGACCGCATCACCGTCCGCAGTTGTCATTGCCGTCGAAAGGCACGCCGCAGCGCCATTGGGAAGCAGGATGCCGCAACTGAGGAAATGCCTGGAGAGCCGCGCCATCAACTCGGCCTCTTCCGGGGCGAGATACGCCTCGCGGAAGTCCGTTGGCTGCTTTCCTTTCGGATGGATACGAAACAAGGATGCCGCCCCCGTCACGCTGAAGGCTGCCCCGTGGCGCGCGATTTCCTTTCGAAGTCCAGCCCGGATTCTATCGCCAAGGCTCTCGAGTGCAGCGAAAGCGCCATCCGTCATCGCCTCCATGGCAACCCGGCCCGCAACCATCGATACGGGATTTGCCGAAAACGTGCCGCCTTGCGGCAGCAGCGGCTTGCCGCTGTCGCTTGCGAACACCCGCATCACGTCCTTGCGCCCGCCGATCGCCCCGACGGGAAAACCTCCGCCGATGATTTTGCCGGCGGCGACCAAATCGGGGTGGAGACCATAGCGGGCCGACGCCCCCACATATGACTGCCGCAGATTAAGGACCTCATCGGCCACGATGAGAATCCCGTATTGCTTCGCGATCGCCTCGACAGCGGCAAAAAAGCTTGGCTCAGGCGCTATCAGCCCGGCGCGGCTTGGCATCGGGTCGATCAAGATACAAGCCAGTGAAGGGGCAGCCGAAGCAATTCGGCGCTCTAGATCCGCGATGTCATTGAAGCGGATAACCGTTACCTCGTCCCTTACCGAACGGGGCATTCCGCGATAGGCCGGTACGGCCTGAGACACCGAGGGATCGTTCCATATAGCCGGCGACACCGCCTGCCCCGTTTCCGCCCAGTCGTAAGCGCCGTGATAGGCGCCTTCAATCCGTGCGATGCCGGGCCGGCAAGTGAAGGCGCGAGCGGCCTTGATCGCAAACATCACAGCCTCGGTCCCGCTGCTGACAAAGCGAATATGTTCGATAGCCGGAATGCGCTCGATCAACAGCTCGGCCAGCGTGATTTCGTGCTCGGTCGGGTTAGAGAAACATGTGCCGCGATGAAGAAGATCTGCAACCGCGTCGGCAACTGGAAGAAAACCATGGCCGTGAATCAGCGTCGTGAAATTATTGTTTAGGTCGAGTAGGCGGTTGCCGTCGACGTCGATGAGATAGGCCCCCTCCCCTCGCGAAATGTAGAGCGGGCTGGGCTCATGATCGACGGTGACGCGCGTGATCCCGGTTGGAAACACGCGGCGACCCTTTTTGAAGAAATGTTCGGACCTCGACCGGGGAAATCCCCGGCCGTCGCGCAAGATATAAGGGTGAAACATTCGATCTTCTCCGGCAAATGGGTCACGGCGCGACCCTTCATAATTTTGTTATTACAAAAATCATGAACCCGAAGAAGTTGCAACAAAAAAATCCGGCCACGATGTTATTGCCGCTTGAGACGCTCCTGCGCTGCTTTCTTGAGGCGCCGATAGCCGTCTCGAATGTCGTTTTCCATTGCCGCTCGGACGGCGGAGGGATCTTTATCCACCAGAGCCTCAATCGCGGCCAGGTGGTTGTGGACACCGTATTTCGCTTCCGCAAACTCAGGATAGAGGTCGTGGAACGAGGCGCCGATCCTTAACCATAGGGCCTCGATGGTCGAAAGAAGGTGCGGCATCTCGCACAGTCGATAGATGGTAAAGTGGAATTCTTTATTGTCGTGAAGAGCATCGCCGTAGCGCTTTTCCTCGAGCGAAAGTGTGATTTTTTCCTGTATTACCAATAGCTTGTCAAGCACATCATTGGTCGCACGAAGTGCGCCTTTTTCGGTCGCTAATCCTTCGAGGGCAAGCCGCATCTGCGTGACTTCGTAAAGCGCCGAAAGATCGAGATGCGGGACGATGACGGTTTTAGGACCCACCATGACGAGCGCACCCTCAAAGACCAGGCGGTTAATCGCCTCGCGCGCCGGCGTCGCACCAACCTTCAGCATTTCGGCAACCGAACGGATCGGCAACTTGTGACCGGGCTTGTATACGCCCCGCGTAAGTTGCTCCTTGATGGATGAATAGGCGAAGTCGCTGAGACGCCCGGAGTGCAATTCCGACGCCGGCGATTCCTCTTCAGTTGTATTCTCGTTCAAAATTAACTCCCCACGAGTTGACTTCTTCACATTTTTGTTGTAACAAAAATGCATTGTGTAAAAATTGATCACGCAATGTGACAGCATAACGGGATCGTGAATATTAGCAACGCCTTGGCCCCGTGCGGCCATGCCTGAACAGATGCCGGCCTTGTCGGCACGACACTCACACCACCTGGCGCCGCGCGGGCGGAGTCGGGAGGGATCAATGCATCTTAAAGCAAAGGAGATATCAGTTTGATTGGTGCGCCTGTTTTTATCGATCGCATAGGCAAGGCCTACGGCAGCCAGACTGCCGTAGGCGCAGTGACCTTGGACATTTCAGCAGGCGAATTCCTGTCGATCCTCGGTCCATCCGGATCGGGCAAGACGACGCTTCTGACAATGATCGCCGGTTTCGAAAGTCCGTCTGCCGGACGCATTATCATTGGTGGGCGCGATGTCACCGCCGTATCGCCCGATCGCCGCAATATCGGGATGGTCTTCCAGCGTTATGCTTTATTCCCGCATCTGACCGTCGCCGAAAACATCGGCTTTCCCCTGAGGATGCGCGGCATCCGCAAGGACCTCAGGGCAGAACGCGTTAGCCGGGCGCTCGACCTCGTCCAACTCCCGGACTATGCCAAGCGCTATCCCCACGAACTTTCCGGCGGCCAGCAGCAGCGGGTTGCAGTCGCGCGAGCAATGGTGTTCGAACCGCCTGTTCTCTTGATGGACGAGCCACTCGGGGCACTGGACAAGAAGCTGCGCGAATCCATGCAGATCGAGATCAAGCAGCTTCAGCGGCGCCTCGGTGCAACGGTCATCTACGTGACACACGATCAGGAGGAGGCGTTGACGATGTCCGACCGGATCGCTGTCATGGCAAAGGGGCAACTCGTGCAGCTTGGAAGCCCGGCGGATCTTTACTGTAATCCGGAGAGTGCCTTTGTCGCCGACTTCATCGGCAAGATGAATTTCCTAACGGGAGAATTCCTGGGCGAGACCGCTGGTCGTCACACGATCAGACTGGGTGACGACGTGGTTATTGATACGCCCGGTGCCGCCCATAATTTCGAGGGTTCGGCAAAGATAGGTGATCGCGTTCGGCTCGCGCTGCGCCCTGAGCGCCTCGGCCTTGCAGCGCGGGGCGCAGGAGGACAGAACGCCCTCCCCGGTCGGATCGAAACGTCGGTCTTTGCCGGCTCCTTCGACCTTCATCTCGTTCGCACTGATTTCGGAAGCGGCGAGATCATTCAGGTGCAGATCCCTGCTGATGGAAAGAGGGAGCCCTTCGCAACGGGGGCACTCGTGGACGTCGTCGCCGAACGCGACGGCCTCCGGCTCTTTACGGTTGAGGAGGGATGAAATGACCACGACCGTCGAGAATCCACGCGTTGTACCAGCCCGTCCAGCGAGCTGGTTTTTCTCACGCTCGGCGCGCCAGTATTCGCACGCGCTGACGTTCCTGCTTATTGCGCCGTTGATGCTGTTACTGGCCGGAGGCTTCATCTATCCGATTGGACGGCTCGTCTCTTTGAGCTTAATGGCGCCGGGATTCACGCTGGAGCATTACGAGCGGATCGTCACCGAGCCACTCTACATGGAAGTCCTGTTTCGGACGTTGCAGACGGGCGCCATCGTAACAGTGACGAGCTTGCTGCTTGGATTTCCGGTTAGCTTTCTCATGGCGCATGCCAAAGGCAGGATGGCGATGCTCGTATCGGCCGCGGTGTTGGTCCCACTATGGACCTCAGTGCTGGTGCGATCCTATGCCTGGATCGTGCTGCTGCAGCGAAACGGCATCGTTAACGGTCTGCTGATCGAGAGCGGCCTCATTGGCAGTCCGTTGAAGCTAATCTACACCGAAGGCGCGGTGATCCTTGCGATGACGCATGTTCTCATGCCCTTCATGATCCTGCCGGTCTACAACGTTCTTCGCACTATTCCTGCAGAGTACACTCAAGCCGCCCGCAATCTCGGCGCCGGCCCGATTAGCGCGTTCTGGCGCGTGACCTTGCCGCTCAGCTTGCCTGGAATCTTTGCCGGATGCGTCATGTGCTTCATCCTGGCGATCGGTTTTTATATCACGCCGGCACTCGTCGGCGGGCCTGGAGCATTGATGATGGCAACGCTGATCGGCCAGCAAACCACCGTTCTGCTTGACTGGCCATTTGCCGCAGCGCTCGCGACCGTCCTTCTGACCACGACGCTGATCTTTGTCCTTGTGTTCCGCAAGGCGCTTTCCGTCAGCAAAGGAATGAACAGTGTCAATTGAGCCCGCAGTCACCGCCTCATTCGCCCCCTCTCCCGTCAACAGCACCCATCGGCCTTACGGCAAAGCGGCATTGCGGCTCCTTGGGGGTTTCCTGATCGGGGAAATCCTGTTCTTCCTGGTTCTGCCGACGTTGCTCGTCATCCCGATTTCGCTGAACGACAGCAGCTATATCGAGTTCCCGCCGAAGGGCCTGACGCTTCGCTGGTATATCGACTTTCTATCCGATCCGGACTGGCGCGCAGCAACGATCTTCAGTCTGCAGATTGCGCTGGCGACGACGGTCGCTTCGACGGTTATCGGTACATTGGCCGCCATCGGGCTCGTTCGCGGTAATCTGCCGGGAAAGACGCTTCTGCGGGCATTGTCGCTGGGGCCAATGATCGTTCCCCATGTTGTCTTTGGCGTTGCCCTTTATCTGGTTTTTTCCCCGCTCAGTCTGACCGGCAATTTCGCTGGTTTCCTGATCGCGCACACCGTACTTGCTGTTCCCTACGTGATCATCACCGTGTCGGCAGCACTCGAGCGCTTCGACACGTCACTCGAGCTTGCCGCACTGAATTGCGGGGCAAGCCGGAGCCGCGCTTTTATCAGCGTTGTGCTTCCTAACATCGCCCCGGCGGTGGCTGCGGCTTCGGTCTTTGCGTTTCTGGCGTCGTTCGATGAGGCAACAGTCGCCTTCTTCATTTCCGATACGGGCGGAAAAACGATCAGCCGCAAGATGTTCGAGGACATCGATTTCAATCTCACCCCGGTCATAGCGGCGGTTTCGACGCTGCTCGTCGCGGTATCGCTGCTGCTCATGGGGACCATTCATCTCCTTACCGGCCGCGGGGAGGATTAACATGATCACATCAATCGGAGAGAGGAAGAACCGATGAAAAAGCGAACGAAGATCAAGCCACTGCTTGCGGCTTGCCTCATGCTTGCCGGTGCGGGGGCGGCGCAAGCCGAGGAGCAGGTCATCATTGCGACCACAGGCGGCGCCTACGATGCCGCGCTTCGAAAATTCTGGTTCGAGCCGTTTACCGAAAAGACCGGCATCAAAGTTGTTTCGGTCGCGGCAACGAATGCCGAGATGCGGGCGAAAGCGGCGGCCATGGTCAAGACCGGCAACGTGACCTGGGACCTTTATCCGGACGGCGAGATCCAGGCGAGCGCTGAAGCGCATCGGCTGACATCTGAAGACCTGACCGACTTTTGCAAGTCTTTCCAGAGCCGGCCAGATCTGGTCGAGGATGCCTGCGTCAGCGCTGGGGCTAGACTTTTTTCAACCGCAACGCTGATGGCCTACGACCCGACTGCCTTCAAGGATGGGAATCCGTTGAGCTGGGCCGATATGTGGAACCAGACAAAATTTCCTGGGGGTCGCTCGTTTCCAAATTTCGACGATCCGTGGAGGGTAATGGCTGCCGCGCTCCTCGCCGATGGTGTTCCGCGCGACAAACTCTTTCCGCTCGACGTTGATCGCGCCCTTAACAAGCTCGACGAGATCCGCCCGGCGATATCGCTCTGGTGGAAGACCGGTGACCAGAGCGTTCAGGGCTTTCGCAACGGCGACTACAGAATCGGGCAGATCTGGCTGACGCGCGCAAATACACTGAAGGCGGAAGGACGCCAGATCGCCTGGTCCAAACAGGCCTCGTTCCTCGTCGGCGATCGCTTGACGATTATCAAGGATGCGCCGAACCGCGCAAACGCGTTGAAGTTGATCGGCTACTGGCTTGATCATCCGGAGGCGCAGGCCGGGGTGTGCGACGAACTCCTTTGCACGCCGCCGAGCCGCAAGGCGATCGATTTGATGTCGCCGGCTGCACGCGCGGCACTGCCGAGCGACGAGGACATCCGGGATTACATCGTCATCCCGGACGCCAAATGGATCAACGACAATGCTGCGATGATGCTCGAGCGTTGGAATGCCTGGATCCGATAACGATCCCCCTTTGGGCGGTGGTTCCGCCCGAAGGGGCGGAGACAGATCTTTATCCCTTGAGAGCACGATTGACGGCAGCTGCGACGTCGCGCAATTCGGATGCCGTGTGGCCGGCAGTCGGACATATTCGCAGCCCCGCCCTTCCCTTGGCCACAGTCGGGAAGAAAATGGCCGACGTGTAGTAACCAGAATCAAGTACAAGTCTGGCAGCGCCGATTGCCGCAAGCTCGTCACCGACGACGACGGTCCTGATCGGGAGTCGGGACCCTGCCTGTGCGGTCGGCACCAGTTCGTCGAAAAGAGAGATGTGTTCTGCGAGAGTCCTTTGCCGCACACCAAGTTCCGGTGTGCGGTGAATCGACTGAGAGGCCAGAGCTGCACCGATCGCCGCAACATTGATGGAGGCCGAGAAGGCATGCGCGAGAGCAAAGCGCCGGAAGATCTCTTCCTGGAACGCCGTTGCGAGCATCAGCATGCCGCCCGACGCTCCGAAGCCCTTCCCGAGCGAGGCGGCGATGATCGTCCGTTCACCGAGACCTTCTGGCATCTGTGAACGGGCAAACCCCTCGCCTCTTTCCCCGAAAATCGATATACCGTGAGCATCATCGATGTAAAGGAAGAGGCCGTATCGCTCCTGAAGCTCCCGCAACTCCTTGATCGGGGCACAGCCACCCATGGAATAGACACCGTCGCAAACATAGGCGACCGCCTCGTTCTGGCGGCAAATTTCTTCGAGCGCCTGAAGATCGTTGTGGCCTATAGTGCGCACCTCGCATTCTTCAGCAACGACGGGCTTGTTGAAGGCGAGCGTTGCATGCGCGAGACGGTCGAATACCATGACTGGTTTTTTGCCGCCCGTCAGAACGCCGGAAGCAATCAGCGGAAGCGCGCTTAAGTTGGCGGCAAGCACTGTTGTGTAGGTGATAACCCTCGCGCCGAAGAGATCAGAAAGAGCATCCTCGAGGTCTCCGAGGACTGCAAAATTGAGCCGCGTCCGGGCGCAGGACCAGTGTAGTGTTCCGTAGCGCCGAACTGTCTCTATTGCGCCTTCGATGATTGAGGGGTGATTGTCGAGCCCGAGATACGAGCAGCGGACGAAGTCGACGACGCGCTTCAATCGGCGCTCCGAAACCGGCAGCTCCACCGCTCGACCGTCAGACGGATGGACATAGAGGGCCATCAAGCCGTTGAGATGGGCGGCGGCAAAGTGGGGACTCGCGTGGCTGATCAGGCCCGCAGTGTTTCTGTGGGATGTTTTCGCCGATCCGGCGCCCGAAGCTGCCTCTTGCATGTTGTGCTCCCAAATGTTCAACGGACTTCAAGCTATGCGCGTGATCGTCGTTTATGCAACGAAGGCGACAGCAAGTTTTCGGGAAGTTTCGATGAACATGTGAACGTGGGGAAGTCACATACTTTACGCAACGTCGATTGCATATCCTTCCTTTGGCACGGTGCGGATCAAATCGCGGCCAAGCGCCCGCCTCAATGCACGCCGGAGCCGGCCGATATGAACATCGACTGTCCGAGGCTCGACGAAAGCTGATTTCGGCCAAGCGATCGCGATCAGTTCCGCGCGGCTTAGAACACGCCCCGCGTCACCCATAAGAGCGCTCAGCAGACGAAACTCGATCGGGCTGAGATTAACCGGCATACCCCTTACCAAGACACGCCGGCCGCTGACATCCAGCTTCAGATCGTCATATATTGGAACGAAGCGGCCAGACGCTTCGTCGGAGGAATTGCCTATTTCACCGTGGAGATAAGACAGCAGCCGTTCCGGAGGCATCGGCCTTGTGAAGCTCTCATCGACGTCGGCTTTCAGTATGTCGAGATAAGCGGCCTTTTCGGCGACGAGTGCGATGAGTGTGAGTTCGTCGGCAAGCCCCTTTTCCCCAAGGCTCGACGCGATATCAGCCAGAATTTGTGAACCCGGCTGGCAGTCGACGATGATAGCTGCAGCGCCGCGCTCCTCGGCGATCGCCACGGCCTCGTTTGGAATATCGACCAGCACCGTCCTGTATCCGGCCCCCCTCAAGATGTATGACAGCATCAAATAATAGTCGGCATCCCGGGATACGATCGCCAGAAGTGCGCTCATCGGCTCGCACCGCCAGCTGTTGACCCCACCATACCTAAGTTTGCTACGACAAAACTCTCACCGGATTGCCTCATTCTAAGTGACACCTCAAGCCTGATTCGTAAAATATCGCGAAAATCGCTCTCATTGCGGGTATTTTTATAGCTTGCCTTTCGGTTTTGTTACAACATAATGTTGAGCATGAGAAGCACTTCGCACTGAAGCGCGTATTTGCCAGGGACGGCACGTGATCGTGGCCCACTCGGTGGGATCGACGTCCGGCATAATTTGATGGCCTGTTTCCGGACGGTAACGGGGCTTTTTAATGCGCGAAATGTTCGAAAGGTTCTCAGCCGGCTGCGCCGCAACCGCACCGGATTTTTGGAGTGATGCAGATGTTGGGGACATAAGTACTGCTGTCTGTTCGCTTTACGGACAACATGCGAAAACCGCGGCAGCCTGGTGTGCCATAAGCGCTCGCTCCGACGGTCGCTCAGGCGATTTCAAGTTTTGGGTCCGAGTTTTCCAGCAGTTGGGGAAATTCGAAAACAAATGCGAGGGCCATCGGCTTTGATGTCGCACGCATGTTTACTCCGACAGCATTCCGACACTACGAATCTGTCCGGCCTTATAGGTCGGACAGATTCGCGGTGATCATGCCAGCCGCTCGGTTGAACGCAGATTTCGGGAGGGGGACGTGTAGGGGCAGACAGGGTGTCCCCACAGCGAAGGGTTCATGATCAACACGCAGAGCAGGGGGACTAGTTTTATCTGAATACGATGGCTACAAAAGTCCTGTCATGAAAGACGCCTGCCGCATCCTGCACCAGGAGTTTCAGACGCGTTGAAGGGCAGCTCGGCTGAGATCGAGAAAATGGGGCGCATCCTCAAAGTCAGCTTATTTGAGTCATGCACCCGCGATCGACACGCTGCTTGAAGCCGTTCGCTGCCTCCGCCAAGTAATTGGGTTGACAGAATACTCCATGAGCCGAGGGATGGCCCACAGCTGACGGGCGAGCGAGCGACCGCGCGCCTGGTTCTTGATCTCGATCGCGATATGGGCGCGGGCGATCGCATTGCGGCGATTTCCTGCCGTCCATAAACTCTCCCGCAGCTCGTTCATTGGTCTCAGAGACTAATGCCACGACTGACAGCCCGCTGGTGCCGTTCCGAGATGATCTGTTCGCTGCTTTCCATGCGCACCGTCCGCTGCAGGACCTTCAACCTGTCCTGCATCGCCTCGAAGGCGCTGCGCTGCGCTGGTGGCACACGGTTGATGAGATCCTTTTCGCCGCGAATGATGGCATTGCGACCAAAGCGCTCGTCGAGTGCCCGGCTGACGGCGGCGAACTCCCGGCGAATGCTGGGATCGAGAGGGGCAGCGGAAGCCGTCAGCTTGCGGTCGTTGTTCTTCGCCTCGGCAGTCAGTCGCATGAGCACGTCTTCCGCCGCCGTCGACAGAGCAGGAATGGCAACCGCCATGCGCCGTCGCTCTTCGGCGATAGCCTGGCGTTCGGCATCGAGCACATTGACGTAGGCCGAACCGAGCGATCGCAAACGGGCGGCGGCTTCAGGCACGGCCTGCACCGCCTCTTTCCGCTCCCGGCCGGCGGCCAGCATCCGGTCCATCAGGCGATCGGAACCGCGCAATGCGCCGTAGGCGGCCGGATCATTGGTCACCGCGGCGGCGATGCGCTCGCCAGCAAAACCTTTCTGAAGCAGCTCTTCGATCTTGCCGACGGCGCCGACCGGATCGCGCCAGATCGTGCTTGCCACCGCCGCCAGCGCTGCTCGCTGCTGGCGATAGAGAGGATCTGAGAGCACACGCGAGCGCGCCTCCTCGTCGATCGCGGTCCTGAACTCGGTGACGGCGGCAAGCATGGGGACATTCTCCATCCCTTGATCGGCACTGGCACCGGCAACAATCTTCGAACGATCCCGCCGCTCGGCGAGATGCTGCTCGTCGGCAAAGCGCTTCACGGCCTTGAACAGCCGGGTCAGCTTCTCGCCTCTGATACTGGCGAGGTCCTCCGGCATACACTCGACCATGTTGCGTTCGCCAACCGCGGCGGCCTTCGAGGTAAACGCGCTCCAGCCGAAGCGGGCGGTCAGCGCCTCGCTGACCGCCTTGACCTCCTGGACGATCGAGCGATCTTCGGCGGCAAGCGCAAAGGCGGCCTTGTAGGCGTCGTCACCACCTTGCCTGCGCACCGCCTCGATCTCGGTAAGACGTGCCATCGCCTTTTCGGAGAGCGCCGGGATCGGCAATGCCATATGGGCGCGGCGCTGTTGCTCGTGGCTTTCGAAGCGTTCGGCATTCCGGCGGAACTGGGTGGCATGGGCGCGGACGAGCGGCAGCAAGTCCGTCAAGGCAGTGATCGCGGCATTTCGTTCGTCGCGTGCCGCACGACCATCGACGATCAGGTCGGAACCCCGCAGGCGGCCGAGCCGCTCGGGTGCTTTGGCAAGATCATCGGCAAGCCTGCGCGGATCGACGCTTGTATCCGATGAAAGCGCGTTCAAGGCGACAAGGGCTGCATCCGGGTCACGATAGATCTTCTCCAACAGCGGCCGGAGGATGGCTTCCCGTTCCTTCCAGGCAGGAGACGAAAGTTGTGCCAGCCGCGCATCTTCCTCGGCACTCCTGGCAAAGCCCGTGGTGGGCGGGATCAGATATCGGCCGCGAGCAACATCCGCCTCCAAGACGGTTTGGGGTTCAGCCCGTTCCTCGTTGTAGGCGATGCGCCGTTCCCGCTCGATCGTGAAGCCGAGCGCAACGCTTGCCCGCTCCCACAGCTTCGCCAGCTGCTCGCGCTTCTCGGCAATCCCCGCCCACCGCCGGGAAAGGCTTTCTTCCGCCCCGGCTGCGGCAAGCGAAAGGTGATCGAGACCACGGCGGCGCGCGAAGTCGTCGGCATGGGCGCGATAACCGGCCTCGCTTTCAAAATCGAGCGTCGTCGTCTTGGCGCCGGAACGCGACAGGCGCTCTACGAGTTGCTTGAACACATCCGGTCGATGGCTTTCCCGCTCGATCCGTTGCTGACGTTCTGCGGCGGTTTCGATCCGCTTGGCGGTCCAGACGTTGCGGTCGACCTCTCTTTCCTTGAACCGCTTCTGGCCGGTTTGCTCGTCGACGGTGGCAACCTTGATCGTCACCCGCTCGACGCCGTCCTTGCGCAGCGTGACGGTATCGCCTTCTGAGACGCCACCTTCCTCGAGCGCCTTCGGCAGGCTGACGCCCCATAGACGATGGAGGGTGCCGTCATCTGCTCTGACATCGGCATAGGGGCTGTCGTCGGCATCCTCGTCATTCGGCCGGAACTTGGCTTGTCCTGTTTCCACGAGCGCGCCGGTGACGCCGGCGGCATGATCGACATGCGGCTTTCGTCCCCATTCCGGCTTTGCTTCAAAATCGTCCTTCGCCGCATAGAGGTCGACGCGGTCTCTGTGTCTCGTCATCGACACATAGGTCAGGTGCTGGTCCATCATGCCGGTGGCGAGCACGAAGGTTCGCTCGACCGTGGCGCCTTGAGACTTGTGAATGGTCGCGGCGTAGCCATGATCGACATTGCGATAGCTGCTCTCGCTGATGACGACATCACGGCCACTGTCGAGACGGACCGAAAGCACTGCGTCGCCACGTTTGTCGCCGGTGGAAACGACCGTGCCGAGCATGCCGTTCTTCACATGTTGCGGGCCGAGACGCATTGCGCGCGGTTCAACGAAGCGGGCATTCTCCAGGAAGATGATGCGGTCGCCGGCAGCAAATTCCCGCGCGCCGCGCTCGGTCCGGAAAGCGCGGTTCTCACCGAGCGCGCCCTCTTCCGACATCACCGATCGCAGCGCCTCGTTCAGACGCTTGACGTCCTCGTTGGTGTGGGCGAGCACCAGCAGTTCGTCACCACGAAGACGACCGTCATTGCCTGCCGTGGTTGAGTTCTGGATTGCCTGTTTGCGCGCTTGGCTCCAATCGGCGACGATCCGATCGATCGTTTCCGCCCGTGTCCCTGCCTCGATCAGATGCCCCTGCTGGGCATAGGCATCGAGACCTTTCTCCGTCTCGCCGCGCGCAAAAAGCCGCGACGCCTCGCGCGCCCATGGCTGGCGCTGGCGGCGCACACCGGCAAGTTCGGCAAAACCGATCCGTTCAGTGATCGCCCGGAATGCCGCCCCCGCCTGGATCGGCTGCAGCTGCATCGCGTCACCAACCAGCACGACCTTCACCTCGGCTTGCTCGGCGATGTCAAGCAGGCGGGCCATCTGCTGCGACGACACCATGCCGGCCTCGTCGATGACAAGCACATTGCCACGTTCGAGCAATTCGCGTCCGCTGGCCCAGGCGAGTTCCCAGGCGGCGAGTGTCCGCGACCTGATGCCGGAACTGTCTTCCAGCCCTTCGGCGGCTTTGCCGGCAAGGGCAGCGCCGATCACCCGGCGACCATCGCTCTCCCAGGCAACGCGTGCAGCGGCAAGCAGGGTCGACTTGCCGGCGCCGGCAAGGCCGACCACGGCGGCGATAGCATTGTCGCGGGTGATATGATGGATGGCGTCCACCTGTTCCGGATCGAGCCGGAAGGAGTTTTCCGGATCCTGCGTTTCGACCTGCCTGATCGCGGCTGCAACCACCCGATCGGAAACGGCAAAGCCGCGGCGCTCCGCCAAAACCCGCGCCGACCGCCCCATGTCATATTCGATGCGCAGCATCTCCCGCGTGGTGAAGACGGCAGGTTCGCTCGCCTTTCCCGTTTCGGCATCGATCTGCTGCGGCTTCAGCATGATGAGATCGTCCGATGCCATCAGTCGCGCGCGGATATTGGCGAAGTCCGCGGGATCGTCGACAGTGCGATGCAGCGCCTTGGCGATATCGCGCTCATCGAAGGTGGAGCGTTCATTGCTCAACTGCTTCAGCAGGAGCGCAGGATCTGCAAGCAGCCGGTCGGCCATCTTCTGGCGACGGGCAAGGTCGGCCGGCGCAAAATACATCTCCGCGTCCCTGCGGGAGAGTGCTGCCTTCTCCGGACCGAGATGTCTTTGCGCGATGCCGTCAAGGCCCTGTTCGGCATAGGAGCGGCCGTCGAGCCGGATCTCGTGACCGGCAAGCGCCAGGTGCCGGCTGGCCGTCTCCGCCCAGGCGATCTTCCATCCCTTCATGGTTTCCTTGTCGCCAGCCCAGAGTTTGTAGACGACCTTGCCATTCGGGCGATCCGGCGTGACGACCCGCAGCGGCTTTCCGTCCTCGCCACGGACAGGAACCTTCTTTGGCCCGAAGCCCTCCTCCGCCAGCGGCCTGAGCGTCGTCATCAGATGGATATGCGGGTTGCCGTCCTTGTCGTGATAAACCCAATCGGCGACCATTCGCTCGGACGTAAAGTTATCACGGACGAACTCGCGCACCAGCGCGATGTTCTCAGCCCGCGTCAGCTCTTCCGGCAACGCGATGATCAACTCGCGCGCCAGCTGCGCGTCGGCGCGTTTCTCGAAAGCATCGACGGCATTCCACAGCGCTTCGCTCGCCTTGGCGACGGATTGACCAGAAATCGCCGACCGCAGCCAGGCCGGTATTTGGTCCGGAAGAGCCAGCTCCTCATGCACCAGTTCGGAAGCTCCGCCGCGATAGCTGAACGATGTGCCGGCCTGTTCGTCCATCATCCGGGCGCGATGGCGATAGGCGGCGGCCGAGACGACGCTGCGTCCCGCGCCCCTGCCGATCACCTGTGCTCTGACGAACATGATCGCCACTGTCGTCTCCACCTCGCCCGAGCACGTCGCGACAGCGACGTATATTGCGCCCTCAAACCAATCGGAACGCAGGGCCGATGCCGCTTTTCCGGAAGACGGCCATCGGCCGAAATTCCGGCTGCGACGTTTTGGGGCTGGTCGAAAATACCCTATTTAACTGTCGCTTTCTAGTTAGTATAATCGGTCTTCAGAGACTACTTTCAGGAAAGGGAGATTCACCAATGGCCGTAAAATCATCAATCTCTGATCTCGATGCGCAGATGGAGAAGTTGCGAGAACGTCGGCGAATTCTGATAGTTAAATCGGCGGAGCGGTTTGCCCGCGCGGCGACGAAGTCCGGGCTGGCGGAAATGGAGATCGCCGACGAGGAGGTCGAGCGGATCGTCGAAGAGATCGCCGCTCGATTTCGCAAAGAGGAGAACAAAGGCACTAGTGCTGCATCTCCTCAAACGCGTCGACCGGCAGTTGGTGGCACTGGATCGACGTCGGAGGTTTCACATGACGGCTGACCGCAAGAAGGAAGCACGCGAGAAACTCCTGCTTGGCGGCATCGTCGTGAAGGCTGGTCTGTCGACGGCCGACCGGGCTTTTCTTCTGGGTGGCCTCATCGAACTGGCAAGGGTGATAGCGGGATCGGCCGAACATAGGCGGTTGCGCGATATCGGCAAAGAGGCGTTCAGGCGCCCTTCGCTCAGTCCGTCCACACCGCGCGTCGAGGAGACCGCCGGATGGCGCTGAAGGGTCGATTGCATCCGAGCCTGCTGCTGGTCTTCGTGCCGATCGCCGTAACAGCGATCAGTGTCTACATCATCGGCTGGCGATGGCCGGCACTGGCCCACGGCCTCTCCGGCAAGATCGAATATTGGTTCCTGCAAGCGGCACCCGTGCCGGCGCTCCTGTTTGGGCCGCTCGCAGGACTTTTGACCGTCTGGGCGTTGCCGCTGCATCGCCGGCGGCCAATCGCCGTGGCCAGCCTCTTATGCTTTCTCGTCGTCGCCGGTTTTTACGCGTTGCGCGAATATGGACGCCTCGTGCCATCGGTGGAGCGCGGCATCGTCACCTGGGACCAGGCGCTTTCCTATCTGGATCTCGTTGCCGTCATCGGCGCCCTGGCGGGCTTCATGACTGTGGCGGTTGCCGCCCGGATCTCCGTCGTCGTGCCCGAGGCAGTCAAACGGGCAAGGGGCGGAACCTTTGGCGATGCCGATTGGCTTTCAATGTCGGCGGCAGCAAGGCTCTTTCCGCCCGACGGCGAGATCGTTGTCGGCGAGCGTTACCGCGTCGACAAGGAAACCGTCCACCAAGTGCCCTTCGATCCGAAGGATCGCAGCACGTGGGGACAGGGCGGCCAGGCGCCACTCCTGACCTACAAACAAGATTTCGATTCCACCCATATGCTCTTCTTTGCCGGATCGGGCGGATACAAGACGACCAGCAACGTCCTGCCGACCGCACTGCGTTATTCCGGCCCTTTGATCTGCCTCGATCCTTCCACCGAGGTTGCGCCGATGGTGGTCGAGCATCGCACCCGCATTCTCGGGCGCGATGTCATGGTGCTCGATCCGACCAACCCAATCATGAGCTTCAATGTCCTCGACGGCATCGAGCATTCGATGCGAAAAGAGGAGGATATCGTCGGCATCGCCCACATGCTTCTGTCCGAAAGCCTGCGTTTTGAATCCTCGACTGGCTCCTACTTCCAGAACCAGGCGCACAATCTCCTGACCGGACTGCTCGCCCATGTCATGCTCTCGCCGGAATATGCCGGCCGGCGAAACCTGCGCAGCCTGCGCCAGATCGTTTCCGAGCCTGAACCTTCCGTGCTCGCCATGCTGCGCGACATTCAGGAGCACTCGGAATCTGCCTTCATCCGTGAAACGCTTGGTGTCTTCACCAACATGACCGAACAGACCTTCTCCGGTGTCTATTCGACGGCGTCGAAGGATACGCAATGGCTCTCATTGGATAGTTACGCCGCGCTCGTCTGCGGCAACGCCTTCAGGTCGAGCGATATCGTATCGGCCAAGACGGACGTGTTCCTCAATATCCCGGCGTCGATCCTGCGCTCCTACCCCGGCATCGGCCGTGTCATCATCGGCTCTCTGATCAACGCCATGGTTCAAGCCGATGGCGGCTTCAGCCGTCGGGCGCTCTTCATGCTCGATGAGGTCGACCTGCTCGGCTACATGCGCGTGCTGGAAGAGGCACGCGATCGCGGCCGCAAGTACGGCATCAGTATGATGCTGCTCTATCAATCGGTCGGACAGTTGGAACGGCACTTCGGGAAGGATGGCGCGACGTCATGGATCGATGGCTGCGCCTTCGCCTCCTATGCGGCGATCAAGGCCCTCGATACGGCGCGCAATGTTTCTGCCCAATGCGGGGAGATGACCGTCGAGGTTCAGGGGCGGTCGCGCAACATCGGCTGGGACACGAAAGGCGGCGGCACGCGCAAGTCCGAGAGCGTCAATTTCCAGCGCCGGCCGCTGATCATGCCGCACGAGATCACCCAGTCGATGCGCAAGGACGAGCAGATCATCATCGTTCAAGGCCATAGCCCGATCCGCTGCGGCCGGGCGATCTATTTCCGGCGGAAGGATATGGACGAGCAAGCAAAGACCAATCGCTTCGTGCGGAGTTGACGAGCTTACACGTTCAGCGCCGCCGCCCGAGTTGCGTTGGGCGGACGTCTGCGAAAGGCGCCTTTGTACGCCGCTCCCGCACGGAAGGCGCCAAGGACTTCTGAGGAACCGAGACGAGCATGGCCGCTGAAAACGACGAATACATCCATGACGAAGTGACAGGCGAATGGCGTCCGGCTTCGAAGATGGCAGCATCCGCCAGTGACGGTGAGACGGTCGTTCGAGACGCAAGCGGCAATGTTCTTGCCGATGGTGACTCGATCACCGTCATCAAGGATTTGAAGGTCAAGGGAGCCGGCCAGACGCTGAAACAGGGCACCGTCATCAGGTCAATGCGCCTCACCGATAATCCCGAGGAGATCGATTGCCGCCATGATGGAATCAAGGGTCTCGTTCTGCGCACCGAGTTCGTACGCAAACGTTAATTCGAGTTTTCAGGGCCTGCTCAGCGGAATCGGCTGACCTCCGTGGCCGACTTGCGGCGACGGATGAATTCACGCAGCAGCGGCAGGAAGAAGGCCTTGCTGAAGCGGCCGGTTGGCGGCTCAGGCTCCAGATAGTATGAGTTTCCGACGATGTCGGTATTGAACTCATCGAAGATAATCCAGAGCCTGCGATCGGCATCGAGGCCAGCGCGGCGCTTTTCGATAGCCGGCACTTCCACGGCAAACCGCGACGCCTCCGGCTGCTTGGTGGTAACGGGAAAGAAGAGAACCAGATCACCATCGGGCCGCGGCATTCTCACGCCGACGGCTACCGGCCGCTCCTTGCGTCCTTCCGTCTCTCCACGCCCAGCCTCTCTCGCCCACAGATAAGGATAGCGTATGACGCTTGCGGTCTGGATCAACTCGTAGTTCATGAGCGGCCTGCCTCGTCCTCGCCTGCGTATGCCTCGACGGCGTTTTCGAACTCGGCAACCAGTTCATCAGGCATCGTTTCGATGGTCCCCACGGTACGCCGGTCCGACTGCTTCATCAGCCGTTGGTAGTCTTCGATATTGAGGAGGACCAGTCGGGGCTTATTCCGCTGGGTGATGGTCACTGGATGGCGCAGAGCCTCGGCGATGATGTCGCCAGACTTACGGGAGAGGTCGCTGGTTGAATAGGAACCGCTTGACTTAGGCATATGGGTTTCCTTTGGGTTTCTTAGTTGCTGTATTTGTTGCAATATACAGCATTTACAAGAATGTTGCAAATTTGCTGATTTGACGAGTTGCGGCCTTGCCTAGGAGGGAATTGCGGCGTCCAGCAGTGCGCACCGCATGAACGGGGATGCCAGTTCCCAGGGTGATGTCCTAAATAATCGACCGAATTCTTCGTCGGTCAACCTAACCAACGTCGGAAGCCGGACCTCGACTCCACCCTCATCCGCCGTCAAAACGTTGATCCAGTCGCCGCCGTTGATGCGGTACTCATGTGTGTCGAAATCAATTTCTAGCTCGTCCAGCAAATTGATGGTGAAACGCCCGAAAATCTCGTTCTCGCCCTGCATCCGATATTCGGCGAATTCATCCTCTCCGGTGAGAAACCTTCGTTCCAATGCCATCATCATCAGGATCCGAGCGATTGCAGCGTCGAGCCCTTCAATCAGGCGATCATGAAGTTCTTGAGAGAAACCGCTGTCGTAGCCGAAGCGGTTTGCGACGACGACAAGCCCAAAACCGGCAAGCTTGGCGTAGGGCATGAGGTTCTGGTCGGTTGTCATAATGTGATCTCCTTCTTGATGACGGAGATCGGCCACTCCCTGGCAAAGAGGGGGGAGACCGTGCCGTCCTTGGCGCCGGATTTGCTGGAGTAAAATTGGACGTCAGAGAGAGAAGAGACCCGCGACCCCAAAGGGGTTGCGACCGTTTCCGGCGTCAGCCGGCGGGGATCTCGAGGGGAACCCTCACAGGCGGACGGGCCGGTCGATCCGGGCTGGCTGCCTCGGTGTACAGTGAGAAAGAGCCGCCTTACGGCAACTCCTCTCCGGTCTGTTTTGCAAGTTCGGCGCGCGCGGCTTCCAGCTCCGCCTCGATGCGGCGACGCTCCTCAGCGGTCGGCGCTTCCCTGGCTTCAAGGCGCAGTTCCTCGATGGTGCATTCGATGTTGAAGGCGTTTTCGTTCGTCATCGTCATCTCCTTGTTGACGTGAAAGATGACGCCGGCAGTCGTGAGGATCGGGTCGGGTCAAGGTTCGGATCAGCGACCGGCGGAGCCGGCGCGCGGAGGTGCCGATTTTGCCGCAGCGGAGGAAACCGAAGTGGAGGCAAAATTGGAGGGGCCGCGCGACCTTGAGGCGGCACGGACCTCATGGCAGACTTGGCGAACTGAGCAGACAATCCACGTTTCGTTTGCCACCAGAAAACAGGCGGCAGGCAAAGCCGATCGCCTCAGGCGCCGTCACTGCGTAAGCCGGCCCCGATCGCTCGAGGCCGGCTGCTGGTCGTTCAGTTCGGGTTGTTCCAGAGGATAACCTTGCGGTTCGGCTTGCCGCCGGGGGCTTGTGTAAGATTGCCGAAGATTACGCCGATCTCCGGAGCCTCCAGTTTGACCGAGAGGTATTCCTCGCCGGTCAGGCGAGCGATGCGGTTCCAGCCCGCGCCGATCTCGAAGCCGGTCTTACGGTGGATGATGCGGTAGTCGGGTGCTTCATCGTTCGCCTTGCGGGCGTTCGGGACGATGGCGATCGGGGCGTTGACCCGGATGGTGGCGAAGATGCCTTCAAGGCTGCCGTCACTCTTCTGCGTCAGGGTTGCTATCGTGGTGGCCATGGTATTGTCTCCTTCGGTTGCTCGGGACCATTCCCGATGGCGCCCGAAGAAGGGGCCGAGCCGCAGGCGTCACCGGAGCGCCAGCGCAGGGGAACCCCTTGCGGGTTGACGGTGATGGCGGCCGATCCCTTAGAAAGGCGACATGGAGAACGGGAATGGTCTCACGCAACCGAAGGGCGGGACAAACCATCACGTCAGCCCGGGTCGGGGCTCTACAAGAGGGCTAGGAGCTCTTAGAGTGCCTCGCCGCCATTCTACGTAAAGCTCTCATCCCGCTCCTAATCACCGCAAGCGAGAGGCGCGCGCCAACTGCCCAATGGTACGTTGCCAGTCGGTGAGATCGGCGCGGGCTGGAACCGCAGCGCTTCCTGCAGGCCGCAGGGCATGCCGGGTGGAGTTGTTAGCTCGAGGGGTCGAACACGTGATCCTTCGTCGACTTGCCCTGGTCCCGGTTGACGCATCCGACAGTATTCCATCGGGAGATCCAACCGTCAGCGCCCGGCCACACCGAGCGACCAGGGCCGGCTTCGTCGAGCGTTCTGCGCCGTCCTAAACGCGCCAACACATCACAAAACGGAATCCATCGGCTGCAAAGGATTCAAAACTCTCGTTGGACAGGATCGGTCCCCACGGGAATGATCCCCGGCATGAGCCGAATGTCGTTCCACCTCTACTGCCAGCGCATTGATGCCAGCCGCGACATGGCGCGCTATTACATGCTCGCGATCCAGCCTACCTTGTTCGGCGAAACCGCGGTCGTGCGCAGCTGGGGACGGATCGGCAGACGTGGCGGCGAGAGGACCGACGTGTTCGAGACCGAACGGGAAGCCATGGCGCATTTTCTCGAACTTGCGCGCCGGAAACGTCGGAAGGGCTATAGGCCGGACCGAGGCTGCGATGCCATCGGGAATCTGATCTGATCGCGCGAGGCATATCCGCGCGTTCGCGTCTTAGAGCAGCGCGGTAGCCGCCCGCGCAAAGGATCGTCACGCCTTCAGGCGCGAACATTGCACCGCAGGCTTCGTGAAGCCGGCTCGCCGGCGCAATAGAGCCCGGTCCGGCGAAAACGCCGGATGCGCCCCTCGGCCCTTGAAATTGATAGCGACACATGACATGTAAGGAACGACAGATGACGCAGGAGAAAGATCATGGCCATCGCCGCAAAAGCACTTTCCTCCGGAGCAGGCGGTGAACTGCAAAAAATTGAAGCACTGCTCGGCGGCTCGCGCATTCTGTCGCGTCGCCTGACCAATGCGCTCGACGCGCATGAGCTGCTCCTGCACGGGCTGCCTGCATCGGCATTGGATCATCTTGTCGGCACCCTCGTCGTCATTGGCAAGAACGAATCCCTCGAAAAGGCGGTGGGCATGAGCTTGCGCACCTGGCAGCGGCGGAAGGACACGCCTTCCAAGCCGCTCAGCCAGGAACAGAGCGGCCGCGCTTGGAAGTTTGCTGAGATCCTCGCAAAGGCAACGGATATCTTCGGATCGCAGGCAGAAGCCGAACAATGGCTGGAGCGTCCCGCGGTCGGGCTTGATCAGCGCCGCCCGATCGATCTTCTCGGGACACCCGCCGGCGTCGAGCTTGTCGAGGATCATCTCGACCGCCTGGAATACGGCGTCTATGCATGACTCTTTTGCCAATCGCGCTCGGCGGGACCGAACTGGTCGCGTGGCGGCTCGATCAGGCTGTCCATGCGCCGACATGGGATAGCGGGGAAGGCGCCTATCGGGTTGGCGGCCGCTGGAACAGCAAGGGGATTCACGCGGTCTACTGCTCGCTCGATCCCGCGACGGCGATCCTTGAAGTTGCGGTCCACAAGGGGTTCCGGGCGCTCGACACCGTGGCACATGTGATAACGGCAGCTGTCATTGCCGATGCCGGCGATGTCCATGTTGTCGATCCGGGAAGCGTGCCCAATCCCAACTGGCTGCGCCCGGGCATTCCCGGCGCGGGACAACAAGCCTTCGGAAACGATCTGCTTCGACAGCATCGTTTCGTCGCGATCCCGAGCGCGGTCTCGCCGCATAGCTGGAACCTGATTTTTCTGGCAGGCGGCGCGGCGGGCGCCTATGCGCTGAAGTTCCAGGATGCTTTTGCTCTCGATACACGATTGCATCCACCCACGATATGAACGAGCCCGATTGCGTCGCCGCAACCTGCGACGCGATCTCATTACCATCCGGCTTTCCCCCGCACGAAGGAAAGCGCTCACGCGCCATCCTCCGCGGCTTGCCAGACCGGGATTCCGAGCCGGCGGTCCTTGTCGGCGCGATTGCCTGTGATGCCGGAGCCGGGAAAGATGATAACGCCGGTCGGCGTGACCGAGAGCATCTCGTCACTACGACGAAAAGGAGCGGCCTTGGCGTGCTTCGGCCCAGCAGGCGGCGACGCGCTCAGGCCCTTCGGCGAGCCACCCTTGCGCTTCAAGGCCCGCAGCCTCATCTCCAATTTACTGACTGTTTTAAGGTAGTATGAAACTGGAGTCCGTGCTACATTTTCGCACCCGGCTCGGCTCAGCAAAAAGTGATTGAGGGCGATGTGCGAAAGTTTCTGATCGGCGAACAGGCGTTCGATGAAGACGCTCCGGAGCTTCGGGCTCGCCTCGAACAGGCTTACACGCACAACGTCCGGCCACTTTGCCAATGCAAAGACCCGCCGCTCCCTATGTACATCGCGCGCGTCGACGGTCTCCATGTCATCAAGCGCATGCCGCTTTCGGGGCATCGTCATCACCCCACCTGCCCTTCCTATGAGCCGCCCTACGAGCTATCGGGCCTTGGATCCTTGATCGGCAGCGCGATCCATATCGACGCAAATGGGAAAGCCGCCCTGAGGCTCGATTTTCCTCTGACAAAGAAAAATGTTCGAAACACGCCAGCGCTCTCAACGCACGCGTCTGAAGCCGCGCTCCGCAACGAGACGAAGAAGCTCTCGTTGCGCGCCGTCTTGCATTATCTCTGGGAGGCAGGGGAACTTACGGAATGGCGCGCGTCGTGGACCGGCAAGCGCGGCTGGAGCCGGGTGCGGGCAAGTCTTCTCAACGCCGCCTTGCAGATGACCGCGCAAGGGGACCCGTTAAGTGACATCCTGTTCGTGCCTGAAGTGTTTCATCAGGAGGACCGCGAGGGAATAGCGGCGCGGCGGGCGGCTGCGCTTGCTGGTGCCTACGCCTCCCGCCCGGGGCCCCGGAAGCTGATGGTGACCGTGGCGGAGGTCAAGGAGTTCGCCGCAGCCCGCGTTAGCCGGAAAATCGTCGTCCGCCACCTCCCCTTCCCCTTCATAATCGAGGAAGGTACGTGGAAGCGGTTGGGTGCCAGATACGAGACGGATCTCGAGCTCTGGCGATCGAGCGAAGACTTCCATCTTATCATGATTGCGACCTTCGGGATATCAGACACCGGGATCGCATCCATCGAGGAGATCGCCATGATGGTGGTCAACGAGAACTGGATTCCGTTCGAGAGCGTCCATGAGCAACATCTCCTGGAACGGCTTTCAAGGCTGAAGCGAAAGAGCGTGAAAGGCTTGCGTTTCAATCTCTCCCGCGAGCAACCGGTCGTTTCTGTAACCCTGCCGGAACAACGCCCGGCTCCCGTTGCAATGTTCATCGTGCCTCCCGGCGCCAGCGAAGATTTCGAGAATGCGCTGGCTGAGATGATCGACACAATACCGGAAATCACACCCTGGATCTGGCACGTCACGGAGGGGGAGATGCCGAGGCTCCCCTGAAGCGAAAAGTCTTGTTTTGCCTATGCTGACGAGGGGATTTGATCATCAGGCATATGCTCCACACCGACGGCACGGAGGATCGACGGTCTAGTGCCCTAGGCAGAGGGCCCCGCACCGCGCTCGCGAGGCTTTCGGCGCTACAGTGGTCCCCGTCTGCATGGTTGAGGAAGAGACGGCTCACGCCGCCGCCTCCTCGTCGAACTCCGGCTGCAAGGAATGCAGGTAGTCGACGGCCCGCTGCGCATGCGCTGCCGCGGAAAAGATGGCGCGCTTGTCGTTGCCAAGAACCTTAAGCCAGCCATCGAGATAGCTTGCGTGGTCGGGGCGTGGTTCGAGCTCGGGGGCGATGCCAAGATCGGCGCAGAGAAACGAGCTGCCGAGTTCGGCAATCAGTTCTTCGCGGGCGCGTTCGCTCCTGTCTTTTGCGTAGCGGCTGAGATCACGATCAAGCCGTCGCGGTGCCCCGGTCCAGTGCGTCATCTCGTGACTGAGGACGGCGACATAGGCGGCATCGTCCCGGAAGGCATCCAAGCATGGCATCTGGATGTAATCACGAATGGCAGCATAATAGGCAGCCGATCCGCCATGCCGGATGAGTGCGCCGGTATTGGCAAAGAAGCGGCCGGCATCGCCGATCCGGCGCATCGGATCCTGGACAGGTGCGATCTCATGAAAGCGGTAAGGAAGACCGGCGATCTGATCGGCGTTGAACACGGTGTAGGTCTTGAGAAATGGAATGTCCTGTTCGATCTCCGTGCCTGTCTCGGTCGTCTCGGTGCGGATGAACGAACTGGCAAAGACTACAGTCGTGCCGGTTTCGCCCTTGCGGACGGCGCCGCCGAGTTCGATTGCCTGGCGAAACGTCATCCAGCGTGATGAGGCAAAGCCGCGGGCGATGGTTTCGGACCAGAGGAGCAGGACATTGATCCCGGTATAGGGTTGGCCATTGTGGCGCAGTGGCCGGCTGACCTCACTTGCCGCCTGTCCCGTCGTCCAGGGCCTGGTCCATGGCCGCACACCCTGTTCGAGATCGGCGATGATCCTGGTGGTGATGCGGCTGTAGATATCGGATCGTTGATTGGATGGTTGCCTGCTCATGTCTGAACCTCCGTTTCGAGGTCGCGGCCATCGCGACCTGCTACGGCGGTCCGAAAGCCGGGCGGCAAGTGCTGCCTGCACCCGCAGGGCCGCAACGCAGTGGAGGACGGCAAAGCCGTTGCCGGCGGCGCGAGCCTGGCAGGACCAGAGCCGGGGCAGGACGCGATGACTGCAATCTTAGTAGGAGGTTTTGACGGAGGCGGAAGTGGCAGATCAGCGAGTCGGCATCACGTCGCTCACATCGCCGATGAACCGCAGCGCAGATCGCTTGCTGGCCGGCCGCGCCAATGACCGGGCGATATCGGCGATGTCATCGCGCGAGGCAGTCGGCATTAGCTGCTAGGAAGCCGCCGTGACCGGGGTCCGCGCCTGTGCCAGTGGTCTGGACTTTCATCTTAGCGACGAGGCATTCTACGCACTGTTTTCGCCCGCGGCGGCCGGTCGGCTACCAGTCATTCAAGATCAAGGTCGGTCATCCCGCCCTCAGGCGAGGGGCCGATCGGAATCGTGGCCCGCGCTGTTTGGCTCTACTTCCGCTTCAATCTGAGCCTGCGCGATGTCGAGGAAATGATGCTCGATTGCGGGATCGTCGTTTCGTATGAGACCATTCGCCGATGGTGCCGAAAGAACGGCCATTATGGGCGCCGCACACGCCATAAGGCGTCGACTGAAGACGATGTCTGGTATCTCGATGAAGTCGTGGTGCGCGTCAATGGCCAGAAATGCTGTGGAGAGCGTTTGATCAGGATGGATATGTGCTCGATGAGATCGTGCAGTCGCGCCGCAACACCAAGGCGGCCAAGCGCCTGCTGGCGCGACGCCTGAAGAAGCAGGGCATGCTGCCAAAGCGTATGATCACCAACAAATTGCGCTCCTACGGGGCGGCCCTATGACCTTACGAAGTAAGCAACGCACTTAGCGTCGATGTTCCCCCCCTTGAACCAACGCGAACACACAGTCGCTATCGGGACCAGGGATCAATCACTTTCAACCCTGTGGCCGCGAGGGCCGTTTGCGTCGGAGACGTACTCGCGCAGAACAAGCCTCTCAGCCGCCGGCGAAGCCCTCAGGCGGTAGATCTGGACGTCCTCACCGCAAAATTGGAGCGGAGACCGATCACAACGGCACGCGGACCTCACCGCGGCTAGGCAAATCGCGCCGGTCTCTAATCACCTTCTCCGAGGCGTTCCCTGAGAAACAAGTTTCGATCTTTGGCCCTGTGAGATAGACATCACAAATCCAAAAGCGCGCGTTCGGCTTCGAGCGTCGATACCCGGAGTTGCATCATGAAAATCGCGCCGCAGCAGCGGATCTATGTCTGCTTTTTTCTCTTCGCCGTATCACTTGGGGCGCTGCTGTCGAGGATGCCGGATTTGCAGGTGGCGCTTGGCGTCGACAAGTCAGAGCTTGGGTTGACGTTGATAGGGGCTGCGATCGGCGCCTTGATTTCGTTGACATTGTCTTCGCCCTTGATCGCCCGGCTCGGCGCGCGGACGACGGCATTCATTACCGTTCTCGGCACGTCTGCGTTGCTGTCGCTGGTGCCGTGGATCGGTGCGGCGCCGGTCGTGTTCTGTGTGCTCTTCGTCGAGGGGCTGCTTGCCGGGGCGCTGGAGATCAATCTCAACGTCGAGATCGACCGCATTGAAGCGCAGCTGGGACGCGGCGTGATGAACAGGGCGCACGGTTTCTGGAGCCTCGGCTTCTTCGTCACGGCGCTTGTCTCTTCGGTGGTCCGCCAAGCCGGTATTTCGATGCAGCTCCATCTCGCCATGACCTTTTCCGCGGTGCTTGTGCTCGGCATGTGGGCGATTTCCGGCATGCGCAATGCGCCGGCGCGGATCGCGTTGAACGAAGGCAAGGTGCCGCTGGTAGCGCTTCCCACCTGGGGCCTCATGCCGCTCTGCGTAATCGGCATCGCGGCCTTTCTCGTCGAAGGTGCCGGGATCGACTGGTCGGCGATCTACATGCGCGACGTGTTTTCAGCCGAGCCCTTCATCGGCGGACTGGGATTGACACTCTTTACCTTTTGCATGGCGCTGGCGCGCCTGTTCGTTGATCCACTGGTCGATCGGTTTGGCGCGCGGGCCGTCGCCACGATGCTGCTTGTTCTTTCTGCGATCGGCATCTGCGCCGTCTGGGGCGCGCCGCATGCCTATGTCGCGCTGACGGGCTTTGCCCTGATGGGCGCAGGCTGCAGCGCGGTCTATCCTCTCGCCGTCTCGGCGGCGGCCCAGCGCACAGATCGCGCGGCCCATCTCAACGTCGCCGCCCTTGGCCAGATGACCTTCGTCGTCTTCTTCCTGGCGCCGCCGCTGCTCGGTTTCATTGCCGAACATGCGGGCATCAGGACATCCTATCTCGTCTGCCTTCCGTTGATCATCTACGCGCTCTTTTCGGTCAAGGTGCTTGCTACGCGCCGGGCTGCCGGCGACGTCAGCGTTGCGAGCGTTCGGAGGGTCAACGGGTGACGGATCGAGCTGCCGGTTTCGGCGGCTCGATTGGTTCAGCGAAAAGCATAGGCGAGCACGCCGTAGCGGCGTGCTCGGTGTTCCCTTGACATGTATACGTTTGATGTCCGTCCGAGCGGCTGGATGTCATCCCGGCGCAGTTCCGCGTGATCGTCACCCGTCGCCCCTATACGCCTGCCGTGTCTGGATCGATGGTATTGTTCAGGCTCAGGCTCCAGCACGATTGATCCAGGCTGGATTGCCAACGGAGACGACCATCGCACATGTCCTAGTGTCCAAGCACGCCGACCCGCTCTATCGGCGAGCCCAGATCAAGGGGCAGCCAAGGCATCGATCTCAAGCTCTTGATTAGCAAGGTGCTGCCAAATGACCTGTGTGGGCATCGCCCAGCTACCCCCGTGAAGATGTGGATCGCGCTCCGAACCTCGTCATGTCTCGAGCTGCTAGGCGCCACCTCAATGAGACTTCGCAGCTATTGGAAAAGGCGAAAATCGAGACGCTCATCGCGCTTCAGACATTGAGGGGGTTGGGACAAGGATGGAGTGCGCGAGGCAACTGAGCGCCGGTGACGGGCAAGGAGTAAAGAGCCGGAGCAGGAACCACCTGTCCCGACTATCGGCGCGCCTCCATCGTCATCTTTCTGAAATCTCGTGGATGGTTTGCTTGCCGCCTCGATGAAGACCGCCATATAACGCGCGATGACATTTGATTCGAAGATTTTCGTCGGCCTGAGGCCAACGAGCAAAAAATCGGCTCCGCTCCGCGAGCCTTACCAGTCGAAATGCCAGTGGGACGGTTGCGAAAGCGGCGGCACCAATCGTGCGCCCGTCGGGCGAGAAGCGGAGGGATTGTACCTGGTGTTCTGCGCGCAACATGCGAGGGAATACAATAAGGGATATAATTTCGCGAGCAATCTGTCTGATCCAGTGACGGCCCGCTATCAGAGGGAAGCAGCAAACGGCAGCCGTAAGACGTGGGGGACCCGCGTTGATCAGGCGACCGAGATGCCGCTTCCTTCGACCGTTCGCTCCGGTACGGCAAAAACCCTTAACGCTCGCAAGATTGCTGCTCAACATCAAACAACGAAAGCTGATCTTCAGCGACGTAAGCTCAAGGTATTGGAAGCAAAAGCCTTCGAAACGCTCGGCCTTTCGCAGGACGCGACGTCTGAGGAGATTAGACGACGCTACAAGCAGATGCTGAAGATGCACCATCCAGATGCTAACCGAGGAGATCGAAACTCCGAAGATGAACTCCGGGCGGCAATCGACGCCCATAAGATTCTCAAGTTGAACGGGTTCTGCTAGGCGGGAGGTCTCGTCGCGGCCAGATGGGAGGGCCTGCCGAAGCATGTTGCGACTGCCTTGATGGCCGCTCGAACATTAGCCTCTGCGATTTGCAAGCCAGGCTGGATGGCCGCCTTGCACCAGACGCGGTCACGACCATGCCCGGGCGCGCGCAAGACTATTGGCGCGCTCGATGCCGGGGCACCCGAAGCGCAGCAATATCGGCAACAGGCGTCGCAGGCCCGACAGTCCACCGGCTGCCCATGCTAGATGATCATCGTGTCGAGCGGGGGAACGCGGTTGCCAACAAAGGCCGATCATCATGACTAGCGTGCGAATCCCGAGTAACGTTCTCGTCGCCGTCATGATCGCCTGCGTCGGCACGTGTTACGGCTTTGGCCTCAGCCTGTTTCCCCAGATCATCCCCGACATGCGGAAAGATCTTGCCTTCGACTATGCGTTCGTCGGCACTGTCACCGGCCTAGTCCAGTTTTCCACGGTGGCATTTGCCGTGCTCGGCACCTGGCTCGTCCATCGCATCGGTGCAGCGCGGACGGTGGTGGCGTCCGTGTCGCTCTGCGGGCTTTGCCTGTCGGGCATCCCCATCATCGACAATCTCTATGTTGTTGCCGGGCTGCTGATGGTCGCCGGCGCGACGGGTGCATCGACCTTCGTGCCGATGATTAATCTCGCCTCGCGAGTGGTGAGAGCAGAACAACGCGGCTTTGCCATGAGCCTGATCTCCAGCGCCCCGGCCTTTGGCGTCCTCATCAACAGCGCACTCGTGGCCGCATATGCCGGAAGCGGTCACTGGCAGATGGTCTGGTACCTCACGGGCGCGGCCACGATCACACTGGCCATTGTCACCCACATTCTCTTCGGGCGGGCCGGCCTCTTCGACAGCGGGACAAGTCACGAAACGCGCGCGCCTACTGCCGGCAGTTCAGCAAGCCTGCGCTCCATCATGCCATGGGTGGCGCTGATCTTCGCTCTCGGCTTCATCAACGGCCTGATGCCATATCCCTATCTCACCTATCTCTCGCCGTTCCTGCGCGAGGAACTCGGCTATTCCGTCGGCTTTGCCTCATGGCTCTGGGCAACGATCGGGGCGGTGGGGATCAGCGCAGGCTTCGCCATTGGCACAATATCGTCGCGCCTCGGAGCGCGCCATGCCATGCTCGCTTGTTACTCAAGCTTCCTCGCCGCCGGCGCCCTCGTAGTCCTCGATCCCTCCATGGAACTCTCGCTCCTGTCAGGCATCTTCTTTTCGCTGGGTTTTTATCCGATCTATGGCCTGCTGCCGGCCTACGTCTCACATCGCGCCACGCCCCGCGTCGCGGTGACTGTCTTAGGCATCTGCACCGTGTTCCAAGGCATCGGCGGCACCACAGGGAACTTCTTTGGCGCCGTGATCAAGACATCGACCCAGAGTTTCAGCGGCATCTATCTCGCCGTTGCAGTTACGGCCGCCGTCGCGGCGGCGATGACGATTTTGCTGCCGAAGGACCAGAGTGTGCAGGCCAAGTAGCGTCTGCCGATGCTGCCGCTGCCGCGCACAAGGGCTATTATATGTTAGCATCTTCGCCGCAATCGCCGCCTGATTTTTTGCCGGTCAGGCCTTTTCGAAGAGCGGCGAGATCATACGGCAACTCGCCCCTTGCCGAGATGCTTGATCGCTTGTTCCAGTGGCCGCCGGCCATCGCAATAATCGTCCCAGGCCGATGATTTCGAGAGGATGGTCGGGACGGTGCGGATGGTGAAGCGCTTCGGGTCGAGATCCGATTTGACCTGTGTCCATGTCAACGGCATCGAGACGGTGGCACCCGAACGGGCACGGGGCGACAAAGGTGCCACTGCCGTCGCCATCCGGTCATTGCGCAGATAATCGAGGAAGATCCGGCCATCCCTCAGGCTCTTCGTCATCTTGATCAGATAGAGATCGGGATTGTCACGCGCCATCTGCTGGCAGACGTCGTGGGCAAAACCCTTCGCTTGCGCCCACGAAAGCGGCTTGCGCTTGTTGATTGCGAGTGGCGTGACGACGTGCAGGCCCTTGCCGCCAGTCGTCTTGCAAAAGCTGACCAGGCCCAACTCGTCGAGACGGTCCCGCATTTCGCGGGCTGCCGAAACGACCGCGGAGAATGGCACGTCCGGACCTGGATCAAGGTCGAAGACGAGCCGGCCCGGCACCTCAGGCTGATGCGGTTCACAATTCCAGGGATGCAGCTCGACGCCACCGATCTGCGCGACGGCAGCAAGGCCTTCGACGCGGTCGATCTGCAAATAAGGCTTTTTGTCGCCGAAGACCTTCACCAGTTCAAGCAGGTTGGAGGTGCCGGGCATCGCATGGCGCTGGAAAAACTGCTCGCCACCGATGCCGTCGGGCGTCCGGATGATGGAACATGGCCGTCCCTTGATGTGCTCGATCAGCCAGGAACCGACCATTTCGTAGTAACGGGCCAGTTCCTCCTTGGTGACGGGTTTGCCATCATTGGCATCCGGCCATAGCGGCTTGTCCGGGTTGGAAATCGTCACGCCCATGACCTCAGCCTTGGCGCCCTTTCGCCGGACCGGCATGGCCTTCGTCTCCGCCACCGGCTGCGGCACGTCTGTCTGCGCGGGTTTCGCCGGCCGTTCGGCCTTGACCTCCTTGGCCGGCTTGTCCGTGCGCAGCCCTTTGAAGGCCGCCTGCCTGACAATACCGTCGGCCGTCCAGCCTGCGAATTCGATTTCCGCCACGAGCTCGGGCTTCAGCCACGTGACCTCGGCCTCCTTCTTCGGCGCGCCGATGCCGGTGAAAGGCGATTTCGCCGTCTCGAGCGCTTTCAACTTCGGAAGCAGCGTTTCCACTTTCTTTGCGCCATATCCCGTGCCGACGCGGCCGACATAGACGAAGTGGTCGTCGTGATAGACGCCGACCAGCAGGGATCGGAATTTCCCGTTGGTCTTGGCATAGGCGCCGATCACCACCTCGTGGCCGGCGCGGCATTTCGACTTCGCCCAGTTTTCGGTGCGGCCGGATTGATAGGGTGCATCCGCCTCTTTCGAGACGATGCCTTCCAGTGAGAGCTTGCAGGCAGACCGGAGAACTGCATCACCGCCCGTTTCGAAATGCTCGACGAAACGGATGCGCGGATCGCTGCCGGCGTCGGACAGAAGGCTTTGAAGCCGCGCCTTGCGCTCGACGAGCGGTAGAGATCGCACGTCCTCGCCACCCTCATAGAGAAGGTCGAATGCGAAATAGACGAGTTCGCCGGTCTTGCCTTCCGAAAGGGCCGCCTGCAGGGCCGCGAAATCAGGAACGCCATTATCGTCGAGGGCGCAGATCTCGCCGTCGATGATCGCATCGGGCAGTGTCGATGCCGCCTCGGCGATCTCGGGATATTTTGTCGTCCAGTCGAGCCCTTTCCTGGTCTTCAGCGTCGCCTCCCCGTCCAGCACGCGCATCTGGATACGGTAGCCGTCGAACTTGATCTCGTGAATCCAGCCGGTGCCGGCGGGCGGACGCTCCAGGGTCTGGCAGAGCTGTGGTGCAATGAAATCCGGTAGATCAACCTTTGTGGCCGTTTTCGACTTCCGACCAGCTCCAGTGTCTTCTTTTCGCTCTTCGGCAGCCAGTCCGTGATTGCTGTCCCATACGGCATCGGCTTGAACGTCGCCGCCGTCGACCATGAAGGGCTTGGGCTTTCGTCCCTTGCCGGCGGCAATCATTTCCATGGTACGGCCAGAGGCAACTGATGTCTGGTTTTCCTCAAGTGTGGCCGCGCCGTTTTCCTCGACCGAGAATTCGTCGTGGTGCTTGATCAGCAGCCAGTTTGTCCGGCTGCCACGGTCGCGGTCGTTGCGCATGCGCACCAACACGAAGCTGCCATGCAGGCGTTTGCCTTCCAGCGTGAATTTGAAATCGCCTTTCGCCAGCGCCTGCTCCGGGCTCTTCTTTCCTTCCGGCTCCCAATAACCGCGATCCCAGAGCATGACAGTGCCGCCGCCATACTGGCCTTTCGGAATGGTGCCTTCGAAATCACCGTAGTCCAGCGGGTGATCTTCCACTTCGACGGCCAGCCGCTTGTCGTGCGGATCAAGGGACGGGCCTTTGGTGACAGCCCAAGACTTGAAGACGCCGTCGAGTTCGAGGCGCAGATCGTAATGCAGTCGGGTCGCGTCGTGCTTCTGGATGACGAAACGACGACGGTTGCTGCGCGCGAGGCGCTTTTCGCCGCTCGGTTCGGCCGTTTTTTGAAAGTCGCGCTTCGATCGATAGGTCGACAGTTTATCGCTGGCCATGGTCTTTCCCGAAAGCAGTCCCGACCACGAAATGCCGGCTGGCACTCGGAAGTTCCATCACGGCGTTCGTCCAGCCAAATAACGGGAAAAGCGGCGCTTATGCTAGACCTCGCCTCATCGGAGGCGAGGTCATCGATTCTCCGTTAATTGGCAACGAGACGCGCTGGCCGAGCCGGATGCGTGGTCGGCTTTCTCTTCCACGGGGCCAGAACGGATGGCATGCCCGCTTCGAGGCAGGCCGCCACGAAGGCCTCTCGCGCGACGATGCTGGGAATGCTGCCGTTGAGGAGGCCACGACACGTTTTCACTGCGCGTTGATGGCGCTCACCATGACGCAGCGGCCATTCGTTCTCGAGAAAATCCAAGGCGTCGTATGCGCCTGCGAAGGTGCGCTCCAAACCGCACTGCAGCCGGATTCTCACCGGCTGGGTCCATAGAACATCGTTCAGCGGCATCTTTTCCTCCTTTCATGCCACCAATGGTCCTGATGAAAATGATATTGTGGGGGGTAGCCGATCGTTCAAGGCCCGTCAGACAAATCCCCTTGGTGATCAACGGGCCGTTCACCATTGCGCCTCGCGCCAAACGTCTAAGGCCGTCACACGGTCAAGAACGGCGCGCCTGTTGGCGTGACTATGAGAGCGCCTTTTCAACAATCGGCCTTAGAAAATGCCGTTCAGAAAACGGCAGCTCATCAATGGTACACCCAATTTTAGCACTCTAGTGTCCAGAGTGCCAATTTTTGTCTGGGGTGCTCTTGAACCCTGAAAACTCCGCAACCAAATCAGTTTCGTCAGCCGCCACTAACGGGGCTGAATTGGTGGAGACGCAAGTTTCCAATGCGTCTTCATTCCATGTTGCTTTACGGAGGATATGGCTATGAGAAACGAATTCGACTTCGCCCCCCTTTACCGGTCCAGCATCGGCTTTGACCGCGTTTTCAACCTCCTCAACAATGCGCAGCGGGTTCAAGCTGTCGACACTTGGCCGCCTTACAATATTGTCAAGGCGGGCGATGACGACTACCGCATCGTCATTGCTGTCGCGGGTTTCGGCGAGGAGGATCTTTCGATCACGCATGAGCGAAACGTGCTCATTATTGCTGGTGAGAAAGCCGATAAGGAGGACGCGCAATATCTGCATCACGGCATCGCGGGCCGGTCGTTCGAGCGGCGCTTCGAGCTCGCCGACCATGTCAAGGTGTCTGGGGCAAGCCTGAAAAACGGTCTTCTGTCGGTCGAGTTGAAACTGGAGATCCCCGAAGAGATGAAGCCGCGGCGCATTCCCATCGGCGCCAGCGAAGCCCAGCAGGTTGAAAAGCAGACTGCACCGCTTCAGATCGAAGGCGGAAAGCAGGTTGCATAATCGAACCAGATGACGGCCGGCGCCGGACTTGCCGGCGCGGCCAGACATGGAGGTACAGATGAGTGTTCGTGATCTAATTTCGCGGGGCCGCGGCAAGAGTCCGGTTCCGACCGACTATGCAGGCAGAGATCATAATCCGTTCTTGGCGCTTCATCGCGAGATGAACAGGCTGTTTGACGATGTCTTCCGTGGCTTCGAGCATCGGTTCCCGGCCAGCGGTTCTGGCTTCATGTTTGAAAGCTCCTGGCCGAAGATCGAAGTCTCGGAAACCGAGAAGGAAATCCGCGTCACCGCTGAAATTCCTGGCATGGACGAGAAAGACGTTGAAGTCTTGCTCGACAACGGCGTCTTGACCATCCGGGGTGAAAAGCTTGCCGAAAGCGACGACAAAGACCGGCAGTTCTCCGAGCGGTTCTATGGCCGCTTCGAACGCCGTCTTTCCTTAAACAGCGAGGTAGAGGAAGACAAAATTTCGGCCTCCTTCAGGAATGGCGTTTTGACTATCACTCTGCCGCGCTCGGGGTCGGAACAATCGACTGCTAAGCGCATCACGATCAATAGCTAAAAGAGAGATGTGTTTGGGGTGACGCGTTGTTTGGCAGCAGTGGCATGCGATTGTCAGGCCCTGCTGCCAATCTCGCTGTATTGGCAGCGAGGTTGCCACATGATGGCAACGCTTCGGTATTGTCGCATTCAAATGGTCGCCGACAACAACCAGCCCACCTGTGGCGTTCCGTCACCAGGATATGGCCCCGCCGTTCTGTGGATGCATCGTTGCCGGTCTCCAGCAAACTTTCAGCGAGTTGGCGCGTTGAATATGGCGCGCTGAAACCGACGGGAGCGCTGATGACCAAGGGAAATCGATTTGATGTGCTCGCCAAAGGCGGCTATGCGGCGCGCGGCGTTGTCTTTCTCCTTGTGGCCGGGCTTGCTCTCTTCTCCGGCGTGGCCGGTGGCCGGCCCGAAACGAAATCCGCGCTTTCAGCACTCCTTGGGCAGCCGCTCGGTCGCGTATGGGTCGGATTGATCGGGCTCGGCCTTCTGGGATTTGTTGCCTGGCGGTTAGCGCAGTCC
>Ga0102593_1000749_pt1 | contig 43926 bp, 46 predicted proteins | sample AraplaCol_mMS_r2_2_FD_76862 | JGI IMG/M metagenome (GOLD analysis project Ga0102593, IMG submission 76862) | Arabidopsis root microbial communities from North Carolina, USA - plate scrape MF_Col_mMS_r2 (SPADES assembly) (version 2) | ecosystem: Host-associated > Plants > Roots > Endosphere... | reverse complement strand
GGGCTCAGGGTCACGCTGCCGCCCCACACGATGCAGCCGCCCTCCTGCTGCACCACGCGGCGCATGGCATCGATGCCGATCGCCACCGGCGCCAGGGTTTCCATGGTGTCGGCCGTGCCGGCCGGCGAAGTGATGGCGCGCGACGAGGTCTTGGGCATGGTCATGCCAAGGGCTGCGACGATCGGCACCACCAGCAGCGTGGTGCGGTTGCCGGGCAGGCCGCCGACGCAATGCTTGTCCACCACCACTTGCGAAGGCCAGTGCATGCGCTCTCCCGCCGCCGCCATCGCGCGCGTCAGGGCGATGGTCTCCGCCAGGTCCAGGCGGTTGCCGGAGCAGGCTGTGATAAAGCTGGAGAGATGGATGTCCGGATAGCGCCCGCCCGCGACGTCGGCGATGATGGCCTGCGCCGCCGCATCGTCCAGCGGCCGGCCGTGGATCTTGCCGCGCACTGCCGCAAAGGAAGCCAGTGGCGCCGGGTGGCGCACGCTGATTGCCGCGCCGGGCGTGGCGCCCAGCGCCTCCCACGCCGCCTCGGACAGGCCGATATCCTGTTCGTCCAGCAGCTCGCCATCGACCACGTTCAGCGTGGCGGCGACGGTTTGCCCGCCGCATTGCAGCTCGATGCGCGATTGCGCCTCAAACCCTTCGGCCCGGCATACCTTGCAATCGCGCCGCATATAAGCCACCGGCTGCTGGTAGGTGTCGATGCCAAGCCGCCTGGCACGTAATGCATATCCCATGGTTCACTCCTTTCGCCCAGCCTAAGCGATCGCCCTGGCGCCCGGAATGACCTGGATCAAATTTCAGAAGCCGCGCGCCAGGCCGAGAACCAGCTTGCCGTGCACCTTGCTGGACGGTGCGATGGCGGGGCTGCCGTAGCCGCCACTGGCGCCCTGGCGGCGCAGGCGGGCCGCGTCCAGCGACAGCTGCATCTGCCAGCCCTCGATTGCCGTCCCGACGCCGATGCGCCCTTCGGCGCGGTTGCTGCCGGCATTGCCCGGGGCAGCGAGGTAGCCGCCGCGCCAGAAGTAGCGCCAGCTCGGGCCCAGCGCGCCGCCGCCATTGAGTTCAGCATACACCGTGCGCTCGCGGAAGCCGAGGTAGTCGGGCGAATAATGCAGGCGCGCCGAGTAGTTATCGAAAGACAGGCCGGCAAACACTTCGCGGAAATTCCAGTCCGGAGCACCGTGGAAGGCATAGGCCGACGCGCCGGCTTCCCAAGACAGGCCCGATGGCAGGCGCTGCGCGTAGCCGCCATAGCCCAGCCACTGGGCCGTGCGGTGCGATTGCGGCGCCAGCTGGCCGGTAACCACCTGGCCGCCGGCAAACCAGCCGTTGGCGCCATCGACATCGAGCGACAGCCGCGCCGCCGGCTTGCCGGAGCTGAGGGAAATTCCGCGGTACATATAATCCGACACGATGCCGGCGCTGCCGCTCACTTGTGCCTGCGCACTCGCTGCAAGGATGCAGGCCAGCCCTGTCAGGGCGAACGTGCGAGGTTGTCGGTGGAAGGGTTGGGGCATGCGCAGGAACATTTTCCGGTAATGCGCATGATGGTGGCGCAAAGATCTATCCCCGTCAACGGTGCGGGGCCGCTGCTGCGCACGATACCGTCGTGCAGGCGCTCGCCGCTTAGCTGCGGCTTGAGTTCGCCGATCAGGGCCAGCATGCCGCTCACATGGGCGGCGGCGTAAGAGGAACCGGAAACCATGCCCCAGCGCGCGCCGGGCATGGTGGTCGGCACGTCGCGCCCCGGCGCCAGCAGGCATTGGGCGCCATGGCGCGGCGCGTCGTCGGCAGCGACCGCGAACACGCCCGGACTGCTGGCCGGGAAACCGCCGTCGCTGCGCGCCGGATCGATCGCGCCCACCACGCGCACGCCGCGCGCCTGCGCCACGCCGACCAGCTGCTGCAGCAGGCGGTCCTGCGGACCGGACAGGCTCAGGTTGATCACTTGCGCATTGTGCAGCAAGGCGTAGTTGAGAGCTTTGGCCAGCGTGAAGCTGTTGCAGCGCGTGCCGCTGTCGGCCTGCCAGCAGGCGCGCAAGGCCATCAGCCGGGCTTCGGGCGCAACGCCGGCGATGCCGACGCCATTGTCGGCACGCGCGGCAATGACGCCTGCAACCGCCGTGCCATGTTCTTCGGCCACATAGGACTGGCCGTCAACGAAATTTTCCTGCACCGCCACCTGGCCCGCCAGGTCGGGATGGCTCGCTTCGACGCCGCTGTCGATCACCGCGACCAGCACCTTGCGGCCGGTGGCGGATTTGCGCACCTGTTCCAGCTGCCAGGGTGCGGCGGCAGGCTGCACGCGGTATAGAGGGTCGCCGGATGCGCCGGAACCGCCCTGCGCGCTGAAGTCCTGGATCGCCTGCGCCCACGCGACCCGGCTATCGCGCGACAATGCGGCCAGCACCGCAGCCGGATCCTGGCCGGCGGCAAGGCGCATGCGGTAGCAATCGACGTTCAGCGCCGGCATCGGCCAGTCTTCCATCATTTGCAAGCCATGTTCGCGCGCCAGGGCAACTGCAATGCGCTGGCGCGCCTGGCGGCCTGCATCGTCGCGGTAGCTGGCGCCGCTATAGCCATCGGCACGGAAATGCGGCGCGGGCAAATGCAGCATGACCAGGATTTCATGGGCGCCGCTTGCCGGCGGCGCCACCGTGCCAGGCGTGGCTTGCGCTGCTGCCAGAGCGCCTGGCGGTCCCGCCAGTGCGCACAGCGCCAACAAGATCATCGCGGCCCAACGATTCACTGCCTGCCCTCCGCTGCCAGCGCTTCGGCCATTTCCACGGCGGGATCGGCGCGCAAGGCGGCCAGCACGCTGGCGCGCTGCGCCGCTTCGACATCCAGCAGCCAGGCGCCGGTGGCGGTAGGCCCGCCGACCAGGTGGGCGCCGGATGTTTTCAGCAGCCGCTGCACATCCTGCACGCTGGCATCGGGCTTGAACACCACCAGCACGTCGGGCGTGGCAGCCGGTGCGCTGCCGAGCGCCTTGTAATCAGGCGGCGTGCCGGCCGGCAGCATGTTTGCCGCCAGCACGACGATCACCAACGCCTGTGCCGCGATGGCCCAGCCCTTCCAGTCGCCGGGCCCGCGCAGCCAGTCCAGCAAGGCACTGGCAAAACGGGACGGCGCCGGTACAACGGGGGATGGCTTGGCGACGGGCTGGGCCAAAGGGGACGGCGCCTCGTCCAGCCGCGGCATCAGGCGCGCCAGCGCGCGCTCCGGGTCCAGGCCGGCCGGCAACGGGGCTGCCGTTTCGATCAGGCGGCGCTGCCAGGCCAGCTCGGCGCGGCATTCGGGGCAATCGCGCAGGTGCTGCTGCACGCGCGCTGCCTCGCCGTCGGCCAGCGAGCCGGCGGCATACCAGGGCAGCAGTGCCTGCATGTCCTGGTGTTCCGCAACGTTCGATGGGTCTTGCGTGTTCATCGTATCTCTTCCAAATGGTCGGACAACATGTCCTTCAGGCGCAGCCGCGCATGGAACATGCGCGTCTTCACGGTATTGACCGGGCAGCCTATGGTCTCGGCAATCTCCTGGTAGGCCATGCCGTGGTAATAAGTCAGGCAGACCACGGCGCGCTGCTCCAGCGGCAAGGCGTCCAGCGCACGCCCGACGCCGCGTTGCAACTGCAGCGCCGCCAGCGCATGCTCGGGCTCATGCCATTCCTCGCCCGCCACGTCCGGCGCATCTTCCAGCGGCTCGTCCAGCCCGCGCAGGGCTTTCAGCGCCTGGCGGTAGGCGATCCCGAAAATCCAGGTGGAGACCTTGCTGCTGCCATCGTAGCTGGAAGCCTTCTGCCACACCACCAGCATGGTGTCGTTGACAACTTCTTCCAGCAGGGGCACGTTGCGCGTCATGCGGTCAAGGAAACGGGCCAGGCGCGGGAAGTAGGCGCGGTACAGGGCCTGGAAGGCCAGGCGGTCGCCGCCCCCTACCAGCCGTACCAGCTCGCCATCGTCCACATCGCCTGTCACTCCCGCCCTCCTGCCAAAACGCATGCACCGTTCTCCTTTTCATGCCTGTGAATACACAGCCGGAGGAAAAAGGTTCAAACAAAATTCAAAAATATTTTCCCACCCGATTTTGAACCATTTTTGCGTGCGCCGGTATTGACCGTAACAACATTGACAGAATGTTCAGTACCTGTGTTCGCTCAAACTGCCGTCTGCGGCCCCGCCCTGCTCGCGCCTGACCTGGCCGCCGTGCTGCGCCTGCTGGTGCTGGCGCCGCTGCTGGAGGAATGGGTGGTGCGCGCGGGATTGCATGCCTGGCTGCTGCCGCGTTCCAGCGGCGCGGCCGCGGTGCTGGCCAGTGCGGCGGCCTTCAGTGCGCTGCACCTGGGTTCCGGTCTGCTGGCGGCGGCGCTGGTATTCGGGCCGGGCCTGATGTTCGGCCTGGCCTACCAGCGCTGGCGCGACTGGCGGCTGTGCGCCCTGCTGCACAGCGCATGCAATGCCTGGGCCCTGTCGATGTGTGCATGAACCACTCACCAACAACGGGAGCTCCGATGAAACACCACCGACTTTGGGCTTTGCTGGCACTGGGCCTGGCGCAGGCCGCGCAATTCGCGCAGGCTGCCGATGCCCTGAACGGCAAAAGCCTGTACCTGAACGGCCCCACTTCAGGCGGCACCACCTGCTCCGCCTGCCATAGCGCCAATCCGGCCGCCAACGTCAACAACATCCTGGCGGGCGCCAACAATCCCACCGTGATCAGTTCTGCCTTCGCAGCCAACAAGGGCGGCATGGGATCGCTGTACAACGGCAAATTCACCTCGGCGGAAATTGCCGACCTGGCAGCCTTCATCGGCAACCCGACCGTGACCGCCGCGCCTGCGGCATCGGTTGCCCCAGCGGCGCTTTCCTTTGGCGGCGCCACCGTGGGCCAGGACAGCGGCGCCCTGTCCACCACCCTTTCCAATACCGGCTCGGCCGCGCTGAACATCGGCAGCCTGGCAGTCGGCGGCAGCAATGGCGGCGACTTCCGCATCACCGGCGGCACTTGCGCTTCCGGGCAGGCGCTGGCCGCCGGCAGCAACTGCAGCGTGCAACTGGTATTCCGCCCGGCCGCAGCGGGCGCCCGCAGCGGCGCGCTGACCATCAGCCATAATGCCACCGGCGGTTCCAGCAGCGTCACCCTGTCCGGCACCGGCAATGCCGTGGCGCAGGCTACCCTGGCACTGTCGGCCACGGCGCTGGACTTCGGCGCATTGCTCACCAACGCGCCATCCCAGCGCACGCTGACCCTGACCAATAGCGGCCAGGCGGCATTGACTTTCTCTTCGATCGGCGTCAGCGGCGCCCAGGCCGGCTTCTTTACGCTGGGCGGCAGCTGTGCCACCGCCACGCCGCTGGCTATCGGCGCCAACTGCACCGTCGTGGTGCAGGCACTGCCCACCGCGAGTGGCGCCTTTGCGGCCAGCCTGAACCTGGCGTCCAACGCCAGCAACGCCAATGTGGCGGTGGCGCTGTCCGGCAGCGCAACTGCAGCGGCGCCGGCCATCAACGCCAGCCCGAGCGCAGTCGCCTTCGGCCTGTGGACCATCGGCGCGGCACCGCTCACGCAGCAGGTCACGCTGAACAACCGCGGCAATGTGGCGCTGGCCTTTACCAGCATCGCCGTCAGCGGCGCTGCCGGCATCAGCATCGGCAGCGGCGGCAATTGCGGCAGCAGCCTGGCGGTCGGCGCCAGCTGCACGGTGCCGCTGTCGTTCGCACCGGCCGCCGCAGGCGACGTGGCAGGTACCTTGCTGGTGCGCTCGAACGCGGCCGACCTGTCGGTTGCCGTCACCGGTTCCGGCACCACTTCCCCGGTCGCGCGTCCGGCCCTGAGCATCAGCGGCCCGGTAGCCTTCCCCGACACCCAGGTCGGCCAGCAATCGGCGGCGCAGCGCAATACCCTGTCCAACAGCGGAACGGGCGCACTGAAGATCGCTTCGCTGGTCCTGGGCGGCAGCAATCCCGGCGACTTCGCACTGGCCGGCAGTTGCGCCGCCGATGCGAGCCTGAGCCCTGGCGCGAGCTGCACCATCGATGCGGCCTTCAAGCCGACTGCCGCCGGTTCGCGCAGCGCGGACATGCTGCTGGTAACTGACAGCGGCGCGCAATTCTCGGTACGCCTGAACGGCAATGCCAGCGCCATTCCCGCGCCAACCCCATCGCTCGGCCTGTCGCCGCAAGCGTTCGACTACGGCAGCTCCGCCGCGGGTGGCGCGGGCATCGTCAAGCGCTTCGCCCTGTCGAACACCGGTTCCGCAGCGCTCGTCCTGAACAGCATTGCCTTCAGCGGTCCATTCGCGGTGGCGACCGGGGAAACCAATGCCTGCGGCGCCTTCCCATTGACGCTGCAAGCCGGCGCCTCGTGCGAACTGCCGGTACGCTTCACGCCGACCGCAGCGGGCAACGCCAGCGGCAGCGCCACCCTGCAGGCGACCGGCGCCAGCTGGCAGCTCGCGCTGAGCGGACAGGGTGCGTCCGATGGCACGGCTGGCGCAACCCAGAACCGCGGCGGCGGCGGATGCTCGTCGATCAGCGGCGGCAACGATCCGATGCTGGCCATACTGGCCGTACTGGCGGCCGTCGTGCTCTTGTGGCGCCGCCGCCAGGCGCGCATGCTGGCCGCCGCCGCCGCGCTGGCGGCAGCCGGCCAGGCCATGGCGCTGGAACCAGGCCAGGCCGCACCGGCCTTTTCCCTGGCCGGCCCAACCGGCACCGTAAAGCTCGAGCAATACCAGGGCAAGCTGGTGTACATCGACTTCTGGGCTTCGTGGTGCGGTCCATGCCGCCAGTCCTTCCCGTGGATGAACGAAATGCAGGCCCGCTACGGCGGCCAGGGCCTGCAAGTGGTCGGCATCAACGTCGACGCCAAGACCGACGACGCGCGCAACTTCCTGAACGCGACGCCGGCCAGCTTCGTGATTGCCTTCGACCCGAGCGGCACCGCGCCGCGCAATTACGGCGTCAAGGGCATGCCAAGCAGCGTGCTGATTGGGCCCGACGGCAAGGTGCTGTATGAGCACAGCGGCTTCCGCCCTGCGGACCGCACCGTGCTGGAAGCGCGCATCAAGAGCGCACTGGGAGTACGCCAATGAGCGCGCGCCTGCTTGCTGTCTGCGCCGTGCTGGCCGGGCTCTCCGGCTGCGCCCTGAAGCCCGTCCAGCCATGGGAAAAGGGTGAACTGGCGCGCACCGACATGCTGCTCCAGGGCGACAGCCTGGAGACGCGCTTCAACGAACACATTTACGCCAGCAAGGAAGCGGCATCCGGCGGCAGCGCCGTGGGCGGCGGCGGCTGCGGCTGCAACTGACAAGGAAGACCATGGAAAACAAACCACAGAACGGCATGCCGGTCGGCCAGGCCTTGCTGGCGGCGGCCATGCTGCTGCCGGGCATCGGCGCCGTGCATGCCGAGACGGCGCCGGAACGGGGCAGCATCGGCGTCAAATACCTGTACTACAAGGAGGACCAGCCGGGCCTCGACCGCGTGCGCGTGCATGCGCCGGCGGTCTCCGTGCTGGCCCCGGTCGCCGGCGAATGGTCGGTGGCCGCCAGCGCCACCGTGGACGACGTGTCGGGCGCCTCGCCGCGCTACCACACTGCCGTCTCCGGCGCCTCGCGCATGGACGACTTGCGCAAGGCCGGCGACGTAACCGTCACGCGTTACCTGCCGCGCGGCACGGTCAGCGTGTCGGCCGCGTATTCGACCGAGCATGACTACGTGTCGCGTGCCTTGTCGATGCAGGCGTCGCTCGCCAGCGAGGACAAGAACACGACCTGGAATTTCGGTGTCGGCGGCTCGGATGACAGCATCAATCCCGTCAACCATATCGTGCAGGACGCCGGGCGCCAGACCGTCAGCGTGCTGGCCGGCGTGACGCAGGTGCTGACGCCGGTCGACGTCGGCCAGTTCACGCTCACCCATACGCAGGGTCACGGCTACTACTCCGACCCGTACAAGATGGCCGACAACCGTCCGGACAAGCGGCGCCAGGACACTGCCCTGCTGCAGTGGAACCACCGCTTCGTCGCGCTGGGGGCCACCAGCCGGCTCAGTTACCGCTTCTACCACGACAGCTTCGGCATCAGCGCCCACACGCTGGGCGCCGAATGGGTGCAGGGACTCAGCGATGGCTGGACCGTCACGCCCGCAGTGCGCCTGTATACGCAGCGCGCCGCCGACTTCTATTTCGACCCGGTCTATGACCGCACCCTCGGCGAGCCATTCCCGCCCGGTTATGTGTTCGGCAGCAGCCAGGCCAGCTCCGCCGACCAGCGCCTGTCCGGCTTCGGCGCCGTCACGCTCGGCGTCAAGCTGGCCAAGCAGCTGAACCGGGACTGGGCGGTCGACTTCAAGGTGGAACGCTACGAGCAGCGCGGCTCCTGGCGCGTGTTCGGCAGCGGCAGCCCGGGGCTGGCGCCGATGCGCGCGGTCAGCCTGCAGATCGGAGTGACACGGCAGTGGTAAACCCGGTCTACACGATCGACTTCCAGGCGATGGCCAGCCGCTGCGAAATCCGGCTGGCCGCAGCCGACGGCGCCGAGGCACGGGTATTGGCCGAGCCGGCGCTGGAGGAAGTGCGCCGAATCGAGGCCAAATACTCGCGCTATCGCCCGGACAGCATCGTGAGCCGGATCAACGCGGCGGCCGGCGTGGCGCCGGTCGGCTGCGACGAAGAGACGCTGGCCTTGCTGGAATATGCCGATGCCGTGCATCGCAGCAGCGGCGGCCGTTTCGACATCACCTCCGGCGTGCTGCGCAAGGCGTGGGACTTCCGGCTCGGCGCCGTTCCTTCAGCTTCGACGCTGGAGGCCTTGCTGCCGCTGGTCGGCTGGCAGCAGGTGCGGCGGGAGGGCGGCTGCGTCCTGCTTCCGCAGGCTGGCATGGAGTTGGATTTCGGCGGTTTCGGCAAGGAATATGCCGTCGATCGCGCGGCGGAGATCCTGATCGCGCAGGGCGTTCGGCATGGCTACGTGAACCTGGGCGGCGACATGCGCTTCCTCGGGCCGCGGCCGGATGGCGCCGAATGGAGCATCGGCATCCAGCACCCGCGCGATACCCGGGCCACTATTGCCAGCGTGCCGTTCAGCCGAGGAGCCCTGGCGACCAGCGGCGATTACGAGCGTTTTTTCGAAGCGGATGGGCGGCGCTACTGCCACGTCCTCGATCCGCGCAGCGGTATGCCGGTGTCGTACTGGCGTTCGGTCAGCGTGGTGTCGCCCATGGCCATCGCTGCCGGAAGCTGCAGCACCACGGCCATGCTGCTGGAGCGGGACGGGCTGGAGTTCCTTGAACAGTCTGGCTTGTCCTACCTGGCCATCGACCAGGATGGCCACATTTTTCGGAGATGAATCATGAAGTTCCTCATTAAATGGCTGGCGGCGCTGCTGCTGGCTACCCTGTTCGGCAGCCCTGCACTGGCCGATGATTTCCTGGCGCCGGAGCAGGCCTTTGACCTGCAGGCAGAGCTGCGCGCCGACGGCCAGCTTGCCTTGCACTGGACGATCGCGCCCGAGTATCACCTGTACCGCGATCGCATCAGCCTGCGCAGCGCTGGCGCCGCCGTGCCGGTGCTGCTGCCGCCCGGGAAGCGCAAGTTCGATGAAAATTTTGGCAAGGAGATGGAAACCTATGCGGGCGCACTGGCCTTGCAGCTTCCATGGCAGGGCCGTTCCGCCGCCACCTTGACGGTCTCCTACCAGGGTTGTGCGGATGCCGGCTTGTGCTACCCGCCGGCCGAACGCAGCTTCCGTGTCGATCCGGCGCGGCCGGGCGTGCTGGAAGCGCTGCCGGACGCGCCGCCAGGCCAGGCCGCAAATACCGGTAGCGCAAATTCCCCGCAGGCGAACGGCGGGGCGGACAGTACGGCGGTGGCGGAAGACGACACCTCCCTGGCGCAGCGCACGCTGCAAAGCGGCAGCGCATGGCGCATCGGCGCGGCCTTCCTGGTGTTCGGGCTGCTCCTTTCGTTCACCCCTTGCGTGCTGCCGATGGTGCCGATCCTCTCTTCCATCATCGTCGGCGAAGCGCAGGTGACCCGCAAGCGCGGCCTGCTGCTGGCCGCTGCCTACAGCCTGGGCATGGCCCTGGTCTACACCTCGCTGGGCGTAGCTGCGGGCCTGGCGGGCGAAGGCTTGGCCGGCGCGCTGCAGAAGCCGTGGGTCTTGCTCACCTTCGGCGCCCTCCTGGTCGCACTGGCCCTGTCGATGTTCGACGTCTACCAATTGCAACTGCCAAGCGCCCTGCAGACCCGCCTCAGCTCCGCCAGCGGCAACCTGTCCGGCGGCCGGATCGCCGCCGTGTTCACGATGGGCGCCGTATCGGCGCTGATCGTCGGCCCTTGCGTGGCGGGCCCGCTGGCCGGCGCCCTGCTGTACATCAGCCAGACCGGCAACGCGCTGATCGGCGCCGGCGCGCTGTTCGCCATGGCTTGCGGCATGAGCGTGCCCTTGCTGCTGACCGGACTGTCCGCAGGCAGCCTGCTGCCGCGGGCCGGCGGCTGGATGAACCACGTGAAGAAAGTCTTCGGCCTGCTGCTGATCGCCGTCGCAATCTGGATGGTCAACCCGGTGCTGCCGGTCACCGCCAGCATGGCGCTGTGGGGCGCGTTCGCCATCCTGTGCGCCGCCTTCCTGCGCGTGGGCGAAGCCGTGCCGCAAGGCGCCGGCGCAGGCGCTTACGCGACAAAGGCGCTCGGCGTGTTGATGCTGCTCGGCGGCCTGTTTGAACTGGTCGGCGCGGCCAGTTCAGGGCGCGATGTACTGCAGCCGCTGGCCCACCTGCGCGGTGCCGGGAACGGTGCTACTATTGCCGGCGCTGCTGCGGGCCAGGCACACGATGCCGAACCCCGCTTCACCCGTGTTCGCACTGTCGCCGACCTTGACCAGGCATTAGCCAATGCAAAAAAACCCGTCATGCTGGACTTCTATGCCGACTGGTGCGTCTCATGCAAGGAAATGGAACGCCTCACCTTCAGCGACACGCGCGTGCAAGCCGCCATGCAGGACATGCACCTGCTGCAGGCCGACGTGACGGCCAACAGCGAAGAAGACCGCGCCTTGATGAAACGCTTCAGCCTTTTCGGCCCGCCCGGCATCGTGATGTTCGACGCCAGCGGGAACGAAGTGACCCAGGCGCGCATCATCGGCTACCAGCCACCTGATAAATTCCTGCGCCGCCTGGAACTGGCGGCAAACAACCCTGAAAGGACCACTCAGTGAAACGCACCCTCTCCTTCCTGCTCTGCGCCGCCCTGCTGCCTGCCGCGGCCTTCGCCGAAAACGCGCCGGCCCACTGGAGCTATGAAGGCGCCAACGGCCCGCAAAACTGGGGCAAGCTGGAACAGGACTTCAGCACCTGCAAGCTGGGCCACAACCAGTCGCCAATCGACATCCGCAAGACCAGCAAGGCCAAGCTGCCGCCGCTGGAATTCGCTTACAGCCCGTCGCCGCTGAAGATTCTCGACAACGGCCATACCATCCAGGTGAACTACGCCCCAGGCAGCAGCGTCACGATCGACGGCAAGCGCTACGACCTGCTGCAATTCCACTTCCACAAGCCGAGCGAAGAAAAGATCAATGGCCGCAGCTATCCGATGGTTGCGCACCTGGTGCACAAAAATGCGGAAGGCAAGCTGGCCGTGGTAGCGGTGCTGTTCCGCAAAGGCGCGGAGAATCCGCTGGTGCAGACCCTGTGGGATTCCCTGCCGAAGGAAAAAGGCGAGCCGCAGGAAGTGGCAGGCGTCAGCATCGATATCGGCAAGCTGCTGCCAGCTGCGCAAGGCTATTACAACTTCGCCGGTTCCCTGACCACTCCGCCATGCAGCGAAGAGGTCAACTGGTTCGTGCTGAAAAAACCGGTTGAAATGTCGGACGCACAGCTGAAGCGCTTTGCCCAGGTCTACAAGCACAACGCCCGTCCGGTCCAGCCGCTGAACGGCCGCACCGTCCAGGAAAGCCTGTAAGTTTCAGCAGCGGGCCTGCGCCCGCTTGCAGCGATCGCGGCCCTGGCGCTTGGCCGCATACATGGCCGCGTCGCTGCGCCGCAACAGGTCTTCCGCCAGCTGCGCATCATAGGGAAATACGGCCAGACCAATGCTGGCCGACACGAAAGCCGGCTGTTCATCCACCAGCCGCACTGGTGCACGCACTGCCGCCAGCGCCCGTTCCAGGATCTCCTCGGCCTCGCCCACGTCGTTCAAACCCGCCAGCAGCAACACGAATTCGTCGCCTCCCAGCCGCGCCACCGTGTCGTTGGCACGCACCACCTGCTGCAAGCGCCCCGCCACTTCCACCAGCACCGCATCGCCGGCTTCATGGCCGAAGGTGTCGTTGACGTTCTTGAAGCCATCCAGGTCCATCACGCAGACCGCCACCAGTTTTTCAGTGCGCGCAGCAAAGGCCAGCGCCTGCTGCAGGCGGTCTTCCATCAGCCGGCGGTTGGGCAGGCGCGTGAGCGGGTCGATGAAGGCCATCTTCTCGATTTCCTCCTGGCGCGCGCATTCCTCCGTTATGTCCGTGAACAGTCCGAAATAGTGCTGCACCTTGCCGTTTTCGTCGCGCACTGCGCTGAGCGTCAGGTGGGCGGCGAACAGCGTGCCGTCGGAACGCCGGTCCCACACCTTGCCCTGCCACTGGCCCGTACCCAGCAAGCCTTGCCACATCGCCTTGTAGAATTCCGCGTCCTGCCTGCCGGACTGCATGATGCGCGGATGCTGGCCCACCAGCTCATGGCGCGCATAGCCGCTCATGGCAGCGAAGGCACGATTTGCTTCCACGATGCGCATGTCGCGGTTGACCACCAGGATGCCTTCCGAAGTCGCATCGAATACCTTGGCCACCAGGTGCTCGCGTGCCGCGGCGCTGCGCATGCGCTGGCGCAGCAGGCGGGAAATTCCCGTCACATGGCGGAACATCAGCCATGCCGTCAGCGCTGCCGCCAACAGGGCGCCGCACATGGCGGCGAGCGAAATTTCCAGCAAGGCCGCCATGGCATCCCCTACTCCAGGACTACCTCTTCCAGGTAGTCCGGCACCCGGCATGGCCAGTGAAGCTGCTCCGAGATGCGAAGGCGCAGCGCATCGGCCGCCGCCGGCTCGCCATGCGTGACGAACACCTTGCGCGGCGTGGCCGAGGAATGCGACAGCCAGCCCAGGATTTCATCGGCGTCGGCATGGGCCGACAGGTTGCCGATCAGCTCAACCCGCGCCCGCACCGGGTAATACTCGCCATGGATCTTGACCGAAGTTTCGCCGGCCAGCATGCGCGCGCCGCGCGTGCCCGCCGCCTGGAACCCGGCAAACAGTATCGTATTGCGTGAATCGCCCGCAAAGGCTTTCAGGTGATGCAGCACGCGGCCCCCGGTGGCCATGCCGCTGGCGGCAATGATCACCATGGGCGCCTGGCGCCGGTTCAGCGCCATCGATTCTTCCACGCTGTTGACGATGTGGGCCACGTGGCCCAGGGCATGGCAACTGCGTTCGTCCAGCCGGTGCTGGCCCTGGTGCTTGATGTAAAGCCGCGTCGCATCCACCGCCATCGGGCTGTTCAGGTAGATGGGCAAGGCGAGCGGAATCGCACCCGCTTCCTTGAGCTTCCATATTTCATACAGCAGCTCCTGCGCCCTGCCCACGGCGAACGAAGGGATCACGGTCACGCCGCCGCGTGCTGCCGTCTTGCTGATGATGTCGGCCAGCTTGCCGCTCGGGTCGGAAGCATCGTGGCGGCGGTCGCCGTAAGTTGACTCCACCACCAGGTAATCGCATTTCCCAAGCACAGTCGGCGGCCGCATGATCGGGTCGTTCGGCCGCCCCACGTCGCCGGAGAACATGATGGTACGGCCGCCGCAGCGCACCGATATCGAAGCGGCGCCAAGGATATGCCCCGCCAGCTGGAAGCGCGCCATCATTCCGGGCGCCGGGGAAAACTCATGACCGACCGGGACCACTTCCAGATGCTCCAGTGCGCGCAGCGCATCGGCTTCGGAATAGAGGGGCAAGGCCGGCTTGTGCTTCGAGAAGTTGTGGCGATTTGCATACAGTGCCTCCTCTTCCAGCAGGCGGCCGCTATCGGGCAGCAGGATGCGGCACAGGTCACGCGTGGCCTCCGTGCAGTACACCTTGCCGCGGAATCCAGCGCTGACCAGCACCGGCAGGAAGCCGCTGTGATCGAGATGGGCATGGGTCAGTACTACGGCGCGAATGCTTTCAGGCGGCACCGGGAAAGCCTCCCAGTTACGCAGCCGGAGCTGCTTGTAGCCCTGGAACAGGCCGCAATCGACCAGTACCTGCTCGTCGCCATGGCGCAGCAGGTATTTGGAACCGGTGACGGTGCCGGTGGCACCAAGGAATTTAAGTGTGAGCATATTTGCAGCATATCCAAGGCCACGCACAAAATATTTGATCCAGGTCAAAGAGAAGTCTCGCAAAATGCGGCAGTGCGAAAAAGACATTGTTGCTTGCCGAAGATGTAGAATCAGGGCCTTTCTCCTTTTCGACACCAGGACGCCATACATGACAGAACTGAAACGGGGCCTGAAAAGCCGCCATATCCAGCTGATTGCGCTGGGCGGCGCCATCGGCACGGGCCTTTTCATGGGCATTGCGGACACCATCAAGCTGGCCGGACCTTCCGTGCTGCTTGGGTACGCGGTGGCCGGCTTCATTGCCTTCCTTATCATGCGCCAGCTCGGCGAAATGGTGGTCGACGAGCCGGTGGCGGGCTCCTTCAGCTACTTTGCCGACAAATACTGCGGCCACATGGCGGGCTTCATGTCGGGCTGGAACTACTGGGTGCTGTACGTGCTGGTCAGCATGGCCGAACTGACGGCAGTCGGCATCTATGTTCAATACTGGTGGCCGGGGATTCCAACCTGGGTCAGCGCCCTCGCCTTCTTCCTGATCATTAACGCCATCAGCCTGGCCAATGTGCGCGCGTACGGCGAAATGGAATTCTGGTTCGCCATCATCAAAGTGGTGGCGGTAGTCGGCATGATCGTGTACGGCGGCTACCTGCTGGTGTCCGGCAATGCCGGGCCGGAAGCGGCCGTGGCCAACCTCTGGCAGCACGGCGGCTTCTTCCCGAACGGCGTTTCGGGACTGGTGATGGCGATGGCGGTGATCATGTTCTCGTATGGCGGCCTGGAGCTGGTGGGCATTACCGCCGCCGAAGCCAGCAACCCGTCCGAGACCATTCCAAAGGCGACCAACCAGGCCATCTACCGCATCCTGATCTTCTATGTCGGCGCACTGGGCGTGCTGCTGTCGCTGTATCCATGGCAGAAAGTCGTCACCGGCGGCAGCCCTTTCGTGATGATCTTCCATGCCTTGAACTCCAATTGGGTGGCGAACATCCTGAATGTCGTGGTCCTGACCGCCGCGCTGTCCGTGTATAACAGCGGCGTGTATTCCAACAGCCGCATGCTGTACGGCCTGGCCAGGCAAGGCAACGCGCCGAAAGCCCTGCTGGGCGTGAACAAGCGCGGCGTGCCGCTGGCTGCGCTGGGCGTGTCGGCCCTCGCCACCGGCATTTGCGTGGTGCTGAATTACTTCATGCCGGGCAAAGTGTTCGGCTTCCTGATGGGCCTCGTGGTGTCTTCGCTGGTGATCAACTGGGGCATGATCAGCTGGATCCACCTGCGTTTCCGCGCCCAGAAAAAGGCCGAGAACAAGGAAACGGGCTTCAAGAGCTGGGGCTACCCGCTCACCAACTACCTGTGCCTGGCGTTCCTGGCCGGCATCCTGCTGATCATGTACATGACCGAAGGCCTGCGCATTTCGGTGTACCTGATCCCGGTCTGGCTGCTGGCCCTGTTCATTGGCTACCGCTTCCGCGGCGCTCCTGAAAAGGCGGCCGCCTGATGTCCAAGGTCGCGCTCCTGACCATCCACGGCATGGGCGAGCAGCCGCTCGACTATGCCGACGACATGCGCCGCGCGCTGTCACACCGCATGGGTGCATCCTTCGCCAACGTCGACGTGCACAGCGTGTACTACCAGCACCTGCTCAAGCCGAACGAGCTGGATGTCTGGAACCGCACGCGCGAACGCGCCACCGTGCGCTACGAACAGCTGCGCAAGTTCATCCTGTTCGGCTTTGCCGATGCGGCCGGACTGGAGAATCGCAAGGAATACGACAACTCGGTCTACGAGCAGGCGCAGATGGAAATCGCGCGCGCCCTGCTGGCCATCCTTGCCACGCGCGGGCCGGACACGCCGATCGTGCTGCTGGCACACTCGCTGGGCTGCCAGGTCATGTCCAGCTTCATCTACGATGCGCAAAAGCGCGCCGGCGGCGGCGCTGTCGCTGCCGGCATCTGGAAACCGGGGCGCATGGCCGACAGCCTGACCGCGGAACAGCGCAAGTTCCTGCAATGCGGCACTGTGCGCACCTTCGTGACCACCGGCTGCAACATCCCGGTATTCGTCTCGGCCCACCAGCGCATGGACGTCAAGCCGATCATCAAGCCCAATCCCGGCTTCACCTGGCTCAACCTGTACGACCCCGACGATGCGCTGGGCTGGCCGCTGCAACCGCTGGAAGGCGGTTACGAAACGCTGGTCGAAGACCGCGTGGTCAACGCCGGCCAGGGCATCCTCGACTTCATGACCAAGAGCTGGAATCCCCTCTCCCACACCGCCTACTGGACCGACGACGAAATCATCAAGCCCTTAGCCAGCCTTTTATCTTGACCGCATGTTGTCGGCAGCCTGGCGCTGCTGTTCGATGCGGCGGATTTTTTCTGCGACTTTGGCCAGCTCCTCAGGCGGCACGCCGGCTTCGCGGCCTTGTTCGAGGTCGGAATGCAGGCGCGCCAGTTCAGGCCCTGCGGCATGCACGTAGGCTGCGGCCAGGCGCCGTTTCTGCGCCAGCTCGTGGGCGGAGTAGGCTTGCGGGTCGGCCAGCACGCTGGCGTCGGGGTGCTCGGCCGGGGCGTCGCGCTGGATCGGCGGCGTGCGGGCGTCACCGGATTCGCGTGCCTGCGCCAGCGAGAGCCAGGCTGGCGCCCGAGCGTCGACCGGCTGGATCGGCACGCGGTGCAGTCCATCGCCCTCGCCCGTATCAGCCATCGCCGGACGTTCGCCAGCCCCCGGCGGGGGCATGGGCGCCGGCGGTGCGGGCTTGGGCGGTGCGACGGCAGGCGCTTGGGCAGGCTGCACCGTTTCGCGAACGCTGGCAAAGTACCATTGGCCAACGACCGCAGCGACAATAGCCGAAATGACGGCAATGGCTTGCCAGTGTTTCATAGTGCCTCGGCGATTTCAATACGCGCCGTGCGGCGCGACTGTTCGGCCATCTGATCCAGCTGCTGCATGGCTTTCTGCAACGCGATCATGCGGCTGGCCTGGTAGCGCACCGTTTCCGATTGCGGCGGGTGGGTGCCGTGGACCTGTTCTTCAACAAGCACAATTTCCCAGTAGGCGTTCTCGTTCGGGCCGACCGGCGCGCGCACCGGGGCGGATGGCTTGCCGGGCGGCTGGCTGAAGGCCAGGCTGGCCAGCCAGTCCTTGCTGCCGTCGGCGCTGATCCAGCCAAGGTCGCCTCCTTTGGCTGCGTCGGCGGCGCGCGACATGCGGCGTGCCGTGGCGGCGAAAGCGGCGCCGCCCTGCAATGCTTTCACCACACGCTGCGCCTGCGCTTCGTCGGCTACCCGGATATGGCGGGCGCGGACTTTGTCGATGCGGGCAAACAAGTCCTTGTGCTGACTGTAGAAGGCTTCAATCTCCTGCGCACTGACCTCGGCGGACAGGCGGTTCAGTAGCGGGCTTCCAGAGTCGGTGTCGAGGCCGACGCCATGCAGGTTCTGCAGCGCCGCCACGGCTTCGCCGTCGGAGATTGCCTTGCGCAGGTCGGCCACGGCTTCGGCGCCGAAGCGCTGGCGAGCCCAGTGCAGCACGAATGCGTTGGCCACGATGCGGCGGGCTTGCTGTGCTGCGACCTTGGCCGGTTGCTGCGACAGCGCCAGCCGGCCCTGGACGTTCTGGCGGTGATATACGTCGTAAAGGGTGACGCTCGCTGCTTCGCCGCCGGGAAGCAGGTAGCGCAGGACGTCGACCTTGCCGGCCAGCGCCTGCTGTTCGGTGGACAGCGCGATCTCCAGCTTCAACGGTCCCTGGCGGCCGAAGATGGCTTCCAGCTGAGGTTGCGGAATTGGCGGCTGCGCGGTGAGCAGTCCGTCCAGCGTGCCGCCCGGCAGCGTCTTCACCGCGGCGTCGATGTCTTTTCCATGCACTTCGCGCAAGGCTGCGACGAGACGCTCTTCGACCATGACGTCCGGAGCAAAGGCTACCGTGACGCCGGCCGGCTCCTTCGGCCCTGCGTCACTTGCACGTGCCGCCAGCAGGCGGGCCTGGATGATGTCATCCAGCACCATCCGCCGCTCCACCGAGGCCTTCGCGGCGCGGCGCTGCTGCCAAATGGTGTCGAGCGTGAAGGCATAGACGGGTTCGCCGTCGATGCGGGCGGCAACCGCAGCGCCGGCCGCGCGCGCCGGGCCATGCTGCGCAGCATCGGCGGAGCCGGGCGTCACGGCAGCAGCGCCGGGGCCCGGGGTGCCCGCCACCGCGCTTGCTCCGGCGAGTGCTGCAGCGACGGCAGCCAGGAAGTGGCGGGCGGCCATCAGTTGGCCAGGCGCTCGGCGGCGCGGTTCAGCACGTGGACCACCATGGCGATGGAGTGCGGAATCATCTTCTTGCCGACTGCTACGCGGTCGCCGTGCGCGGTCGACGACAGGACGATGCCGCCGTTGGCATACGAGTAGGTGCCGCCTTGCGTCAGCAAGGGACGAATATCGCTGCCGCTCGCAGCCACCGGCGTGAAATCGGCCATGGCGGCAGTCACCAGCGCGGGGTCGTTCAGGCGTTCGCTATCGTAGTAGTCGTACGCCCACTGCTCCCAGCCCGAGTGGTCGTGCGCGGACGTGGTCCAGGTGTGGTGCGGCTGCAGCAGGTCGGTGGTATGCAGCACGAAGCCCAGCGACTGCGCGGTCGGCTGCGCCAGGAATTGCGAGAACCAATACTGGCCCAGGTTGTCGATCGGCTGGAAAGGCGCCGCTTCGAAGTCGGCATACATGGAAGGAGTCGAATAGCCGCCCAGGCGGTAATGCGCCTCGGTGATGCCGTAGGCGTTGTACTTGCTGCCGTCGCCGAACCAGCCTTTCAGGCCGCCGGCGCCGTCGTCCAGGTAGTCGCCATAGAGCCAGCTCGCTGCCAGGTTGTCGATGTCTCCCGCCACTGCCATTTTGGCGTAGTTGTAGCCGCCGAACGGATTGCCGTGTACATCGCGGCCGGAGGTGTGGTTCTGGAAGTGCCAGAAGGTGGTGTACTTGACGATGCTGGCGCCCGCTCCCCATACCGGCGCCAGCTGGCAATTGCCGGTGGTGGCGCCGCAGATATAGGTGTCGGCGAAGTCGTCGACGTCATACGCGCCCTGCCCCAACGCCGCCGCGAACTGGTCCATGGTGTAGCCTGCGCGCGTCACGCCGGCCAGCAGCTTGTTGTAGTTGGTGGTACCAGGATTGGCCTTCATGTAATTGACGGCGTCCAGCACGATACGTCGGTGCGTCTCCTGCTGCCATGCGTGGGCCGGAAGGCTTACTGCGGATGCTGCCAGCGCGAGGCTGGCAGCGATGGTGCTCAGTTTCATCTGGTTTCTCCTGGTTGAAAAGAGTCCAGACGATAGCGCCGATTTATGACGGACAGATGAAAAAGTCTTCTAAAAATATTAACAACTCAGAACTGCTCCCACTCGTCCGCGCCGCTGGCTACCTTGCGCTGCCTGGCCGGGCGCACTGCCACGGCCGTGGACGCGGCCGGCTTGCTTGCACTATGCAATACGGGGGCCGACTTCAGGTGGGCGACGCCGATGCGGAAGGCGCTCACGGCCTTGGCCAGGACTTCCGCCTGGTCTTGCAGGGCCTGCGATGCGGCCGCTGTTTCTTCCACCAGGGCCGCGTTCTGTTGGGTCACCTGGTCCATCGAAGTGATCGACTGGTGCACCTGGGCGATGCCGGCATTCTGCTCGGCGGTCGCGGCGCTGATTTCGGCCACGATGTCCGACACCTGCTTCACGCTGGCCACCACGTCGCTCATGGTATCGCCGGCGCGCACCACCAGTTTGGTGCCGGAATCGACTTTCTCCACGCTGTCGTCGATCAGCGCCTTGATTTCCTTGGCTGCAGCGGACGAGCGCTGCGCCAGGTTGCGCACTTCGGTCGCCACCACCGCGAAACCTCGGCCTTGTTCGCCGGCGCGGGCCGCTTCCACGGCGGCGTTCAACGCCAGGATATTGGTCTGGAACGCGATGCCGTCGATCACGCTGATGATGTCCACGATCTTGTGCGAGGAAGCGTTGATCGAGGCCATGGTGTCGATCACTTCCCTGACCACTTCGCCGCCCTGCACCGCAATCTGCGAAGCGTTCTGCGCCAGCTGGTTGGCCTGGCGCGCATTGTCCGAGTTCTGGCTCACGGTGGAGGTCAGTTCCTCCATGCTGGAGGCGGTTTCCTCCAGCGCGGCGGCCTGCGCCGACGTGCGGTTATTCAGGTCGCCGGTGCCGGCTGCGATCTGGCGCGAAGCGGTGCTGACCGCATCTGCTGCCGACCGGGCAGTGCCGACCACGCCGCCAATCTCGCCCAGCAGCTTGTTGAAGGCCACGCCGGCGTGGCCGATTTCGTCCATCCGTTCCACCTCAACCTGGTGCGTCAGGTCGAGCGAGGAGCTGACGTTCTCCATGGTGCCCTGCATCCGGTCCAGGCCGCCGGTAATCACGTGGTACATCTTGTAGCCCATGAAGGCGACAACCAGCAGCACCGCCGCGGTGACCGCAAGCAGGATGGTCAGCGCCTTCGAATAATCGGCATCGCTGTCGGCCTTCACCTTTTCGATCAGCTTCTGGTTATAGGCCACATGGTCGTCCAGGCTCTTCTTCACGCCGGCCGCGCCCAGCGCCAGCGGCGAACCGGCCACCAGGGTGGCACGCACGCCGTCCATGTCGCCCGCGTGCGAAGCGGCCAGGAATGGCACCAGGGCCTGGCGGTAGGTCTCCATGGCGGCCTTGTCCTGCTCCAGCATCTTGCGGTCGGTCTCGTCGAAGATATTGTTCTTCGCGTAATCGGCCAGCACCTTGTCGAAGTTGGCGTGGGCATCGTTGTAAGCCTTGTCCAGCGCACTCTTGTCGGACAGGTTGGAGAAGACCGACAGGCGATACCCTGCCAGGCGGCTATCGCTCACCGCCGCTTTGGCAGCGTTAATGGCTGAGACACTGGGGATCAGCCTTGTCTGCACCAGTTCCATGCGCTGCTGGGCATCGCGCAACTGCCACAGGCCTTGGGCGCCGACAAACAACAGGCCGATAAGGGCGATTGCCAGGGTGATGATCAGTCGATTGCTGATTTTCATGATGGGATTTCATCCTTTGCAATTGGATTACTATCGCGGCCTTAGGAACATGCAATTGGCCACCCGTATTGATGACGACTAACATTCATTCATCGTCGCTGTCCAACCAAATATTCAGGAGCTCATCATGTCCCCACTCGGCATCTTCCACACCGCACTTGGCTTGCTGGCACTCGGCTCCGGCATCGCCGCCTACGCCCTGCACCGGGGCATCAGCCCGCGCAGCAAGACAGGCTTGTTATATATTGCCGCCACCCTGGTCGTCAGCCTGACCGGCTTCGGCTTGTTCGCCCATGGCGGTTTTGGCAAACCGCACGCCCTTGCCGTGCTCACCCTGCTGGTACTGGCCGTCGCCTTCCCTGCCGGTTCGCTTGGGTGGTTCGGCGCCGTCGGCCGCAAGGTCGAAACCGTCGCTTATTCCTTTACCTTCTTCCTGCACTTCATCCCCGGCATCACCGAGACCTTTACCCGGGTCCCGGTCGGCAACCCGGTATTCGAAAGCCCCGAAGCTCCTGCCCTGAAGGCGATTGCCGGGGTGCTGTTCCTGATCTTCCTGGCCGGCGCCCGCTACCAGCTCAAGGCTATGCCTTCAGAATTGCGTGGCCAGTGATTCGTGGAAGATCGGCGGCTGGACATCCGAACCGAAGGCGTTGTCGAGTTCTTCCAGGCGACGCTGCGGCACCTCCTTGAGGTCGGCAATCTGCGGGGTCCAGCGCAGCAGGCGGTCCGCATCGAAGCGGTCGACGGCACAGGCAATCGCATAACCGCTCATGGCGCTGATACGGCTGCGCGCCTGGGCCTGTGCCTCGCGGATGGCCAGTACATAGCGCTCGACAGTCAAGCCGGTTGAAGGCGCCTTGCCAACGCGTTCGCGCAAGCGGGTCAGCAGGTCGGTGTGCGTCGCCAGCAGTTCCAGCAAGCCATAGCCCGGCCGTGCCGTCGCCACATCGTGCTCGCCACGCATCACGTAGGTGACAGCCAGCGGTTTATGGTTGCTGGTCACCACACGGATGCTGCCGCCCACCATCGACATGATGCTGAAATAGATGCCGTCTTTGATTGCAGCCTGGTCCCCTTGCGGCATCAGCTTCAACTGCTGGATTTCGATGATGACGCTGCCTTCGGCATTGGAAAACAGTGCCGCGACGCCGGCCAAGGTCGCCGGTGCCGGATAGGTGGTGTAATCGCCAAGCGGGCGGAAGCCGCGCGTGGCCAGCTGCGTCGCGTAATCGTCGATCAGGCTCCAGTCGACCTTCTGGCGCGCCAGCGGGCTGTCGCGATCGATGCGGACATACGAAGTGAGTTCCTGCAGGCGGGAAAGCATGCCCTTGCGGATCTTGTAAGCGATATGCAGGAAAGTCAGCAATGCTACGCCGCATACCAGCACGGCCAACCAGAGCACGCCGCCCGGCGCTTTGGGCAGGGGTGTAAGAACGACGGCCAGCGCGGCACATATGCTGCTGTTGACCACCGAATTCCTGAACATTGCCTTCTTCAAATGCAGCGCCATACGCTCTCCCAAAAGATGGGGAAAATTATAGCGACGTGGATGGGGTTAAAAATGCGCGCATTCTCACCATTCATCACCATTCATGATGAAAGGTGCTGTGTGAACCAGTCGCGCGCCAGGCGTGCGACTTCTTCCAGCGCCCCCGGCTCCTCGAACAGATGGGTTGCCCCGGGCACGATGTCGATGCGTTTTTTGCAATGAAGATTAAGGAAGGCAGATTCGTTGAGTTCGATGACACCCTCGTCGCGGCCGCCGACGATGAACAGGGTTGGCGCAGCGACGCGCGCCAGCGCCACCTGGCCGGTCAGGTCCGGCCGGCCTCCGCGCGAAACCACGGCCGCCACGCCTTCCCTGCGCTCGGCGGCAAGCTGCAAGGCGGCGGCGGCGCCGGTGCTGGCGCCAAACAGGCCAAGCGGCAAGCCGCGCGCAGCCTGGGAAGCGGCCAGCCAGTCGGCCGCCAGCCCAAGGCGTTCGGTCAGCAGGCCGATATTGAAACGGGTGCGGTAGACATCGTCCTCTGCCGGCGTGAGCAAGTCCATCAGCAAAGTGCCGATGCCGGCAGTGCGCAAGGCGCCGGCAACGAAATTATTGCGCGGACTGAAGCGGCTGCTGCCGCTGCCATGGGCGAACAGGACTACGCCTGTCGCGCCGGTCGGCAAGTCGAGCGTGCCTTCCACTTCACCGGCCGGAGTGGGGATGCTGGCTGTTTCATGGTGCATAGCGGGCTTACCTCCTGGCCCACTATACCTCCGGCTTCATAGTCAGTGCGCGCGGATGGCCTTGAGTTCGGCGCCCAGCCAGGCCTTGCTTTCCACCGGCGCAGCCGAACCGCATTTGACCATATACGGCTTTCCGCTCGAACTGCTCGAACTGGCGCCGAGGTCGATGAACTGCTCGGCGTTCTTGACCAGGTCTTTCTTCTCCAGGTACTCCAGCTTGCGCAGCAGATGGGTTTTGGCATCGGCGCCGTTGTACCAGCTACCGTTGCGGTTGAACTGGCAACCGGACGATTGCAGGCGGGTGAGCAGCGCATCGACTTCGGCGCGGGCTGGCGCAGGCAGCGGTGCGGCCTGGGCGCCGGCAGCAGCCAGCGCGAGTACAAGGGCGAGGATCATGCGCATTATTTCTCCTTCCTGCGGACTTTGTAGGGCGCGAGGATATTCCCGCAGCGGATATTGCCGGCGGCGACGCGCGCATTGAAGGCATGCAGCTCTTTTTCCAGGCTGGCGCCCTCGGTATTCAGGCTGGCCGCGCGCGCATTCAATTCGTCCTGCCTGGCATTGTAGGCTGCGACGGCGGCACTGTCGGTACGATTGACCTGGGCCGAGGCGGCTTCATGCGCCGCCAGTTCGGCCGAAGTGCGCTCGAGTGCGGCTTCGTGCTCGTGGAAGCGGCGCGCCAGTGCCTGGCGCTGGGGACGCAGTTCGCCCTCTTCCGCCATGCAGGCCTTATAAGCTGGGGTATCGGGCTGCGGCGGCATCGGCTGGGCGAAGGCGGCGCTGGCAAAAATGGTCGCAGCGCTTGCTGCGGCGAGTATCATATATTTCATCTGTGGGGCAAGGACTTTTCAGGCAACAAACAATTCAGATTTACAATCCTACAACATCCTCCCGCAAACCCGTGTGCTAATATGCGGCAGCCTTTTTTTGGCGATCCCAAAAGAGAAGATATTGGAGAGACAAGTGAGCATTTTTAGGACCAAGAACCTGGACGACATGGTAGCAGCCACCCGTACCCCGGGCGGCCTGCAGAAAGTGCTGGGTCCAATGGACCTGGTGCTGATGGGCATTGGCGCCATCGTCGGTACCGGCATCTTCGTCTTGACCGGCACCGGCGCACTGACCGCCGGCCCGGCCCTGACGATTTCTTTCGTTGTCGCAGCACTGGCCTGCGGTTTCGCCGCCCTGTGCTATGCCGAATTCGCCTCGACCGTTCCGGTTGCCGGCTCCATCTACACCTATAGCTACGCCACCCTGGGCGAGCTGGTGGCCTGGATGATCGGCTGGGACCTGATGCTCGAATATGGCCTGGCTACTTCCGCCGTGTCGGTGGCCTGGTCCGGCTACTTCCAGTCGCTGATTGCCGGCATCGGCATCCACCTGCCCGCCGCGCTGACCGCCGCACCGGGCGCCGTGCCAGGCGTGGCCACCGTCTTCAACCTGCCGGCCTTCGTGATCATGATCGTGCTGACCGCCATGCTGGGCTGGGGCGTGCGTGAATCGGCCCGCGTGAACAACATCATGGTCGTCATCAAGATCGGCGTGGTGATCCTGTTCATCGCCGTTGGCGCCGGCCACGTGCAGCCTGCCAACTGGCAGCCATTCATGCCATTCGGCCCTTCGGGCGTGATGAGCGCCGCGGCACTGGTGTTCTTCGCCTTCATCGGCTTCGACGCCGTGACCTCCGCCGCGGAAGAAGTGAAGCGTCCGGAGCGCGACCTGCCGATCGGCATTATCGGCTCGCTGGCCGTCTGCACCATCCTGTACGTGATCGTGGCCGGCATCATGACCGGCATCGTCCCTTACCAGCAATTCCTGGGCGTTGACCACCCAGTGTCGCTGGCACTGCAATACGCCGGTGAAAACTGGTTCGCCGGCTGGGTATCGCTGGGCGCCATCCTCGGCATGACCACCGTGATCCTGGTGATGGCCTACGGCCAGACCCGCATCATCTTCGCCATGTCGCGCGACGGCCTGCTGCCGAAGAAGCTGTCCCAGGTACACCCGAAATACCACACCCCGTTCTTCGCCACCTGGATGGTCGGCCTGATCTTCGGCTTCATCGCTGCCCTGGTGCCGCTGAACGTGCTGGCCGAGCTGGTCAACATGGGCACCCTGGCTGCCTTCTGCCTGGTGTCGATCGCCGTGATCATCATGCGCAAGAAGCGCCCTGACCTGCACCGCGCCTTCCGCTGCCCTGGCGTACCGGTCGTTCCAGGCCTGGCTGTCGCCTTCTGCCTGGCGCTGATGGCCTTCCTGTCGGCCATTACCTGGCTGGCCTTCGGCATCTGGCTGGCCATCGGCCTGGTGGTGTATTTCGGCTACTCGCGCCACCGCTCCGAACTCGGCAAAGCGAAGTAAGCTGCAAGCTCTCCCCATGAAAGCCCGCAACCGCGGGCTTTTTTTATTGTTGCGCGCCTACCACGAAAAGTAGCGGGGCTGCCGGCAATCTGTAACACTTGGCCCCGTAGTCAGCTTGTTCATACCACTAATAACGGGAGAGAGCATGACGATGAAAAGAATGTGCAGCGCGCTAGCCGCGCTTTCAGCAGCCAGTTTCGCCATCCAGGCAGGCGCCCAGGAATCAGGCCCTACCGTCACCATCAGCGGCTTCGGCACCGCCGCCCTCACCTCCACCGACACCAACGACGCAGAGTTCATCCGGCCCAACCAGGCTTCCGGCGTGAAGAAGGATTGGCGCACCGGGGTCGATTCGAACTTCGGCATCCAGGCCACGGTCAAGGTCAACGACATGATTTCGTTCACCGGCCAGGGCTTGGTGCGCAAGGATGCCATCGACCATTACCGCGCCCAGGCCGCATGGGCCTTTGCCAAGTTCAAGATCAACGATGACTTCAGCGTGCGGGTCGGGCGCATGGGCGCGCCGATCTACATGATTTCCGACTTCCGCAACGTGGGCTACGCCAACACCATGCTGCGCCCGCCGGCCGAAGTCTATCGCCAGGTCACGCTCGACTCCTTCGACGGCGCCGACCTGCTCTACCAGCACAGTTTCGGCGACACCTCGCTGAGCGTGCAACTGGGCACGGGCCGCGCCGACGTCGACCTGCCGTCGCAGACCATCGAATTCCGCAAGGCGATCATGCTGCACGTGGTGGCCGAAAACGGCCCGTTCACGCTGCGCTTCGGCCGCGCCCAGGCCGACTTCAGCCTGGTCGACAATCCCACCCTGGCCGGGCTGCTTACCACGCTGCGCGCTGTCGGGCTCGGGACTGTGGCCGACATGATGCCGACGCGAGACGTGAAAGGCACATTTACCTCCATCGGCGGGACGATGGACTGGAAGAACGTGGTGCTGCAAGCCGAATACGCGATGCGCCGCACCGATACGCTGCTGGTGCAGGACACAAATTCCTGGTACGCCATGGCCGGCTACCGCTTCGGCAAATTCCTGCCCTACTACTACCACGGCAACATCACGCAGAAATCGCCGCGCAGCGTGGCAGGCATGCCGACCACCGGACCTCTGGCCCCGATCACTTTCGCCATCAACGGGCCGGCCGGGCTGGCGAAAGCCGCACTGCAATCGTCGGATGCGATCGGCATGCGCTGGGACTTCTACAAATCGCTGGCCTTGAAAGTCCAGGTCGACCACATCAAGCCCAAGGATGGCGCCGGCGCCTTCATCAATCCCGCGCCGGGGTTCAAGGGGCCGGTGAACGTGTATGCCGTAGCACTCGACTTCGTGTTCTGAGGAGGCAGCCATGGACAAGCGAATCAAGCCGCTGCTTGCCGCAGCGATGATGTGTGCCGCCCTGCCCGCGCTGGCAGCCGAAATTGTGGTGATCGTGAATGCGAAGAATCCGGCCTCGCGCATGTTCAGCGAGCAGGCGGCCCAATTCTTCCTCGGCAAATCAACCCTGTTCACGCCGATCGAACACACCGAAGGCCCGCTGCGCAATGAGTTCAGCCAGAAGGTGCTGGGCAAGGACAGCGCCCAGGTCAAGGCGCAGTGGTCGAAGCTGGTGTTTACCGGCAAGGGCACGGCGCCCAAGGAATACGGCTCCAGCGCTGAAGTGAAGAAAGCTGTGGCCGCCGACGTCCAGGCCATCGGCTATATCGAGAAGTCCGCCGTCGACGACAGCGTCAAGGTCATCCTCACAGTGCAGTAAATTGGCACAGTCGCGGCGGCCGGCCCGCCGCGATGCTGCCGCTCGTGCGATGATGAGCGCAATGCGCCATCCCGTCCTTACCTACATCATCGCCATGCTCATGCTGAGCACCCTGGGCATCTACGTCCAGGAGGCGCGGCTCGATCCTGTCACTACCGTATTCTTCCGCTGCGCCATCGGCGCCGTGGCGCTGGCGCTCTACTGCGGCTGGAAAGGCATGTTCCGGCGCGCCAGCATGCCGCCGCGCGCTTTCGGCCTGGCGGCGTTCAGCGGCGTGCTGATGGTCATTAACTGGGTCACTTTCTTCGAAGCCATCCGCCGCATCGGCATCGCGGTCGCGACCATCGTGTTCCATGTGCAGCCCTTCATGGTGCTGCTGCTTGGCGCCCTCTTATTGCGCGAGCGCCTGGCGGCCAACAAGCTGGCCTGGGTGGCAGTTGGCTTCTGCGGCCTGGCGCTGGCCTGCGGCGTGCGTTTCGATGAACCGCTGGATGCCAACTACCTGCTGGGCATCGCCAGTACCCTGACCGGCGCCCTGGCCTATGCCGGCGTGACACTGACCACCAAGTCGATGCGCGGCACCCCGCCGCATTTGACTGCCCTGGTGCATTGCATGACCGGGGCGCTGCTGCTGGGCGCTTTCAGCACCATTCCGGCGCAAGGCCTGAGCGCCGCGCAATGGGGCTGGCTGGGCACCCTGGGCCTGGTGCCGACGGCGATCGCCTACGTCATGATTTACGGCGCCACGCCGCGCATGGAAACGGCGGCGATTGCGGTGCTGACTTTCATCTATCCCGCTGCGGCGGTGTGCTGGGACTACGTGGTCTACGGCCACCTGATCGGCGGCTGGCAAGTGGCCGGCTTCGCCCTGATCGTGCTGGCCAGCCTGGGTGTCAACCTGGACTGGGCGCACCGAACATCGCTTCGGCGCGCTGGAACAGGATCCACGAAGTAGCCACATATTTGTCGCCGCTGCGCGATACATTCCCTTTGTGGGTATGGGTGAAGCCGGCCGGCGCGATGATCAGCCGGCCCTGGCGCGCTTCCACCTTGCGCTGCTGGTAGTAGAACTCCGTCTCGCCGCCTTCCGCCACGTCGTTCAGGTAAAACTGGAACAGCAAAGCGCGATGCAGCGTTTCGCAGCTCGCGTTCTGCGGATAGATCTCGGAATGCCAGTGATGGTAGCCGCCGCTATTCTGCAGATACTTTTGCACGTTGATCGGCCCGCAGCGATACATCGACTGGATCAGCTCCGCCAGGTAAGGCCGGCCGCAGCGTTCGAAATTATCGATATTGAGCGTGACCGGCTGGCCGCTGTCCGGATCGGCGACCCGCGGCGACAGGGCTCCGGTCAGCAGCATGCGGTACTTGTCCATGTAGGCCGACAAATGGGACAGCACGCTGGCCATCATCAGGTTGGACACGTCGTTCCAATCGGCATGCTGGCTGATGGTCAGGTCGTAGCTGTCCTTCTTGGCCACGTCCACGCCCTGCCCGGTCTTGCCGCGCACGGCTTTGCCGCTGGCCTCGAAGCGCGCCAGGATTTGCCGGCATTGATCGGGCGTCAAGGCGCCATCGTAGATTTCAATAAAGTCGTCCATGCCGGGCAGCATACGGCAAATCTGGCTTTCGTTTGTTAAGTTTGAGACATGCAAGTGCGAAGTGTCCCATTCTTAACAAATGTGTATGCCATTTTCAACACACGGATACAACTGGAGACATTTTGATAGATTTTCGGCATTTTTCTCCCTACACTCAGTTCCAGTCGAGTGAAAACATTTTCACTACGGCAAAAATAATTCATGCCGAACAACGGCTCACGGGATAAACACCTTACACAGAGTGGAGATTTTCATGGTTCAGAAGCAATTCCAGGTTTCCAAAATCGCACTGGGCGCCAAGCTGCTGGCTGGCGCCATCGCTTTCGGCGCAATGGGCAACGCTTTCGCGGCAGACGATACCGCGCGCTACATCGTGACCTTCCAGGCTGGCAAATCCGGCAACATCAAGCAGCACGTTGCCAAGCTGAAGGGCAAGCTGAAGCATGAAGTGTTCGGCGCCGACGCGATGGCAGTTGAACTGTCCAAGGCCGAACTGGCAAACCTGAAAAAGCACGCTGACGTGATCGACGTCGAAGAAGACGTCAAGCGCTATCCATTCGCCACCACCTCGCCTTCCACCGGCACGCCTTACCAACTGGGCCAGCTGGTACCGTGGGGCATCAAGGCGACCCAGGCTGACCAGCTGTCCGACGCCAACACCGCCAACCGCAAGGTCTGCATCATCGACTCCGGCTACGACCGCGCGCACGAAGACCTGAACGGCAACAACGTAACCGGCGAGTACGATTCCGGCACCGGCTGGTGGTACACCGATGAAAACCACCACGGCTCGCATGTGGCAGGCACCATCGCCGCAATCAACAACAGCGGCACCGGCGTGGTCGGCGTGAACCCGAACAAGAACCTGAAGCTTCACATCGTCAAGGTATTCGGCGCCGACGGCTGGGCCTATTCCTCGACCCTGGCCACCGCCGTCAACAAGTGCGTGACCGCTGGCGCGAACGTGATCTCGATGTCCCTGGGCGGCGGCGGCTCCAGCAAGACCGAACAGCGCGCTTTCGACTCCGCACAGTCGAAAGGCATCCTGTCGATCGCTGCGGCAGGCAACGACGGCAACACCGTGGTGTCCTACCCAGCCGGCTACTCCAGCGTGATGATGGTCGCGGCCGTCGACGAATTCAAGAAATGGGCGACCTTCTCGCAATACAACAGCAAGGTTGAGATTTCCGGTCCAGGCGTGGCCGTACTGTCGACCGTGCCGATGGGCGCCGGTTCCGAGTCCCACCTGACCGTTGGCGCCAGCACCTACGCTCCTGGCGACATGGACGGTTCGCCGAAGCTGTCGCGCACCGCACCGCTGGCCGACTTCGGCCTGGGCGATGCAGTCAACAGCGCCGTCTCGGGCAAAGTCTGCCTGATCCAGCGCGGCACCGTGGACTTCGCCACCAAAGTTTCGAACTGCCAGGCATCCGGCGGCGTCGGCGCGATCGTGTACAACAATGCAGCTGGCGCGTTCGGCGGCACTCTGGGCACCACCGTGACCAGCATTCCATCGGTCACCGCGACCGATGTTGACGGCGCAGCGATGAAAGCCCAGCTGGGCCAGTCCGCAACCGTGGAAGTGAAGGCCACCAACTACGCCTTCTTCGACGGCACCTCGATGGCGACCCCGCACGTGTCGGCGGTCGCAGCGCTGGTATGGTCCTACTTCCCGACCTGCACCGGCTCGCAGATCCGCTCCTCGCTGACCAAGTCCGCACTGGACCTGGAAACTGCCGGCAAAGACAACAAGACCGGCTACGGCATGGTGCAAGCCAAGGCAGCCTACGACCGCATCAAGTCCCTGGGCTGCGGCAACTAAGTTACCGCTTTCTCCAAAGCACGAAGGGCGCCTCACGGCGCCCTTTTTTTATTACTGGAAGCGCTCGTTTCCTACGATGGCGATATTGCGAACGCCAAGCCGCTGTGCCGTGGACAGCACGCCCGCCACTACCTTGTACGGCGCGAGGCCGTTGGAACGGAGCTGGATACTGTCGTCGCCTTTCAGTGCAGCCAGCTTTTCTTCCAGCGCGGAACGGCTTGCAAGCTGGGCGCCATTCCACCACAGCGTGCCGTCGAAATCAACTTCCAGAGTTTGGGCAATCTTTTCGATTGCGCCACTCGGCCTTGGCATGTCCATGCCGACCGAGTGGTTGGCTTTGGGGATGGTGACGATCAGCATGATGATCAGGACCAGCATGACGTCAATCAGCGGCGTCATGTTCAGCTGGTTCAGGGGCTCCGCTTCGGTCGATGCGGGTGATGCGGACAGTGCTGCAGCGCGTGAATAACGCATGGTGCCTCCTCAGGTTAGTGTTATCAAAACGAACAACTCCGGAGTGAGGCCAATATACCGCGTGGAAACAACAGTTGCGAAAAGATTAGAAGGAGCCCTCTAACTCCACCCAGGTTGGCGCGTGGTCGCTGGGCTTTTCCCGTCCCCGCACGACGCGGTCGACTTCCGCCCCGCGCAAATGCGGCGCGAGCACTGGGTTCAGCAGCAGATGGTCGATGCGCAGCCCGGCGTCGCGGCCGAAAGCGTTGCGGAAGTAATCCCAGAAGGTGTAGATCTTTTCGCCGGGATGCATGGTGCGCAGGGCGTCGGTCCAGCCCTGCCCGACAAGCTTGGCGAAGGCGGCCCGCGTTTCGGGACGGAACAGCGCGTCGTCAACCCAGCGTTCGGGCTTGTAGACATCGAGCTCGGTCGGCATCACGTTGTAGTCGCCTGCCATGATGACCGGCTTCTTCGATGCCACCAGTTCTTCGCCACGCGCGATCAGGCGATCGAACCATTTGAGCTTGTAGTCGAATTTGGGGCCGGGCGCCGGATTGCCGTTCGGAAGATAGAGGCAGGCAACCATCAGCTTGCCCACCATCGCTTCAATATAGCGGCTCTGCACATCTTCCGGGTCGCCCGGCAAGGCGCGGCCCAGCTCAACCGGCGTCGTTCCGCGCGCCAGGATGGCTACGCCGTTCCAGCTTTTCTGGCCGTGCCAGACGGCGCCATAGCCGGCGTCATTGATCGCAGCTTCGGGGAATTTTTCGTGCGGGGCTTTCAACTCCTGCAGGCACACAACGTCAGGCTGGGTTTCATTCAGCCATTGCAGCAGCGCCGGCAGGCGGGCGCCGATTCCGTTGATGTTGAAGGTCGCAACTCGCATGGCGACCATTATGCATAAACAGGATCAGTTGCGGCGCATGACGATGGCCGGCAGGCGCCGGCCGCCAGCGGAGGCGAAATAACCTTCGATTTTGCCGATTTCGGCAAAGCCTTCGGCGCGGTAAATGCGCCGGGCGGCGTCCCATTCGGGGTTGACGATCAGGATCGAACTGCGCAGGCGTGGATGGCGGGCGAACATTTCGGCCAGGGCGTCGCGGAACAGCCGGCGCCCCCACCCTGTGCCGCGTGTCGCGGGATCGACCACCATGGAGGAAATGTAGACTTCCTCGCCTTGCAGCATATGGGTCTCGGCCGCCGCATGGTTGCGCGCGAACCGCGCCGGATCGAAGCCTTGCTCCAGCGACCAGAACTCGGCGCAGAGATAGCCATACAGGCGCCCTGCTTCGCCGGCCAGGACCCAGCACCCTTCAGGCGCGGCAGACAGGCGCTCGGCGAACGCCTCCTCGGTCTCCTGGATCGCTTCCGCAAAGCCGGCTCGTTCGAGCCGCATGATTTCGGCCATGTCGGCCGCCACGGCTGGCCGCAGGGTGTACGGCATTATTGCTGCTTGGGGCAGCCTTGCGCCACGCTGCGCACCTTGAAGGCGGCAACGGATTCGCCTTCGGTCACGACTTTCAGGCAGATGCCGTCATAGGAAACGAAAAAGTGGGTGCATTGGCCGCTGGCGGCTTCGCAGGAACGCAGCTCGGGGAACTGGCCCTGGAGCTGGCGCTCCCATTCGGTCGCGGCATTGCGATGGTCGGCGCGCCAGCCCGCATCGATCACTTCCTTGCGGGCCTTGGCGTATTTCATACCCACGAGGTTGTCCCACGTATTGGCTGGCTGGGGGGTGGCGGCGGCAGTACCGACGGCCAGGGCCATTGAAATGGCCGTTAATCTGGTGACATTCATGAATTGTTCAGGAATATTATTAAGAACTAAATCAATTATGCCACGCAGAAAGAACACCCCGCCAGAGTTATATACAACATTTCAGGGTTTCGTGACGCACACTACAACCTTGCCGAAATTGCTGCCACGCAACAAGCCGATCAACCCTTCCGGGGCTCGCTCCAAGCCGTCCAGGACGTCTTCGAACAGCTTGATCTGGCCCGCCGCGACCCAGGCCGACATGTCGCGGGCGAAGTCTTCATAGCGGGTTTCATAGTGATCGAGGATAACCATGCCCAGCATCAGGATGCGCTTTTGCAGGATGGTCGACATCACTTTCGGCAGCCGGTCTGCCTCTTGCGACGCACCATTCTGGTTGTATTGGGCGATTACGCCGATTACCGGCACACGCGCGCCGATGTTCAAAAGAGGCAACACTGCGTCGAACACGGCCCCGCCCACGTTTTCGAAATAGACATCGATCCCATCTGGCGCAGCTTCGGCCAGCTTTTGCGCCAACTGCGGATCGTGGCGGTCCAGAGCGACGTCGAAACCCAGTTCATCCCTGGCGAAGGCCACTTTATCGGCGCCGCCGGCGATGCCAATCACGCGCGCGCCTTTCAGCTTGGCCAATTGACCGACGATGGAACCGACCGCACCAGTCGCTGCCGCCACCACCACCGTTTCGCCTGGCTTGGGCTGGCCGATATCGAGCAGGCCGACATAAGCGGTGAAGGCCGGCATGCCCAGGCCGCCCAGCGCCAGCGAGGGTTGTTTCATGTCGCCCAGGGCACGCAAGTCGCTGCCATCGGACAGCGCGTAATCCTGCCAACCCGCGTTGCCAAGCACGATCTCGCCGGCCGTGAAGCCTGGATGGCGCGATGCCACCACGCGGCTGACGGTGCCGCCGACCATGGTGGCGCCCAGCTCAACGCGCGGCGCGTAGGCAGGAGGGATTTCGTCCATCAGGTTGCGCATGTACGGGTCGAGCGAGAGATAGAGGGTGCGCAGCAGTACCTGTCCTTCCCCCGGCTCCGGTACCGGCCCTTCTTCCAGGCGAAAGTCACCTGGCACCGGCGCGCCTTGCGGACGGGAGGCGAGAACGATGCGGCGGTTGATAGTGGCAGTCATTTGATGCTCCTTTCAGTATTAGACCAGTCGTCTAGTCATTGAGAACAAAAAAGCGGGTGCCTTTATGGCGCCCCGCCCGGTTCAAGCGTGCTGCGTTTGATTCAGTACTTGCTGCGTTCCCGCCATTGCCGTATCGAGCGGCGCGCGGTCATGGTTGATCTTCGCGAGCAGGCTTGCGCCCACCCAGCTTTGGTAAAGTGCGACGGCCAATACTTTGGCATCCAGGCCTTGCGGCAGCGAGCCATCAGACATGCCGCGCTCAATGCACTGCCCCAGCCGCGACGTGATGCCGCTGACGCCGCGATGCAGCGATGCGCGCAGCGCTTCCGACAGGTCGCTCACTTCCGCGCCGAGCTTGACGGCCAGGCACTGACTGGATTCGCCCAACTGGCATTCACGCCAGTCTTCAAAGTAGTTCAGCAGGCCTTCCCGCCCGGTTGCGCCTTGCGCCAGCAATTCGTCGATGCGCGCCAGGGTGCGCTCGAAATAGCTGTCGATGACGGCCGCGCCAAAAACTTCCTTGGAGCCGAAGTAATGATAGAAAGAGCCTTTCGGCACCTTGGCTGCGCCCAGGAGTTCAGTCAGCCCGACGCCGTTGAATCCCTTGTGCATGAACAGCGGCATGGCCGCATCGATGATGCCCTGGCGAACGTCGGCGTAATTGGTGGAAGTCATGTGGCACAGTCTAAGCTGAATTAGACCAGTCGTCTAGCAATATTTTTGACTCAGGTCATTCCGATCCTGGAAAGGGTCGTGGCACCATGCATGCATGAAGATCCGTAAAACACTCCTGGCCGCGATGCTGGCCATGCCCGCGCTGGCCATGGCTGCCACGCCCGTCATCAACGTCTACAAGAGCGCGACCTGCGGCTGTTGCGAAGCGTGGGTCAAGCACTTGCGCGACAACGGCTTCAAGGTGGAGGCGCACAACGTCGCCAACCCTTCCGACATGCGCGAGAAGATGGGGATTCCGGACCGTTTCGGCTCATGCCATACGGCCGTGGTGGACGGCTATGCGATTGAAGGCCATGTGCCTGCGGCGGAGGTCAAGCGCCTGCTGGCCGCCAAGCCGAAGGCGAAGGGCCTGGCCGCCCCGGGCATGCCGCTTGGCTCGCCTGGGATGGAAGGTCCGCGCAAGGACGCTTATGATGTTTTGCTTGTGATGCCTGACGGCTCATCCAGGGTCTACCAGCACTACAACTAAAGCGCGAGCAGCAGCAAGGCGACGCCGACGATGGCCATCAATGCGTGGCCGACCATGACGGCGTTGGGTATCAATACACCCTGCTGGTGGCGGCCAAGGTTCATCCAGACGCCGCCAGCCGCAGCCAGCAGCAACGCCAGCAAGCCGATCTGGGCCAGGTCCGGCACCTGCGAGAAGATCGTTACGTAGGCCAGCAGGGTTACGCCGGCCGCAGCGATAAAGCCATGCAGCATCGCAATCCAGTGCGGCGGATTAGCCTTTTTGCCCAGGCGGATCAAGGCCATGACGATGCCGCCAGCCGCGGCGACACCGAACAGCACACAGGCAACAAATAAGATAGTTTGGGTATCCATGCAGGCATTCTGCGCCCGCATCCTGCGACCGTTCGGTGCGCTGTCTCACGCAGCAGCCAGCGCTTCGCTCAGCAGTCGATCCAATTGCTCAGCATTGGCATATCCGGGGCTGACGTCGCGCACCCTGTCGCCGGTATCGAGCAGCAAAGACGGGAAACTGCTCACGCCAAGCTTGCGCGTACGAGTGAAGTCAGCATGGGTCTCAGCAATGGTGCCCGGTTCGCGCCAGGTGTAGAGGAAGCCGGCTGCGCTGATGTCGTGGCCTTGCCGTTGCAGCTCAGCGGCGCCAATATCCGCCAGCTGCTTGCCGTCCGTGGTGTCGCGCCCTTCTGCGTAGAAGGCGTGCTGGAAGGCGCGGAACACCGCCAGCAAGTCGGACTGCGGCGCCATGCGGCGCGCGGCGACCACGGCACGGCACACTGGTTCCGTATCGTAGACAAAGCCTTGCCGCGCCACGAAGGCTTCACGGTTGAACGGCAAGCCGCTCGCGGCCTCCACGCGCGCCCAATGCTGCAGGCGGAACTGCTTGGCCGCATCGTCCAGGATTTCCGTGCCGCCGGCGCGCAGGCCGCCGACCACGATTTCCAGTTCCAGTGCGGGGTGCGCGGCACGCAGTTGCGCCAACTCCTTGCCAAAGCCATAGCACCAGGAGCACATCGGGTCGCCAACATATACAAGTTTCATTACGTTCTTCCAAAGGGTTATCGATGGAAGGCACTATACTGTCGGCCCCTGCACCGAAAAATGGGGCGCGGGGCAAGACTATCTATACGTGATGTAACAAATGGAAGCAAAGCCTGAACTCCGCAGCCTGGCGCTGCAATGCCTGGTTGAACCTCATCCGGCCGCCAAAGTGTCCGCAGTCGCCGCGATGGCAGAAGCCTGGGCCGGCGGTTTGCTGGTGCTGGACGCGGCGGCCGCGCTGGCCACACCCGCTGCGCAGATCCCCGGTCGCCCTGCCCGCCCGGAACTGGTGGCGCCGCGCCTGGTGGGCCGCCGCTCGATGGCTACGGTCGAAGGCCGCGCCATGCTGGTGCACGCGCTGGCGCATATCGAATTCAATGCCGTCAACCTGGCGCTGGACGCAATCTGGCGCTTCCCCGGCATGCCGGAACAGTTTTATACCGACTGGCTGCGCGTGGCAAAGGAAGAGGCTTACCACTTCTCGCTGCTTTCGGCCCACCTCTCCACGCTCGGTTGCGCCTACGGCGCCTACACTGCCCACGGCAGCCTGTGGGAGATGGTGGAGAAGACCACAGGCGACGTGATGGCGCGCATGGCCCTGGTGCCGCGCACACTGGAAGCACGCGGACTGGATGCGATCCCGCCGCTGCGGGCCAAGCTGGCCCAGGCTGGCGACGAGGCGGCAGCCGCCATCCTCGACATCATCCTGCGCGACGAAATCGGCCATGTGGAAATCGGCAACCGCTGGTATTGGCACCTGTGTGGTCTGCGCGGCCTTGACCCGATCTCGACCTACGAAGAACTGGTGGTACAGTACAAAGCCACCGTGCGCGGCCCGTTCAACATGGAAGCACGCCGCAAGGCAGGCTTCAGCGAGGAGGAGCTGCGCGCGTTACCCGACCAATGACAGGAGCCACCTATGCCGCGCCTGAACTTCATCATTGCATCCGTCCTGCTTGCAGCAAGCACCTCACCAGCCACTGCGGGCCCCAAAGGCTGGAGTACACTCAACGCCAGCCGTACCTATACAGCGATTCCCGTCGCCAGCGACGACACCATCAATCCCTTGCGCGGCTATTACCGCTGGCAAAACCAGGAGTTGATTCCCCAGCCGGCGCCCGCCAGGGACGCCTATCGCCGCTATTACTGGAGGGACCTGGAGGCGGCCGAAGGCCAGTACAACTTCAGCGCGGTCCTGAACGACCTTGCCACAGCCAAAAGCCAGGGCCGCAAGTTCGCCTTTCGTTTGCGCATGATGGCGGGCTATGACGACAACACCGTCTATGCACCGGCCTACATCGTCACCAATGCCAACTGCCAGGCGGGCTGCGGTTTCTGGGCCGACACCGATCCGACCATGCCCGGCCAGACCTTCGTCCCCGACTGGAACGACCCGTGGCTGCAGCAGCGCTCGCGGGCCCTGCTCTCCGCGCTGGCCACAGCAATGGGACCGAACAACCCGGACATCGCATGGATCGACGTGGGCATGTTTGGCCAATACGGCGAATGGGCGCTGCGCTCCAGTGCCTACGCCAGCCCGCCAGCCGGTATCACACCTGCCACCGATGCCAGCAAGCGCGAATTCGCAAAGATGCATTTCGATGCCTTCCCCGGCCAGCAGCACGTAATGTTCATCCCCTACTCTAACAAAGATGCCTTGACTTACGGCCTGCTTGAGCAAGGCATTACCAGCCGGCCCGTGGGCTTGCGTGCCGACTGTTTGAGCCGCTACGGCTACTTCGACCAGTGGACCAACCGCCCTGCGGAATGGGCGGCTTTTTCGGGCCAGTGGCAGAAGGCGCCGTTTGTCTCCGAGTTCTGCCCCTTTACCAGCGGCGACCCGCAGAACAATCCGGCCACGGCGCGCCAGCAGGCGGCGGCATTCCACATCACGCTGTTCAGCAACGGGAATTTCGAAACAAGCCGCCCGGATGCGGAGCGCTGGAGCGCGCTTTCCGCATCCGAACAAAACGATCTGCTGATGATGGCGCGCGAATCGGGCTACCGTTATACGGTTGCCAGCAGCACGGTCAACCTCACCTCCGGCGGCGCGCTGACACTGACCTTCATCCTGCGCAACGACGGCACCGCGCCGGCCTACGAAACGTGGCAGGTCAAAGCGGAACTGGTGAACTCCTCGGGCACAGTGGCATGGACGGGACAAACTTCCGCCAACCTGAAATCCCTCTTGGGAGGCGGCGCCAGCACGAGCTACCAGGATAGCTGGACGCTGCCTGCACTGCCAGCGGGCGATTACACGCTACGCCTGGCAGCACGCGATACCGGCGCCTCGCCGCGGGCTCCGCTGAAATGGACGATCAACGAACGCGCCGCGGACGGCACGCTAACGGTGGCAACGCTGCGCCGCCGTTAAGCAGTCGGCAGCCAGTGCGGCTTGGTGTCCGTGTGCAGCTCATGCTGCACCGGCCCGTCATATTCAGGCTCCATGGTGCCGAGCGTGATGGCAATACGGTCCGGCGTCTGAGTGCTGCGCCAGGTCAAGGTCGAGCCGCACACCTTGCAGAAACCGCGCCGGCCATGATCGGAGGAATGGAACTCGGTCACCAGCTCGGCGCCTTTTTCGAAACTGAAGCCGGCGCTGGCGACATTGGCATAAGTGCCCGAGGCCGCGCCATGCTGCTTCTGGCACATGGTGCAGTAACAATGGCTCGCACCGCTGACCGACTTTCTGTCGGCTTTGTATTCAACGCCGCCGCACAGGCAGCTACCCCGCAGATATTCCGTCATGCTGTATCTCCTTTGGAGGAATGCCGGGAATGATAATATATCCAGGCAATCAAGGGAGACGCTCATGACGACCGAAGCCATGCCTTTCCGCACCCTGCTCTACCGCTTCATCTTCTTCGACTGGCTGTTCAAGGACGTGAGCGCGGCACGCAACGTGATCGAGCGCCACGCCGCCCTGCAGCACAACAAGTACATGAGCCGCTATCTCCCGATTTACTTCCGGCGCTGGACCGTCATGGCGACCTTCGACTTTGGCCTGGGCTGCCTGTTCGAACGCGCGCTGCAGGCAACCGTGGTGTCGGCCTACTTCTTTACCTGGTCGTGCGTAACCGTGGCCGGGATGGTGGTGATTGCCGCAGCATGGGTCTTCCTGAGCTTTGGGCGCCTGAGTTGATGCAAAATTGAGCAGCCAGTTTATTCTCATTAGAATCATGGCTTTAGCACACGGAGGGATTCCTTGTTAACAGACTTTTCCACAGAAACCGTTAACAACTCCCTTCAGCGCCGCCTCGACCGTTTCGACCTGTTCGACAGCATGGACAGCCCTGCCCTGAACCGTCACCGCATACCCGTGGCTGAATTTCACCTCGATCCAGCATCCCACCGCCGTGCTGGCGCAGCCGGATATTCCATCGTTCGCGTGGGGTAAATTCAGGGATGCCGGCGTCGGACGCCTTGAGTTGCCATTCTCCGTGCAGGTGCATCATGGTTTCGTCGACGGCTATCACATTCACCTGTTCGCCGAACAGGTAGCCACCGAGCTCACAGCGATGGTGCAGGCTTAAGCGAGGCGGATGTCGCGCGCGCCCGCTGCGGCAAGGCGCGATAACAAGTCTTCCAGTGCCTGCACGGGCGCTGAGCCCAGGTCCAGTTCAACCGCGACAAGTGCTCCTTCCGGCCGCGGATCGCTCGCAAAATGGACCACGCCGAACAGCCCTTCTTCGTTCAGCCGGTTGGCATCTTCGGGATCGAACCAGTCCATGAACCATGGCGCCAGCACCGCCCCCACCTGCTCCGGGACCAGGCCGCCCACACGCAACGCCACCGCGTCCCACACAAAAGGCGCGACATAGACAATGGCGGGAGGAAGCGGCAAGGTGTGCACGCTGAACTGCATGCGTGTGTGCGAGTCGACCGACAGCAGCTTGCCGGCCTGCGCTCCGCGCCGTGGAACCAGGTCCGCCCGCATCGGCAGGTCGTATTCGCCATCGAGGGCAAGGCTGCCGTCGTCGCGCCGCAGTGCCGCTTCCACATGGGCGTTCGCGGACGAAGCAACTGCATCAGCGAACGTGGCGGCATAGGCCATGCGAATGACCGAGAACAGCTCCGTCATCGGTTCACAGCACGCTTGGCAGGGTAATGTAGACGAGCCCACTTAACAGCAGCAACGAAGCGCATGCGACGAGACGATTGAGCGATTGCTCCCAGGCGTGGTCGCGGGTACGGGCCATGCGCGCAGCGGCTGCTGCCTGGATGCGCTCGAATTCTTCATCCGTCACCGCAGTGGCGACGATGTGCATGGGGTTGTGGAGCAGCTCGATCGCATCATCATATTGGTGTGCGAGCCAGATGCAAAGTACCCGTCCTTCTTTCGACGGTTTGGACGGCTCGAATACCGGAATGCCTGCGTGGGACAAACGGTCCCACGCATCTTCATATTCGAGCTCACAAGTTGTGACAAAGACCTGACGCATAGGGCGGTATGGTAACCGCCAAGGAGGCCTTAGAAACTCTCAGAATTTCACTTATCAAATAATTTTATTTACTGGCGCACGTTAGGATCCGCAACGCAGGGCCGGCCTGCCTGGCCAGCCCGCCACATTTAATTATTTGCAGGTGAACGTAGCAAGGCCACGGTAGGTATTACTGTTTGCCAGGCCCACAGTGTATTGCGCAATCAGGTAAATCGAGCCGTTCCCTGCATCGCCGAGTGTCAGCCAAGCGCTATTGCCAGGAGCCCCGCCGCTAAAGAAGGAATTGCCGTTCGGTCCCGTGATAACGCTTGAGATGTTGGCACTACCGCTTACGCCTCCAGCCGTCGTGGAAACGGCAAAGGTTACATGGGCACCCTTTGCATCGAGCGTCATGGCCGCGCTGCCTGTTGAGGTACCGAAGTAATTACCTACGGCTGGCAAGATTCCGCCGTCGACATAATTTGGCTTAGTGAATTTGCCGGCATCGCAAGTGAGCGTGCCGCTTGCAGGAAGGGCTGCCAGGCCGTTGAACAAGACGTAATGATACGAAGTGTAGCCGTCGGCCTTCATTATGTCCGAAACACCTTTATCACTTGACACAGTGCCGACGTTCCAGCGGCCTTGGGCAAAGTTTGCGTTACCGGAAATCTCCTGCGTCGCGATTTGCGTGCCGGTGAGGGTATATTTACCCATGGCAGTCACGGTGCCGTCGGCATTTTGCGTGAATGGCGTGGCGTCGCCACTTGCCTGGGTCGAGTTCCCAGCAAGGAAGAAACGAGGTGCAGCGCCAGCAACAAAGCGGGCATCGACCGAACCCGAATTCGACGGTGCGGGCGCGGCGGGTGGAGTCCAAATCACAATGCCACTATCAACAGGGGCCTGATTGGCAGCGGAGCTCTTTTGCTCACCGCCACCACCGCCACCACAACCAACCAGGGTGAATGCTGCGGCTACTGCCAACGACAGAAATTTAATGTTCATGTTCTTCTTCAAAAAACTACGCAACTTTCTAAATCCGATCCATGAGATGCGTAGCTGCCTCATGAAATCAGCTTTCCTCGGGTGAGATTCAGTCTCCGCGCGCGAATCCTAAGGGCGTGACAAGGCCTCGCTCGATTCGCGCCTTTTATGTTTGCGGGGGTACATCGATGCGCCACTGACATACGGTGGCTCAGCTTGCGACTAGCTGGCCGCATGTGACGACCAACTTGCAATTTTGCACTTTTAATTTCACCAGTGCATTTTTTACAGTTGTGAAGTATAGCGGCGCTGCGCCTGAAAATCAAATTCTTTGCTTACACATTCTTAAGCTTTTAGAGCAAATAGCTCAACAATGGGTATAGTTTGCCGTCTTTTAGTGACAATTTGAGAGAATCGATCACACACTTGATCACAGCTTCCCCAAGAGTGACTGCGGAAAATGTGCCAACTTTGAAATTAATCGGCAAAAAGAGGGGCCATTTTCATGAACCCTGGCCCATGCCTGCCAGCGCCCACGAAAATTGTCGAACGCTTCTTCGGCACGCTGAAACAATCACACGATTGTTGGCAGGTGGCGAACAAGCACCAACTGCAAGCGCCCCTTGATGCTTTTCGTGATTGGTATTGCTGCATTCGACCGCATGCACATTTGGACGGCCCGATACCAGGCGCTGCATGGCAAGGGATAGATCCGCGTCGACGAATGCCAATGCGCGTGGAGTGGTTCGAAGCGTGGGATGGATCACTGACTGGGTTTCGAATACACCGACGATGATGTCGTTCGCAGTTTCGAAGAGCGGCGGCGCTGTCCACGGGCGCCGGGGCCGCGATCATCAATTCATCACGAACTGTAGTGATCTGCTTAAAACGTGGACAAAAAAATGGCGCGATCCTTCTGGGCGACCAGCTCGCATCAGCCGGCGTCCACAAGAATCTCGCCTCCTTTCTGAGAAAACGGGCTAGCCCGGAGTCCCGCTTCCCTTATTGATCATTTGGACAGGACACAACGGGGCGTCATCCAAAATAAAGAGAGTCGCCGAACTTGACTGCCTCGTCTATCGCAAGAGTTGCCTTTCTAACGTTTTCCAGAAGATATTCAGGAGCACCAGAAATTAAAGACTCCTTCTCCCAAAATTGACCGAAAGAAACCAACTCCTCTTTAAACTCAATTAATTCCCGTCCGGACAAAACACACCCGTCCTCTGACTCCGCACGATCAATTAACGACGACACAATAGGTAAATGCAATTTATGACCAATGCTAGTCCAGTACAGAGCAATCGTATAGGCCGACCCAAGGTATAAGTCCAATAGTATTTCATTTTCCGAACCACCTTTTGGTATAAACATATGGTAAGCCATCACTTTCCCTTCTTCTGAAATATAAATACGTTCTCCGCCCCCCAGTGCCTGGTGTGGGCGCTGGTTGTTGTAGAAGCCAATCCAGTCAGCGATGACCCGGCTGGCATTCTGCAAACTCTCGAAGCGATGACGATGAACGCATTGCTCCTTAAAGGTCCGGATGACGCGCTCACCATGCCGTTTTGCTCCGGGCAGTGAGGCGTGATGAACTCCTGACGCAAGCCATAGCTCCGAACCAGCCTGGTGTAGCTCCGGCTAGTGAAAACCAAACCATTGTCCGACCGCAGTAAGAACGGTGCCGTCACCTTGCCCAAGGTCCCGTAGCGGGCAATGAGTGCCTGTTCCAGTGCTGCTTCT
>Ga0102593_1000748_pt1 | contig 43981 bp, 48 predicted proteins | sample AraplaCol_mMS_r2_2_FD_76862 | JGI IMG/M metagenome (GOLD analysis project Ga0102593, IMG submission 76862) | Arabidopsis root microbial communities from North Carolina, USA - plate scrape MF_Col_mMS_r2 (SPADES assembly) (version 2) | ecosystem: Host-associated > Plants > Roots > Endosphere... | reverse complement strand
TCGGCCTACGCGGCGCTGCCGCGCGGGCCCGTGCACGCCGACATGTTCCGCGACAACGTGATGTTCGCCACCGGCGAAAACGCCGGCGTGGCACCGCGCCTGACCGGCGTTTTCGACTTCTACTTTGCCGGCACCGACACATGGCTGTTCGACTTGGCCGTGTGCCTGAACGACTGGGCCATCGACCTCCCGACCGGACAGCACGACGCCGAACGCGCCGACGCGCTGCTGTTGGCCTATGAAACCGTTCGCCCGCTGAACGCCGCCGAGCGCGCCCTGCTGCCCGCCATGCTGCGCGCCGCGGCGCTGCGCTTCTGGATTTCGCGGCTCTGGGACTTTCACCTGCCGCGCGAAGCCAGCATGCTGAAGCCGCACGACCCGGCGCACTTCGAGCGCGTGCTGCGCGAGCGCGCCGCCCATCCGCACGCCATGGCGCAGTCGCTCGAACCGCTGGCCGCCTGACCCTCAAAAAATGAAACTCCACCTCGTGCCGGCGCGAACCGGCGCCGAATGGGTCCGCCTCGGGCTCAAGACTTTCTGGCGCCAGCCGCTCGCCTTCATCTCGCTGTTCTTCCTGCTGATGGCGCTGATCTCGACGGTGTCGCTGCTGCCGCTCGTCGGCAGCGTGCTGGCGCCGGTGCTGCTGCCCTTCATGACGCTGGGCCTGATGGTGGCCACGTCGGTGGCGTACACCGACAACGCGGAAGGAATCGGCACCGAAGGTCATGCGCAGCGCCCCACCGGCTCGGCGATGTTCGTTGCCGTGGCCGGTGCCATGCGCGCCGAGTGGCGCTCGCTGGTCAAGCTCGGCGTGATCTCCGCGGTGTACTTCGTGGTGGCCGTGCTGCTGACGACCTTCATCGACGGCGGGCAGCTTGCCAAGGCCTACCTGCTCGACGAAGTGCTGACGCCCGAGGTGATGGCGAGCAGCGATTTCCAGGTGGCACGCATGCTCCTGATGTGCCTGAACCTGCCGCTCTCGCTCGCCATGTGGCATGCGCCTGCGCTGGTGCACTGGCACCGCGTGGAGCCGGTGAAGAGCGTGTTCTTCAGCGTGGTTGCGCTGTTTCGCAATTTTGGCGCCTACGCGCTGTTCGGGCTGGCGTGGCTCGGCGTGTTCCTGCTCGCCGGCATCGGCATCGGCCTGATCGCCACCGTGGTGATCGGCTTTGGCGCGGTGGGCGGAGGCGCCGGCGCGGCGGCCATCGGCAACGTGCTGATCGTCGGAACGGCGCTGGTGCTCGCGGCCATGTCGATGAGCTCGACCTGGTTCACCTTCCGCGACAGCTTCGACCCGAACTGAAGGCGACCGGCCAAGCCGGTCAATCGGCCAGCGCCCGGTCCTTGCGCAGGCTCGCGAAAAGCGACCAAGCCATGCCGGCCAGCAACAGCAGGCCCACACCCAGCGCACCCCACAACCACCACTTGCGGAAGGGGTCGGGCTGCACGGGAATGGGCAACTGCGCGGCCGCGGCCACCACGGCTTCGACTGCGGCCACCGGCGCCGGAGGCAGCGTGACGGAGGCTTCGCCCGCCACCACGGGCTTGCTGGGCGAATAGCCTGGCAACAGCGTGGCCAGCGGCAGCGCGCCCCCCGGAGAACTGCCTTGGACCACGTTCTTTTCGGGCGCCGCTTTCCAGGTCAGTGAGAACGGCGCGGCACCCTGCGCCAGGAACACCAGCGTGCGCGGCGTGGCGCCCACCGCAATCGCCGGCGGCGCGGGGCCCAGCACGCTCACTGGTCCGGCCGTGCGCAGCCGCAGGTGCGAGTAGCTCCTGCCGTCGAGCGCCAGCAACGGCGAACGCGCTTCGCCAGCCCCTTGCGCAAGGCGGTACACCACGGTGTCGAGCAGTGGCACTTCACCGGGGTTGCTTGCAGCGGGCGCCGGCCGGCGTTGCTGGTGCCGCAGTGCATACAGCGGATTGCGTGGAACGTATGCCGGCTCGGCGGCCGCCGGCGTGGCCGCGAGCAGGCCCGAGATGCCGACTTGCGCCAGCGTGTTGACGTCGGCCAAGTCGACGCGCAGGCTCTCCACCGGGAGGCCGCGCGGCAGTGCGTAGTCGCAATGGTCGGTGCCGCAACGTTCCGGCTTCAGAGCGCCCGTCCATTGGAGCGGCGCCACGGGCTCGACCTCCTGCACGCTGTCGATGGCAACACCGGTCAGCGGCGCGCCGTTTTTCGGATCGCTCCAGCGCAGGCGCAGGAAACGCGCATGCACACCGCGCAGGTCCACCGCGAGGCGCTCGATGGTCTGGCCGGCGTGCGCCAGCCGAATCAGCTGCTCTTCGCCTCCGACGGGCTGCCAATGCCGCAGGTCGTCGCTGGCTTCGAGCCTGAAGGCGAACAGGCCGCGCGCCTCCGGCGCCACCTCGAAGCGCGCCTGGAGCAGGCCGCCCTTGAGCTGGCTCGCATCAATCAGCCACTGCGCGGCTTCGGCCGGCTTGCGTGCCGGCTTGCGGGCCAGCGCCAGCGAACCGTCAGGCCGCACCCTGAAGCCCAGCGATGCGTCTTCGGCCGAGTCGGCGGTGCCCGGAGCCGTGGCGGGCAGCGCGAAGATCGGCACTTCCTTGGACGTGAAATGCGGCGCGGCGGCTTCGTTGCGCAACCACGCGTAGGGCACGGCGTTGCCGGCGGCGTTGCGCACGCGCAGATCGCGCAGATCTCCATATGCGGCATGGGCGTAGATACCGAGCGGCAGCGCGAGCCGGTAGTAGGGGCCGCTGCCCTGCACGGCGATGGGCGCCGTCGCGGTGGTCGGGGGCTGCGCGCCGGCTACACCGAGCCCGGCCACGGCCGCAATTGCGGCCAGACGAACGCACGCCGTGCGGCGCAATGCCTTCACACCCTGCTTCACGCGACACCTCCTTCGGGCAACACATCTTTCTCCATGTCCTTGCGCGTTGGCGGCACCGGGGCGAAATAGCCCACCAGCAGCAGCAATGCGCCCACTGCGATGAACGACACGATGCGGAACAACCCGCCGCGGTCCGCCAGTTCGACGAAGAACAATTTCAGCACCACAACGCCGAGCAGCGCGGCGCCGCCGACCCACAGCGTGCGCACCCCGCGTGAATGGCCGAGCACCATCGCGACCACGCCGCAGACGGCCCAGGTGATGGAGAGCGCCGCCTGCGTGAGCCACGAGGCGTAGAGCGCGTCGAAACGCCACTCGACGCCCGCGTAATGATGGCAGCTGCGCAGCACCATGCCGGTCAGCAGCGCCAGGCCGGTGAGGCCGAGCACGCCCTTCGCAACCATGGGCTGCACGCGCGCGAACGAGGCCTCTGGCAAGGCTCGCCACCAGAGCACCAGCGCAAAGAGCACCAGCCACTGCGCCAGCTCCAGCGGATTCAGCAAGGGCACGTAAGGCAGCGGCGACGCATTGCCGGGACTGGTGGCGTTGGTGACCCAGACCCACGCAAGCAGGTAGGCCGCCACCGGCATGGCCGCGACTTCGAGGTACGCGGTGCGGTACTCCGCCACGGGCCAACGCTGCAGCAGCGCGCGCGAGCGCAGCATCCACAGCGCGAGCGCCGGCACGATGGCCCAGCCCAGCAGTTGCCAGCTCGACCATTCCGCGCCCACGCGCCCGAGCTGCCATTGGCATTCGCGCGCTGCCAGCAGCACGAAGAACCAGAATCCCGCCACGTGCAAAGGCGCCAGCGCCGACGGTGCCAGCCAGCGCTTCTGCGCATGCAGGAGCCGCAGGTGCCAGAGCAGCGCGAGCGGCCAGGCGATCCAGCCCAGTGCGCTCGATGGAACGTACACCCCCGGCGCGGCCAATGCAGCGCCATGGGCGGCAACCAGAACCATGCCCGGCAAGGTGGCCAGCGTGGCGCGGCCTAGCTGCGGCCAGCCACGCCGGTGGGCGACCACCGCAGAAACTGCGGAGGTCACGAGCACGATCGCCATGGCGGCTGCGGCCGCATGGCCGGTCAACCCGTTGCGGCGCAGCACCTCGCCGGATTCGTCCAGCCAGCCGAAGAGCCACCAGGCCAGGCCCCAGATCACCGGCGCCCACAGCACGGCGGGATGGGCGCACCAGTCGTTGATCCAGCGCGTGCGCTTGGCCGTGCTGGTGCCTTCGGTGGCCCGGCGCCATGCCTCGCTACTCATCCAGCCGCCGGCCAGCAACGCCGCGAGCCCCAGCACCACCGGCGTCCAGAAACCCAGATGCGCGAACGCCGGCGGCGGGTTGTTGCCGTAATCAATCCAGATCTGGCCAAAGGCATAGAGCAGCGCCGAAATGACCTGCAGCACGCCCGCCAGCGCCGCGAGCGGCCTGTGCGCCATGCGCAGTGCCACCCAGAGCACGACCGTGGCCGTGAGCGGCCACAGCAGCGCGGCCTGGGCAAGGCTCACCTGGAACAGCATCGCGAGATGCAGCAGGCTCACGCCGGCGATCACCGCGACGGCATTGCCTGCCGACCACACCGGCTGGATGCCTCGTGCCAATGCGGCGCGGTGCGCCTGCAGCATCGACCAAGCGGCGCTGCCGAGCAGGCTGAGCGCAATCAGGCTCGCCGCCACTGCGCCCTGCCAGCCGGTTGCAAGCACCTCGTCGCCGGCGCGGGCATCGGCGACGCGATGCAGCGTGGCAATGAAACCGGCCACCGACAGTGCCTGCATTCCATAGGTCACGAAGGCCAGCAGCCGCAGCTGGAAGCGCACCGAGACGGCAAAGGTGGCGGATGCCAGCACCGCCGTAGCGGCCGCTGCCCAAGGGGGCGTGAACCACTGCCACAGCAGCAGCGTGAGCGCGCCCATGCCGAGCCACGGCAACGCGGTGCCCGCCAGCGCTTCCCAGCCGTTGCCCTCGTCGAGCTTCGCGCGCCGGTGAATGATCCACATCGCAAAGGCGCTCACCGCCACCAGCAGCGGACCGATCACCGAACCCTGCAGCAGCGGATGCCCGGCCGCGGCATCGAGCTCTGTGGCTTCGAGCAGCTTCCACACCGCGCCGGCAAACACCACGAAAGAGAAGGCGCGCGCATACACGCGCCCCTGCCGCGCGCCCAGCCAGTACATGCCGGCCGCTTCAACAGCCCAGGCCGCGCCCGTCCACCGGCCTTCGAGGCCGAGCGGAATGGCGAGCGTTCCGAAGATCACGCCGACGATCGCGTAGGCCTCCGCCAGCAGCGCCAGGCCCTTCGGCTGCGTGGCGAACACCAGCCGGCCCAGCACCAGGTAGAAAGCCGCGAGCGCCATGGCCGAGAACGCGGCGCCATATTCCCAGGGCTGCATCAGCAGCACCTGCATGCCGAACGCAACCATGGGTGTGCCGAACACGAGCGAACTGTCGACCCGGCCGGCGCGGCGCAAGGTATCGAGCGCGCGTGCGGCCAGCGGCTGCGCAGGCTGCACGGGCGCATCAAACAGCGTGCGGCGCGCAAACAGCAGGCCGATGGCCACGAACAGCAGGAAGAACACCAGCAGGAACGGCTGCACGATCCCGTACTGGTCGTCGGTGTAGTACTTGTGCGCCCAGCCCGCGGCCAGGGTGAAGGTGCCGACGAAGCCGATCAGGTTCAGCACGCGCCAGGCCTTGAACCAGGCGATCAGCACGATACCGACGTCGAGCACCAGCAGATAGGTGAAGAGGCCCACCGGCCGGTTCTGCCCGGTTGAAGCGAGTATTGGCGCCGCAAAGCCTTCAAGGACGGCCACGATGGCCAGCGCCGGCGCGTTCTGCAGCACCGCCAGCACCGCACTCAGCGCGGCCACGCCGAACAGGAAAACGAAACCCGCGGTCGGCGGCAGCAGTTCGTGCACCTTCATGGCCGCCAGCGTCGTCAAGTAGAAGACGCCGATGCCGGCGCCCTGCAGTATCAGCGCGTAGCCGGTGCGCTTGCGGCGCAGGAACCAGCCCAGCGCCAGCAGCCCAGCGCCCACGAGCGCGACCGCCGCGTAACGCAGCTCGACCGGCACGGTGACGCGCTCGGCCGTGTAGCGCAGCAGGAAGGCAAGCCCGAGGAACAGGATTAGAACGCCGAGCTTCACCAGCATGTTGCCGCCGAAGATCAGGTTGGCGATGGGCGCGGGCAGGCGGTCGCGCAGCGGGACCGCGGGAGGTGACGGCGGAGGCGGCGGGCGCCGGGGCGGCACGGGCATGGCCGTGGGCGGCTTTGCGGCCACGGGTGCGGCGGGCTCGGGAACAGTCTTCGAGGCCGCGAGGCTGCCGGCCGGCACAGGAACGTGCCCCGTAGCTGCGCCCGCAGCAGCCGCGGGCGCCGTGCGCGCGGCGGGTAGGGGTACAGGTAAAGGTACGGGTATAGGTAGCGGCTGCGCGGCCTGGACCTCTGGCCTGGCAGGGGCGGGCACAGGCACAGCCGAAGGCATGGGTTCAGTTGCAGTACCGGCGGCGCCCTGCCCCAGCCGCTGTTCGAGCAAGCTCACGCGCTGTTCGAGTTCGGCGACGCGCTGCTGCAGCTTCAGCACGCCACCGGCCGGGGCATTGGTGGACGCTGGCGCCGCGCTCTCAGCCTCGGTGCGCGCGGGCTGGGCCGGGGCTTTCTTGCCGACGATTTTCGGCAATGCGAACGCGCCGACCACCGCGAGGATCAGCGCGGCCGGAAGCGACTCGGCCAGGGCCCCTATGAAGAGCCCGGCAATCATTCCAAGGAACCACATCCAACTCCCCTTGTTTTTGGCGAGCAAGGAGTGTACGGCGATTGCTTCTTCAAGAAGCGTCTGAAACGCCCGTGGTTATTACGGCCTAAGCTATTTGTTTAATAGCAAATTTGCCCAGGGCATGGCAGCGCTCACACCGGCGTGAGCTTGGCGACCGACAGCGCGAGCCACTTCACGCCGTGACGCGCGAACTTGACCTGCGCGCGCGCGTCGTCGCCCGTGCCTTCCAGCGACAGCACCGTGCCTTCGCCGAACTTGTTGTGGAACACCTGCATGCCCGATCGCAGGCCATGCGACGGTGCGGTTTTCTGCGGCGGCACCGGCGGGCTCGCAAAGGTGTCTTTGCTGCCGCCGTAGCTGCTGCTGCCACCGCTGTAGCCGCCACTGCCGCCACGCGTGCTCCCGTAGCCGCCGCCATAGCCGAAGGCGGACGGCGTGAACGCCTGGTTCTTGGGCGTGAGCCACTTGAGCGCGCCTTCGGGCAGCTCTTCGAAGAAGCGGCTCTTCACGTTGTAGCGGGTCTGGCCGTGCAGCATGCGGGTTTGCGAATGGCTCAGGTACAGGCGCTTGCGTGCCCGCGTGATCGCCACGTACATCAGGCGGCGCTCTTCCTCGAGGCTTTCGAAGTCGCTCATCGAGTTCTCGTGCGGGAACAGGCCCTCTTCCATGCCGGTGATGAACACGCAGTCGAACTCCAGGCCCTTGGCGGCGTGGACGGTCATCAGCTGCACGGCATCCTGCCCGGCCTGGGCCTGGTTGTCGCCCGACTCGAGTGCCGCATGCGTGAGGAACGCGGCCAACGGGCTCAGCGTTTCGCCGGTCTCAGCATCAGGCGCGAGCGGCTCGTCGATGAGCGGCCGGCTCGGATCGATGCCCTGGCTCGCGGGCGACTGGCGCAGCTCGTCGATGGGCAGCGCCACCGCATCGCGGCCGAAGCCTTCCTGCGTGACGAAGCTCTCGGCCGCGTTCACCAGTTCTTCCAGATTCTCGATGCGGTCGGCGCCTTCACGGTCAGCCTTGTAGTGCTCGACGAGGCCGCTGTGGTCGAGCACCAGTTCGATGATCTCGCGCAGGCTCGCGCCCTGCGTCTGCTCGCGCAGCACGTCGATCTTGGCAACGAAAGCCGTGAGGTTCGAGCCCGCCCTCCCGCCGACGGCATGCACGGCGTCGTGCAACGAGCGACCGGCCGTGCGCGCAGCGTCCTGCAGCTGCTCCAGCGTGCGCGCGCCAATGCCGCGCGGCGGAAAGTTGACCACGCGCAGAAAGCTGGTGTCGTCGTCCTTGTTTTCGAGCAGGCGCAAGTAGGCCAGCGCGTGCTTGATTTCGGCCCGCTCGAAGAAGCGCAGGCCGCCGTACACACGGTACGGCACCGAGGCATTGAAGAGCGCAGTTTCGATCACCCGGCTCTGCGCATTGCTGCGGTAGAGCACGGCCATTTCCTTGCGGTCGAAGCCGTCGCGCACGAGCTGGCGCATTTCCTCGACCATCCATTGCGCCTCGGCCAAGTCGGTGGGCGACTCATACACGCGCACCGGCTCGCCCGGGCCCTGGTCGGTGCGCAGGTTCTTGCCCAGGCGCTTCTTGTTGTGGCTGATGAGCTCGTTGGCCGAATCGAGAATGTTGCTGTAGCTGCGGTAGTTCTGCTCCAGCTTGATCTGGTGCTGCACGTCGAACTCGCGCACGAAGTCGGCCATGTTGCCCACGCGCGCGCCGCGAAAGGCGTAGATGCTCTGGTCGTCGTCGCCCACGGCAATCACGCTGCTCTGGCCCGGCGTGAACTGGCCAGCCGCTGTGACCCCCGACAGCATCTTGATCCACGCGTACTGCAGGCGGTTGGTGTCCTGGAACTCGTCGATCAGGATGTGGCGGAAGCGCCGCTGGTAGTGCTCGCGCACCGGGTCGTTGTCGCGCAGCAGTTCGTAGCTGCGCAGCATGAGCTCGCCAAAGTCGACCACGCCTTCGCGCTGGCACTGCTCTTCATAGAGCTGGTACAGCTCGACCTTCTTGCGGTCGTCCTCGGTGCGGATCTCCACGTCTTTCGGACGCAGGCCGTCTTCCTTGGCGCCGGCAATGAACCACTGGGTCTGCTTGGCCGGAAAGCGCTCGTCGTCGACGTTGAACTGCTTCATCAGCCGCTTGATGGCCGAAAGCTGGTCTTGCGTGTCGAGAATCTGGAAGGTGGAAGGCAGGTTCGCCAGCTTCCAGTGCGCGCGCAAAAGGCGGTTGCACAGGCCGTGGAAGGTGCCGATCCACATGCCGCGCACGTTGACGGGCAGCATCGCCGTCAGCCGCGTCATCATTTCCTTGGCGGCCTTGTTGGTGAAAGTCACCGCCAGGATGCCGCCGGCGGAGACCTGGCCGGTCTGCAGCAGCCAGGCGATGCGGGTGGTGAGCACCCGGGTCTTGCCCGAGCCGGCGCCAGCCAGGATGAGGGCATTGCCCGCAGGCAGGGTGACCGCGGCGCGCTGCTCCGGGTTCAGGTTCTGCAGCAGAGGCAGTTCCGAGGGGGTGGCATCAGCCGCAGGTTCGTTAAACAACATCCGTCGATTGTAGAAACCAACCCGTATGCGGGTTATACGAAGAACCGGAAGACCCGCCGCTGGCAGACTGCGTAAAATCAATCACCGGGCCCAAGTTTCTTGCGTCCGGTTTTTTGTGCCCGTCTTTTGCCGAAGGACGCCGCAAGGACCGGCCGGACCAAGCGCTCATTCGTTTTCTTCAACGATTCCTTCCAGGAGCCTGGTCATGCAGATTTTCGATTACGACAACATCCTCTTGCTGCCGCGCAAGTGCCGCGTGGAGAGCCGATCGGAGTGCGACGCCAGCGTGACGCTGGGCGCGCGCAGCTTCCGCCTGCCGGTGGTGCCGGCCAACATGAAGACGGTGGTCGACGAGCCCATCTGCCTCTGGCTGGCGCAGAACGGCTACTTCTACGTGATGCACCGCTTCGACCTGGACAACGTGAAGTTCGTGCGAGACATGCACGGCAAGGGCGTGTTCGCCTCGATCTCGCTGGGCGTGAAGAAGCCCGACTACGCAACGGTCGACCAGCTGGCGGCCGAGGGCCTGGTGCCCGAATACATCACCATCGACATTGCGCACGGCCATGCCGACAGCGTGAAGAACATGATCGGCTACCTGAAGCAGAAGCTGCCGGCTTCCTTCGTGATTGCCGGCAACGTGGGCACGCCCGAAGCCGTGATCGACCTGGAGAACTGGGGCGCGGACGCCACCAAGGTCGGTATCGGCCCGGGCAAGGTCTGCATCACCAAGCTCAAGACCGGCTTTGGCACGGGCGGCTGGCAGCTCAGCGCGCTCAAGTGGTGCGCGCGCGTGGCCACCAAGCCGATCATTGCGGACGGCGGCATTCGCGACCATGGCGACATTGCCAAGAGCGTGCGCTTCGGCGCCTCGATGGTGATGATCGGCTCGCTCTTTGCGGGGCACGAGGAATCGCCAGGGCGCACTGTCGAAGTCGACGGTACGCTCTTCAAGGAGTACTACGGCTCCGCCAGCGACTTCAACAAGGGCGAATACAAGCACGTCGAGGGCAAGCGCATCCTGGAGCCCATCAAGGGCAAGCTGGCCAACACGCTGGTCGAGATGGAGCAGGACGTGCAAAGCTCCATCAGCTACGCGGGCGGCCGCACGCTGATGGACATCCGCAAGGTCAACTACGTCACGCTGGGCGGCGACAACGCGGGCGAACACCTGCTGATGTAGGCGGCCCCTTGGCCGGGCAGGGTGAAATCAGGCTTCCAGCAGCTGGACCGCCTGCCGGTGTAGCCTGTGGGCGGGGTCGGCCAATGCATCGACGACGCTGAAGTGGTTCAGGCCGTCCAAGGTCTCGCACACGGGCACGCTGTTGCGCCCCCAGGCCTCGCGGATCAAGGCGTTCTGGCGGATGAATTCGTCGCTCTCGTCGCCCCCCACCACCGCGTGCAGCTGGCCGCGCGCGGGTGCCGGCCACAGCGCCGGACTCGCGCGCCGCGCGTCCTCGTCGGTGAGCTTCAGCGCTGGCTCCAGGAACGGCGTGCGCTGCAGCGGCCTGAGGTCGTAAAGGCCGGAGATCGACAGCGCATTGCGCACCAGCTGCGCCGGCAGGTCGGGCGACACGGCCTTCCAGTCGCAGGCGAGCAGCGCCGCCGCCATATGGCCGCCGGCCGAGTGCCCTGCCACGGTGATGCGCTCAGGGTCGGCACCAAAGCTCGCCGCGTTCCGCCAGGTCCATTCGAGCGCGCGCACCATCTGCATGACGATGTCCGGTACTGTCACGGGCTGCTCCGCCGTTCCGGGGCACAGCGCGTAGTTGGGCACCACCACGCACACGCCGCGGTCGTTGAATGCGGGCGCAATGAAGGAATGGTCCCGCTTGTCGAAGGCGCGCCAGTAGCCGCCGTGAATGAATACCAGCACCGGCGCGCCGGGCACGGGTGCGGGAAAGATGTCGAGCGTTTCGTTCACACCCTGGCCATAGGGCACGTCGATCCGGCCGGAAAGCGACTCGCGCGCCGCTGCCGAATCGCCGGCCCAGCGTGCGAAGTACGCAGGGTGGTCCTTCACCCGCGCGAGATTGTTGTACATGCCTTCCAGCCAGGCGGGTTCGTACGAGGCCATGCGGTTTCTGCTCCTTCTTTTTGAAGGCGCGAATCTTGTCACGGCCCCCTGCGCCAAGAAGCATGTTCTGGTTAAAATTCGACCTGTGTTGGGGGGGTAGCTCAGCTGGGAGAGCGCCGCGTTCGCAATGCGGAGGTCGTGAGTTCGATCCTCATCCTCTCCACCATCACCCATTCAAGGGCTCGGATTCTTCCGAGCCCTTTTTTCTTGCCCGCTTCCGCCGCATACACGCGGAGATACATCTACCGGGCAACTCTCGCGTTTCGCATCAATTGGTAACAAAAGTACACACTCACCTAGGGTCTTAACAAAAAGTATTGCTTTCGACTACAAAAGTAGTAATGTGAAATCTTCACAATATTAATTTTGGCGCAAAAGTGAACCAAGGTGTTACGCCCCGCAAATCCCTTCCCAGGGCCATGGGCGTCTCGTTGCTCTTGACATCCGGTGAGGTATGAGCCTCAGCGCGCACCGGAAAAACTGCGATGCCTGCCACTTCCATCGACCCGGATTGCGGGACCGACTCCACCCTGACCGCCGATGCGCTCATGGTGGCGCGCATGCGGCTGGTGCTGTCGGTTTCCGCGCTGCTGGCGGTCGGGGTTGACGCCGGAGAGTTAGAGCAGGAGGACATCGGCAGGACCGTCTGGTTCGTCTTTTCGGGTTTCCTGGCTTACAGCCTCGGTGTCTATATTTGCACGCGAACGGGCCAGTCCTATTTTCAGGGCAAGGCCATCCACTGGCTAGATATCTTGTGGTTCACGCTGATGGTCGTGGTGACCGGCGGCGGCGGCAGTCTCTACTTTCTCTTCTACTTCTTCGCCATCCTCACCTCGTCGTTCCGGTGGGGTTACGAAGAAGGCGCCCGCATGACCATGGCTTCGGTGGTGTCGTTCGCCGCCTGCGGGCTGGGGTCAGGCGTGGGAAGCGATACGCCGCAATTGCTCATGCGCACCACTTTTCTCCTGGCGCTGGGACACATGATCGGGCACTGGGGCGGCTCGAAGGTCGAATTGCGCAGGCGCCTTGCGCTGCTGAGCCAGGTGAGCCGCCTGTCCAACCCGCGGTTCGGCGTCAGCCGCACGATTGCCAGCACGATGGAAAAAACGCTGGCCTTCTTCGATGCAAGCCACTGCATCCTGCTGATGCGCGACACCGATACCAGCAATTGGGTGCTCCGCTCGCTGGGAAAGAGCGACACGGGCGAATCCGTCAGCGTCGAGACGATCGAACACGTTTCAGAGTCGCCGCTGATGGCGCTGGGCACCGAAGAAGTCGTGCTGAGCAGCCGCCTGCCCTGGCTGATGAGCCTGTTGCGTGCGCACGGACATGCCTGCGACCCTGGCACGCACCACTGGCATCCCCAGGACGAGCAGGGCCTGCGGCGCAGCGCCGCCGTGGCCGCGATGCTGGAGGCTCGCAGCTTCATGACCGCACCGCTGCCCATGCGCCAGGGAGAAGGTCGGATCTACGTGTCTTCCCACGACGGACTGTTCCGCAAGTCCGACGCGCTGTTTCTGGACCACCTCATGAGCCAGGTCTTTCCAGTCATCGAAACCATCAAGGTGCTTGACGGCATGGCCTCGGAGGCCGCCTCCAAAGAGCGCCTGAAGCTTTCGCTGGACCTGCACGACACGGCGATCCAACCTTACATCGGACTCAAGCTGGGGCTGTGCGCGCTTCGCAAGAAGGCAGCCGCCGACAACCCGCTCATCGACGACCTGGAACGGCTGGCCGCCATGGCCGAGAGTGTGGTGGCCGACCTGCGCCACTTTGCCGGCACCGTGAAGCACGGCGCCGACAGCCGCTGCGAATTCATTCTTCCGCACCTGCACCGCCAGGCGGCGCGCATCAAGACGCTGTATGGCATCGATATCCAGATCGTCGTCGATGGCGACGTCCACCTGGACGACCGGATGACGGCCGAAGTGCTGCAGCTGGTGCGCGAAGGGCTCAACAATATCTGCAAGCACACCCATGCGCATCGCGGCCGTATCCGCATTGGCTGCACGGACGGCAAGCTGCAGATCCGAATCGAGAACGAGGCCTGCGGCACGAGTTTCTCGAACTTCCGCCCGCGCTCCATCAGCGAACGCGCGGCAGCACTCGGGGGAAGCGCGGAGGTTACCCAAGGCATGGGTGGCGCTACCGCGGTCCTGGTCGAAATTCCTATCTGAACAAGATAAAAGGGGCAGACATGCAACCCATTACTGCGGATCATCCCATCGGCGTCATGCTGGTCGACGACCATCAGACCATGCTGTGGGGGCTGTCGAGGCTGATCGATGGAGAGCAGCCACGCATGAAGGTGGTCGCCACCGCGAGCTGCTTCGAGCAAGCGCTGGAACACACCGTGCATTACGTGCCCGACGTCATCGTGCTCGACCTCGACTTGGCCGGGCAGTGCTCGCTGGACATCCTGCCCAAGCTGCTGTCTAACGACATCTCGCGCGCCCTGGTTCTCACCGCCGAGCGCCGGCAGCAAACGCTGGACCTCGCCGTGCTGCGCGGTGCCAGGGGCGTGCTTGGCAAGGATGCTTCGGCGGAACAGGTCCTGGATGCGATTCAACGCGTCCACAAGGGTGAGCTGTGCATCGACGCGCAAGCCATGGGCCGCGTGTTCTCCGAACTGACCGCACCCAAGAAGCCGGCCAAGGTGAATCCCGAAGAAGCCAAGCTGGCCAGCCTGACGCAAAAGGAACGGCACGTCATTCGTGCCGTGGTCGAGGGCAGCGGCGCTCCGAACAAGACGCTTGCCTCACGGCTGTTCGTGACCGAGCACACGTTCCGCAATCACCTTACTTCGATCTACCAGAAGCTGGGCGTGGCGAATCGGCTGGAGCTGTATATCTACGCGATCAAGCACCAGTTGGATGTGGTGCCGCATTGAACGAAAGGCGGGTGCTTCACCCGCCCCTGTTCAGTGCCTGCGAGCATGGGCATGATGATGCGTACCACGGGAATTGCCGCCGGCGCCAGGAAGGACCGCGTGTTCTCCGATCCGACCTCTCCCAAGAAGCCGGTGAAGGTGAATCCCGAAGAAGCCAAGCTGGCCAGCCTGACTCAGAAGGAACGGCACGTCATTCGTGCCGTGGTCGAGGGCAGCGGCGCTCAGAACAAGAGGCTTGCGTCGCGGCGGCCGTTACCGAGCACACGTTCCGCAATCACCTCACGGCGATCAACCAGAAGCTTGGTGGCGAACCTGCTTGAGCTGTATACCTACGCGATCAAGCCCCAGCTGGACGCCGCGCTCCATTGAGCGCGCGCCGGGCTCAGTGCCCGCCGCCGAGCATGGGCCCGATGATGCGGACCATGCGGATGATCGCCGGCGTCAGGATGACCATCGAGATGCACGGAAAGATGCACAGCACCAGCGGCAGCAGCATCTTGGTCGGGACCTTAGCGGCAAGCTCTTCCGCGCGAACCTGGCGCTTGTGGCGTAGGTCCTCCGAGAACACGCGCAGCGACTCGCCGATGCTAGTGCCGAACCGGTCCGCCTGGGTCAACATGGTGGCGAAGGTTCCGATTTCTTCGACGCCGGTTCGAAGCGCGAGGTTGCGCAGCGACTTCTCGCGTGTGCCGCCCGCGCGCATCTCCAGATTGGTCCAGTGCAGCTCCTGCGCCAGGGCCACACTCTTGACGCGGATCTCTTCGGTGACCTTGACCAGGGCGGCATCGAGCCCGAGGCCCGCCTCGACGCACACCAGCATCAAGTCGGCGGCGTCGGGGAAGTTCTCGAAGATCTCGCGCTGGCGCCCCTTGATCATCATGCGCAGCACGATATTGGGCAGGTAGCAACCGAAGAGCGCGGCCACGGCCAGCCACAGCAGGGTGGTGAGCCCGTTGTCCGCCCCTGCGGCGCGCATGGCCACAAAGGCCAAGCCGGCAAAGCCGAGCGGCAGCAGCGTCTTCAGGCCGAAGTAGAAGAGGCTCGCATCCGGATGGCGGATGCCCGCGTTCAGGAATTTCAAGCGCAGTGGCGATGTCTCGCCGTCGCCCGTGGGCGATGACAGCTGGGCAAAAGGCCCGACGATCTTGACGGCAGTTTCGGTCCAGGCCGACTTGCCCGATGAAGGCGCGACCGCCCGCAGGCGCTGCTCGGTGCGCGTGGGCAGCATCCAGACCACGAATCCGCCGATGGCGAGGGACACGGTAATGAAGACGAGGATGGGAAGCAGCATGGCATTTCTCCTTCAGACACGGATCTTCACGATCTTGCGCAGGATCAGCACGCCGACCACCATCAGGGCCAGCATGTACTTGACGACCGTAATGCCGATCGGATCGGTCCACAGTGGCGACATGAACGCCGGGTTGAAGGCGTTCATGAGCGCCGCCATAGCAAAGGGCATCAGCCCGAGGATCCAGGCCGACAGCCGCCCTTCCGCCGACAGCACCCGCACCCGCGCCAGCAGCTTGAGACGGTCGCGGATGAGGCGGCTCAGGTTGCCGAGCACCTCGGTCAGGTTGCCGCCGGAGTCGCGCTGGATCAGCACCGACACCACGAAGTAGCGCACGTCCGTGAGCGGCACGCGCTCGCTCATGTTCGTGAGTGCCTGCTGCAGCGAGACCCCAAAGCTGACCTCGTCGGCCACCATGCGGAACTCGCCCGCGATCGGCTCGGACATTTCCTCGCCGATCATCTGCACGCTGCTCGCGAAAGAATGGCCCGCGCGCAGCGCTCGCGTCACCAGGTCCAGCGCGTCCGGCAATTGCCGCTCCAGATGCGTCAGGCGGCGGCTGCGCCGGTGGTTCAGGTAGAGCAGCGGCACCCCCGCGCCGGCTGCGCCCACCAGCAGGGCGATCCACGCGGGCTGGTTCGCAAGCGACGCCATCGCAAAGAAAACAAGCATGGAGGACAGCGCGCAGGCAAGCAGCACGTGAGACACCGTCCACTCCAGCCCAGCTTGAAGGATAAAGCGGTCCAGGCTATGGGCTCGCGGCAGCTTCAGCAGAACGCGCTGCATCCATGGCGCCTCGCTGAACACGCGGTCCTTCACGAGCCGCGCCCGCGCGATGCGGTCGGTGGCCGCCGACAGAGCCTGCAGCCGCTTGCCGATCTTCTGCACCCCGGGGCCCCTGTAAGAGCGCCAAAGCATGTACAGGCCTTCGATCACCATCAGCACCGTCACGAAGACCAGCACCGACAGTGTGATGAGCGTGTCTCCAACCAGGTTCTGGAACATGGGGGCCTCCTATTCGTAGTGCTTGTCGGGATCGAACATGGCATCGGGAAGCACCACGCCGAAGGAGTGCAGGCGCTCGACGAATTTCGGCCGCACGCCCGTGGCATGGAAGTAGCCGCGCACCAGGCCGTCCGGGCCCATGCTGGTCTGGCGGAACGCGAAGATCTCCTGCATGGTGACCACCTCGCCTTCCATGCCGGTGATCTCCTGGATGCTGGTGACCTTGCGCCGTCCATCGACCAGGCGAAGGACCTGGACCACGACGGTGATGGCCGACGCGATCTGCTGGCGCACGGAATGATGCGGAAGATTCAGGTTGGCCATGCTGATCATGTTCTCCAGCCGCGCCAGCGCGTCGCGCGGGCTGTTGGCGTGAATGGTGGTCAGCGAGCCTTCATGGCCGGTGTTCATGGCCTGCAGCATGTCGACCGCCTCGGCGCCGCGCACCTCGCCAATCACGATGCGGTCGGGCCGCATGCGCAACGCGTTGCGCACGAGCGCGCGCTGCGTGATCTCGCCCTTGCCTTCGATGTTCATCGGCCGGGTTTCCATGCGGACCACGTGCGGCTGCTGCAACTGGAGCTCGGCCGCGTCCTCAATGGTGATGATGCGTTCGGTGGCGGGAATGAAGCCCGAGAGAATGTTCAGCAGTGTCGTCTTGCCGGCGCCGGTGCCGCCGGAGATCAGCATGTTGATCTTTGCGCTGGCCAGCCCTTCGAGCATCAGCCCCATCTGCGGCGTCAACGTCTTCAGGTCGTTCACCAAGTTCTCCATCTTCAGCGGGATCTTCGCGAAGCGGCGAATCGACATCATCGGGCCGTCCAGCGCCACCGGTGCGACCACCGCATTGACGCGCGATCCGTCCGGCAGCCGGGCATCGACCATGGGACTCGATTCGTCGATGCGCCGTCCCACCAGCGAGACAATCTTGTCGATGATGCGCAGCAGGTGCTTCTCGTCGGTGAAGCTCACGTCCGTCAGCTCCAGCCGCCCCCTGCGCTCTACGTAGACCTGGTCGTGCGAGTTGACCAGGATGTCCGACACCGTCGGGTCGGCCATCAGCAGCTCGATCGGGCCGAAGCCGAGCATCTCGTGCTGGATGTCGCGTATCAGCGTGCGCCGCTCGATATCGTTCAGCGCCTCGGGCTCTTCCTGCAGCAGCCGGGCGACCATGGTGGAGATTTCCTGGCGCAGCACCTCGGGCTTCAGGGTTTCGAGCACCGCCAAGTCGAATCTGTCCAGCAGTTTCAGGTGCATTCGTTCCTTCAGGAGCTTGTAGGCATCTGAAGCAAAGGACGAAAGCGCCCCATCGGCCACGGGCGGCGCCGGCGCGCGCACGACCGGCGCGGCTTCGATCGCATTGAGCTGTTCTCTGAATGACATGTGGACCTGCCTTGCTATTGGAGGAAGAAGATGCGTCGGGGTGCAATGGGGGGTCAGGCTCGGCGGAAGAGCCGGCCGATGAAGCCTGGCGCTTCCTGCTGACGCGGACTGAGCGTGTGGGCGATTTCCACGAGCCGCTTGCAGAGCGCGCTGCCGCGCGACAGATCCGCCAGCGGCACGCCGCGGTTGATCGAGGCGTCCACGTCCTTGCCGCCGTCGGGCACGCTGACCAGCGTGGCCCCGCCCAGCGAGCGGCGCATGTCGGCCAGCCCGATCTCAGTGCCATTGGCGCTGCGGTTCACCAGCAGTTCGACCTTGCCAGCCGCATAGCCAAGCGACTTGAACACCTGCATCAGGCGCGTCACGTTGCGGATGTGCGGCAGGCTGGGCTGAAGCACCGGAAAGATCCGGTCCGCGCGGTCCAGCACGCGGATGGCGAGCGGATCGATGCGCAGGCCCAGGTCGAACAGTACGAAGTCATACTGCGCCGCGGCCACCTGCAGGATGGCATCGACGTGCTCGGCCTTGATCTCCAGGGCACGCGAAAGATCCTCCGGTGCGGCAAGAATGCTGAATCCCGGCGCCACCTTCACCGTGCTTGCCGCAAGCAGCGAAGAATCGAGCCGGCCGATATCGCGGGCCACATCGGCTAGCGTGGAGGTGGGCCGCAGGTCGCTCACATAGGAAAGCGCATCGCCGAATTGCAGGTTCAGGTCGATCAGCAGCACCGAACGACGCATCGAGAGCTGATGCCCGATGTTGGTCGCTAGAAAGGTGGCGCCGCTGCCGCCCTTGCACGGCATGAACGCCACCACTTGGCCTGCCCCGCGCGCCTGTGTGCCGGCCATCTTGAGCGCAATGCGCTCCACCGCCGCCTCGAGCGCCGCGGGCTCGGGCGGTGAAGGCAGCACTTCGCGCACACCCGAGCGCATGGCAAGAATCAGGAACTCGGGCGTCTGCATGGCGCACAGCATCACCACCGCCATGGCGGGGTGGCGCATGGTGAGCTGCTCGACCATTTCCAGCTCGTGCGGGTCGCAGCACATGCCGTCCACCAGCACCAGGTCGGGTGCTGATCGCTCGACGACCCATTGCATGCGGCTCTTGCCGCCTTCGAACACCGATACAGTGTGCGAGCGTGCCTCGAGCACCTTGCGCATATCCTGCAGATGGCCGGGATTGGGGGAGATGATGGAGATTTTCATGATGGCGTGGCTCGGAGCTAAGTGAAGATTAGGAGCAGACGGCGTTGCTGTTGGGGTCTTGGCCCATGATTTCGCGCGGCAGGTAGGTGGAAAAACTCGGCATTGGGATCGGGGCATGCGTTCCGAATCCAATGGGCGAGATCCATTGGTAGTCGAGATCGACAATGCGGACATTTACGGCGCTGCAATTGGCGGCGGTACAGGTCGCGCTGACGCTGCCTGCCGCGTCGTACCAGTCGATGCTGACGTTGGCTGCCGTCAATTGCGGCAGGAACTTCTGCATGTTGGAAAGCACGACGGCAGCGTCCCGGTCGCACACGACGGCCGCGCGAGCGCCCCAGCGGGTCGCTTCGGCGGCCGCATTCCAGGTCCACAACATGCGCGCGAAATCCAGAATGCCCAGCATGAAGGTCAGGAAGAGCATCAGGACCAACGCGAACTCCACTGCGGTCGCCCCGGCCTGCTTTGTTGGATTCATGATTGACCTCGCATGGTTGCGCTGATATCCCCAAACGGGATGTCTCCATTCGCATCGCCGAAGGTGAGCCCGAACACCCCGGTGAGGAGTGGGCGGAACTTGTAACCCGTGACCTTGATGGTCACGGCATTGATGGCCGGGCCGCTACCTTTGAATTGCCAGGTCGGGGTGGGGACGTGAGAAGTGCTCAGGCCCAGGACCAATGGCGAGACGCCGCCCGCCGGGTTGCCAAAGACCACCAGGTTTTTGGCAATCGTGATCTTCGCGGGATCCGTAGTTGCGATCGACGGGTCCTGGGTGGACAGATAGCGGGAGGCGTCGCGCAGCGATTTCGCGATGGTGTTGTACTGATACAGCGCCCGCCCGAATTCGGTCGTGATGAATGTAAGGATGAGCAGCAATGGAAGGATCAGGGCAAATTCAACCAGGGCCACACCGTTCTGCTTCTTTTGCATACAACCTCCTACTGAACGAGCGTCGGGACCTTGGGTCCGCTTGTGCCCCCGGCCAAGCCCGCGGTGGCGCAGGGACTGCCGACGGACTCCGCATCGCCGATGAACTCGAGCCACATCTTCGAGTTCTTTCCGCTCGCGTTCTTCTCCAGCGGATGCAGCATCAGCATGCAGCCAAAACCCTTGAGCGTGATCGACGGGCAATCGACCACCGCGGTCGTAACCACGCGTCGATTGGCGCCCTTCGTGTAGTCGGTGGAACTGAAATTTCCCTGAGTCTTGAGGTTCTTGGTATCGGGATTCTTGTTGTCCCCTTCGTAAGGCGCGTATGCGTTGCGTTTGGCGGCAAATCCGTTGGGGCCTGGGTCGTCATACCTGCCCGGGTTCGTGACGGCGGCGCTGTCGGCGTACCAGGCATACCCCGTCTGATCGGGAACGGCAGTGGCGGGACTGAGGCTGCCCTGATAGATGCCGAAGCGGGTATTCCATGCTTCGACCGCGCCATTGGTCTTGCCCGCCTTACCGATGCCAGTCTCCAAGCCAGGAAGGCCGCATTGCCCGCTGCTCGTCAGCAGATCCTTGATCTCACGTGCCCCGCCGCCGCTGCCGGTAAAATCGACCCAACGAAACTGACCGGATTCCACATCGTCATTGCTGTTGGTCACGCCTTCGATCCATTCACCCCGCGTGAATCCCCAGCCGGGCGTGGCGGATTTCTGGCAGACGCCAACAGGAACCAGGCAATTAGTCTGTGACGGCGCCCTGGTGGCAACGGCGACAGCGGCCACGCTCTGCGATGCTCCGTACGTGCCGTTTCCACTGAACGCGCTCAGCGCATGGAGGATCCATGGCGCGATGCCCGACTTCGTGTGCAGGCACTTGGCGTATCTGGCATTCGCGACGGGCGTAAAAGTATGGCTGTAGGTGCCGATCAGCGAGTCGCTGAACACGATGTCGGCATCGGCGATGCCGGTTGCCGCCCCTTGAAAATTGATCTTGTTGAGATCGGCCGCGGTCTTGCCTGCACTGGTGGCACGGGTCAACGCATCGCTGGCGCCGTCGAGTTCCTGTGCGGCAGACAGGGCACAACTGTCCAGGGCGGTCTGCAACTCGGTTTTCACGATGAAGAGACGGCCAAAGTCCAGCGCAATGCCCATAAATCCGAGGAGGAACAGCAGGACCAGCGCGACGGTGACGATCACCGCGCCGCTTTGGCGGTGGCCGGAAGTGTGGATTTTCATGATCGGCTTCCTGTGCAGTGGTGTCGTTCGAAAAAGCCCCGCGCTTCAGCCGCAGTCCACGCCGCCGAGGCAGCTGCGGACAAGATCGACAAGATCGCTAATGCCGGTGTCCGTTACCACTGGCTGCAAAGCGACGATTAGCAGGATCGAGATCACGGCGATGACCAGCGCGTACTCCACGACCTGGGCGCCGCTTTCATCCCACAGGACTGACTTGAACATGATGAGTACCTCGCTTTGTGCTGGACTGCCGTATGGAAGACGGGCGGCGGGCAACGGACAACCGGCTCCGCCACCGCCATCGTTCCAGTAAATGCGTATGCGATTGCCGCGCTTACCCCTTGCAGGTGATCATGTCGCCCGAGAGGCAGGCGGCCACGCGATCAATGAAGGTTTGGAAGTAACCTCCGGTGGTCAGGCCCTGCAGTGCAAGGACGAGGGCAATCGACACGACTGCGACGATGAGCGCGTACTCGATAACTTGCGCGCCGTCCTCTTCCTTGGCGAACGAGGACATGAAGTTGCCGGCACGGACAAAAAGTTGGTTCATTTTTTTCACCTTTGAAAATTGCATTAAGAAAACAAAAAATCTTGCGTTGGTTTTTTGGGTTGATTGACGTCTGTCTTCGTGAGGCAACTCCTTTCTGTTCGAATTCAAGAATCGGTCGAAGGCCTATCGACCCTCACCGCCACCACCAATTCCGCCACCGATGTTGATGACGTTCACTGCCGGCGGCGGCGCCTTGTAGGACTTCTGGTACTGCACCATCGACTCGCGCGCCGCGCGGCCGTCAATGCCCACAACTGGGTTCCCGTCCTTGCCAGCATCGGGATTGATCGTCATCTTCCTTTTCGCGTCGCGCACCGCATCGCCAAAGCGGGCGTCGTAGTTCGGCGTGACGTGGGAGCATCCGGTGCCCAGGAGCAGCGTCAGCGCGAAAGTGGTCGACTTAATGAACATGGTGGTGCTCCTCAGGGGTGTCATTGGGTTTGGGCGGTCGGTGCAACCGGTGCCGGGGTGGCGCTTTCGAGGCTGCCGTTCAGGTAGATCTCGGCGCGGCTTGGAACGACGTGGTTGTCGTTTGGAACGCGGGGCGTCTCGGCCAGCGGACGAACCAGGCGCGGCGTGATCACGAACATCAGTTCGGTCTGGTCGTTTTGGAACTCGGTGCTGCGGAACAACGCCCCCATCACCGGAACTTCGCCGAGGCCGGGATAGCGCTTCACGGTTTCGGTCGAGTTGCTCTTGATGAGCCCCGCAATGACAAAGCTCTGGCCATCGTTGAGCTGCACGGTGGTGTCCGCACGGCGCACGGTGAGCGAGGGCAGCACGGCAGTCACGCCGCCCACGGTGGTGAAGGGCGAACCTGTCTGCGACAGGTCCGACACTTCCGAGATCATCTTGAGATTGATCCGCCCGCCGTTGAGCACGGTTGGAGTGAACTTCACGCCAATGCCGAACTCTTTTTCTTCCAGAGTGATAGTCGAGCCGGCGCGGCCGTTGGAGTTCTGCGAGACGGGGATGAAGATCTTTCCGCCCGACAGGAAGCTGGCCTGCTGGCCGCTGATGGACATGATGTTGGGCTCGGCCAAGATGCGCACTAGGCCGTCGTCCTTCTGGCCGTCGATAGCGACGGATGCACGGCCGATGCGCAGCGCTTCGACAAGACCCGCGCCGCCGCTCAAGAAGTTGGAGATCAGCGAATAGGTGTTGAGCCCGCCGCTGGCCGTGCGTTGCAGGCCGACGCGCGCCCCCAGGCGATCCAGCAGCGTCTTGCTGACCTCTGCGATTTTCACTTCGAGCATCACCTGCTGCGGCGCCGTCACGCGCATCAGGTTGACCACCTTCTTGCCGTCGGCGCCGTAGGCCATGGCCAGGCTCATTACGTCGTCGAGCTTGAGCGCATCGCTGATCTCGCCGGTGAGCACGATCGATTTTTCGGCGCTGCGCACGCGGATGCGGCTTTCTTCCGGCATGAGCTCGGCGAGCTTCGACTGCAGCGCGCCCGGATCGATGGTGACAATGACGTCCTTGATGTAGCAGGTGCCGTCGACGCTTTGCAGCACGACATTCATCGAGCCCGCCTGGCGGCCGCGGAAGAAAAGATCCGTCGGGCTCAGCAGCGTGACGTCGACATCCGCAATGCCATCACCCGCGTTTCGCGCCGCGGCAGACGGCTGCGCGGCAGCGGCCGGTGCAGCCGCTGACGCGCCGCTTGGCGGCTGACCGCTGACCACGATGCGCGCAACCCGTGCCTTGAGCGGAATGACCACAGACTTGCCGAGCACGGCGTAGGTCGGCTGGTCGTCCGGGATGATTGCGGTGCAGCGCCGGGTGGCAGGCGCGGCCGGTGCTGCAACCGGCGTTGCAGCAGCAGCGGCGGCAGCCGGCGCAGCAGCCACAACGTCCGCGGCCATGGCGGGTGCCGCCAGCGTCATGAGTGCCGCCAGCAGCCAGGCGGGTGAAGAAGAAGAGAGATGTTGCACTTGGTGTTCCTCCTGCGGGGGTGATCAGAAGCAGTTGAGCGTGCGAGCTGCGTGCTGGATAACTTCCACGCACTCGGATTGCCGCATTGCCACGGGGGCGGCACGCGGCACTCGCGCGGGGGTCGGCCGCGCTGCCACAGTGGTGGAGATCGGCAGGATTTCCTTCTCGCCGAACAACTGGCCCTTGGTAATACCTGCGGTGGCGACCGTGGTCTTGTCCATCTGGTTGCGCAGCACCAGGGAGAGGGTTCCCACGCTGCGTGCCAAATCGAGCTTTTCGGAGTCTTCGAGCGAGAGCTCCAGCGTCACTGCACTCACCACCTTGGGCTTGGTGTCGTCACGGTTGGCCTCTTGCGCCACCGCCAGCACCAGTACTTTTTCGAGCACTGTCTTGCTGATCTGGCGGTTCTCCTCGCCACGGTTCTTGTCCTGCTGGGCGTTGACCATCACGTCGACGTAGTTGCCTGGCAGTGCAAAGCCTGCCACGCCCACCACGTCGTTCACTCGCACGGTCATGGCGCGCTTGCCGCTGGCAATGACTGCGGAGAGTCCGCCCTTGGTGCCGACGGGTGCAAGCTTGCCCTCCAGGATGGCTTCGCCGCGCAGCACGCCGACCTTGACGACCCGGTCTTCCAGCGACTTGGCGTCGGTGAACGAGCCTGTTGGCAGCGAGCCGCTCGGCCAGTCGACCAGCGACAGCATCTGCGGGTTGACCCGGCTGCCCAGCTCGATGTCGACCGCGGCCACGACCACTTTGTTGGAAGCGATTCCGCCCTGTCGCGAAACCCATCCCGCGGCGTAGACCGCGGCGGCCAGACCAGTCAGGAGGGCCAGCAGCAGCAGCCCGAGTGCCTTGATGTTTTTCATGCGAATCTCCGAGTGCGGTGAGAAGAAAATGGCGGACTACACGTAGCCCAGTTGATGCGCGAGGACATTCGTGACCGTCCCCACGCAAATGCAGATTCCGTAAGGCAGCTTTCCAATGGATTGCCGCGTGTCGATGGTTCCGTTGGGCCTGACGCCTGCCATGCCTGACATCGCCATACCGCTCACGGTGTCCTTTACGTTGGCCAGCATGTGGCCGAGGCGGCGCCGGTGCATGGCAACGATCAACGCGGCCGCGCCGCCCGCAATGCACGTGAAGAGAATGGCCAACAGCGTCTGATAGGGGCCGAGAAAGGCGCCGACCATTGCCATCAACTTGACGTCGCCCGCCCCCATGATTCCCAGCGCATAGAACGGCAGCATGATCAAAAGCCCCGTTCCGAGCCCGCTCAGTGCGTGCGTCACACCCACCAGCGGTGTGCGCGCCGCAAACGTTCCGTAGATCACCGCGAAAGCCGTGCCGCCGAACGTCAGCCAGTTGGGAATGCGATACGAGCGCCAATCGCTGACCGCCGCCATCACCAGCAGGACAAAGAGGCCGCCCATGCGGAAGTCCGTTGCCAGCATCGTCAGCAGTTCGAGAATGGCGTCGAATTCACGCATGAAGTACTCCTACGTATGTCGTGTTGTTGTCGATTGATCTGTTGTTGCGCATTCAGGCCCCGCGCCGTGCCGCGAACAGCAAGAGCAGGCACATGACCACCACCAGGGAACCGAGCAGCGCGACTTCCATGAACGACATGCCCGCGTCTTCGCGCAGCAGGTTGGTGAAATTTCTTGGCAGCAAGTTGATCGGTTCCATGCGTGTCCCCAGTGATGTGGTCGGCTGGCGCTGCTTGCTGCCCTCATCGGGCCCAAACCTTTCGCCGTGGGGTCACTGTAAAAATTGCGCCGCCCGGGCACATGAGCGGTGCGCCCCTTCTGAAGCGAGACAAGCGCCCCGCGCGCCCTGCCCTCATCCATGACAAAGCGCCTGCCCGCCGGCAGGCGCAAATTACGGCCGCACAGGGCAAAAAAAAGGCCCTGGCGTTGCGCCAGGGCCTTATGTAGTTACTGATTCAGCGGCTGGTTCAGGTGTCGAGCGTCAAGTGCTGGCCATGCAGCGCAGCTGCCGCGGGCGATGCCAGAAACCCGATGGTCTGCGCCGCAACCGCGGTCGAAACCCACTCGGCTGGGTTCGCATCGGGCATGGCCTGCCGGTTGGCCGGCGTGTCGAGCACACTGGGCGCCACGCTGTTGACGGCCACGCCATGCGGCGCCGCCTCAGATGCCATGGCTTCCACCAGGCGCTGCAGCGCGCTCTTGGATGCGATGTAGGCCGCCATGGCCGGCAATCCGCGCGAGGCCACCTTGGCCGTGACCGCCACGATGCGGCCGGCGCCGTGCTCGATCATCGAAGGCAGCACTGCCTGCGACACCGCCACGAAAGACCAGGCATTGAGATTCATCATGCGGTCCCAGCTTGCACGCGTGAGCGCATGCGTTGCCTCGCCCATCTCGAAGCCCCCCGCAATGTGAATCAATGCGTCGATGCGCCCGAAAGCCTTGAGCGCCTGGCCCGCGAGTTCCGACATATCAGATGCCGAGGTCACGTCTCCCGCCAAAAGCAGGTGCTGCGAATTGTCCAGGCCTGGGAAGACCTCAGACAGGTGGTCGGCACGGTGGTCGACCAGCGCAAGGCGTGCGCCCTGCTCCAGAAAATGCTGCGCCACTGCGCGCCCCAGCGCGCCGGCGGCCCCTGTGATCACAACATGCGGCATGGTGGTTGTATCTGTCATGGAAGTTTCTCCTGGTGGAGGGCCCGGGCCCATCGAACGATGGCCAATGCTAACGCTGCCGCGCACAAAATCGTTGAACCCAGGAATTTTTACGCTATACTTGCGGTCTTGCCAAAAAACGCAAAACGTTTTCTAGTGCAAGGGCTCTTAGCTCAGTTGGTAGAGCAGCGGACTCTTAATCCGTAGGTCGAGTGTTCGAGTCACTCAGGGCCCACCACCAACAAGCGCAGTAATGCTGGAAAGCCCGCTATCGATCAGGTAGCGGGCTTTTTTCATTGCGGCTCGATATGAGACGAGATATGCGACGCCTCTCATATCCAGTGGTGCGCATGACGGTGCTGCGACTCGTGATGCACCGCTTCACGCGTGAGGCGCAATCCAAAAAATGCGCTTCATCGTTTGAATCGCTCCGGCGGGATCGCACCCTTCCGCTTCACCTTCACCCAGTCACTCGTGCGCACACCGGATCGGTAGACGCTATCCACGCGCTTTGCCACTAGGCCTTCGAGCTTCAGCGGAATCACGGCCTCTTTGAACAACTGCGCAGCGCCGGTATCGAAGTGGCCGACGTACATGATCGAAGGCAATGGCTTCTTCAGAATCTTGGCCAGCGCAGCCTTGCGCTTAAGCAGCGGCTGCTGAGTGATGTCGACACCACGGTGCACCAGCAGGTCGAAGATGCAGTAGACGACGTCCGGGCATCCCGGATATCGGCGCCGGCGGCGCGCGCGGTCCTGAAGCTGGTTGAAGTCGCTGCGGCCCAGATCGTCGAGCACGCATACCTCGCCGTCGACAACGCACTCCCCAGCCTTCACGAGGGCCAAGCTTTGCGCGACCTCAGGGAACCACTTCGTCGCATCGGTGCCATTGCGCGTTCGCAGGTGCACTGTGCCGTCGAACTCGGCCAGCAAGCGATAGCCGTCCATCTTCAGTTCGTAGATCCAGCCCGGCTCGTCAAGGTTGAGCGGGCGCTCGTCGAGCAGCATGGGCTGGAGATCGTCGAGCTTGACCATGCAGCCACGCTGCTCCCTCTCGCAGTCGGCGGGTGTAAGTCGAAGACCCTAATTTCTCTACGCTTGCGCGATCTACCCTAGCAACTTTGATAGTGGCGTACCGCAGACACCCGCGCGAAATTGCGGTCTTGAAGCACTTCGCTTCGCAATGGAGAAAGCGGTGGAAATCGACCAAGCCTTGGAGAGCTGGAAACAGCTGTATTCGCGCTGGAGCAAGGTGCACAACCGGGCGCGCAAAGCCCGTTTCGACGCGAACATCGCCCTGTTGAAATGCGCCTATGGCGTCGGCCCTCCACCGACCCGCGCACAGTTGATCAGGGTCAAACACCTGGAAGACCACGCCGACATGCTGAGGCTCAACATGGACGAGACGATCTTGTGGATGTCGCCCGTCGGGCGGATAGAGCATGTCCAGACCCGACTGACGGAATAGCCGCTTGCGCCGCTCCACCTGGTTCGAGCGTCAGCCGTTCTCAGGTTCCGGATCGGGTATGCCGAGCGGGACCACCATGGCGGGCGCTGGCCCGGCGTCGAACAGCTCGACCGGCGGCACCTTCAGCAGCTGCTTCGCCTCTTCGACGGTGCCCGCCAGCCACAGGTCGAACTCGTGCACCTCCAGCGGGATCACCGATCGCTTGTCCTGCTTGTCGGGCGCCAGCTTCGGATCGGGCTTGTGCATGCGGCTCATCAGCGGATGCGCGTCGGCGTTGAGCGTCAGCATCGTGTAGCTCTCGTGGATCTCGCCGGTGGTCTTGTCGGTCCAGGTGTTCCACAAACCCGCCAGGCCCCAGGGCGCACCGTCAGCGCGCTTGAACTGCCACCACTCGTTCTTGCCCGTCTCCCAGTTCGGCTCGTCGAAGGCGGCGGCCGGGATGATGCAGCGTTGGCCGCGCTTCCAAGGATCCTTGTAGCTGGCCTTCGCCTCGAGCTCTTCGCTTCGGGCGTTGTTGGTCGGGTACTTCAGCTTCGGCTCTTTGGCAAACCAGGGGATGAGGCCCCACTGCCCCGTCACCAGCTCGCGCTCGTACGCGGTCACGTCCTTGGCCCGGCGTATGAACGGACCCAGGTAGCGCGGATAGACCGCCTTCACCCAGCGCGGCGGACCGTTCTGGCGCACGTGCCAGAAGCTCTCGATCTCGTAGTCATCAGGCGAGATGTAACGGTTGCACATTGGCCGGATTCTGCACTCGGGAACGGATTGACGGGGCACTCAGGTCGGTTCGATACTGTATGCCTTTACAGTACTTTCGAGGGACCCAATATGCCTGATCCACTTCGCGCAGACCATCAGGAATGCCCCGACGGTGCATCGACCGAATGTCTCCCACGCGAGCCCGAAGCGCAATTCGCCGCGCTGGCCGCCGAGCTGGGCATCATCAAGCCGGGTGACAGGCTCGACCAGGTGCAGATCGATTTCGCCTATGCGGTAGCCGAGTTGTGCGCTGCCGTGGGCGACCGCTACGGCGATCCTTCGGACGGCAATGCCGGCGAGCACATCCGGGCGGTGTACGGGCCGGTGTGAGGCGGCTGTGAAAGAGGTCGAGTTTTTCGCTTTCATGATGCCACCCAGCATCTGGTGCAAGAAGCCGCACCCGTCTTCGTACAAGATGACCATCGAGGACGCGGCCAAGCGCTTCCCAGGCGCCGAACCCATCCTGTCATCGCGCGAGGTCAGGCTCGGCGGTGACGGCGTGATCAGGGCTGACGCGCCGTATCAACGCGGCAGCCGGACCAAGACAGCCGACGAAGAGCGGCTGTCGGAGTGGCTCGTGTCACGAATCGGCGAGAAGAGCAAATCGGTTCGGCCAGAGCCTGACCCTCCCGTGGCGCCGCGAGACAATGAGCCATGAGCCAAACTGAATTTTTTACTGAGCCTGCCACCATCCTGCGCATGCCGTCGTGGCTGGGCGGCCACGTGCACGAAGACCGCGAGCTGCCGCTGGCGCCCGGCGACTACAAGGTGACACCCGGCGACCGGTGGACTGTCACCTGCTTGAAGACCAATGCGACGATCTACAGCGGAATCGGGCCCGTCGAGATCCTGCGCGAGCGCGCCGCTGCTTGAGTCGAAACGATGGCAACCCTTTTTCTCCCGATGACCGACGCGCTGATCAAACACTGGCGCGCGAACGGCAATGCGTACCCTCAAAAGTTCATCCTCACGCCGGCTCAGCACAACGAATATGTGGAGACCCGCCGCAAAGGCATCGGCGGTCCCAACATCGACGGAAGTGTCCACATGGGTGTGCCGATCGAGATCGCCCAAGCCACGCCCGGCGTGATGATCAATGCCGACGGCACCGAGGTCTCACTGCAGTGAAGGCGCTCCACCTTCTTCTGGCCGGCTTGCTCGCACTTCCGGTGCTGGCCCAGGCCGCCGAGCCCCGCACGTGCCTGGTGGTCGGCGTCAGCGACGGCGACACCCTCACCGCGCGTTGCGGCGCCGCGGGCGACTACGAGCAGATCAAGGTGCGCTTCAATGGCATCGACGCCCCGGAGAAGCGCCAGCCATTCGGGCAGCGCTCGAAGGAGGCGCTCTCGGATCTCGTCTACATGAAAGAGGCGCAGCTCGACTGCCCGAAGGTCGACCGCTACGGCCGCAGCGTCTGCAAGGTGACGGTGGCGGCCGCCTTCGCGCCGCGCGGACCCAAGACGCTCGATGTGGGCTTGGCCATGGTCTCGGTAGGCATGGCCTGGTGGTACCACGCCTATTCGCGCGAGCAGACGCCGCAGGAACGTGAGCAGTACGAGTTCGCCCAGACCCAGGCGCACGGCAAGGGCTTAGGCCTATGGAGCGACAAGCGTGCGACGGCGCCGTGGGAATGGCGCAAGGAGCAGCGTACCGAAAAGGCTACGTCCGCACTCGGCCGAACTACCACTACTGAGTGACATGCACATGCAATGCATCGTGACCGAACAGTGTCAAAAAAAAGGCCCGCGAAAGCGGGCCCTGTCATGGGGAGATCAGCACTCATCGAGTGCGTGTTCGTGAGTTTGAATGCTGGTCGTCGTCTTCAACGAATCGAAAGATCACTCCGAACATTGCGCGCAAGAGATCGGCAGCCAACTTGAAGCTTCCGACAAATCCTTCGGCGAATGAGCTAAGTACGTATTTCAAAGTCGTGATCCTGGCATGTTGAATCGTGGTCCTGACAATTCCTTGATGAATCGAAATGCTCCAACTATCAAGACGATCAAGCTAAGACCGATATCGACGTACAGAAGCCCCAACTCTACGCTCGTTATCAAGCCCAGAACAGATGGGGCGAATGCGTGGATGCCGTTCAGCCAGTGAATCGCGACGCCCAGCCCCCACGATACGCAAGCTATTGAGAGAAAGAGAACCGCGCTTCCAAAGATATGGCCCATCAGCATGACCACAGATTGGCCGAAGGTAGGGTTGTGCATTTTTAAAGGGCCGAGAGGTACGAGCGGGAGTAAATGTAAGGCATCGTCACTCGCCTGAGCTGCGCAGCGTCTGAACAAGGCCGGTGGGAGCGATCGCACCGGCCCTGTTTCCATGTGACTCAGGGCTTCTTCTTCGCCCCGGGCTTGCGAGCGTTGGGACTGCGCTCTGGTCCGCGAGGCGTGGCCGGTAGTGGCACCTTTGCGCCTCCCACCTTGACGCCATGCACTTCTGATGCTCCCGGGAACATTTGCGCTCCCGAGTCACGACCTAGGTTCCCCACGACGATCATCTTGTTTTCGGACCGCGGCTTTCCCTTCCTCGCCGGTTCGTGCGCATAGACATTCGTCTTCACCTTCTTGCCTCGGACGGCCAAGGTGATGGGCTTACGCTCCAGGCCCAGGTCTTCGATGTGAGATGCGAAGTTCCGCAGCGTTTCAACGACCTCGGGATCCGCGCCATCGATGAGACGAAGAAGGGAGAACACTGCGCCACGCTGATCGCGCTCGCTGAGCCATTCGGCGAGGTGCTCTGTCACCTGCGCATCGACCAATATGGTGCTGCGCGCTTCCTCGGGCACTTTCGCCAGCGTCGAGAGCAGCATGGAGGCCACCGTCGCTCTAAAGCTGTCCGAAAAATCGGCTGCTGATCGGAAGTCGCGCGCCAGCGAACGCTGCTGCTCGAGCTCGCCGTGGAGCGCCTGCAAAACGCCCTCCTCGATTCCCACCTGATCGAAGCTGGACTGCAGCCGCGCCACGACCTCGCTGTTCATTGAACGACCGCTTTCCTTCGCAGCCCTCTCTAGTCGGTCCCGCAGATCCGTTGGCATGCGCAACGGGTACGGGGCTTGTTGTTTTGGTTCCATGCCTGAATCATGGACTCTTTCCGACTCTTTACAAAAGAGTCTAGTTGACTCTGATTCTTTTTGACTCTAAAGTCGATCGCATGAAAAAAGCGATCCAACAAATGCCAACACCGGTGCGGCTCCCTCCGGATTTGAAGAAATGGCTGATGCACGAATCGGTCGAGCATGAGAACGGCAATCTCAACCGCGAGATCGTGCGGCGACTCGACGAGTCGCGCACGCGGCAATTGGCTAGAGAGGCTCGCAGCGGCGCGGCGAGTCAGCCAGCGCCACTGGCGCCAACGCCCGGCCAGTGATCCTGGTGATAAAAAAAATGCGCCCCAACCTTGCGGACTCTGAAGGCAACTTCGTATTCTGAAGTCCACAAAGATTGAAGCCTCAGCTGCGCTAACAACTGAGGCCTCGATGAAAACCGCCCTGTCAAGAGAGGACTTCCACCGTGAATTCTAAAGGCCAAGCCATGCCCGCCGCAACTTCGCGCGTTCGCATCTATCCGAACGTGAGCTGCATCACCCGCGATCCCAACGACTGGTCGCACAAGACGGACGTGCGCCTGTTCGACGTCCCCGAAGAGGAATATGCGGACGGTGTCCTGACCGGCATGAAGGTCGCGTGGGAGGTCCTTCAGGAGGTGGCAACTGCCGCAGATCACGAGATCGCCAATTCGGTATTGAAGGCAGCTGTCGCCGTCGCGAATGCCCCCACCACCGGTGCCGGTCCAAGTCGTAAGGGTGCGGCCGTTGGCTTCCTCGACTCCGTCTCCAGGGTTCTGCGAGATGCGGCCCTCGCATGGGACTTCAGGCCTACGCTGGCCAAAGAGATCCAATCTCATGAGGAATTTTTCGAGACACCGCTGCGTGAGATGAAGCAGTCGAATGCTGCATTTATCGCAGAGATGGGTGACGCAAGGACGGCATCCGCGTTTGAATGACGACCACTTCTCGAGCGACAGCAGTGCACCTAAACGGCCTGTACGTCAGCAGGGAGCCCCTGCTACATTGCGGGCAATGACCTTTACCGCTTACCAGATCGGCAAGCTCGTCCTCTTCGGAGTCGGCGCGCTGATCTGGGGCATCTACTGCGGCCTCAAAGGTCGCGATTTGTCAGGGCGACCGGTGCGCCGCGACCGAGGGCCTGGCGAGCGCGAGTGACGCCCAGCGAAGGTTGTGCCGCAGCTGCAGGTGCTGCGGCAAGGGCGCGCTGAATCGGCCCCGACAGTGCCGCCGCACGTGCCAGTGGCCGCGCACCCAACCCGATCAACGACAGCGGGCTTCCGCCCGTCGCTGCACCCAGGCCACCTGCCAACGCCCAATCCAGCGGCGACGACTGCGGCCGACTTCCCATCCTTTCCGTCACCTGCGCTGCCGTGGGAAACGCGGTGGCGAACTCACCGGCCTGGCGCAGTTCGGCAGATAGCGGCTTGCCTCGCTTGAGCTGCGCTGCCAGGTCCTTGGCAGACACACTGCCGGTTGTCGGATTCATCGCACGTTCCACGCTGTAGGTGCGTGCGATCAGCTGCCGTGCATTGCGAAATTCATCGAGCATGGCCAATGGGAAGCCGTTCGTCGCCAGGTGCTGCTCGATCACGTTCTCCAGCGCACCTGCGCCGCTCTTGAAGGCGCGCCCCATGTCGGCCTCGCCTCGACGGTAGGCCGCATCGGCCATGCCGCGCAATTCGCGGATCTTGTCGATCGCGCCCCGCGCATCGAAGGCGCCGGAGCGCAGCGAGTCGATCTCGGCAATCACAGGATTCGGTGTCGCGTCTGGAAATCCCGCGGCAGCGCGGCGATACGGCGCCGTGATCCTGTCGAGTGCGCGATCGTAAGCGGCCGTGGGTGTGATCGTGCCGGTGCTGCCGACGGCGTCGTAAGCTGCACCTGCGCGCTGGCGAATGTTCTGCAGCAGCTCGGGCGTGAGCTGTTCGTCATCGGCCACGCCGAGGGCGCGCTTGGCCAGCGAAGTCGTCACCTCCTGATTGCGTGCGCTTGCGTTCTGCGCCGTGGTGATCTTGCCGGCCAGCCCTTCGATCACGCGATTGCCGAGGGTCGGCGCGACCTGCGTTGGCGGGATTACGTAGCCGACGTCCTGCGCGGCCTGCGCGGCTTGGCGCACACCCAATGGCACCTCGGGCCCTCGCAGAGTGCTGCCAATGGCCTGACCAACCGCGCCGAGACCCCGCACGGCCACCGGCAGCGCCGCGCCGAGCGCAGCACCGGTACCGGCCTGCTCAGGATCCGCGAGGCCCGCGGTCACGCCGCCCGCGATCGCGCCGCCTGCCGCGCGGACGCCGAGGCCTGCGCCCTGTGCCGCGAGCCCTCCCGAGGCGATGGCCTCGCCCAGCGGCACTGCCACGCTCGGCGCAAGGCCGGCGGCGCCAGCGGCGCGCACGCCTGCACCCAGCGCTCCTCCTACCGGCAGCGTGGCGGCGATCTGGCCACCAACGCGGCCAATGTCAGCGGCCGTGCTGCCGCCGTAGTCCTGCTTGAACTGGTCAGTGCCGGCCTTGTTGATGGCGGCGACACGATCGCCTTCGCTGGTGCCGGCGATCTTGTCGAAGCCGCTGGCCAGCAGCTGTGCGCCGGTGTCAACCACGTCACGTGCGCCGCGGCCGAGACCGGCTACGAATCCGGCCACGGAGTTGACCGCAGGGGCCGCAGCAGGCGCAGAGTCGAGCTGCCCGCTGAACGGCTGCAGTGCGGCTGGCGCGCTCGGCGCTGGATCGAGTTGACCGTCGAAAGGTTGCAGTGACATGGATCAGCCTCCAATGAATCGACGGCCTTGCGCGTCTTCGTAGACCGGTTTGCCGCCGGAGGTGCCCACCTGCTTGCTCATGCCGGCCGGCAGGGCAGCAGCCGGCGCAGCCGCAGCAGTATCGGGCTCGCGCACCTGGGCCAGCCGTTTTTCGGAGTCCGGCACCTCAGCCAGGATGCCGCGCGTTGCCAGCTCGCGGTTGCGTTGCTTCTGGGCGATCACCTCGCGGCTGTCGCCCGGCTGCGGGAAGTACTGCTGCCGTGCATTGGAGAACTCGGAATCAGCGATTGCTGCGCCAGACTCTCGGCGAAGCGCGGCGTTGATGAAATCACGTTGGGCTTGCTCGACCTGCTGCTGCTCTGCGCTCTGTGTCCAGTTCGCGGCCGTGCCCAAGCCGACGGCGTCGGCACCTCGCTTGATGAGGCCAGGTTGATTGACGCCAGCGGTTGAAAGTCGGTCAAGAATGCCCTCAGCCGCCTGCATCCGGCTGCCGAACTGCAGCGCCTTGGCCTGGGTGTCGTTGAGCGCATTTTTCCCCTTCGGCGTGCTCGGGTCTGCCGGACCACCGGGAATCGGCTCGAGCCCGGTGCCGTCAGTCTTCACGCGGTAGCCGGCGGGCACGCCGGTCTGCCCGGCGCGGATCGCATCAATGCCGAGGCGCGCGCGATCGATCGAGTTGGCTTCCTGCTGTCGCGCGTCGACCAGCCGGGCGCGCGCTTCTGTGCCCCGCTCTTGGATCAGGGACCGCTGCGTCTCGCCGGCATCCTTCGCGGCCTGGGCAGCCAGCGCATTGCGCTGCTGGATCGGGTTCAGCGCGGCGTCGACCTGCTGTGCGAATACCTGCGCGCCGTTGCGACCGGAAGGTGCGCCACGCGCAAGCACCGTGCGCAGTGCGGCACCGTCGAACATCGCCTGCGCCGCGGCGGGCCCGGGGTTGTCGATCACCGTCAAGCCGCCCTGCGGCACCGCCGCATTCGAGGCCTGCAGACGCCCCAGCCGCGCGTTCGTATCGTCGAGGCCGCCGAGCGGGCCAGCGCCAGCGCCGGCCGGTGACCCCACATTGCTGCCCGAGAAGCTGTTGCCGGTACGAATGACCCCGAGCGGCAAGCTCGAGGCCGGGGCCGCCGCAACGGCCGCAGGCACGGCGCCGAGGCCCACCACCGAGGTCGGCGCTTCGCCATTGCCCTGCTGAGCACTCGCCGGAGACGTCGTGCCAACACCGCCTTGGAACTGCGTGCTGCGCGGGTCTGTCAGGTTGTTGAAGCGCTGCGCCGAGGCGGGCGGAGGGGCAACAGCAAGCGAGGCCGGCGCGAACGTCGACGGACCGGTGGCCTGCACGCCGCGCTGCAGGGCAGCATCGTTGGCGTTCGTGCTGAACTGGCTGCTCGGGCGCGGGTAGATGCCGAACACCGCCCCGCCGCTTTCGGTAGGCGCGACCGGCGCAGCCGGTACGGGCGGGATCTGATCTGCAGGCGAACGTGGATCATTGCCGAGCGCCGAGCGGCCAGCAGAGATCGCACGGTCCGCCGCGAAGTACCCGAGCCCGCCGCCCAGCACACCACCGACGGCAGTTCCCACCGGTCCGAGCATCGAGCCCGCTGCGGCACCCGCCCCTGCGCCAGCACCTGCAGCACTGAGCCGGCCCACGCCCTGGGCGGTCTGGGCTGCCACGTCAATGCCCGTGGAGCCAGGATTGGTGGCCACGTCGTAGATTTGCTTGCCCTCGAGCCCGACACCCAGCGCAGCACCAGCACCACCGACAGCACGTGCCAAAGGGAAGCGGGTTGCAGCGGCCTCGGCAGCCGGCAATGCGGTTGGCACCGCGGCGGACGAGACGCGAGCCGGCTGCACGACATCTGCCGAGCCCATGTTGAGGGTCGGGCGGCGTCCGATGACTTCGCTGCCTGGTTGCGTGGGCGTGGTCTGAGTCGGCGCTGCGCCCGGTGTTTGAGCGGGAACGGCAGCTGCGGGCTGAGCCGGCGACAGTTGCGCAGGCGGGACCACGTCGGCCATGCCCATGTTGATGGTGGGTCGCCGACCGATCACGCTTCCCGATGCCGGAGGCGGCACAGCGCCAAGCGATGTCCTCGCCGGCGGTAGCGGCCGCGGGCGCACGCCGTAGCCGGTTTCATCGGGCAAGAGTTGAGTAGCCATGGGGGCCTTTCTGAGGTTCCCAGGCATTCTTCGCGCGCAGGCGCGGAGGGTCGAACCCTACAGGGGGTGCACAGGCACAATCACTCGAAACGAGGAGAAGAAATGCGAGATAGAAAATTCACCATGGGGATTGGCGTTTCAGTGCTCTGGATTGGCGTCGCAATCTTGATGTTGAGCACACAAGATCTTCCTACAAAGGTCAACGAGTGGGGTGACTTCATTGCTGGTTTCTCCGCCCCCCTCGCGTTTTTCTGGCTGGTCCTCGGCTATATGCAGCAAGGCGAGGAACTGCGACACAGCACGCAGGCGCTTCACCTTCAAGCTGAAGAATTGAAGAACTCGGTCGAGCAGCAAACGCAACTGGTATTGGTTGCGCGAGAGCAGATGAAACAAGAAACCGATGCTTTAGCGGAAGAACGCAGGCTGCGTCGTGAGGCAGCTCGCCCGAAATTCATTCCTCAACAGTCAAGCGTAACTACCGATGGCGCGGGAACCGTCTCCAGTTTCGCAGTTTCGATCGTTAATATTGGGCCCACGGCGACGAAATTTCGACTGCAAATCGAACTCCCAGGGTCATATGTCATCGATGACGGGAGGGCGTTGTTCAAGTCAGAGCAAAGAGAAATCTATAACTTCGTCATACCCGTTGAAGCCACGGCGAAAGTCAGCATCGGATATGTGGACTCGATGGGAAGTCCCGGAGAAGCCGCTTTTTTTATGACAAGGACCCAGAACAGGCACCTCCAATTTTCCGATTCAGAGCCAAACGTGGCACCGAGCTAGTCAGGAACGAGCGTCGAGCGGCAAGAACCATCGGCCGCGCTCATGGTCTCGATCTCGGTCAGCGCATCTGCAAAGCGTCGAGCCCCCGCCGCTGCCCCACCTCCTCACTTCTTGAGCCTGAGCTTCAGCGCATCTGCGCGGCACGAAGCATAGGCTGCGTTTATTTGGTCGGCGTCGAAGGCGTCATCGTCAGCCTCTTGATCCGGCGCTGCTGGAACCAGCCGATAGGCTTCGGCTCGGTTTTCAGCACCAGCGACGGCACCGGCGGAAGCACCACCTTGTTGGGCTCCACCACCAAGCCCGGTGATTCCTGCCGCGGCGGCAGCATCGAGCAGCTGCTGAGAAGCAACGCGCAGCTTGCGCAGATCAGATTGAAGAGTGGTGATCTTGGTGAGGTTCGTGCGGTCATTCTTCTCTCCGGCGAGGTAGTGTTCATCGAGCTGCTTCTGCTGCGCCAGCACACTGGCGTTGAGGGCGCGGAGGCGATCGGCGGCCTCCTCCTTCTGCGCCTTCATAGCGTTGTTCTGCACGGCGAGCGCGGTGCGCGTGGCCTTCAGCATCGTGGTGCTCGCGCAGCTGGCGACGCCCAGCAGGATGGTCATGGCCAGCAGCACGTAGATGGCGAGCGACTTCAGATCAGGCATCGGTGGCTTTCTTTGCGGTGGCCTTCTGGATCACGTTCGCGCCTAGATACCCGCCGAGCGCGAACAGGGACAGGGTCACGTAGGCGCCCTGGTCGATCTTTCCGACCACCAGCAGCGCGGTGAAGGTGGCGAATGCCGCGACGGCGAGCCAGAACTTGCGGCCGTAGTTCATTGGACCGCCATGCACTTGTCGTGGCGTTCGAGCTGCCGGGTCCAAACGCCCAGGCAGCGCTTGTTGCCCGGGGTCGAGCAGTCGTAGCCGGCCGCGAAGCGGTACTTCAGCAGGTCGTGGCACGCGGCGGCGTAGTTGCCGGCCAGGAGGTCGCGCCGCATGCTGGAGCCGCGCCAGTTGCCAGTGCCGTACTGGCCGACGAAGTTCATGTAGAGGTCGTATTCCTCGGGGTGCAGCTTCACACCCGGCAGGCTGGCGCGGAACACCGCCTCATCCTGGCTCATGAGGTTGCGCGCGAGGACCTCGCCGCGATCGCGCGTGATGGGCGGGTCGGTCAGTGCCACGCGCCGGCCGTCCTCGTACTTCGTCGAGCCGAAGCCGATGGTGGGCACGTCGCCTTTCGTCGGGATCATCGGCGCCGCCACGAACTGCTCGTCAGCCTTCCAGGCGGCGAACCCCACCGCGCTCAGCGACAGCACGGCGACGGAGACGCGCTTGGCGATCGGGTTCATCAGGCGGCCTCTTCCTCGAGCCGCGCGGCCGCGTCGGCGATCTCCTGCGCAGTGAAGACGCGGCGCGGCGCGGGCTTCATCCAGCCCCAGCGCTGCAGCAGCGGCTTCAACACCTTCTTCCACATCCACTCGCTCGCAAGCATGGCGGTGTAGATCGCTGCCAGGAAAGACGCGATTGGTCCCCAGGGGATCGAGACCACCCACCAGAACCACCACGGGTCGGCATTGGTTTTCACGAGCGTGGTGGCGACCTGGATGGCCGCGTTCTCCACGGTGTTCGTGTTCGCGCCGACCGCGGCCGTGATGGCCGTGCCCGCCTTGAGGATCGGAGCGTTGATTTCGGTGATCACAGAGTGCGGGCTCATCGGTCAACAATCCTCAGAAAGATGGATCGGTCATCGATCCGGGGTGGCGTGTTGGTGGTGGTGATGCGGCATGTCACCCGCAGCTTGTTCGGGCCCGTCGCGGGCTTCGTGCCGCCGGTGAGCCAGACGGTGGCGGTGGTGGCATCGACCGACGACTGGACGACGGTCAGCGAGGGATCGACGATGAACTCCGCATCGGCGATCGCGTCGCCAGGGTTGAGCGCCAGCCAGGCGGCCCAGTCGAAGGAGTAGTCGAGCTGCGCGTCGGTGTCCCGGTCGATCACGTAGTCGCCCTTGGAATCGACAACGTAGGTGGTGGGTTTGAGCGTGGCCATGGCGGTCTTTCAATCGGTGAAGGCGATGCGCCGGCGCTCGCCATGCAGGGAAACGATGCGCTGCTCGGCTGCAACTGCGACGCCCCGCGACTCTGGGAAGGGCATGCAGCCGCGTCGCTCGCCGGCCACGTCCAGCGTGCGCTCGTTGCGCTCGAAGACGTAGGCGTGCCGAACCAGAGCTACTTGCGTCGTCGGTGCGTTGGTCTGCGCGGCAGCGAGGCTGTTTTCCTCTGCAGTGAGTTCGACGGCCTGCGACGTTTCTGCGGCCGTCTGCTCCGCTTGCGCCTGGATGCGCGCGAGCAACTCGGCGGTTCGGCTCACAGCGTCGGCCAGCTGGTCGGCGCTTGCGGAGAGCGCGCGGCCGAGCGCTGCACCTTGCGTGGTGGCAACGGCGGTCTGCGCAGCGACGACGAGAGCCTGTACCGAAGCGGCCGCTGCTTGGCCGGTCGCTTCGGCGGTCTGCGTTGCTGAGACGCGAGGCACGCTCCCCAATGAGGCTGATTGGGCTGTCGGCGCAGCGGTCTGCGCGGCCGCAGCGGTGAAGCTCCCCAGCAGTGCGGCAGATTGGGTAGTTGGCGCCGCCGTCTGTGCACTCGAGATCGCAATCGCGACCTGTAGAGAAGCGCCCTGCGATGTCACGCCCGCAGTCTGGCTCGCCGAGACTGTCCCGCCAGTCGCGGAACTCCCTACCGCACTGCTGCCGAGCGGGATGGATCCGATTGGGCGGGAACCAAGCACCTAGACCACCTCAAGGCGAGATGCGAATAGCACGGCCGCCGATGTGCTGGACACGCTATTCACGCCGAATCCAGCTTCATTTGGCGAAAACGAGGAGATTGTGTAAGGCCCGAACTCGGTGAAAAACAGACCATCGACGCTCCAGGCGAAATACCACTGCGTGCCGGTATAGCGGGCCGTGAAGACCTTGGGCGAAATCTTTGGCGTGAACAGCGGAAAGGCGATCACCGTAGAAGCGAAAGTCGTGGGATTGGTCCACACGAACGCGCCACCCGCCGAAGAGGCGTTCGGCTGCCACATGAATACGACGAACTTCCCCGTTCCCGACTCGCGCAGGATGAGGCCCATCCCCTGATTTGCTGGGGATGCAGCGCCTTGTCCAGCACCATATGCTGTGAGCTTTAAGGTCTGTCCTGCGCCGAGGGTCAGCGATTTTTTCAAGATGTTCCAGCTGTCCGCCGCCGCGGTCCCGCCAACCATCGTTATCCGGCTCGATGCTTCCGTCGCTGTCGCGGCCAGTTGATTGACCCATGCGTAGTCAGCCAGAGCCAGTGCGGGCGACGGCGATATCAGAGCAAGTCTCGAAGCCGTCACGCCCAGTCCAATGCGTCGGGTGCCAGTCGCCCAACTCACGGCGGCGCCAGCATTGCTGCTGGCCTCGACGGTGGTCCGCGCCAGCGTGCCGCCGGTGCCCCAGGTGTAGATGCCGATCTCCCAGCCGCCGTTGGGCACGCCGTTGGCATCCACCTCTTCGACAAAGCACCGCACGGTGTCGCTGTTGGCGCACACGGCCGAGAACGCGCGGTAGCCGGCAATCGCCCCGGCGAGCGTGTAGGTGCCCGTCCCGGTGGTCGTGCTGGTCTCGTAGACGCGATCGGCAGTGATCTCAGCCATTACGCCCCCGGCTCAGTCACGGTCCAGCTGTTGATGTTGACCGTCTGCCCGCTTGCGATCGACGTGTTGTCGATGGTGACGTCGCCACCGCCGCCTGTGGCCGTGACAGTGCCCTGCTCGTGGCAGGTGGTGCCGGCGCTGTCGACGATGCGGTAGTGCGCTGCGGTGCCGGTGCCCACTGCGGTGCCGGCCACAGGTGTGGAGTTGAAGGCCTTCACCCCGCCCGATGCAACTGCCGCCCAGTCAGCACCCAGCGCCCACTCGACGAGCAGCGTGCCGCTAGCGGCTGTCGCGCAGTTTGCCGGCTGCGCGCCGGTGCGAATCTGCACCTTGGCGGATGCGCCGATCGTAGTTTCGATGGCGTCTAGGCGGGCATTGCGCACCGCAGTGGATCGCTGGACAGTCATGAGAAGCTCCTTGAATGCCGGCATCGTGCCGACGCAAGGAGCCCGGGGCGAACCCTACTGGGGTGCGACCACGATCGCGCTATTTCATTGATTAACCGACGTGTGTCTCCAAGATCTGCTTGATCTCACGTTCGTAAACATTTCGCTCCAGCATTCGATCGGAAATGACTTGATTGAGCGCCGCGATCTTGGACTTGAAGTCACTTTCATGCGTGTAGTTCCCTTCAATGTCATAGAGAGACCGGTTCAATGCTCTCAGTTGATCAACGTAGAACTGCAACAGCGTTCTTTGCGTCGCCACTTCGGTCATGATTGAATTGGAGAGTGTGTTCAGGGCATTTAGCCGAACACTCTTGCTTGCCAACTTGACCTGCTCATCCTGGGCCTTGGCTGAATCCGCCAGCGCTTGCCGCGTCTCAGCAAGCTCCTCCTTTTGCAGCCGCACTGACTTTGTCAGCCAGAAAAAAGCAGAGTAGGCGACAACAGGATTTAGAAAGCCTCCGAAGAAATCTCCCATCACGCCCCAGCTGGCGGGCGTTAGAGGAGGCTTGGCGCCTCGGTTGAACCAAAACCAGCCGAAATAGACAACACCCCATAGCCCAATCCAGAAAATAACTGCCCTGTTCGCCCATCGAATGCTTCCATCCAATTTTTCCAGCTCCGCCCGAGTTTTTTCCGCTTGATTCCGCTCCATGAGGCCCTCGTGTGTGATTAGTAAGTGGCGCCGAGAAGCGCCAATTGATCTTCACACAGGTTGGTGCTCAGTTTGAGGTGGTGTCTGACCCGCTGATCGAAGCGCTTGAGTTGATCGCATTGAGGCCTGCGGCCGCCTGCTGGCCGACGAGCTGTGCGCCCGCGATGGCAGCCCGCACCTTTGCTTCCAGCGAATTCATCTGCGCCTGCAGATTCGCTTGCTCGCCACGCATCTTGAGGTCGGCGTCGGCGATGGCCAGCTGCACCCGCGGCTGCAGCGCGGCGGACTCCGCGCTGTACAGGGCGACCAATGCCCGCGACGTCTCCGACCGAATGTTCGCGAGACCGGTGGCCAGCGACATGGCCGTTTGCGGTCCCATCATGATGGTCTTGATGTAGTCGCCGGTGGCGTCGAGCGCGACCTTGCGCTGGTCGAGCACCTGCTTCACGGCGAAGCGCACGTTCTCGATTTCGGTGTCGAAAGACTTGATCGAGATGTCGCGGCTCTGCTCGGCCAGCTTGCGGCCGGCATCCAGGCGGATCTGGTTGACCTGGTTGGTCAGCGCGCCCGGCGGGACTGGCCAGCGGCGGTTCGCCCAGGTGGCCATGGCTTCGTCTTCCGCGCGCTGGCTGTCGGACAGGATCCGGGCCCGACCGCGCTCCCACAGCTGCTGCTCGACGACGGGATTCAGGCCGGTACCGCCCGCGGTGAACGCCGTATGGCACCAGGCCAGCGCATCGTTGTAGAAGCCCGGATTCGGGAAGTAGGTGGTGATGAAGTCCGCCCACGAGTCGGTGATCAGGTTGATCATCTGGTCGCGCTGCGTGTTGTACATCGCCTCCGCATCGTTCGGATTGTCCGGCGGCAGGTCGGGCTTCAGCGGCGGCAGGTAGGTGGTGTCCAGCGTCGGCGTGAGCACGTGCGGCGCAGGATCCGCCAGGGCGATGGCCTGCCCGATGCGCAGGTCGCCCGATTCGGACTTGCTCTGCGCATTCGCCCACATGGCGTTGATGATCTGCGTGGTGGTGACCGGCGCACCGGCACCGCCGCTCGTCGGATCAGGGATGGTGACGATGCCACCGGGGGGAATAGTTGCCATCAGATCCTCCGTGTAAGGTCGGCGACGTGGAATTCGACCGTGTCGAGTTCGAAGTCCGCGCCGTCTTCGTTGAAGAGCTCGAGCTCCACATAGTTCGTGCGCAGGCCCTTGCCAAACTTCACGCGCTGCTGCTTCAGCTTGTCGCTGTAGCCGCTGGTCCTGTAGATGAACTCGCTGCCCTCGGCGATCAGCTTGACGAACAGGTGGCCGGTGCCGGACATGCCGACATAGGCCTCGCTGACCGTCTTGAGCATCGGGCTGCCGAAGTCCAGCTCGCCCAGCGCGACGCGCGCGCGGATCAGCGCGCCGGCGTCGGTGTCGCCCTCGAGCTCGAAGATGCCGGCCGCGCTCGCGCCGTAGTACTTCCCGCCGATGAGCGCGAAGCTGTTGAAGGCGTAGTTCGAGTAGCTGGTGGTGCCGCCGCTGTCGAGGTTGATCACCCACGTCTCGTTGTCGCTCTCAGGCACGCCGAGCACGGCGCCGCTGCGCGCCAGGCTGAGCATCACGGCCTGGTAGATGCCGTTGGCGGCCAGGGTCGATCCCATTGCGGCTTCGGACAGCATGTCGGCCGACACCAGCACGGCGCTCGCCAGGGTCGTGGTCATCACGCCCTGGCTGTTCATGGTGACGACCAGGAAGTTCTGCGGGGCCATCTCCGTGCCCACCACGCCGAGCGACTGGAAGGAAGCGTTCAGGTTGCCCTCGTAAGCCGAGAGGTAGCCGTCCAGAGGCGGCAGCGAGGCGAACAGCTCCGCATAGGGGTGGTCTGCCGCGAGCATGCGCGCGCCCAGCAGCGTGCCAGCGAG